>Ga0116228_10002521_pt1 | contig 15864 bp, 15 predicted proteins | sample S1TSphfallax_2_FD_89694 | JGI IMG/M metagenome (GOLD analysis project Ga0116228, IMG submission 89694) | Host-associated microbial communities from peat moss isolated from Minnesota, USA - S1T2_Fc - Sphagnum fallax MG | ecosystem: Host-associated > Plants > Peat moss > Unclassified | place...
AAATTCTAGAATACCCCCTAAAAAAACCAAATATTCTAGTGAAAAGAAGGGATAAATTTGGTCTTCAAATTATTCAAGCTTTTGCAACTTCTATATAATGTTATGCATGTCAATCAAATATGATATATTGTAACTTAACTTGAAACGCCTTGCAAATTTGCAAGTAAAATCATCTTGTTACGAAAGCTTTGCAATTTAAAGAGGCTATTGTTTTATGATGTAGTAAGCAAACTTCTATTAAGTTTCAGGGGCATGTGCATCCTCCTTTGACACTAAAGATAAAAACAACAAAAGGGTTGGTGGCTGGATCGAGCAGAAATTTTAAACAGACTGTAGTAAGAATTGGTGTACACACCAGGAAATGAACTAGAAAATCATGTCATAAATCAAGACAAAACACTACCAGAGGATGAGGAGGAGAACCATAAGGTAACACATCTTCTTCATGAAACAGAAGAATGGTCTTTTTGGTGGGGAGTGATTTCTAGTTCTGTGAGGTTTCAATTTCTACTTCTGTGAGTGCACAACCAGAGAGAAAGTCCAGGAATTGTAAAACACGATGAAAAGAATTTTAAAAAAACAATGAGGTGCAACTCTCTAACAATTCAGCATCTAGGCCCACTAGGCAAAGCGATGTGACTGACACCCATAAGCCTTAAGCCATGGGAAGCAACCCAAAGCAACTTAGAATTTGGCTAAATAGAAACAATGATTCAATGACCAAAAAGACAGTCCCTGCAGAAATCTCCCACACATCCATTAATCCATTCAAGCTTCAACCACCACCCCACACAAACACACCCCAAATAACCCCCGCTTCTTCTTCTTCTGCATCTTCTTCCCTGTTCATATATGTACCAAGCCCACCTTATGCATGAATCCTGGTAATAACAGGTGATATAAATTCCCGTCCAGTCTTTTGTGGCCCAAAGTGGTGGCATTTCATTTTCTTCCTTCAATTGTAAATCTTCACAGGCTTCTCAAAATTATGCCGATTCTGCAACAGTTAACACCTTACCTAGAGTTAGTCAGAGAAAGCATGATGAGTTGGGACACCCTGCAGTGTTGCTCATTTAGGAGTTTCCAATACTTCGGCAACCATTGGAAGGACTTATAGTGGTGGACAAACAAGGAACTCCTGACTGACAGTGGCAGATGAAGTAGAAACGACCCCACCCCCCCCCTCCCTGCAGGGAGATCATCATCAGGAGTAAAAACTCTATTCCATGAATTGCATCTGCTAAGTGTAGCTACCTAAAGCATGTTGCACCTCAACAAAGATTCGGTTTACGCCTCCTACTCTGAAAACTAGCACACATGATCATTCTTGCACAGAAATATGTGTCAACTCAATTGGACAAGTTGCCCCCCTTAAGACTCTACTTTTCCCATTCTTTCAGAGAGAGAAGAGATGGAGGAGAACCTGGTTTGAAGTATGGGATCGCTTGGGAGTAGAATCAGTATGCTCCAAACCCAGGTAATGCTCCCAAGCACCATATGCGTCTCTCTTCTGTGAAAAAACAAAACAAACAAGACCATGGATGACAGACACAAACAAAAAACAATGAAGGAAAATCTACTGCAACCCTATTAATATGGAAATGAAGCACCAGGCTGTGTGTTTCTTCTGTAAAAGCAAACCAAACAAGAACATGTGTGACAGACACAAACATAAACAATGAAGGAAAGCCACGGCAACCCTATTAAGATGCAAATGAAGCATGAGGCTTTACATTTAATTTAATGACATTGAGTTCCACTCACCAGAAACCGGCTTGCAACAACATCACTGTCTTGTAGATACTCCGGGCGACCCAATGAAACAAACGCAAAGTTCCACTACACAGGTGAACAATGGTATAAGCAAAAATAATTCAGTCATGAATTTACATTGACATCAGCAACAGGAAACTTGTGCTGCTTACAGTCCCAAAGGATTAAATGGCATGAATAGTGTCATCCGGCCTGTAATCGCAGAGACATTTATTTATTGGGATGACTCACATAAATCTCTCTTTATCAACACAGTGATAAGATGTTGCTGGGAAAAAATTGTCTTGTATGTGTAGTGCTATGTTGAAAGGGTTAGTTGAATCATGCACAACCTTAGAGATTGAGAACCAACCTTAGAGAACTCTTCATAAGGTATTTCCAGCTTTCTTTGGATGCATTGTTTCACCTCTGCCAATGTCTCAGTCTCATGCACCACCAAGAAAAATGGTTCCCCAAAATTCTGCACCTGCAATTTGCAACCCACTGTGAGCTTGAGTGTTGAATCACATGAATGTCACATGAACAGCTTGGGTATCAAGACTCACATGAATCAGATTTTAGAAAACCAAACAGTGCAATGAAGCAGCTTCAAACCATGTGATTTTGTGAGGCATCCCGTGAGAAGTGGTAAACGTGAATCAGACGATCATGGGCACCCAAGTCCTTTTCCTCCTCAGGAATCTGTATGCAGATATCAAGCCACAGTCCAGACAAAACATTATCCAAGTTAGACTCATCATCCAGAGTAAACATTGACCAAATGCTACACTAACAGGTCAAGAAATCACGCACTTGAATCTGAATTAGGAGGGCTAAAATATCAGATTATTGCTGAATATAAGGTAGCACAATCTCAGTATGTGTGCCTTCATGAACCTAATTGCTTCCAATATCCTATGACCAGAATCACTGACATTGTTTCAGACATCAATCCTCATATTTTGATTCATGCAATACTTTACATAGGCACCATCCCAAAGAAGTAGGAAACTAAATCCAGCAACCTTCATCATTCATTCTTACAGTACAATGCATACACTGAGTCCATTAGGATATGCAAACACACTGATCTGGCAATGAAGGACACAGCTAAGCTCTGAAGTATCGACAGAGAACTGAATCTTTATGTCAACCTCTTCTGCTCGTAATGTCCAATACTGATCATTGATGTTCTCAATCTTCTCATTCAATGGAAAGATCTGCCACAACACATGGGAGAAATTGAAGATCAGAACATAAGACTCATTTGAAAATCCCCATTTAAGTGACAATTTGACTATTATGACCTTCATTCAATTCTATCTTAACTGTACACATACCAAGTCCATTTGTTAAGGATTACAATTGGTAATATTCCATCCCAGAAGCAAGATACTGTACTTACACTCCCACAATAGCAGTTAGAAGCAAAAGAAGGCAGACGTACAAATACATTTACATACCTTATAGATTTTGTGGTAGAAGACTTCCAGAATTCTCAGCTCTGCCTTTGGGCTTGAGATCTCCACCTTCCCAAACAGCCAAGAAAGCACAGAATACTCAATTTCCAAATGCAAGTGTATGGACAGAACTGAATATGAACTGATGGCTCAGCAGACCTCATATATAACAGGGGAACCAAAAACACATCCTCACTTCACCTCCCCAATACAACTATCATAAGAGACACAATATTGAGAGCAAGAAGACTGAGTTGGGGAACATGAATAGGATGTGTTCAAATGAAACCACCAACTAGTGACGAACACATACCTTGTCCTTGAGTTCAACAATGACATCTCCAACTGTGCTCTGCTTTGGTAGTCTTATATTGTGTACTGACAGCTGCCAAAAGTCATGTACTCAGTATTGCAACATAGATTAAAAAAGCATATTGCTAATAAGCATATATGAGTGCAATTGCTAAATCAATCATTACCAGCACTATCATTCAAGAACTCAGGGCCAACACATCTCATGATGTCTTATGACTGAGACACAACCAGAATTACCGTGTTGTGACACTACAAAACCCTTCATTCATAGGCAAACATGCTCCAATTTTTTATTACAAGTTGCACGCTTTAGCATTGGAAACATATCTATGAGCTTGAAGAGGAAATTCACACTTTGACAGTAACCATTGTATCAGTTCCAGCCAAGCCATAACTAAAATGACAAGAAGGGCACACTTCATCATCTGAAACAGTCTATCTCACAAATCCCAAAAAATGCAGTACATATCTCTAAGGGTAGGGGTACCCTACCTCCTCTGTTTTGCTGTTGTGGAAGGCAACCTTCAGGGTCTTCAAGCCCTGGAGCTCAGGCAGTGGCAAATCTAATGCCTCAAAATAGAGAACATCTGAGGTCTGTATCATGCCCCCCAGTGCCAAAAACCAGCGAAGACATATCACAAGAAGCCCTCACAAACATCAAACTTTAAAAACCCAAATTTAGCAAACAGATTATGCTACCCTACAACACATGTCAGAAGGTAAACAAGTTGTCATGCCACAATCCCCTTAATCAAACTTGAATATGTGTGAGAACTTCAAGTTTAACAGCTCCATTTTCTTCCTTCGAGATGGACTCATATTCTGGCGAGGCTAAGGGAGCATTTCAGACCTGATTGTAGTGAACAAGCATGTCACTTAAGTGTTCGACACCCCGATATTTGATGGGCTGTGGCTTTGGCTGCTGCGAGTAACAATTGTGAGATGTCAGTCTGACTTTGGAAGGATCTTCTAATCCAAGCCGAGTTGCCACTCTCTCCACCACATCATCATAAGTGTGCTGCTTTGATCTGAATCCAAAGAGCACACTGGTAACATAAGTCCTAGCAACAAGATACAACTTTACACCTGACAGAGAAAATAGCGGCACATATCAAGGTGAGTTTTGCATTGACTTCACATTGACATAACTAAAATGAGATCCAAGTTTTATGCACCACACATCAGAGCTCAGAAGAGCATCCATCTCTTTCAATCATGTGAGCAAGACCTCATTGCGGTCTAGTTAAGTCTTAGGATAATTAAGTCTGTGAACTTACAGTTCCAGGCAGAATTCATCCTCTTTTGGTTTCTCAAGATGCCGAAAGTGTACAACCTTCCACAGTCAACCACACATTTGTCAAGACAAATAAATCAACTTCTTAAATGTCCCAATTTATGTCTAAACCCAGTCTTATGTGTGTTCTGAACAACAAAAACAACATAGATCTTGCAAACACAGACAAACTTTCAAACCAAGATAGAGAATATGAAACAGACACAGAAAACTCATGTCCAGCACCAATGAAGAAACTCTCAACTGTTCACAGAATCAAGATGCTACTCCTAGACTAGCATTACAGAGAAAACAATTACCTGTCTATTTCGGATGTACTCAAGAAAAGATGGAACATCAGGATAACGATATGATTCTTCCTCTTCCCTTGTAAGAGCTTTCTGATAGCAGAGAATGTCTCCATCCTCAAGCTTTACACAACAAAAAGTACTGTCAATGTGGCAGAGTCATTAAGACACATTGAAAGAGCATTACAAGATAGTACCAAAAAGCAGATCTGAGTTTAACAAAATATTGAGTCCCAGAATTTCTAGCCTGAAAAGTGCAGTGATTTCCCTGTAACAAGTACATGCTGATACAAGTAATTAAAACTCCAAGGAACCAATGGTTACCTGGCTTGCCTTGAAGGTGGCTTTCTTATCAATGTGCTCACACATGACATTTGGCTCAAACTTTATTTCCTGCACAGCAACAGAAACAATGGGTATTCAGAAAACCCTCTCAATAATTGAGATACACCAAATTACCTGTGTCATCTGTCAGCACATTTGCCTGTAGCCTATAATGCATGAAGATTTTCAAACAAACTCAGACAAACTCATTAGGAACACAAGTCAAAAAACTAGAAAAGATACATGTAACACTGCACTAATGGCACAAGTTACCAGCAACACATCTTATGCAGAAAAACTGCATGCACAAGTGAACTGCACTTCTTCTTCAGAAACAATTGTGCAGCATCACTAGAAGGCATATTGATTTTCATCATGTCAGAGAATATTGACAAGGAATTCAACCCAAATGGACTTTATTCCCAGGGAAATCAGAGGCCAAAGAAAAGTAGTATGTGAAACATTGCTCAAAGGGCAAGCCATCCTAAATAGTCAAAAGATGAAAGAGGAGGCTAAGAGAGATAGTGCACTGAGGTTTTCAAGACTAGCAATTTGCACAACACGTGCCTTAAAAAACTTCTAACTCTGAATAAAGAAAGAAAGAGTCAAATTTTCATTCTGAAAATGATGGGCTAACATTGAACCAAAAATTTCACTTAACGGAAAGGTTCAGTATGCAGCCTTTGTTCTTCAAAATAATGACTAAGCTTGCCACTTGAACTACAACCTTAGGAATCTATAGACTTGTCTGCAGTAGGCAAATGTGAAATATTAGATCTAGGATGACCAATACAGATCCTGCTGACACCTGCATATTCTGGTTGAGAACACTTGTAAGAAATGCTAATTTAAAGTCACATCAAGGTCAATGTGGATCCACAAGGTCTTGACTACTTCAAATAATGAACTAAAGGAGCTGTCATGAATGAGAAAGGTATGGATCTTGGATCCCTGCTTAGAAACATAGTCCTAAACACAATCTCAATCCTTCAAACTTACCTGCTGCAGATGGTACAAGTTGGAAGAGTCAACAGTGTTCCAGGATAGGGTAGAAACTTACCTCATAAAGCTGAATCTCCTCAGTTGGTGCAAAACCAGCCATTTCATTCAACTTCTCCAAGATATCAGTTGGCCTACCCCCTCCCTTCACAAAAGATTTGCCCACATAGCTGCATGAAACAAACATGTACCACATCTCAAGCATTAATGTCCAGAAGTTTGTCGCCACAACCCATAAACACATACACACAGCACTCTATGAAATAGAGAATCCAAGCTTTACCACAATTCCTCTTTCTCTGGATTGTACAGCTTGAAAAATAGCAAGATATCCTCCTTTGTTTTCTCTGGGGGAGCAACCAGTCCTTGTGTCTGGAAGGTCAGGCAAACAACAGTACTCAGAAAGAAGTGGTGCTTCAAATACCAAAAATTGTACTGGTTTAGATAGATAGCAAAAGAAGAGATTGCAGAGCATCAAGCTAGAGATATTTCTAGAGGAAAGCCAACAAGAATGTGGCAGGACATACTGGATTGGGTAGATAAACTTCCAAGAACAACTTCAGCTCAGCATTGTAAGCCTTATTTGAAGCATCCTTCAAGTGTCCCACCTGATCAAGAAAACATGCAGACATCTCAATCCAAGCTTCACACAGCCTAATAGCTACAGGCAGCAAAAACTCATTATAAAACCAAAATTGACAGTCCTTTTTTGACACTCCAAACTCTTCTAACACCAAAAGTGATTCTCATTCTGAGCCCGATTGCTAAAAAATGTATTGTCAAGATTATACTTGTCACTATCAACCAACACCCAATACAAAAACTCAGATAGATACATTCAACCTTCGCTGCACACTTTGAAAATTAAACAATGGGCAGTGAACAAGACAAGGATAATGTATCTCTTACTGTTTGAGACTCTTCATGCTCATTCAAAGGCCTGTTTGGACGGTATGTATGGTTTTGGCGTTTTGCCCATAGCCAGAATCTTTGACAAATGATAGGAATACCAAGGTCTCTGGCAACTTCTTCCTGCAGATGTATGTAAAATAATCAGCAACCTCTCAACCTTCAAAGCATCCATTTGATTAGGAGACTGTAGCCTGCAAGGCAGATATATTGCAGCTAACTCAATCAATGGAAAATATTGGATAGCAGTAACCTAGACAATTTCAACAGTCTCATTTCATGCACAGGTAGCAAAAAAATGATAAACTCATGGAATTTTACAAAAATATGAAATCAATCAACAGTCAACAATGTTTATCTTCATGGACTCTTCCCAAAGAAATGCCTGAATGCAGGTATGGAGGGCAGAAAATGATGCATGCCCCAGAAAATGTTTTTATCTACCTCAGAGTTTTATAAACAGAGAGGTCAATAGTCAATATATTGCCCTATGCGATTCATCCTTCATCACATACTGGTGCACTTCATAATCTTATGCTAGTGAGACCATAATCATATACATCGGAACAGTTTACATGATATTAAGATCACCCAGTCACCATGTTGAAAGGTAAAAACTGGAAAAAAAAACATAGAAAGTGCAAGCAGAAAAAAACCACTGGATTAACATACACTCTGTTCCACAATGGATTTAAATCAATATGGCAAGGGGATAGAAAATGTAAACTCTAAAGCCCTGAAGTAGCCCACACACCTTGAACTGAGTGAAAAGTGTCTGCTTTTGAACACGGAAGCTACAAACTTTGTCATGATCGACAAGGTCAAAGTGAATGTCCTTCCCAATTTGGTTTGAGAGGTCAACATCCCGAGCAACCTAGGATAATTGGCAAAAAAAGTAGGATCAGAAAACAGAATCTACCAAATGGAGGAGTGATGCTAAAACATGGAGGAGCAATGCTAAAACATGTGGTCATTACCTTGATGATAGTGTACAGATGAGCTTCTGCTTTCTCCTTCCTTTTCCTCACTTTCTCCTCCTGCTCCTTTTTCAACCTTATCTGGGCACAATAAATAAAAATATGGGTTATGTCTACTCTGCACTGGTTCTCATACCAGACACATCTGACATCATATGAATGAAGCAATTTCCTAACCTGATAAAATATTCCAAACAAAGCAGGAGTGAAATCAGTGAGCTTGTAGACAGCAGAAAGCTGATTTGGTCCTTCCAGTATCATTATGTACCCTATGATCTCAATTATGAGTCTCTTGCCTGTAGATGATCTGCAATGTCTTTCTCATCAACATTGCAAACAACTTTGTCTTTGTCTGCTTCCCGGATGTACACCAGCATATATGCATTTGAGTATTTAGTGAACTTGAACAGTGTGTTGTTGAATCCAGGGTTGGTTTGTGGAAGCTGCAAGGTAGATTGCAATACTCAACCAAATGCAACCCAATTGAACTTTGTATCTCATAATACACCCAAAGTCTACATCTTCACCTCTGCTTCATATGTAGTTACCAGTGTAGAGAGAGAACCATATGTGTAGTATTGCAACAGCAAATAGAGACACAGCCATATATGTATATACCTCTTCTTCACCTCCATACTGTTCTTCAAGGGCACGCTTGACTTCCTCCTTTGTTACACGCTCATCATCAAACTTATACCTGCCAGAATTCCAGTAAGAAAATTAGAAATTCAATGACACCAGTGTGGGCAAGCACTTCTGCAATTCCTGGTGCTAACATGAATTCTAGGAAGTTATTCCATGAATTTAGTCAGTTGTCAAACAAGCAGTCCTCACAAGTTAAGGTGCTCTGCAGCTTTCCACCAAATACTTGGAAATCAGTCTCCCAGCCCTTGTTGCAATTATTATAATTTGACTATCAGTACAGATGAAAGACAAAGCTAGTCTGGCTCAAAAAGATTTGTGTTGACTTGAAAAAAAAATCTCATGGGAACAAAGCTGAACCACAAAAGGATGGTTTCAGTTGGTCCACACAGTTTGTGCTCCAACTCAACAATGTCAAATCATCAAAGATTTCACAGATACTGTGCCTGAGGAATCTGGGCTCCAAACTAACATTATGCAGAGCTGGAAAAAACTTTTGAGCCACTCCAGCTAATGAAACAAAGATGGGAGATAGTTTTTCCCCTTGCTACAGAATAGAAGCTCCTGAATGGACAAAAATTCTCAATTCAACAAGTTAAAGAATGCTAAGCAGACAGAATCTCAGTCATGTTTGTGTGTAGATTACCACTGGTCAGACAATGTTGGTCTGATAAAAGCATAGTAATGTCCACCATGTACTCCACCACTATGAACAAGCACACTGCAATAGACAAAACAAGCACCACATGAATCTGGTGAGACATACACCCAATTGCAATGAACTTGTCTTGTAACACTCCCCATAAAGTGAATGTGAACATGTCTTACAATCAGATGCTCTGTATACATAAACAATTCAGTTTAGTTAGAGAACAGGGGAGTTTTACCGACCTGTGCAAGGTGTAAAGATTACGAACACTTCGATCTGCATCTGGAGACAGGTATTTGCCATCCTCTCTATCTAAATCAAGTTGCAAAGGGAACTCATACCGATCATTGATCTGCCAAGGCAAGCAATATTTGGATGAGATGGATAAACCATCAAGATGTTGTTTCATTTATCATGGGACCAAGTGCCAAAATGTGTAACCAGAGAACATATCTACAAGATTGCAAAGAGAACTCCACAACAACACTTTGTAGGCAATACAACAAGAATGACTGTGTTCATAACCTTACAAGTGTCACTCACAAAGTCTGAGACTATTATATGCATTATGAATAACAACACCTAAGTTTAATGAATAACAACACCTAAGTGGCAAGCATGGAAAAGAGGAAGCCAACCCAAAGAAAAGACCAAAGAGAAAACGAGACCAAAAGCAAAACAGAGGACCAGTTTGACAGGCAGCAACAGTCATATGCATGTTCTGGGACTTTCAACAGCAACATGCAGGGTATTGACAACTTATCACAACATCCCCACTAGTTTCACTAGCTCCCAATGATGCATGGAGGTCAATGTCAAACATTAACCAACATATATTTCTCATCAGAATTGAGAAATCTCCATTCTCACTAATAAGAAAGGGCAAAGCAAGGTTAACACTCCTCCAACCAGCCACAGAGAATTCCAAAGAAAGAAAGGCGAAACAGAGAACAAAGGACCAAGAAACAAAAACAACATGAAAGCAGTATGAACAACAGTGCCAGTCTCACACCTGTTCAGGGACCATCAACAGCAGCATGTATGATAGTAACTTCTCTATCACAACCTTCCCACTGAGTTCATCAGCTACCTACAGTGGGTAAAGGGCAGTGAAAACACTAACCTGCGTACTGAGTTTCTACTACAATTCCGGAAGCAACAGGTAGACTCAGCAATGCTATTGGCTAGCAACAAACAACACAAGGAGATAACAAAAAACAGAAAAACACAACAGGATAGACAAAACACACAGAAAAGGACAGCAGAGAAGAACAAAGACCAAGTGAGCTTACAAGAAGCTCCCCACTTGCAAGACTTTATACAGAATCATTCAGAATACTCCAAATGCTGAAATTCCAAAAAGGAATTTGTCCTGATTGAGCAACCCTCTAGTCCTCTTCAACAGAATCTTTAGACAGTAGCCTTTATGTTTCAGAAGGACAATAAGACTGCCCATCGGAGAGACAAAGAACTCTTTACAACTACAAAGCCTCAAAATTGACTAATGATAACTCCCAACTTAGCAGTAATTGAGATATCAGAATGAATAAGAGGCACACAAATCATTTCAATACCTGCATCCTCTGGTTGAGAACGTTTGTCAAAGATATCACATGATATACCTTGAGGACTTTGATTCACAATTAGATCCAAGAAATTACAAGAGAAGCCTTTAGAAGTACAATTCAACTCGCAAGATGTTTTTGGGTATATGCCACCACCATCAAACATTGACCAACATACTGAGTTTCTGTCACAAGACCGGTGGTAATGACAAAACTCAGTCATAATGCTGGCTAGGATAACAAAACTCAGAAATCCAAGAAGAAAGAGGAACACCAAAAGGAGAAAAGAGAATAAGAAAAAATCCATGTGAGGAAGAAGGAAGGAAAGAGAGAGAAACAAGGGTGGAGAACCTTGAAAACGAGATCTTTAGAGGACAAAATGGGTTTAAAACACCTCCCTACCTAGAAGTAAGAAACCTTTGCAATGATCATTTCGAAGATTCAGAAGGCAGAAAAACCAAACAGGAATCTTTCTTTGACAAGCAAACCTCTGGGCCAACTTAGCAGAAAGTAACATTTTTCTTCAGTAGATCAATTAAGCTTGCCATTTCAGCTATGCAGAACTCTTTGGACCTGGAAAGCCTTAAGAACTTAGAAAACTTGACTACTCCAACTTTTGCAGAATCCAAAATATTGGAATCCACATCAGGCATAGATATCATGTTACTATCTGCATATTCCAGCTGACAACTTGTCAAAAGTGTCCAAGAAATTGCAAAATCATTTGAAGAACACTCAACTCACAAAACAACTGACTGCACAAGAGGAACAAGTTACCTAACAGGAAATGTGGCCAAGAAGATAAAACTGCATCATTTGCTAGCTTGAAGCTATGGAGGGACTCTGTAGACCAAATACAATCCTCCTTCAATCAAAAAATTTTGTGTCCTCAGTTCAAAAGCTGACCTCTGAACCAACAAGACACAAAAAAGATGAGATCTACACATCCTACTAATAAAATTATTCACTAGAAATTTCCTTCTAGCTTTCAAATCTGATAGATTGATCTTCATATAATACTTGAAAAACAAAAGGAGTGTAACAGAAGATTTGTTGGTTCTTGAATGATTCATGAGCATGAAGTCTATGACTACTCCAAATAGTCAACTATTCTCAGTGGGACGTCAGCTCCTTTGATAACCTGGTGAACCAGCAGTCATTGACCACCAGCAAGAAAGCTTTACAGAAGGAGATTATCCATTTAGAAACTCCTGAGAATTTTAGAAACTTTTGAGAGAGAAGCAGAACTAGCATTAGTAAATCTAGGCTTCATGGGGTTTTTACTTCCAAGCCACACAAAGAAAAAGAAAACAAGGGCCGCACCTAGCTTCAAACTTACTAGCAACATTAAGAGAACTGCAATATAAACTTCAGATTCAGACAAAACTAGACTGTACAGAAGTGCCCCATTAAACCAATTTTAATGGGAATCTAATCCATCCAAATTTTGGGCAAACCACTATACAAAATCTGCATCCTGCATTTCTGTTGCATTTCCAGAAACAACAGGAATACTCAGTCATGATGTCAGCTGATATTACATGACCAGAGGGAGGACTGCTAAAACAGTGGAAATTGGAACCCTCACAATCACTACTCTGGACTTCCAACAGGTTCAAGCCCTACCAATGGAAGTAGAAGTACAAAAAAGTGCATGCAACTTTGTAAAATATGACTTCTTTCCCAGTGGCACAGTCTGGGCACATTTTGCCCACATAGGATACAACTCAATAGTTATACAACTACATATACAAAATATGGAATATGCTTCAACACAAATCCCAGCTGATCACTCTGATTGAACACCCAGAACAAAACAATTGGGTAATCTTCTCTGATGAGGGATGCATATGAGTAGTTATTTGTTACACACCTTGACCATAGTATCTCTCATGAAGTCATACTCAAACCGCTTCAGCTGAAGTTGTAGGACAGGTGGAAAATCAATGAAAAGAACTCCCTTCTTAGCATCCTGCATCAGAGAAAGCCAACTCAACTGTAAAGATTTCAAAAATCAACTAGCAATACCCTCTGAAAACCCTCGTCATCCTGATACCATCTTGTTGATCTGCGCAAAACATCTGGCTTGGTCGTGCTGTTTACAAGTCTGATAACAATGCTATGAAAGACTAATGGTGTCACAAAACAACATGGTGCTTGAACATACTAATATCACCAATTCTTGACAGGTACCAAAGAGGAAGCATGGCAGCACAATATTCCCTCCAGCATGCACATGACTGGAGTAACCAGGTGAGAACAAATTAGAAATGCAAGCCACATATGATGGATATGACCTGCAAGCCAAACTGCTCAGCATGGTACTTATTGTCCCCCTCAAGCCTTTCCACTTCAACATATTTGTCAAACGAGTCATATACATCCTTGCACCCCTTCACATCCAATTGCAAGTCTGCAAGGAGAAAATTATCAGCCTGTGCACATCTGCAAACTCCCAGAAATTGCAGATAATGGAGCACTGAACTGCAAATTACACCTTCCATCCACAATAGCAAAAAAATCTGTACCGTAGAATGACTCCTTGCGTGTTGACTTGTAATCAACATTGATGCATTCAATGTAGTTCATATGATGCCCTTCAAAAAGCTGCTGTATTGTGCCTTCAACAGCAGTCCCCTGTGAAAAGCTCACACAACCTACCTCAGCATGGAACTTTAGCAGAGGGAAGCTAGACCTGTCAGACCTGGAGTAACATGACCATACCTTCATTTTGTCTTCAAGCTTCTCAGAAAGAACCCGGTTGAGCTCCTGTACATCATGTTGCATAAAAGAGTCATATGTGTCCCATCCAAATGACTTTGTGAGATCCTTTGTTGCAACACTCGAGTCGCTGTACTGTATTTTGTAAAACAGGCTCTGCAATGCTAGTGGGATACTGTTGGAAGGTACATCATTTTCAGTAGTTGGCATATGGTACACAGCCTGGTCACAAAGGGAAAAATTATTTACTACTCAACCAAGATTCAAGTAATTACCATGTCTGAAAAGAGGAGAGACAAATTAACATGTGGCTACCTAGTTCCTAGACGTGTTCAAAGATAGTTCCTAAGTAAGAACTTTCATGAAATTGCAACAACATTCCTTATCACCAGAAATCAAAGGAGAACAAAGAAGACCTTGCGGAAGTAAGGAAGATGATACAGAGTTTGTAGGAGGGAGTTCATGTAGCATGTAGCTCCCTGGTTCTTCAAACCAACGAATCCAGTCTCCTTTTTAGAATCATATGCCCAATAGTCAACCACTTTACGGACATTCACGTCTGCTTCTACAATAAGACTATCATTCACCAAGAATCCTTTGGCAGGGTCATATAAGTCTTGAAGAGGCATAAAAGATGTGAAACCCCAATCACTCTCCCGAACATTAAATTGATGCTGTGTATCTGCCAATGGACCAGATTCTAGAGTTTGTCAAGGTGAAAATGTAAGAATGAAAATCATTCAGGCTCCTTTGCAACAATTGGCAACTGAACTTCACCAATGAGCAAGAATCAACATTGGAAACCTACATTTCCACAGCAGCATGGGGTTTTACAAAAGACCTTGATCAAAGAAGCCAGACCTTTCTTCACAGTTGCTTTAGGATCATACTGGTTGACAACAGTCAAATTAAATTGTGCAAATCTGCTCCATCCATAAGGCAAAGAGGGAGAATCCGCAACATCAAGATACAGTGACAAATGATCAACATTGTTGCCCTTTGGAAACAACAATACACGCCTGCATCCACATAGGCAACCCACCTCAGTCTCTCTTTGACAAAGCAGGTCATTGAATTTTCAATCCAATCAAGAGGAAATAACATATTCCACAAAAACTTATAAAATAAGCACCACTCACAAGATGGAGGTCTTCCCAGCACCAAAACAAGAAGCTTCTTGAGTAGCTCAGAGATTAAACATATGGATGAATACAAGAATATATAATATAGAAAGCCTCATTCTGTACTTTTCCCATTAAGATTCGACTGCAAAAACTGAATATGGATGACTAGAGAGGCATGACAACAGAATATATTGTTCAATGGTCGTTCTGTCCTAGATTCCTCTCCATTACCCATAGCACTTCTTACAAGGATCTTATGCCCCTTGTCAGCAGTTCAAAATGTATGCTTTAGACAATTGATCACTTGAGCAATTGCAAGCTGGTGGCCATTTGGCCATTTGATTGTTTGAACTGTGAACTTACCATTTGAATCCTCCAACGGAAAAGATTTCAGAATAATGCTTCCTCGTGTTAACCTTCGAGAAGCCCTCTATAGTCCATGAGAATTTCCCTGTCAATGGGTCCTCAGTCACTGGCTGATTCTCCACTGTGGGGACACTCTCTCCCTGCCCTATGACTGCACAAAACAATCAAACATAAGTGCATCCTTTCAAACCTTCACAATTACCACTGTTTGTATGCCAACAAGAAGGTGCTCTCTGAGTAAGGGAAGAACAAGAACAAACTCTGCAGATTGGCATGCTGCTGAAAACTAATTTCAGCTCATCATTCAACAACATTTACATGGGGGTATTCTAATGATTCACTCCGCACTGTTACATGATTGCCATTCCTCCAGATTGTCTTCCAGTAAGACATGCTTATGAAAAACACCTTAGGGACCAAGATTCACTGTCAATAAAAATACTTGCCGGTACTGAAAATATGGCCCATCCTGATCTAGAG
>Ga0116228_10002523_pt1 | contig 15857 bp, 20 predicted proteins | sample S1TSphfallax_2_FD_89694 | JGI IMG/M metagenome (GOLD analysis project Ga0116228, IMG submission 89694) | Host-associated microbial communities from peat moss isolated from Minnesota, USA - S1T2_Fc - Sphagnum fallax MG | ecosystem: Host-associated > Plants > Peat moss > Unclassified | place...
AAAAAAAAGTTCAATAAAAAAAAAAAAAAAAAAAACTTAACAAAAATCTCATTACCCAAATTATTATAGAAGAAGAAGCAGGCATAAAAACCATTGCAATAAATTCTTTAAATTAAGAAAAAAAAAAAACTTATTGATACTTGACGGGTATCATCTGGGTACCCTCCGAGTATCACTAAGAAAAAGATACTAGAAGTGAAAGAAAAAGGTTAACAAAAAGGTGAGAAAAAGGAGGGGTAGCCTAGGCTAGGCTAGGCTAGGTCAGGCTAGGGGCCACACAGTAGGCACATGCCAGGGATGATGAGGTGCACCAGACATATTTCACTTTTTGGCGGAACTTTCCTGCACCAAAGTGCTCCCATTAACGTACGGCACGTATCAGAGACCACTGCCCATGCGTCATGCACGGGGTGGGGTGCGCTTTTTTAATGTCCGTACACACACGTGGGGGGGGGGCAGAAAAAGGAAAAGTCATGTGATATGGAAAATTTGGGCGAAAGTTTCCATAAAAATTTAGCAAAATTTAGTTGAATTAGGCTATACTACCCCAAACAACTTAGGTCCAAATTTATTTTATTTTCCAGAAAAAAAAAAGAAAAAGACCAGTCCAGAAATTTTTTCTTCATGATGTGACGACTTGGGTCCATTTTTTTTTTTCCAGAATAAAATATGGCCAATTCAGAATTTTTGTTTCTTCATAGGTAATGTGGCGAGTTGGGTCCATTTTTATTTCCAAAATAAAATAAAATTGGCTAGTTCAGAATTTCTTATCTTCATAGGTAATGTGGCGAGTTGGGTCCAATTGTTTTTCCAAGAACAAAATATTGGCCAATTCAGAATTTTTTTTTCTTCATAATGTGGCGACCCAAAGTTGGGTCCATTTTGTTTTTTTCCAGAACAAAATATGGCTAGTTCAGAATCTTTTTCCTTCATAATGTGGCGAGTTGGGTTCATTTTATCCACAAAAAAGCAAAAAGAAAAAATCCTTACTATCATTAGCAATTCCATTTTTTTTTCTTTTTTCTTTTTTTTGGTCGCCAGGATACGAAAATTCTAAACTTAGGAAATTAAAAAATAATAATAAATAAAATTAAATAAAAACACTGGGGACAACTGCCAACATCAACCAGGGGAATTATAAATAAATAAAATTCGGGAAATAAAAATCGTCGTCTCCATTCTCTCCAAGCACAGCAGCAAAGGAAGAAAAACACTCTTGAGAATTTGAACAAGAAACGAGCAGCAGAAGAAGAAGGACGAAGAAGGAAGAGGATGATGAGGAAGATGGTGAAGAGAACAGAGATGATCAGAAGTCGAAGATGGATTTTGGACGGACAATAGAGAGCGCCGGGGAAGGGGGAAGGGATTGACTGCTCTTAGAAATGGCGCTTCAAGGCACAAGAATTGATGATGATTTTGGTGGGGTGCGGGGAACGCGAGTGGTGAAGCTTCTTACGCTTGTTGGTTTTTTTTTTTTGTAGGAGAAAACTTTGATAGAAGATAGATGAAGCAGAAGAAGCAGAAGAAGAAAGAAAGCGGGGTTGAAGGAAACAAGACGGTAAGCGTTTTGGAGTTTTAGGAGGAGGAGGAGGAGGAAGAGCAAGAGTAGTAGTCGACATGGCGCGGCTTCAGTTTTCGCCGGCATCGCCGGCATCGCAGATGAGCGGGAGTAATAGTACTGTGTGGAGTGGCTGCAAGAGAGGACGAGGAGAAGGAGGAGGAGAAGGAGAGGCGGAGAAGCTTGTTTCGGATATCGAAAGTTTGTTGCATCGTTCTCCGGACGAGAGTTTTAGTGATGTGAGCATCTATGTGGAAGGGAAGCGTGTACATGCGCACAGATGTATCCTGGCGGTGCGAAGTCCGTATTTTCGGAGTTTTTTCTCCGCCGCCGCGGCGAAGGAGAGAGAAACGAGGGAGGACAACACGGCCGCGGCGGCAACGGCATCTGTAATGGAGGTGAAGCTGGAAACCGTGATGAGAGACGAGAAAGTAGGGTACGAGGCGTTCATGGCTGTGATGAGTTACGTGTATGGCAGTGGAACCAAGGAATTCGCCTTCTGTGTGTCTTGTTTTGATTCCTCCTGCCCTCATGTCACTTGCCGACCTGCCATCGAATTCGTGCTCGAGATTCTGCGTGCCTCCTCTGTTCTCGAAATCTCGGATTTGAAAGCTGCTGCTCAGGTACATACCGCCTAGTTCAGCTTTTGTTTTTGCAATTTGTGGAGAAAGAGATGATGAAGAAAGTATGTACCTTGCCACAATGCATGAATGTTGTTGGTTCCAATTTAGGTTTGTATGCAAGGAGCCTCAGGAGGAGGAGGAGGAGCAGGAGGAGGAGGGAGTCTTTGGGCTTTGGGGTTTTAGTTCCAATAGGGTTTTGAGGAATGCTCTGAAGCATGTAACAGCAGATCAACATTATGGAGTTGTGGCAGTTTGCAACCCTGTTGTTAGAGATGGCTATTGTGGATTCTCAAGTCCATGTAAGAAGTTTATGTAGGAGGGTAGAAGCAGCTCCCCGGAGCAAAGGTGCTTTCTTTATGTTTTTTATGTGTGCTGAAACTGACTAGGCGGTGGCTGCTGCTCTCTTCTACCTATTTTTCCTGCAGCAACACTTGGTGAATTTGGTGACTTATGCTCAAGTAGATGAGGTCTTGCTCATCTTGGCAGTCGCGGAAACTCACCAAGTGGCTCAGCTTTATACCATGTGCTTACAAGTGATTGCGAGTTCCGATCTTGATACTCTCACCCTTGAGAAGGAACTTTCAAGATTTGCCATGGGGGAAGTGATGGATCAGCGTCTCAAGCTGGGTTTGCCAGGGTCGGCCATGGATTCTCTGCAACTGAAGCAGTGCAGGCGAATATACAGGCAATGCTTAGGTCTTTGGAGCAATTTTTTTGGCCTTTTTCCTGTAATTGGGTTTGGCTTTGCTCTCATATGCAGCACTGCTTTTTGGGCTGATCTACATCCCCAGTCCACATTTGTGAATTAGTCTACATTAGAATTTTTGGCTTCTGGGTGCCCATGTGGGAACACTTTGTGGGGGTATTAGCATGTTTTGAACACTCATCTGTAAACCATTTGCAAAACCTGCAAATGTTAAAGACATTGCTGCTTTAGATGGCAAGTTTTATGCAGCTGGTGTTTGAAAATTCTCAGAGTCTTCAGATAGCTTTACTATTCAGTATTGTTGTCCTCCCAGTAGCTAGGAAAGTTACCTGATGACCATCTTTGAATAACCTTGTTATTCAGGGGCCACCTTGTTCCCCCAGTGAAGTCTTTGACAGGGTGTGAAGGATACTGAGACATGTTTGTGCGGGGACAGGGCCCTGGACCTGGACGATGTGGAACTTGTACAGATGCTGCTGATGGAGGAAAGGACCACCATAAATTCCACCTATGGCCTTCACTATGCAGCTATGTATTGTGACCCAAAAATCATGGCAGACCTGCTGAAGCTGGAGATTGCAGGTGATTTGTTGGATCTATCCTTGTAGTGCCATAGCTGAATGTCATTTCACTGAGCTGTTTATCCCATCAAACTGTCTGTGCTTCAGTATTTCCTCTCAGTTGGTGTATTGTTCAGAAGTGAATCTACTGGCTTCAGCTGTGCATCTGTTTCTTTCTTATTCAAGCAGAAGAAGATTTCCTTACACATCGGCTTGTTTGCTCCAGACACAAATGTGAGGAACCAAAGGGGTTTCACAGTGCTCCATGTGGCAGCCTTACGAAGGGAACCTCAGACTATTGGTGCACTGCTGGCAAAAGGGGCCCATGTGCGTGATGTTACACCTGATGGTCGAACAGCCCTTCAGATCTCTAGGCGGTTGGGAAAGAAAACTGATGGGGATGTTGATGATGAGTACAACAAAGATCGTCTCTCGATTGACATACTGGAGCAGGCAGGAAAAAAATTTGCCTGCTCAAAGCCTACTGCCGATGTGTTGAGTGTGACCCTCTCGAGTGAAAAAGAGCTGCATGAATCTCTTTCATATTTGGAAAATCGAGGTAGTCTGGAACCTTCAGTAACTTCGCTAATTGATTTCTGTGCAAAAGTAGGTGTATGGAGTGCAGCTGCTGGTATGCAAAATTCAACTTTTTTGGCAACATCTCTTGCAATGAATAAAGGTTGTTACCTGATTAGATGGTGCTCTCTTTACAGTTTCGTTGGGACGGTTACTATTCCCACAACAGTTGAAGATTGTTTTGGGCATCTCACAACTGGAATCCATCCCTGAGTTCTGTGGCCTGGACAATCGCTCATCACCATCAGGGGTCACTAGTGGCAGTAGACAGAAGAAGCACACAGTGGATTTGAATGAAATGCCAGCCAGGACACAAGCGGGGGATGAGACAAAGACGACTATGAATGAAGCAATGTTGGAAAGATTTCTTGCACTTCGTAGAACAGGTGTGGTTTGTTACTTCAGCCATCCCATACTCACCCTTCTCCTTGAGGAGTCTGTTGCTCTGAAAATCCTTTGGACTTGGTGGAGAAGATAGAAAGTAGCATATGAGTCATGCAGTTTACACTAATGCTGTGACTATCTGTGCTATTCTTTTGTACAATTCTCCAGTCTCAATCCCTTTTTTTCTGTTCTTGGATATGTGACAGTGGTTGCTTCTTGTGCTCTTCAGAGAAATATTAACAATGCTACCACTGTGTGGGGGGTTCTTGCATGCTAGGCTTGAATGCTTGACCATTCTCAGACCATGCATTTTATGGAGATATATTTGAATCACCTACCCTGGAAGTAATAGCTTGGTAGATTTCAACTTGATATGACAGATAGCAATCCATGTCCATGGGAGCATTCAGTCCACAAGCAGATGCAGGGATTGCTTAGGATCTGATTTTCTTCTATAGACAAGATGTAATGGTGGGGTTTTCAGATCATTGTGTCTGCTTGGCACTTCTAATTTCTGTGCTCAATTTGGTTTGCAGTTGAACTGGGGCATAAGATCTTTCCCAACTGTGCAAGGGTCATAGACACATATGTTGTTGATGATGAAGTGTTGGATCTGTCAGAGAAAGCAGTCTCTGAGGAGCAGGTCAAGAAAAAGCGTCGCTTTGCTGAGCTCAATTTTACATTGGCTGAAGCCTTTTTAAGGGATATGGGAGAGATTGACAAGCAGACAACATCTGGAGAACATAGTATACCAATGTCTTCCACTTCATCAACTTCATCCACAATAACTGAGTGTGTTGGCAGCCTGATCAACAAGCTTTAGAGGGAGCTTACAGCTGGATTTGGACAAAAAAAACCTCCTGGAAATTTGAAGTTGTGAAAATATTCCTCATGATTTGGAAAGGGCTGAAAAGGTGTGACAGAGCTTCTTCAGCGGAGACGAGTTTCAATCCAGACCATGATCATGAAAGCACGCCGATTGCCTGAGATGATGGTTTATGACTGAAACTTTTAACAGGGGATGTGATACACTCTGGTCAAGGGAATCGGCAATGGGTGTTTGAACAAAAATGGATTTGCCTAATAGTGGTAATTGGGGGGCTCTCTCTCTCTATGACACATTACAAAAATTTGAGAAAATGTATTTGTGTACCATGATTGATGTCAGGATTTTTTTCAATGCCTGCAAAAGCCTCTTCTGCTTTGTTGGATGATTATTATTATCATCAATCGATTGTGTTTATATCTCTCACAAATAGTGGGGGCGTAATAAAGATGTCTAGATTTTCTATTCCTTGCAGCAGCCACCCTTTTTACTACATTGTTTATCATCACCGATTTATCATCACAGATTTGCCAGTCTTATTACCATTTAAAACATATCGGAAAGATATACATGCAACTAATTGCAGAGAACAAACAAACAAACAAACAAACGAACAAACAAAATGAACAACTGTGGAAATACCTGAACAAAACAAACAACTGGAGAAGTTGATATTCGAACAAAATGGACAAGAAGACCATCTGGGGGGTGGGGGCTCGGGTTTATAACCGGAGGATATAACAGGCAACCATATATATATATATATTGGTTTCTGCTTTCTCTTCGTCGTCTTCTTCGGCTCCTTCTTCTTCTTCGAGTACGTCTCGTGAATTCCTCGACAATGCGCGAGCGATCGGAGAATCACGAGATGGTTCCGACATCAGTGCAGTCGCGCTCGGAATCATCGTCCTCGTATCCGATCCACCTCCATGGCAACTCTTCTGCTCATTTCCAGCAGTCTGTTATGGCATCTCCACCGCCGTCGTCTGCTGCTGCTGTTGGTTCTTCTGAAGCAGGAGCAAGCTTGACCAGCACCCCAGGGATAGCAGTAGCCGCAGCAACATTGCGGACGCAGTCGTTGCCCAGCATCCCCATGGGGCCTCCTCCTCCTCCTCCTCCTCCACCTCCTTCGTCCAGCTTAACGGACGGGGTTCTTAACCCTGTTTCTCTATTCTCTATGCCAGGCCCTCCTGGGCCGCCTATTTTTACCAGCCCGCTTAGACCTGCGCCTTCTTACCCTGGAGCAACAACACCTGTGAAAAACTCCGGGGCAATCGGCAGCTTCTCTGAGAATACTCTGGTACCACCTCCAGGAATGGCTTTCGCTAACAGCGGGGCTGTTGCTGCCGCTGCGTCACAAGCAGGTGGTGTCGGGGAGGATGTCTCCGATCCCTATGGAGTATCGGCTTCCTCGCCGTTTGTGCTATTCTCTGCTCAGAAGGTATTGTCACTCTTTTGCCTCTCTCATTTCCTTTGACGGATCCTGTGCAATTCTGAGAATAGATTGTGTGGTTTCCTTGAGGAAGTTGTTGTATTAGGGTTTTCAAGGCCACTTGATGAAGAACTAGGGCACATGAGCCTTCATCCTCTTGCCAAGTTTTAGGGGACGAACACATAGGTAAGCCTGTGCAGTAGATTCACTTCTTCTGTCTGTATGCAAAAGGAATGTGTGCCACATGTCAATTGGTTTGTTTCCTGGCATCGCATCGATGCTGTCTGGAATCATTTTCTTCTATTGCATAAGTTACACATCTGATCAAGGTTCTTAGCCAACTTTGTTTGAACACTTAGCTCAGTGTGCGTTACTGCATAACAAGCAAGCAGTTTTGGCTTGGCTCTGTGGAGGAAAAGGTGGGGACGATTGCCCAACTTTGTAGCAGAATCCTCTACACTTTGATTAGGGTTTAGTCCTTGAAACAAACCTTTGATTAGGTCTTATGCAAACTTGTGGTACAATGTGATGACTGATCAATGGACTCTGAGCCAAGTGGATGCCAGAGAGATCAGGAACACATGGGAGTTGTCAAGTGAAATGATCATTCTCTGCGTCCAAAACCTGCAGCTGTAGCTTGGCACCTTGTCTAGCTATTGAATCAGGATGCCTCTGGTCTCCACAGAGAGGGTTGCATTGTTACATTGTTGATGATGGTGAACATGGATCAACCATCAAATGCTGCCTGATATTCACATACTTTGTGGAGGGCAATATACTCCAACAGGGTACTGGAGTGGAGTTAGGAGGATTTTACTGTCTTCACCATCTAACAACAAATGGGACAATTCGCCTCTTGGGATTGAAGTTATTTGAAACTCCATAACCTCTTCTTTGCAATCTGTGTGTGCTTGCTAAAACTTTGAATTCACCACCCATTAGCTCTTGTTGCTTTCAGGTTCTGAAAGAGAAAAAAATCATGAATACAGCAAGTTTGGGTTTTGGAGCACTGGTCTGTCCAGGCAGGGAAACAGCACCGAGTCCATTCCGAATTAGAGAGGAGCCTGTTTGCTGTGTCAACTGTGGGGCATGTGTAAATCCATACTGCAGGGTGCAGAATTCAGGCGAGTGGAAATGTGTTTTCTGCAATAAATTGAATGGCAGTAATGGAGAATTTCGAGCTGGCTATGGGGAGGACATGCACAACTGGCCACAGCTTGTGACGAGTGTTGTGGATTATGTTGATGCAGGTACAGTCTTGTCTTAGTCAGAAGTATGTCTACATCTCCACATTGTTCATCTTTTCAGCCCTCTCCTGCAGGATCTTTTGCTTGAGCTGTCCTTTAAAAAAGTTAGGACTAAAGGAGGTTGACCAAGTTTTACTGTTTTCAGTGAATGAGCTCAGAGAGTTGGTGAAGGTTCTAACAGAAGAATGTTGCTCAATCTACATGCAAGGGAATGTTAGATTTCTAAATGGACAGCTACGCATGTGGTTTCTGTTGGCATCAAGTATAATCTGCTGATGCTGCATGTGCATCTTGTGCACCTGTATCTGTCTGTAGTGATGATCAAGATGTTAGTGCAACAGCACTACTCACTTTCCTATCAGTTCCTTCCACATATTTGTAAGGAGCATCTTGGTGGCTCAGTTGGGAATGTTTTTGACTTTAGCTTAGCAACTGTCCACGGCAAGTCCACAAATGCTGCAGCTGGACTAAGAGCTGTATAACAGTTGCAAAATTTGAATGCAGGAACACGCCCTCCAGGGCTCATTTCAATTGCTGATGCAAGTTGGACTGCACCGCTGGTGCTGGTGATTGATGATAGCCTGGATGAAGTTCATCTTTTGGATTTGCAGAGCTCTTTGCACTCCTTTCTAGATTCCCTTTCTCCAACAACACGCATTGGTATTGTGACCTATGGAAGAACTGTGTCTGTCTATGATTTGTCAGAATCTGGAGTTGCAGCAGCAGATGTCTTACCTGGGGATGCAGCCCTAAGTGAGGAGCATCTTAAGGTTTTGATATATGGAACTGGGGTGTACCTAGCTCCCATCCATGCATGCCTCTCTATTGCACATGGTATTGTGTCTGCCCTACGGCCATACCAAGGGGATTTAGCTGAGGTTGGGAGGGAGCGATGCCTGGGAGCAGCTGTTGAAGCTGTCCTGGCCCTTATCCAAGGTCCATCAGCTGAGCTTCCTGGGAGTACAGTTAAGAGGCCAGGGGGGAGAAGTCGTGTACTGGTTTGTGCAGGGGGACCCACCACACTGGGGCCTGGCTCATTGCCACTGTCAGAAAGTCATCCCAACTATGCATACCTGGAAAAAAAGGCAATCAAACATATGGAGCATCTAGGCCACGAAGCCCAGCTTCTAGACATTGCAGTAGATATACTGTGTGCTGGGACATGTCCTGTTCGAATCCCCACCCTACAGCCTTTAGCAAAGGCCTCAGGAGGTGTCCTTGTGTTACATGACAATTTTGGGGAGGCTTTTGGTCTAAACCTGCAGCGTGCTGTTCAAAGGTTGTCAGGTTTCCGAGGAGTGGTTGAATTTCGCTGCTCTGGTGACATAGCTGTCACCCATGTTATCGGTGAGGTTTTGTTATAATGACCATGGTGCATCTTCTTACATGTCTTTATGCGTTGTCATGCTAATTCTTTCTCTCTTTTGTGGCTATAGGATGTGAAGGTGTGCAATAAGTGAGACTCTGGGTTTTGCAGGACCTGGAGAACAGCCACATGGTGATGGGGTTTTAGAGCGGCAATTCAGAAATGACATATCAACAACTGTGCAGGTGCCAAGTGTGGAAGACAGCCAGTCCTTTGCAATTATGATGGAATTGCAGGAAAACTTGACTGATGATCTTGACCATGTTTACTTCCAATTTGCTGCTCATTACTCCACTCTCTACCAGGCTCAAGTGACCCGTGTTGTGACAGTTCGTCTGCCAACAACCACTAGTGTTTCAACTTACTTGCAGAGTGTTGATGATGAGGTATAAATCTGCTGCCTGTGGTGTCCCAGTAAACTTTGCAGGTTCTGGCAGGATCTGGATAGTGTCTAGTATTGTTGTCCTTACTTTTCTGTAGGGCAACTGCTATCTGGATTCTGGTGTGCAATGCATTGCCCTAATAAGCAAAACCAATCTATGATCAAAGATGAAATGTCTTGCATAGTGTATACAGTTTGACTGGAGTTTCAGTCTTGTTTGTTCTGGTTTTGCTGGAACTAATGCAACACTTTCCTTCAAAGTGTTGATGTGGTGTTTTCTCTATGATCTTGTAGAAATGGATACAGTTTTGACTTAAGTTTCAAAGGAGTTTCTCACCTTGCAGGAACCATTGCATGTATGACCTGAAACCTAGTTAAGGGACACTAGTGTTTCAGAGATATGTGGCCTTCAGGATATTTTCACCAAGATGTTGCACTCTTGCAGGTAGCAGCTGTGCTAATAGCTAAAAAGACAGTCTTGAAGGCAAAATCAGTAAGGGATTTAGCAGACATGCGGGCCTCAGTAGATGAGCGTCTTAAAGACATTGCACAGAAGTTTGGAAATACACTGCCTAAATCCAAACTACGGAGCTTTCCTGCAAGTCTGGCAAAATTGCCAGAGCTGTTGTTCCACTTGAGGCGGGGTCCACTGCTAGGCAGCATCATTGGCCATGAAGATGAGAGGGCTGTGTACCGGAGTCTCTACTTGCAGGTAAGATGAGAGGTGCTGTTGCTGCACTTTTTGTTGAAAGCATTAATACACGAACATATGCATCAGTTGGGAGCTGATGAAGTCAGTGGGTAATCATGGCAGCTTGTCATTGTTATTCATGATGAAAGTGATGGTCTGACACCTTGTGAGTGACCCTTGTAAGGTTATGACTGCCCTCTGTGCTGACCTTCAAATTGCTGTTGTGGAGATTTCTGCAATTTTATGAAGACATGAATATATACTTCACTTGCAAGTGTCAAAAGTACATCAAACTGCATTTTTCATTCACAATTTTCTTGGTAGTCCACAATTGTGTTTTGTGATCTTGGTTCTTATTATTCAAGATGACTGGGTGGGGTTATTATGCAGGCTGGGTTTGATTTGTCACTACGGATGATGGCACCACGTCTACTTATGCACCGGGGAGCAGGCACTTTTGAAGAGCTGCCTGCTCATGATCTTGCCTTGCAATCAAATGCTGTCATTGTCCTGGATCATGGCACTGATTTCTTTATCTGGACCGTAAGCTCTCATATCTTGTACTGGATGATGCAGGGTTCTGAAATTGTAGGTTTTGTGTGGTTTTGGCAAAGAGATTTGCACAGTGAGCCATTTAACCCTTTTATACTAGTTTTAATCTCCTCTGCCAGTATATGTCCAATACATTCTGTGAAGAAACAAAAGTTAGTGCCTTTGCTCACAAAGCACCTTGAAGTGTGGTGATTATTCTGAAGAATTTTTGCACTGTTGAACACAGGGATTGGATATTGCTGCTGATGAGGCCCAGAGTGCAGGATCTCAGGCTGCCTGTCTCACTCTGGCCCATGAGCTCACTGAGCAGCGGTTCCCAGCACCCCGTCTGCTTGCCTTCAAGGTTTGCTCCTTATGCTCCTCAGAAGTTGAATGGTTGTGGAGGGTTCTGAAATCTTGTCCCAATTTGCGTGTAGAAGGTTAGAAATTTATTTCTGCCTTCAGTTATTTAATTTTCTCAGCAATTCAGTCCTCCATGTTCTCTGTTTGTAGCTTGATGTGTATCAAAATATGACCTATGGGTGCAGTTTGATTTCTGCCCTGGGTTCTCAAGTTGTTTTTATTTCTTATGATGCCCATCTTTGGTGGACTTGTGTTTCAGGAGGGGAGCTCACAGGCACGGTACTTGAAGGCTAGGTTGATACCCGCACACAAAGACCCACCCTATGAACAGGTGTGATCATAACCTTAGTACAGAACAATGTATCTCCCTTCTATTGGCATGGGAGTGACTTGAGTTCTATGGTGAGCTAGAAGCAGCTGTTGGGTTAATGTCTCAAGTTTAAAATAGGGGAATGACAAAGTGTCTACTGTGGTGGACTGTAACAGGATGCAAGGTTTCCACAGCTTCGGTCTTTGAGTGTAGAGCAGAGAGCACGGTTGAAGAACAGTTTTGTCCAGACTGATGAGTCAAGCTTTTGTGAGTGGATGCGGAGTCTCAAGCTTGTTCCACCTTAACCTTTTTGACATGTCATTGTTTGAGAAATCTGTTGAGAATCCTTCCTATGTTTCAATATATATAGGTCTTATGCAGTCTTCTGTTAGATCAAGCCTATCACACAAGCTCTTTAGCCATAACCATGACAACTTCAAGTTTGTTAAACATGTTTGAAGATACCTTGATAGCATCTGCACATGTGGACTCTTTTCGGTGGTCATATAAACTGCAGATAGCTGCAAAGCACCAAGAAGGTAGGTATACTGTAAACCTACATCTAATTTGAAGTTTCACTATTCTTTGGAATGCTCAATCTCTCAATGGGCAAGAGAACCCTGCATCGTTGTGGAAAATTTTACTTCCCATGGCTTAAAACAGCTTATGCTGTCCTTTATGGTTTCTAGACATTTGTATGCTCATGACAAGTTGTTGTAGATCAAAGGCCTGCACAAGAAGGGTGTTTATGGTGGTGAATGCCATACATGTTGCTGAACATGCATATGACTGACTCCATTGTTTAAACCCATCATTAATTCTGTTTTTCAATTTGGTTTTCTGTTTTCCATAGGATGGGGTTCCTCTTTTTCCCATGGGTGCTGGTGGGTGCTGGTATTTTGGTTGGATCTGAAATATTCATTATCTTTATACTAGGGTCATCCCCAAAAAAAATTCAGTTTTGCCTTAAATCATTAGTATTGATAAATTCTCAATACTTGTGAAGATGTTGTCAATATCTAGAGCAAGCAACACAGTACCTCTGCATACTGTGTATGATGTTGTGATGTTGTGACACTAGAAATGTGGAATATGGATTAAGTGCCCTGCAGTGCATGGAACCAGGAAGGCCCTCTTAACAAGTGCTGTGTCATCATAGTTACATCTTGTGGATATGATTCTGGCTTTATTGCCAAGACATCTGTTGTATTAGTCAAAAGATCTAATCTCAGTGAGAGCTGTGGTGAAAAATTAAGTGGGCAGAAGGAATTGCTAACTTACCTTGAGGAGGACTTGAAGGAGGCAACAAGAGGAGCCAGGTTGCAGCTGTATCCCTCTCTTTGATAACACCCCAGGTATGAGATTATACATCTGCTGACCTTGTAATCCTTTAATCTCAAAGATCCTTCCAATCAATTTATGTACATTGCAAGTTGTGCATGCTTTATTGATCATAAGAGCTTTTGAATTTATCTGATTATATTTTGATGACAGTGGGATATAATAGGTTTTTGAGGATGTATTCACTCTTCGATTACCTTTAGAATTGCAAACCACTTGGATTTCCTTCAGAACTGCAAACCAAAGATTTGACTTGATATGCAAGTATTGTAGGTATCAGCAGAGGTATTGATGACCCTTTGCAGATAATTGAGGTGCCTCTGTTTTGATGTTATAGCACGTTGAGTGAATAGAAAGGCAACCTACCATATTGGTTCCAACTTCGAAGTGTCTGACCTTTAGAAATGGGGATCAGTGGTACCTAATTAAGCTTCATGTGCTGACCCCAAGTCACTGTAATTTCACACTAGAGCTGAAGTTCACAATCTTTTTCATTTGCTAAACAACTGCAGACCACGATATAATACCTGATGTCCTCTGTTCATGTGGCGTCAAACCAGGTGGATCCTGTAATGACAAAGAGTTGTGCTTTGCCCCATCTCATCAGTCAACACAGGGATAAAACATGGGGCAACTTTTTCTGCCAGAATGCATGTGTCGAGCAGAAACCATGATTGTGAAGGCATGGGAAGATAAGAGTTCTACCAAGGTAGTAAAATTGTGAAAGACTGCAGGATCCCTGCAATTCACCCTCAAGCAATTACATGACCAAAGAAGTCTAGTACACAACCTGTGATGAACCATTTGCAAGTCAAGTTTTCAACATCTGAGATAAACTTGTAATCAAGGTAACACAAATTTAATTTTTGTTGTGCGATTCTCATGCAATGTATGCAACTTCTCTCCAGCTAATGCATAACAGCAAAGTTTTCAACGGCCTTCAGTTGGGAGGTTGCCATGTTGCCACCCAAATGTTTGCCTTGTTTGAGAAATGGTGGACATAGGAATATACTTTCAACAATCCCAAAGAACAACAAAATTAGGTTTTCTCAGTCATTGGTTTTATCACTTGGGTTGTTTGTTCAAGAGGTTGGATTGCATTCACCCCTTGAGAACAATCTTGGATATGGGTTTTGTTTTTCAAGCAATCCAACCATTGAAAATGAATTTTGGTTAGTAAAATTGGAAGGGCATCATTGCTACTAAGCATTGTATTGCACTAGATGGGATGGAAAATTAATGTCATTGATGGAATATGGTGACTTTATTTGGAACAAATAAATCCAAACAAAAAGGATTTATGCAAATGATTGGCATGTACATATGGGTACCAATAAGTTTCAATACAAAGAAAAAACTTATAATTCAAAAGCAAGTTCATATTGAATTTGAACCAATGTTTTTTTTGGAAGGGGTGGGGAGGGGGGAAAGGTGACCTTAGCCAAATATTTTTCACCCTTTTGTAGCACACGTCAAATGTAAATTGTAAACACTATACTTTCTTTACTTGAAGGTTTTTTTGTAACATTTTAATCTTTAGTTATTTCATAGGAGAAAATAATAAGGGGCAAAAATCCTACAAACTCATTATTTCGGTAACATCAAAGGATGTGCAACAAAACTCTTTATGATTCATGTTTGTGCCATAGAACGTAAATATGACTAAAGTCTCATATTTGCATCCCTCATTTTCTTGAATGTTTGCCAATCAATCCATAATTGAACCAACACAAACATTGTATGGAATTGGCAAGTATGATGCATGATTTGTGGGGAGAGGTGTCACTCAAAAGTAAAATGCAACATGCAAATTGGATCCCATGTAGATTTTGTTAGACATTCAAGAACATGGTATTACCACTTTGACACATTTACAATAAAAACAAGTTTCATTTGGTTTGTGAAGGAACCCAAAGTGGCGAGGGGAAGACAAAACCCCATTTATTGAATTAAGTTCATGAAATATAAGGGTTTAACAATTGTCCATTTAATGGAATCCTTCTTTGACCCAAAAATATATTTGGAGAGCTAGGTTTTGATAAACTTCTATTCAATCCTAGTCCAAATAGTTAAGTGTCTAGCTTCCCTATCATTGTGGAGTGCTCACTAATTGACCATCTCCTAGCTTTTTTGGTTGAGGTGTAAGCATTATGAAATGCATAGTTGTTTGATTAGTGGCCTTTGAGTTTTTCAAGGTGCATCTTTCTGTGCAAAGGGAAAAAAAATGGTGAAGTTGCTAAAGATGTCAAGTGGTTGTTGTTTGAAAATGAAGCTACACCAATATTTGTTGTGCAAGGGGGCTTCTTTGTTTGTAGTTTGAATGAATGTGTCTCTACAAGCACTTGCATCCATGAACTCACCAAACCAAGAGGGGCATCATACATATTCCAAATGGTGTGGAAGTGCTTTGCAAGCAAAATGGACAAAGGGGCATTCAAGTAAGAAATGAGAGGGGATTTCAAGTACTTGGTTGTTACAAAAGACCATAGTTCAAGTCTAGCCCCAATTTTTGGAACTAGAACTAACTAGGAGTCCATGGTTGAGGGTAACCCATATGAGTGTCATGACCTTGATGCGTCTTGACTTCTACTTTTTTTTGAATCCATCTCTTGATTATGTAGATCTTGCAACAACATTAAAGAGTGTTGGAAATGATGCATATATAGCATGTATCCTCTTTTGGATGTGTATCCAAAGAAGGGGGTTCAACAAAACTCGTTGCCTTCTTTCCATTGCCACTCCCTTAGGTCCCATGAAAGTCTTTGTACAAAGTTCTTATTGTGTATCAAAAATTGAATGTATTATTGCCACTCCCTTAGGTCCCATGAAAGTTTTTGTGTGGAATTTTTATTGTGTATTAAAAATTGAATGTACTATTATTGAGTGGTCCCTCCTTGGGAATTTATAGTGCATTGTTGTGCTCTTGAAATAATACTCTAACATGTTTTAAATTAGTAGTTA
>Ga0116228_10002524_pt1 | contig 15855 bp, 14 predicted proteins | sample S1TSphfallax_2_FD_89694 | JGI IMG/M metagenome (GOLD analysis project Ga0116228, IMG submission 89694) | Host-associated microbial communities from peat moss isolated from Minnesota, USA - S1T2_Fc - Sphagnum fallax MG | ecosystem: Host-associated > Plants > Peat moss > Unclassified | place...
CCTACTTGAAAAAGAATGCGGTGTGTCTTCTTTCTCCAAACTTCAAACTTGCATCCAAATAAACAAAAATACAAAAGTGAAAAAGAAACACTTTATTTTTAGTATACAAAATAATAATAAAAATAGAAAACACTAAAAATAAAAAAATAAAAAAGATAAAAGTTTCAAAAAAAAACTAAAACATGAACCAGGTTTAAAGAAACCAGGGGACTTCACAGCGTCCGAAGGTCACAAGTACCCACTAGTTGTTGATCTAATTCTAGTGTATCTACATGAAATTATGATTGCATTTTGGCATGGAATATCCCTTTGTAAATCCATTACATATTTGCTTTTTGAAATGACTAAACAGCATTTTGTATGCTATTGAAAACTTTGTCATGCCTTTTCGGTAAAGCAATGAAGTTGAAACTTGCGTTAAAATTGTTGCAGATAAAATTTTCAACACATGCATCACGCATTTTGGATTATGATGGGGTTTGGTTGACAATGCAAAACAGCATGCCAAAACAGCCCCTTAGAAGTTTGGCATACAATTTTAGGTGATGTCAACATTAGAAAATTTGAAAAGAGTTTAAGCTTAATAAATCAATGTTGCCAAATCAAACACAAAACTTGGAACACATTCCATTTTCTGTATAATGATGTCTCCAGATCAATTGCACAAACAACAAACAAAAGACCAATAGCTTTTAAACTACCATTTCTACCTATAGAATCCTCATGGCACACTATGAAATGGATCTTGTCAAAAAACAGACAACCAAATGCCCAAATTTTGGGTTCAAAACCTTCAAGAAATGCACTATATTAATTAGAACAAATGTATCCATGCAAAAACAGAAAAGTGAGTGTACATTAAAAATGATCAGTTTGTCTTTCATTTACTCTATACAAATACATGAAATACAATGGTGGTTGGCAGTCCTCCAGTCAACTGATTTCAAAAGCAGACAACTGTTAACATCTTACACAAGCCCATTGTCATGTTTGGCAGCTCATTCTAGAACAGATCGATGTTAAGTATCTGTTATTAACTTTTAAACAAGAGGAAGTCACCAATAGCTGATAGCCCTTGCCAGTCCCCTTTGGGAAGTGAAGTGCAGAAGAGGAAACTCACATCCACAATTAAATGCAGTATCAGTTCACTGTTAGACTTGAACACTTAAAAACAAAAGCTAAGGACAGGACATCTATTTTTGCACATACAGGCTTGGTTGATTCTACATCTATAGGCCTAAACTGGCAGAAGTCTTGTGAAGAGAGATCACAGCCTAGCCCCCTGATAAATATCATGACCAATGGGCACAGAGACTGTCATTTAGAAAATTAATTGGACCTGCAATGAGCTTTGATTGAGCAAGAAACCGCAACAAAAACATTGATGTTCCTAACTCACATTGGTTGTATGTACTGCCCTTTGGTGGGATTCACTATGGTAACTTGGCCCTTCACCCCATGAACTGAGCAGTCATAAAAAAAGCCCTCATCACTACCATTAGAAACCATCATCAGTGCATTGGAATCGAACAAAAAACATTTGATACATTTCAGTTCTGTCTATGTGGGATTGAGCCAGCCCTACTTCAACTGCTGAGGACGGATAGAGACATGGTGAAGAAATCTCCAGGCAGGGTAGTTTACCAGACAACCAAAAGTCTGAACCTGCGCCCATGCCCTCTCCCATGCTCACTGCCCTAAGGTATCATAAGTAGTTTCAGATGACTCATTGTTCATCTTCTGTTTCCAAAAAAAGAAAAGCCTACATGTCAACCATCTCATCTTGGAGCTCAATTGGGGCTACAAGTCCTGGAATGCTGAGCATGCGTCTTCTCTCTGCTTCTCTTTGTGCTGCAGCCTCTTCTGCATACAGGTCCTTGTTGTCCTGGAAAATCCATGTCAATTCATCAATAATGTGCAACTCTAATCCTCACAACAAAATATCAACAAAACTGCAAAGAGAACTCCAAGAAAACACTTTAAAAGTCCCACCCAAACCAAGATAAATGTGACAACAGTGAGTGCAGTCATTCCATTGAGAGTCATTCACAAATCATCAGCCTACCACCTTCATCATGAATCAGTTACTAGTTGTGATTACTCCCCACTACATTCATCAGCTAATGACTAGGGGTGGAGAGCATAAAAACATTCTCAAAACTTAGGGAAACATCATACAGAAAACAGAGTCCTGCACCCTGGACATGTCCCTTGATCACACCACTGGTGACCACATGGAGGCATAAACCAGCTTTAGCCACTGGAAAATATATGATAATACATGAAATTAAGAAGAAAACTCCACAAAAACAATTGAAGCTAAATCATTTTGTCAGTTCTGGCCAGACCAAAACCAACATGATAATAACATGGTCATATTTGTCATGAAAACCAATCACTACCAGTCTCCTCACAACTAATCCATATGAGATTGGTGCCACCAGTTTCATAAACAATTGCCTGATTATCACCATCAGTGTAAAGATTATCATGAAAAGAACCAACCTGTGCAGAGAATTCTTTGGACTGAATTAAAAAGTCCCGTAGTTGGTTCTTGAATGCTCCCAAATCGTTGCGGTTTTCAAAAAGGCCATTCACAAACATGGCTACCTGTCTCAGGAGACAACAAACCATTCTGTTGACTGCAACAATTGAGCTGCCTACACTCAGCATAAGCCAGCACTGCCTGGGTTCAGCGGAAAGGAACTAGGACAGCCTAAAGCAAACAGCAAAATTATAAATGCAGTTCATTTACCTCAGTAGAAGTCATATTTGGGAAAGAGGTTTCCAAGAGCTTGATGGTGTAGTCACGGACAAAAACCATGTTAGATGGATATGCAGTTGGACCTAGTGAGGTGACATCCCACAATGCCTGTGTCAATGCTCCAGAATCAACCTGCACAAATAATTCACCACATCAAAGTTCCAGAATGAACAAATAAACAAAGAAAAGGCCCTGCATCTGAAAACCCAATGAATTCTAGGGAAGTGTCGGGATAAGATTACATACCAGGCAAAAAAGGTGCTGAAGAATGAGAACATGCAGTTTGTAGCCAGGCTTGTGGAAGGTATCAGTTAACACAGCGAAAATCTCCTGCTCGATTGTTAGAAAGTATGTCTGATGGAACTGATTGCAAAACTCTGATGCCTGCAAGCAAAGCATTCTAAGAACAATATTACAAACATACCATTATCAGTGCAACCAATCAATCCTCAAAAAAAGGTTTTCCTTTATAAAATAAAATTCTTCCAAAATAACAAGAGTAGGAGGAAACACCCACTTGCATAGAACACACCAACAGTAGAAAAAAAGTACCTGGAAATTAGTAAGCATGTCAAGGAGAAGGTTGAGGCCAGTCTCAGCAACATTCCGTTCAGTATGACGAAACGCCCAGATGATCGAATCCATTACCAACTTTAATTGCTATTGCAACCAAGAAAGTCAGGTCTCTGATAACATTAGTTCAAAGTTCCCCATCTCACCAAACACCAGCAGCCTTCTCTTTGTGGGTCTAAAACTTTCCAAACTATGTTCATACACTCTGGAAACATTTTAATCTTCTAAGCCACAGACTCTTTTTTGCCACCAGGAAAGGCTGCTGGCAAAAAAAAAACCAATTACATATAAATACAGAGCATAACTAAGACAAAAAACTGTTGTTTTGGTCAAACCAAATCACACAACAATAATGAGTGTCTCATAACCTTCATGAGTGCCACTCATGAAGTATCAGACCATTGCCTTCATCACGCATGACAGTGACTAGAAGCCCCAGTGCATGTGCATATCATATAATATTCTGGTTAAAACTTAGGCAAACAATTATACCCACGTCTGCATCCTGGGTTTCAACTGCATTTGTGGAAGCAAAGGGAAGAATGGGTTGAGATATTGGTTACCACTTCAAAGGCATAGCAAGTACAAACCATAAACCATTACAGCTCTAATGCTACAGAAGAAGAACAAACCATGCATTGAGATGATGAATGAAACTTACTTGACTGGACAGGGAGAAAAGAGCACGGAAACAATGGCTTGCAATCGCTCGTAACAAGAAAAAGAATTTCAGTCGATGCTCTGGATAGTCTTCGAAGTTTTTTGTTATCATCTACAAAAAGTCAGCAAAATCAGAAGTACACAACCTACAATGCCCATGTCTAAATGGAATTTAATTGCAGTTCAACAACTGCATCAAATTATGTTTCAGTCTGTCTACTGATGAATTTTACAATCAACACACCTCAAGGGTACATGCAAACACTGCCTCAAAAATTTGTGGTACATCCTCCAACATAGCTCCCTTCAACCTGCATGACAGTTAGGATAGATCAATCAACAATCCTCCAAGCACCAGGTGGAACATCACATCCCACCATATTTCAAGGTTGAAAATAATGCTCATGAAAAAATGTGGACATGAGGTCAAGGTAAACAGACATACTTGTTGATAATGGTTGCAAACAACGACAATACTTCAGACTCCCGAGCATCAGAAACATTCCGAGCATAGTCACCCAAGATGGGATCCATCATAGCCGGAACAAACTGCTTGGCTATTAGATCTGTGTCCTCTGCTTTGTCCACAAATGTCTCTATTAACTTCAATGTTTCTCGTTTCACTGACCTGACATTTACCCAGTGCCAACCACACTCAATACTGTATTGGATTATTTTGGACAAGATTAAACTGCATACCGATTGTGCATGTACTAGTTTACTTCTTACAAGAGTGCATTGCCTACTCACAACAAAAATCACATTAAAACTCCAGATGAGTAAAGAACCCATGAAAGTTGCAAGACCAGTGAAACCAAGCTTCTCCCGAGTATCACCTCAAAAGCTTAACATAGGAGGTCCGAGATGCATAAGGGCCTCCTTCAGCAATGCTAGTAGATATGAGCTCGCTGTACATTCTGCACAAAGCCAAACAGGCCAAACACATGACATCCAGACTACAAAGTTGAACAAAGCAAAAGAGGGAATGAGCAGAAGAAGAATACCTATAAACGTTTAGCATGTCCAAGTAGATTAAGGATATTTGTGAGAGGAAGGCCTGCCCAAGGGCACTTGCCACACTTGTGTTTGTCTGTCAGGAGACAATGGTACCAAAATTAGCTTGAGAGATGAAATACTCTAAAAACTTCACCAATCCATTCCTTTTCTAGCACTAAGACCATCAAAAACAAAACCACCAAACTAACATGATAGCTCATAAAGATATATTCACTATGGAGATGGGACCAGTTGCTCACAGTGCAAATGCCATCCATACCTGTAGTATGTTTAAAACTGCTCTCACAACTTCTTGGGCCTTTAAAAATTCAACACTCTGGCGAGCCTGACCAATTATTTCTGCCCATCTCTGCAATCGAGCAATCATTGACTGTTACAAAACCAGCCCAAAAACCAACATAATAGCCATTTGCAAAGGATTTAGGACTGAAGAACTCCAACCTGATTTGGCAATTCCATCAGCTTTTGCAAGTACTCATCACGCCTTTGTGGGTCACTTTCTGCTTGAATCATGAACCCCACCTGATGTAGTAACACAAACCCAAGTTATTACCAGTTCCAAGAGGCAAAATAGGAACAACTAATGCTGTGAACAGTGAAAGAAAAAAAAAGATAAGACAGAAGTCATACAGCTTCATAGAATGTGTGAATCTGATGGGCCTCCAGATCCAGGATGGTTGTTGGCAATCCTTTCAGTAATTCACACACAAATGGCTCTGTTTCTCCAACCTGTTTTGATGATCAATGTCCACAAACTTCAGACTCACAATCTCGTACATCATACTACCTAATATTTTGCTGTGTAGAGACATCACTACAAGAAGATGGATAAATATCATCTGGCCATCACAGAATCTTCAGCCGGTATACAAAAATAAACCTAAACAACAACCATGCAGAAATGTGTAGGATAGCATATGTTACCTGGAGAATGACAAACTTTCGCCTGCATTTCTGAACAATCTTCAAGAAAGTATCACATGCCATATCCTGCAAACACCATATGCAAGCTCCACATCACAAACTGCAACTACAAGATGATTATGATGCCAACTGCATAGAGAAGACACAGTACCTCTTCATGATCTATGTGCCAAGGCCAACTACCTAACTGAAATCAGAATACTCCAGGTTTAATCCTAGACATTCCTTGAATGAAATACTAACTGCAGCTGCAGATGGAAAGAAACAAAAAAACACCTGCACACCAGGATGGGTCTCGTGCATAAACTCAAAGAGCTTATTGACAACTGTCTTTAAGAACTTCCAGTGTGCCCTCAAGAAACGTGGATACTGCCCGACCACATACCTGCAACCACCAACACATTTCAACGTCTAGTAATTGAGATGTCACTCACCCATTACACAATGTGCAGCAGCATTAGTTGTCTTATTTGCTCACCATTTACAATAGCTATACAGTCTGCTAAAGATGTACCAGACATTAGCTAATAGTAGAAATAATAGATCATGCACAAGCAAACACCTTTGACAACTTCCTTGGTGGAAGGTGAAACTTGTGATATACCCCAACAGTGCCCCAACTGGATGAACCTCTCCCTAACATGGTTCACTCAATGCCTTGCAGCAGTGTCTTATATGAAGTACATTCAGACAAATGCCATAAACCAGTAGAGTACAAAAGTATAGGTATACATGATGTTGCTGGCTATGACAGCCTTGTTATCCTTGCCCTTCGTTATTTCGCAGAGATTGAGCAGGTCACGAATGACCGTTACCAAGAACCTATTCTCCTGATCAAGACAAAACCCATCCAATCACAACAATTCAATCATTTATCTCAGATAACCAATCCCAAAGGTAAGAAATTCAGAAAGCAGCAGTCTAAAATTTGATCCAGTGAGGTTGAATGTGAAGGTGGCAAGGTCAAGAAGACATAATGTCACAAAAATATGTATTCAAAGATATTAAGCAGAACTGTACCTGCTCCTCAACCATTGATCCTGAAATGGATCCAATTGCCCAGCAAAGAGTGTTCAGATTGTTCCAAGCCCACTCCTCCCCATTCAGCTGTTTGTTCAGCTTCTTCAACATCTGATATAAGCATGGATCAAACCAAGCAAATCATCTGAATCAAAGTTCAATGTAAAGATTTTCTTGTCTGCTCTTCTTTGGCCCAATGTAATACAACACCTTCATTCAACTTCCTTCACAAAAGTCACCTAAATAAAGACAATGCCTCAGAAGCTGTGATCAATCTGAGGGAAAAAGATAATCCCTAACTAATCAGATCCAGTAGGCTCCCAGAACAAAATACCTGCTGCTCAGTGTCCTCATGATCAAGATGGGACAAATAAATCAGTGTCTCTCTCATTATCTGCATAGCTCCACCACCAGTTGTTTGTGTGAAGGATAATCGTGGAGAAAAACATATCTATGAGAATGCAGAGAATTTTCCACAACGCTTGAAGATAACATGAGAATGAGAGTGGTCATAACCTTGTGCGAGTCACTCACAAAGTGTCAGACTATACCCTTCATCATGAATAGCAGTGACAAGCTCCCATGACTGCCCACTGACTTAGTTAGCTCCTGGCAATGGGTGTTGTACAAGAACATACCCACCATTTCTGGCAATATTCAAAGAGGGAACATCTACATGTTGACATATTCAGCATAGATAACATCTGAGGCACATGCAGTCACCTTGTATTGAATAAGGACATCATTATCCTTCATAGTTTCGCGCACAATGTTGCCATTCTCATCTTCTACAATCAAAACCTCCTCAGGTTTTGCCATGCGGCTGATCATCAGTAACCGTAATTTTGACAGAGGCCCTGAATATAGCAGCTTGCGATGGGAAAGCTCTGACCCCAATCCATCTCCCATTCCTCCTATTCCTATCTGCACCTCCAGGCTTACCTCCTGTAAGTGACTCAGGCCGAAAAATCCACCTTGAGAAGAGACAGACAAGTGAAAAACAAAATTACCTAGCTCACAATGTAGGGGAATCTCAAGTGAGAGTTCAGCAAAGAAAGTAAACCAACATCAATGTCAGAACAAAAGATGTACGTACAAGAAGCACAAAGCTGAGGGTCTGAGGACTATTGCAAACAACTCTACAAACTACACCAGCCAATTTCAACCAACATGACATAATAAGGATGTTGTAGTCACTAACCACAATAGCCAGAGTGTAGGACAGAAAACTTTGAAACAGCTATTTACCTGAAGTCCCAATGGAGCCAAAGCAGGGGCTGCCTCCATGTTGCACTCTGACTGGAAGAGATCACAAACCAGAGAATTCCAGTAGTCCAAGCAAACCTGGAGAAACCATACTCCGATTTAGAACAACAATAGGATAAGCAAGCCAGCAATATTCCTATGATGAAACATCCTATGATACTGACTTCCAGAATGAGGAAAGGAGAAAATTATATCTTTGATCATCCTCAACATAAGATAGCTCCCACTAGTACCAGTAAGATCATCATTCTTGAACACTACAGAATCCTCAACATATGAGATATCAGCCACAACATAACTTAAGTTCCATTAGTACCAGAAAGATCACCATCTCATACCTTGAATACCTCAGTATCCTCAACATATGAAATCCCTATCAGATACTCAAGCCCCATCAGTAGGATTGCCTGGTTCTCTTGAGTTGTCTCCAATACACTTATGTGCGACTGCCATGGAAACAGATAGTTACCAACAGGGAGGTGGGAACGAAGGCAAGAGGTCAAACCAATCTTCAAGATATAGCCTTTCAACCACTTACATGCACACACCTTGAACAAATAGACATTGAAGGAACGATAATCATGCATTGGTGGAAATTTGGAGGTGAGTTTACATACCTTATAGAATGATGTGAAGAACATCGCAAGATTTTGAATGAAGAACTGCAAAGGAGCAGCAAATGAGAACTTGAAATGCACATGCAAAACCATCTTATTTAGAGAGTGCCAGAGCTTGCACTTGTACCAAATTCAACTTGCGCATCTGACATAAAGGAAAAAAGATGTCATACCTGGTCCTCATCTGAACCACTTGCATAAGCCTTTGATACATCTGTGCCAGGTGGCAGAATAGTCTGCACAACCATTTCACAAAACAACACTCTTCACTGACATGCCACATATGCTCACACATCCGCAAGCAGGAAAAATTTATGTTTAGCAAGTTTGCAGAGACTTGTGAGTTTCTATTGTGATTCAAGAGACTCTTTTCCTCTACATTAGAAACTTCAACTCAAAAAGCCTGATGGAAAGGCCTAGATGAACTAAATTGATAACCCTACGCTGTTATGTCCGGACTCCTATCCATCTCACACTAAACCCCTCAAGCACACCTAGATGTGAAACCAATAGAGTACCTGCAGCTGCACCATGAAGATGGTGTGAAGCTTCACAAACTGGGCATCATAAAAATCCCCAAAACTGAGCACTGCCACCTGTATCAGTCAAGACTCAGATTTGCACCACCCAAAGAAAGGCAGCCATAAGGTATTCCATTCACACAAACTATGAAGGGGTAAGTAAAAGCAAAGGATGAACCCAATGAACGAGTAAAATAAGTACTTCTAAAAGCACTCAAAAATTACCTCTGTAAGGCACTGAAGAGACAAATTTCTGTAGCTTGCCACGGGGAAAAGCTTCAATAAGGTCTCTAGCTGCACCAACAGATGGACAGATGGATGTCAGATAAAGCTCCATTGAAGCTCCAACAATAGTCCAGATTTTCTATTACCGTGCACATACTAAAAGTTAGGTTGAATGGAAAGAAAACCACTCCTATAGGAGTCAATGACATCAAATATTCCTAGAAAAGTGGTCATGCCTTTGGAGCCTGCATAGAAAGACACTTGGTGGAAGAACAAATAGTTACCAGTGGTGATTCAAAAATGTAGCCAAGAGGGATCCAAGATAAAAAAGCATGTAAAGTGGACAGGGTGGCTCGAATCAGTTCAGGGCGCTGTGAAATGGAAAGAACATACTGGCAAAGCTCATGTACAAGCTGGAATTCACTGCAGCAGCCCTCCCATAACCATTTGTCTTCTATTATCCACCCATTAATATACATACCCAGCCCCTCTTTAAGTTGGCCACTTGTTGGCATTTGACCGTCTCCATAATGACCCATGACCCATCTCTAGGAGAGACTTAATTGAGAACTTCTGATAACATATTACCATCAGTGAACAATCTCCAAGGAATAAAGATTACACTCATCAGAGTTTTTACATAAAAGCAGAAGAACTAAACAATTTGAACACTAGCTGGAGCTGGCACAACTGAAACCTAACCCTACACTGTAGGCATCCCCTAGTTTTAGAGCCAGTCTCTGTGGCACCCATTGTCTTTGGAGGTCACCCATCCCAAGACCATTTTCAACCTAGGATCTTGACCTTCGAGTTCATATGGAATCCTATGTTTCACTAGGCTGCACCCACAAGTGGGCACATTTCACTGATACTGGAGAGAGAAGGGTTGGCATCTGCACCTGTTTAAAGAATTCTTCAACTCTTTGATCTTATTTTGAGTCATCTCACCCCGCGAGAAGTCAAATACTTCCTCACTAAGAAGCTGCCATCACACAACTGTCTAGTAAACCAATGTGTCCTCATTATCAATTCCAAAAGCAATCCACTAGAAATCTTGCAACTTCAAAGAAATGTATACTGCATACTGCAACAGCGATACTACCTACAGGTAATCAAAGACAATGGAAAAATGTTGAAGACATACCTTGAGAATGACCATGCAATTTTCACATAAAGTCTCACTACTTTTGGCAGCTGAAACAAGATCAGGTATAAACCTGGGCCATCGAGCAGGCCATTCATGCTTGAGAACCTATACACAGTCCTTGTTTGACATTAGCAAAGTACACAAAGAATATGATATCCATATAAATCCCTCCTCAGTGTATGCAAACAAATTGTGTCTTCTTCTTGAAAGCTGTTAACCTACATGCACAAGCAATGCTCCAGGATTCATCCCAATATCAATTTCCTGTAGGAAACTAGCTCTAAATGGTATCCAATCCACATTCCCTGTGTCTTTGTAGAGAAGGAATTTGACCACAAAAATCTGGCAGACCCACAATACATTCCTTTCTGTGCCAAAAAAACTAATGATTCCTATTCTGCCTATCAATAGTTTGCACATTACTACACACTGGAGGGAGGAGCCACTTGCCTGCACCAGAATAATGTTCAACTTGTTCACATAAAGCCGCTCAGTCCGAAATGACACTTCATTGCTTGAAAGCTGTAAATCATCAGTTCAGAATAAGAGCTGATTAGAAAGAGTTGATAGGAACGGTCAAAGCAATCGACAAAGACACCTGACTACATGCAGATAGAAGGATGGACAACAGAAACGCTCTAGACTAACAATGCACAATAGATAAGATGCCCTTTTCTTCAAGGCATTATACAGATGTTGCAAAAGCTGACCTGCACAATAAGATCTGAGATGTAGTTTTTTATGCCATCGCGTTGCTCAACAGGCAATGCATTCCATCGGTACTTTATCACTCCTTCCAGTACCTGCATAGATAACATCAAGAGCCAGACTGCTAAGGAAAATGCCAGGGCTGGACCAAAAACAGTTTGACAGTGTAACAGTTTGGAACAGTCTACAGTTTTCAGTGAATGCATCTCCACCTTTGGTCCTTTGATGGCAAATTCCACACCTCATAGTCAATCCTTACCCTCAGAGCATAGAACTTTGAATTCAGATTCTGAGAATTTTGAAGAACAGCAACCACCCGTGTCCATGTATCAGGATGCTCTTGGAGCTGCCTCAAAACTCTTTCTGCTGCAGCCCTCTGCAAGTCAAAATAATCCACACCAATACATTAGGTCTGTTTCCATGTGGATGTTCTTGTGCTTCAGAATCTCTATACAACAACAATTGCAGTCTCATGGGGGCATGAGGCCACAGCAACGTTGAAGAATGAGCACAAGGGCTTTCACAGGTTCCCTTAGCATATAAGGGCATTGCTAAACCCTTGCCTAACTTATGCCCCTCGGTGGATTAATAATGAGTACAAAGAACGCTGAAGGTGAGCAACCCCAAAAAAATCCCCGAGCTTGCCCAAAAATGAGGGTGGAAACGTGAGTTCATCAGCCTCAGCTTCTACAAGTTGGTTGGAGAGGCCGAACGAAGTATCACAACCTTCGAGATGATGTAAAGATCAAGAATCAGCAGTTGGACAAGCTGTCCGGCTTGACAACAATATAGAGGTTAACAGCTGCGAACCAAGGCAACTTTGAGGACCTTTAGGGTGATAAGAAACCTCAAGAAGAATGACATGGTGAGACGAGCTTCAATCGCCATTGACTCGAGCAAGGTTGCCAAAGCCAACCAAGTAATTGAAGGCCAAAGATTCAATAGACCCAATAAAGAATGAAATAAATTTCAAAGAAGGGGCGAGACGTCTATCGCAAGGCCAAACAAATCTGGTAAGGATAAAGGTGGGAAGTCCCTGAAGACAAGCAGAGAAAAAGGGAAATAGTGCGACAGATCGAGAAGAGTCTTAATAGTGAGCTCTCCTGATGGGCTCTCCCCATGCTCGGTGGCTCGAACGACAAAACTCTGCCACCGAGTTCCAAACATCTCTACCAGTTGCTACGTCTTGAGAATTGCACAATGTAGCAACGTCGGACCGAGGAGCATCCAGCAATCTTTGCAAGCTCGAAAAAGGCAGAAAAAGGGACGGAGAAACTTGCTAAATGGGTAGCCTAATCTTCCTAAATGCAATCATGTCTCCAAGAACGCTACTCAAGCCACAAATTCTCCTAGAACCCTTCTAGGTTGGCATATGAAGAAACCTCATGTTTGGAGCCCGTGCCGTAAAATGCCGCCACTGTGGCATCGAGAAGGCCGACGTCGAACGGCTGAGTGAAATCCAGCAGCTTCTCCGCCATTGCTGACTCTCTCATAACACTTCTTTTTCGGCTGTCTTCACCCCCGCCACAAATATATCTCAAAAAACTGAACCCAAAAAGAAGAAGAAAAAAAAAACGCCTTATAAGGATTTGAACACAAGCAAGCCGCCCACTTCGACACTTAATTTTGTGCTACCAAACAATCAAACCCATGTTCAGAAAACAATCAAACGACCACTCCTCTCCTCTCCTCCCCTCCCTCCACTACTCCTTTTCTTTTCTTACAAGCTATTATTATTTCTGGCAATGCTCGAACTCCCAAACTTACAAGAATGATTTCTTCAACTAGTTGAACTCAATATACTTCGGGCACCCAAAACTCGTGCTTACTAGCAAAAAAAAAAACGACGACGACGACGAAAAACAGCGCAGCACAAAAGCTGTTTTGCGTAAATCCTTCTTCTACCACGGATTGCTGCTTCGCGTGGTCTTCTTCTCTAGAGAGAGAGAGAGAGAAAAGAGAGGAGCGACGAAGGCGGAGGAAAAACGACTTGCGCAGCAGACCAGCAGCGATATGCACACGGACCGGACGATTTCCAATACTGAATTGTTATGTAAGCGAATCTGGAGCGTTGGAATTAAGATCGAACGGTTGAAAAGGTCGCGGACTTACTACGCAACTTTTCGCGGTCAGGTCGTACAGGAGTCACCGAACGGGTCCATAAAATCACCAAAATGTTTCCAACAAGGTTGGCTTGTATAATGGCAGGCCGGGTGGACGAGGCCCTTTCCTTGGCCGTCGGAACGAACAACTGGCTGCCCAGCTGGGAAGGTTGGACCCAGTATTGTTCTTGTTGTTGTTCGGGTATCTATCGGTTATCAAGACAACATCTGGTGGTCCCAGGGTCTCACTTTTTTTTTTTTTAATTTACCCTTTATTTTATTTTATTTTTTATTTACCCTTTTTTTTCTTATTTTTTATTTACCCTTTCAGGTAAGTTTCTGACTATTTTAAAAGAATATGCCACAACCTCCAGATCCAATTCAATTTACTTTCCTCTGCTCAAGATGGTTCTCAATTTTTAAATAAATAAATAAAGAAAAAACACCCCGCCCGACACTGGAACAAGAGAAGAAAAAAAAGAAAGGATCAAAGTCCAAACAAAAGACCACACCCTCAAAAGCATTTAGGGATTAAAGGGTTTAGGGTTTAGGGTTTGGGTTTAGGTTCAGTGGATGTGGTTCAAGTTTTAGGGTTACAATTCCTCAAAAACAAATTGTTAATTTGATTCAAATTATTGACATGGATTCTTTTATCCAACTTTCCTATGCGTCACATACACCATCATTCTATAATTTACATAAAGATAACAAAAAATTAAAAGTTCCCTTTCGCCTAAAAAGTGTGTTTGTTTGTTCATAAATTAAAGTTTGGTAGGGTTTGATTAATTGAATTACATGTTTTGAAACAAATGACATTTATGTAAATTGTCATATTGTGTAGTAGTTTTACAAACAATGCACAAGTATGTTTCTAATTTCAATTTTAAAAATGAGGAAGAAATTCTAAGTTATAAAGCTCGAAGTCTTAACATGTCATGATAATCCCTAAGCTCAAGGTTTAACATTCTATGATCATCATTCTTATCATCTTTAGATATCACTTTTTTTACTCAAGGTTGTAATTGGATGCATTTTCATTTTTGCAAAATATTTTTTAGAGAGAGTTTTCAAGTACAATGGACTATGGACACACAAGAAATTCAACCAACAAACTTGCATAAATAACCAAAACAAAGATCAAGTTTTACAATTTCCACACAATATTTTAGTAAACTTCAACAATATCATAGAAACAACAACTAATGCCCAAGAAAAAACCAAATTTTTAACTATCAACTTCAAAGGTTCCAAACATCAAAACTCATCAATTGCTCCACATGACAAAATAAAAAAACACAAAATTTATACATGCCTATTACAAAATTAAAGAAACACAAACGAACCCCAAATAACAAAATCAAAAGTTCAAACTCACATGCACATTGGTAGCAACAGTTGAATTTTTAAACTAAATTTTACTAAGATTTGTAAAACATGAAAACAAATTTTCGAAAAACTTAAACTTATTACACATGACATCATCAAAAGATGCAAATTGACCATGATTAAACAAATTTAATAACACAAACTTACCGAGAGTGACACAATTTAAAAATTTTAATTTATTGCAAATGTTGCATAAGACAAAATCATTAAACTCGAACACCACACAACCTTATTTCAATTGATGCACATGACAAACCATATACATAGTTTTCATCAAACAACCTATTGTCAAGGACAAGAAAAAACATAAGAACAAAGGCTAAATGAAAGGCTTAAATGCAACTTTCAAATAAAGAACAAAACAAGATTATATGATTCAAAACAAAAATAAAAGAATCACGAACAAAAACATGAGATGTGCAAAACAAACATGAAAACGAATTTTTTTTTATGTTAACATATGCAAACATAAACATGAAAAGAACATGACTTAAGGCTATGGTGTTAAATCGTGCTAAATATTGATGTTGAATATACTAAAAGAAATGAAGGATCCTACTTTTATTTATATTCCTTTGGGGACCTAGCTCAAAAAAACTTCCAAAGAAGCTTTTATGTGTGTATCAAGTAAAAACATTTCTTGAGAACCTTCCTAATTAAAATTTGAGTGTAAATTAACTAATGTTTAACTAAAAATCAATTGGGAATAAATTAAAATTAACTAAGAGTTAACTAATAATCAACTTAGACTTTAACTATGACTTAATTTGAAGTTGATTATGAATTAACCAAGAGTTAACTCAAATTTAATTTAAAATGAACTAAAATTTAACTAAAATTTAATTAAGAATGATCTAAAATTAAACAAATAATTGAATACAAGTTCAATACAAGTCATGAATGAACATTCAAAAAAATGAACCCC
>Ga0116228_10002526_pt1 | contig 15853 bp, 14 predicted proteins | sample S1TSphfallax_2_FD_89694 | JGI IMG/M metagenome (GOLD analysis project Ga0116228, IMG submission 89694) | Host-associated microbial communities from peat moss isolated from Minnesota, USA - S1T2_Fc - Sphagnum fallax MG | ecosystem: Host-associated > Plants > Peat moss > Unclassified | place...
AAATATTTTATTTATCTATGAGTTATGTATTGATAAGTTGTGAGTAATTAGATAGCTAGTTAGTTAAATATTAATAAGTCATTAGTTATTTAAATGGTTGATAATGAGTATTTAATATTTGTGTTGTATAATTTATATTTTAAATATATGTTAAATCTAATCATTATTAATTAATTATCTAATTATGTAGTGAGCCATGTACTTGAATTGTTTATAAATTTAAAAAGTAAGAAAAAAAAACATGAGGAAAGTTTTGAAGTTACAACTTCAAAACTTATCTTATATTATTTATTTTCCATTCTTAGTTTGAACACTTTTACAAACAAAGGGTGTGGTCATCCAATTTCACATTAAAGAATGTTTGCACATGGGATGAGCCATTCAAAAGGCTTAACTGAAAACAAAAAGAAAAATTATGCACAATTTTAAACTACCTACCTCCCCAACCTACTTATCTACCTAGTTAAATTTGTGCTTAGTTTGACCTATTGATCTAGGTTGACCTATGTACCTACCTACCTAAATACCTACCAACTTAATATTAAATTTTTTTAAAGAATTCATTAAAAAGTGCCATGTGGCATATTTACATTGGGCCACATGTCATAATATAAATCATCCAAGCATGTGAATTTTGAACGTCCCATATTATTTCAAAATAATAATAATAATTGTAATTTTGAATAATTAAATATTGGGACATGTGGTAGCTTATCATTTGCTTTCAATATCAATCAAAATATTAACATCTTAATCATATGTGACAATATGTATACAATGGAGTCAAAGGATGAACTTGTATTTGTTGATTTTTTCTTTCATTTAATATATGTTCTTGTTTGCGACTAATATCACATGAAACTTGTTCAAAACAAGTAAGAGGATTTTAGTCGCAAATGTCATTTGTGATTAAAATTTAGTTGTAGAGACCAATAAAAAATATGTGTTTTTCTTCTAATGAGTGTAAGTGATTATGCAACAAATTACAAAGGTTATCAACCTTTAATTGGACAATGTAAAAATGTGCAAGAATTTTTTTATATATTGGATTGATGAAATGTAGCTTATAAAAGCATAAACAAGGTATCAAATTTCTTGGCATTACAAGATTCCATATCAACGCCTTCATAATTTGCCCACTAGCTTCATCATCGATAGTTTTCAAAGGTAGCTCATTAAAATGTTGTATTTCTCAAGCCATCTTATTTGTGTTGTGTTTTGGTTTTTCTACTAAATCGATATCTGGAATATATGATTTTAACTTCTATGTTTATTGTTTGTGGACACGATTGTAAAACATAGGTGGCATATCAAAATGAGTTGACAACTAATCATATCCCTGATATGTTCCACAAATAGAGTGAATATCAGATTATTGACCCCAAACTTTTGTACCAATGGGCAATTTTGACCTACTTCCATTGCCACATTAATTTTTGTATTTTCTACCATGTGTTGTCTTGTGCACACCCACACATTCATGCAAGATTTATTTTCATGCAGTAAATGGTTACCTAGAAGTTCAATGACAAAAACAAACCAAAGTTATCACATAACACCTCACTATTGATCATGCACATTTGTGCATATAAATTTAGTCCTAAAAACTTGAATGGACATTATTTTTTAAGGTTGTAAATAGATATTCCTAAATTCCAAATGACAATGTTTGTTAGTCTAAGTCACTATTTTTTTAATCATGAAAAGTGTGAGCTCAAATTGCTTTGAAGATATCTCCAAGACAAAGTGAAAAAAAATCATCCTTCTCCTAGCAAACCAAACTTGAGATGTGGTTTCAATTTATATTCAACCCCATCCTTGTTTTTGCAAAAGATACAAATGAAAGGGCCTTCCCATAACCTTGAGGCTATGAAAATGACGAATTAATGTGCACTATATGCCACCAATTGGTTGAATGTTATTGTTACAAATGGTGCATATGAATAGCCCATTTCATGCATGCACTAATGATTTTGCACCTAACCTCCACCTAAACAACTTAAGAATATATTTGAAACCCATTGCAATTGAAGAAAAAGGTGTGGGTCCTCAGAGCTCCCACAAAAAATGCAAGTTTCTTGTCCATCCATGTCAAATGAAGTTCGACTACAAAAGTGCAGTACTTGAATGCAATAGCACAACTTGCAATTACCCTTGGAGCCATCAACAATGGGATTCCAATTCTGGAACTCAATGGGTGTTGAATTTTGTTTCAAGGAGTCTATATGACTTGATAATTTAATGTAGTAATGTAGAGAAGTGGTCAAATATTTCACCATGTAGTCTACCAAATTGTGGTGACAAGGTGATACATTACTACGTTCAAAAAATATTTTCAATGTCACATAACCACCAATGACAAATTTTTTGTCTATACCATAACTAATGCAAATGTTTTTCATTTTTTTAATATTTGCAAGCCTTCCTTTATTTTGTTCAAGGATGTAGACCATAACTCCATTGATATGTGGGTTGCATGCATGTAGCATTTGTTGACATAAACTTTTTCGCTACATAGGTTCACACTATCAAGTTGAAGTTGTTCCATGACAACCTCCAATGGACTGTTGGTAACGGAATCATAAACACACATAGGTGGTGACATCAAAGAAATGTTTGTAAAACCAACCACCATATAAAGGTAAGTTTTTCATCACTAGAATTAAAGAATGTGCTGGATGGTAAAGCTGGTATCAAATGCTAGCTTTGTGTATGTTTGAGGTTCACTTCCTTCAACCTTGAAAATTCTTTCATCCAAATTGCACTTGAAATACAAGGAGATTGCTAGAAAGGTTGAGATAGCACACATGGACACCGCCAACCATAGATAACAAGCTTCCATTTAGGCCTTTTTTGTTGCAACCTTAACTTTAGGCTCACGACCAAGGCAAGGGCTTGCAAGGGTGTGGGCTAAGAGGGAGTCACATCTCATGCTCCCAGGAGTGTAAGAGAGTGTGAGGGAATGAACCTTCACACTCCCAAGTGAGCTCCCACTTTGGGAGTTGGAGTCCCGATGGACTCTTGAATTTTCAAAGAGCGATTGCAGGGGTCAAAACCCAATGGATTGAAAAGTTCCTTATATCATTGAAAATCTCTTGGAACGTAGATGTCTAAAATGGGCTTGTATGACCCATTTGGACACTTAAAACACAAGTTATGGCGAAAAGAAAGGTTCGGAGTCAAATTGATAATTTGACTCCCGACCATTAAAAGTCAGGAATCGCCCCGACTTCCTTGTGTGTAAGTGGCGTGCGACATACTGTTGGAAAGCTCTTAACAAGGGCTACAACTTTTCTTTAAACCTCATCTCAATTGAAGGTCTGCACACAAAGTTATAGGCCTCCAAAGTCGCGGGAGTCCCAATTGTGGGAATTTTGGGACTCCCGTTTGGGAGTCTTGGGACAAAATGACATTTGGATGCTAGTCCCATGGCCAGACACATAGTATATTATAAGGGGGAAGGTGGTGGCTTCCCCAAAGTCAAGGTTGTGGTGAGTCTTGCGAGTTCAAGTTTGCCCGTGGCTCATCCTAGCACCAAAAGTGTTATAATTATGCACTAACCAACTTGTTGTTTGGTTTTGTGTAGGTCCGTGTGAGTGATTGATTACTTGTCATTCTTCCTAATCCCATCCCGGAGCTCCAACATGCCCCTTTACCCCCAAAGTGCTATGAGCTAGGGAGCGTGTCCCCAACTCCTTGTTCTTTCGCTGTTTTCACTTCAAATTCACATTTGAACCTATTAAGGAGCTTGGGAGCATGTCACTCTCATTCATGGTGTTCAAGGAGAATCTTAAGTGGGAAGGTGTAAGAATTAAAATTTGGCATGTTGGTAGCATGACAATCCTCTAAAGTAAAGAACCAACAAATGGTCAAATAATATTTCATTCAAGATGCACAAAGGTTGGTTGCTATTTCAAACTTGCCTCCTCCCTCCTCCATTTTCCATGCACAAACAAATACAAGTCCCACTTTTTGAAGAAATTTAGATTGCATATGGGGGAAAAGTATTTAAGAGAAAAAGTGTGATCATGGGGTTGGAAATTGAAGGTACTCACCAAAAAGTAAGACTACAATTCAAGACTTCTTTAGGAAAATTCAAGTAGGATAGGAAGGCATGAATAAATAGAGAAGTCCTACCACATTGTAGAGGATGTTAAGGTTGTTGGAAGGGAAGTCAAATTAGTTTCTTGCATTTATTGTACCTCATATCTCTAATCCGTTTGTTGGTTTCTTCAAATACATAATCTTTATGTTCACATGCAAATGCACATCTGGATAGGCAATCTATTTATTTCCATAGGTTATACACAAGAAGAACCCCAACATTAGAGGTTCAAAAAGGTCAACTTTAACAAGTAGACATCTTAATCCAGCATTCAACATAAAGTCTATTAATATTGATCTGAAATTATGCAAGTGATGTTGTTGTTCAACATGATGGTGTGTAAAATCCTTTTTACAAAAAAACGTCCAATGCATAAAATCAATTAATAGGTCTTAGTAAATAATCGGATTTTCTCATTGGTTTTTTCATGTCTCAAGCTCTATGTAGGCTAGTGGAGTGTTGTCTAGTATTTTGCATTATGTACATGTGTGAATTTTTTTTTTTTACTGTAAAGTCCATTGTAAATCTGAGGGCACTAATTTGAAGCATGATCTTGGGCACATGCAAGAATGTGGTGAGAAAATAGGGTGTGCATATTTGTGAAGGTTTGATCAATAATCTAAATTTTTTGTTGAATGTTGGAAGTAGCAGCTTGTTGTGGTGTGAATTTGTGAAGAAAGAACAACCATTGGCAAGCCTATAAAAAAATGTTTAAAATCAAGAGAGGGTCTTTGTTAATTAGTACCTATTTTCAAATAATACTTTCCATCATGGTTGAATCTCATTGCTAGCATTGCCCCTTTAGGGCCTCTTTGCTGCACAACTATTGCCTCCTTGGTTGGAAATGCCACACTTTGCATTCTTGTTGTGGCTCTTAGTTGAGAATGATGTTACAACATTGTTGCTAAACAAGGATGCAAAATACCAAATTTATAGAACCGTTGAAGTGGACTTGCAAGTATGGCAACTAATTTTGAAACATTTTGCCACAAGAAATTCATCCTTATTCAAGATGCTTGGACTGAAGATGGAGCAAAAACTCCATTTAGCAAAACATACATGATTCATTAATTATTTAGTTGTAATCAAACACCATGAAGCATCATTCAACATCTAATTGCTACACAAAAATAACAATTGGGTATAATCAAATTTATAGTTGAAAATGATGACGGAAATTGATGCATACCTCTTGACTTATTAAACCATGTATTTTGCTTCCAAAGCTTGTGCTTGGCACATGAAAATGATGCATTTTCCAACCTTCTACCCTATGTACAAATGTCAAACACCAACAAGAATATGACAAAAAACCTTGACACAATGTTTGTTGGAAAGAACTATGTACTCAATAACCATGAAATATAATCGCTAAAGTTTGATTGCATGATTTTTCTACCACATACCTAATGTTTTTACAATTGTTTTTTCAAGTACACATTTGGATGGTTGTGTTCCCCATGTTGCAAAAACTTAGAAAGAACGTTTATTAAGAGATAAACACATTCAAGTAAATTGCAAAAAGGAGGACAAACAAGAACCTAGCCCTATAACCACAATAAAATCCCTAAAAGGATTTGGAAGATGAAGTTAGCTTGAGAAATACCTTGGCAAGTGAACAAGAGAATCCTTCCAACATGTAGAACAAGGTCAGAATATTGCAATGATCTAACATAAAGATGGACTCTAACTACCTACATGTTGCAACTTCACCATCAACAAAGCATGTTTGATAAAAACCTCACATTCTTCAAGCTCAACATCATCAACCACAACAATGTGTTCTCCCTCTTCCTATGGCATGCTTTCTACTTGCAGCAATTCGCCATCACCCCTTCCTATTCATCAACAACAACAAACCTCTCCGCTGCACAATGATAAACTTTCCTCTTCATCCCAGAAATGATGAACCAAATCAGCAACAAAAAAATGTAATGGCAGGAAAACTGCCTGAACTATGAAATCCGACTCAAACATCACATTACAACTGAAATGTGAAAAACAATTAAATATTGAAACATCCAAGACAACCATACAAAAAAACCCCATATACCAATTCCTCAAAATTGTAGTCACTGGCATTTCATGGGGGCCCTCACACTTTTTTTTTTTTTTTTTTTGAAGGGGAGATATTGATTGGCCTATCACCAATTTTTTTGGAACATTGGGCACTCCCCAATAGAAGCACCTCTTTGGACCACCATATGGGATAAAAGTGAGGTGCTATTGGGAACGTATTGGGGAACAAATTGAAAACTTGAGGAATATCATGGGGACACATATGGAACATGATGAGAACAAGGGGAAAAAGAAAAAAATTCCTCTTCCCCTCCCCCTCCCCCCCCACCTTTTCAAAAAGAAAAAAACTGGACCCCTGATGAGTCCATGCTGAGCCTTTCATTTGCTGCATGGAACTTTTATTTCCAAAACTGTTTGTCACGATTTTTGGCCTTGGCTAATGGCAGAAAAGAAAAAGAAAAAAACCGGAGCCTGATTAGTGCACTTTGAGCCTTTCATTGGCTGCATGCAACTCTTTTTGTTTCCAAAACTATTTATCACCATTTTTGGTCTCGTCTAATACCCCCAGGGCGGCCACTTCACTCCATGAAGCGACTTCTCATTGGTTGCATGAAAATTCTACTCCTAAAATTGGCTGCCACTAATTTTGGCCTTCCTAAGAAAACCCTACCTATTGACCTATAGCGATGCCTTCCAATCAAGTAGCTGAAGGAAATAGGTCTAAGTACGTACTTTTTTCTAATGTTTTTTGTGCGAAAAAGCAGCAATTCATTATACATAAGAAAAGGGATTTAACTGCTTCTTACAAAACCAATTAACATCATCATCATGATTACCTTCCATCGTCACTATTACACGCAACTAAGAACGAAGTTCAGTGAGATGTGTGGTATTCGGTTTTTAGTGTGCAAAACTCATGAAGCAACTACCCAACTTTTGATTCAATTGCAACAATAATAGTCTAGTCTGAGAAAACAAATTGGTTGTTGCAGAAGGTTTTTAGGGTTTCATGGTTTAGGACAATTGAAGTATAGAATATGGAGATGGTTATCCAGTTCTCGGTGTGCAAAATTCCTGAAGCAACTACCCAGCTAGATTAAATCTTTTTTTGTTGTTGTTGATTATCGGAGAAGCGTTTAGGTTTGGTTTTTAGGGCAAATTTGGATGTGGAGAACGGAGTTGGTTTTGCAATGCTGAGCACATACAACAGTTTGTTGCTATTCAATGGTTTGCAGTTGACAAGAAGGTTGCATAGGAGAACAAATCGCTCTTTTTCACTCTTGGGTTGCAGGCCTGCTGCAGCTTCTTCTTCTGTTGCTAGTGTTGGTGGTGGTGGTAATCTTGCAGCTGCTTCTGGATCAGTTTCCAGAAACCCCCAATTTTTCTCCCTGTGGGTGGGAGTTATACTGCCAAGGAGAGATCAGAAATTGGCATTTTCAGTGAAGAGTGGAGAAGTGCAGAAGGGTGCAGAAGATATGGATTCATCACACAAATACACAAACCGGCTTGCGCATGAGCATAGTCCTTACCTTCTCCAACATGCCCACAATCCTGTAATTCCTTTACTCTCTCTCTCTTTCTCTTTTCAGAAATACCATCTCTATGTCAAGTCTTCTCCTCTCTCCTGGGAATTGTGAATAGTTTGGTTTTGAACTTCTGCCTCTCTCTCTCACACACATGCACTTGCCAAAATTTCTTATGCTTCAGTGTGTTTTTGTGTCTCTTCAATGGGTTTTTTTCTTTCATAAGGATTCACACTTTTGAGCTTGTGGGAAGGTTGAGTGAGTGAGTGAGTGATTCTGGTTTGAGGAGGTGGTTGTGTGCAAATCAAGAGGGTAGACATCGCAAAACTTGGGTTGATCTGTGCAATGCCTTTTTCTTCTTAGGTTAAGTGGGTACTGGAGGTTGCTGTAAAAAAACAGATGCTGATGAGGGGCATGGGTTGAAGGTGGACTGGTATCCTTGGGGTGAAGATGCTTTCACCAAAGCACAGGCTGAGGATAAACCCATCTTCCTGTCAGGTATCATCACCTCCCTACTATCCCTCACCTAGTATCCCTTTGATTTCATGACATTTGCATCATCACATGATTTTATCTATAATTGGAAGAGACGCACAAGCTTTCTGTCTACAATTCAGCTTTCCTCTGTAATTTTAGAATTGTTGGGTCAAAGAAAACATCACATCCAGCTGCAAGAGAGCTGAGCAACAGCAATAGCAAGAAACAATGTGCTACAAAAGATCATCACACTGTGGTTTATGTTTTGAAGTTTTGACTGACTGGGTGTATTTATGTTTGCTGTGACCACCACTGGGTGGAATGTCTTTGATTTTCAAGTGGGTTATAGCACCTGTCACTGGTATGTGTGCCAAAATCCTTCCTTTTTAAAGGCTTCAATGACTTTCCCCCTAGTTTCCAAACTAATATGGTTTCGATGGATTCACTCATCCTGGAGAAATTTGGTACCTGCTTCTTTACTGTTAAATGAGAAGTCTTGTGTAATTCCAGTTGATGGCAGTGCCATAGGCTTATATTAGAGAGGTGAGATTCTGTTTAGAGATTAACAAGGTTTTATAGGCAATCAAGGCACTCATTGAAGCAGATATGTAGAACAATGGGTTTGATTTATTTTTCCTTAAGGGAGTTATGTAGTTATGTGAGTTGATGTGCTAGGTGCCATGTGATGGAGGTGGAGTCTTTTGAAAATGAGGAGGTGGCCAAGCTTATGAATGAGTCTTTTGTTAACATCAAGGTTTGCTGCAGCACCCCAAGCTCTCTCATTTCCTCCAACTAACATAACATGACCTTCCTTTTGCATCCCTTCAAGAGTACCTCCTTGTACTGATTGCATGTTTGTGGAGATGGACACAATTTGAGGTTAGAGTTATGAACTCTGTCACCATTGTTTCTTGTGGGTTTGAGGGGGTCACCTAAGTGTTAGAGGGAAACTACAACAATATGCAGGTTTTGTCTGATGACAACAATTGTGTACTTTTGCCCTGTTATCATCAAGTTGGGAAATCAAGGTTTTTTACTTTGGTTCCCAAGTATGAACTGAGATGCTTGTAACTTGCTTGCTGGGTACAACCAAGCATGACTTACAAATGTGGCAGGATTGATGGGTTGGTGGCAGGTGGACAGAGAAGAGAGGCCTGATGTTGATAAGGCAATTTTCTTCTTCACTCCATCTTTGTGGATCATTTTTCTAAGAGAGTGTTTGGTTAACCATGAGGACTAGGGGAGGGTTTCAACAGGTCACAAGGTTTTGTGTGCAAAAATGGGTGTCATGAGAATGAAGCCTTAAGCACTACCTTTACATCACTATCCCAAAAATGCATCATTTGTAATATTATACACCTAGTAAGTCTTCTCACACATGTGGTGTCAGGACAGGTTTACATGACATATGTGCAAGCGTCACAAGGTGGTGCCGGAGGATGGCCGATGAGTGTTTTCCTTACTCCAGAACTGAAACCTATTGTGGGTGGCACATATTTCCATCCTGATGACAAATACGGTCGTCCAGGCTTCAAAACGGTACTCAAGTATGTATATCATATTCAGTCTGGATGCTTGGTTCAACATTGAATAATAACTGTCTGCCAGATAAAATACTGTTGCTTTTACATAAAATTGCTGTTGAAAAATGCAAAATTATTCATAATCTTCTTTCTGATAATTGCAACAATCTGCAATTCATGACTAGCTACATGACAAGAATTACTGGGATTCATTTGTATTGTTTGGGTTTGAAGTGGATCTGAAATGTTGGCAGGCGTGTTCGAGAAGTATGGGAATCAAAGAAGGACCTTTTGAGAGAGACAGGAAATCAGGTGGTGCAGCAACTAGCAGAGGCTACTGCAGCAATGGCTCCATCCACGAAGCTCACTGAGACAAGCATTGTTACCCAAGCAGTTTCCCTCTGTGCTCTCCAGGTATTTTCTTCCTCTGACAATCATGAATATTGTGTGTACTTTGACTAGACAATCTTCCTCCCTTACTGGGCCTGATTCAAAGAGGTGATACTCTACTGTGGAATAAATATGACTATAGACAGTTTGGTTTTGTTGTGAATGACATGACTGTTTGTGCATGGCTTTGTGCAGTTAGCAAAGGGTTTTGATGCAAAGTTGGGAGGTTTCGGGGGAGCACCCAAATTTCCACGGCCAGTAGAAGTAGCCTTAATGATGCGGCATTACAAGCGGCTGGAGCAACAAGGGAAAGAGTCAGCTTCCACCAAGGCTCTGGAGATGGCATTGTTTAGCCTGCGATGCATGGCACGTGGTGGCATGCATGACCATATTGGTGGTGGCTTCCATCGCTACAGTGTTGATGAATACTGGCATGGTATGGAAATCTCTTTACTGGACATCCCTCTACAGCAGCCTTATCACATTCTATACATGGTTGTGGGTTCTGGGCATGTAACAGCTTTGGGAGGATGGGCATGTAGAGAAAATTCATGATGTGCAATGAAAATTTGCTTTGTGATAATTGGGGCCTTCACTTCAATGGAAAGGACGAGAACAGGCATTATGGGAGGTAGCAGAAAGTGGGTTTATGTTTTTTCTTGGAAAAGTGGTAACCAGGCAATGAGTTGTCAAGACATCTACTGTCAGGCTCATGGAGTTTTGTTGGAAAAATTGCAGTTCCTCACTTTGAGAAGATGTTGTATGACCAAGCCCAATTGGTGAATGTCTATTTGGATGCCTTTGTGGTTACAAAGGACCTGCAGTACTCTCAAGTAGCTCGTGATGTGCTTGACTATCTACACCGTGACATGACCAATCCTGAGGGTGGCATCTTTTCTGCTGAAGATGCTGATAGTGCAGAGAGTCCAAATTCTTCACAGATGAAAGAAGGACTGTTTTATATCTGGTCTGCCCAAGAGGTTTTTCTCAGCCTTTAATCCTCAGTTCACAAGTTAGATCTCAGGAAACATGTTCTATATTTCATTAACTACTCGTTTTTAATCTTTTCTGCATGTGGGTTGAGTCTTATGATCTCTTTTGCAACAATACAATCTTGACAGTCTGGTGATATTTTGTGACTGAAGATTGAGGAGGTGCTAGGAAAAGAGCATGCAAAAATGTTTGAAGCACACTACTATGTGAAACCAGAAGGCAATTGTGATCTCTCTCGGATGAGTGACCCACATGGTGAATTCTTGCAAAAAAATGTCCCCATTGAGCGCCAAAGCATTGCTGACACAGCTGCCAAGTTTGGGAAGACTGAACAGGAGGTTATGCAGTATCTTGGTCAGTGCAGGGCAGAGCTACATGCATACAGGTCCTGTAGACCTCACCCTCGAATGGATGATAAGGTTAAAGTTTGCTTCCCCCTAACTCAACACCCTTGTGTTGCTTGAATGTGGTGTCTTTCTCTTGTGGGAGTTTTGCATCTATCCAGTATCACAATGGTGCTATGTAAACCTAGCCCTAAGGCTTGACAAGTGTTGATGAGCAGATCATCGTGGCATGGAATGGCCTCGCGATATCAGCATTTGCAAGAGCCTCTCAGATTCTGAGGAAGGAGCCTCAAGACATTCACTATGAATTCCCTGTCACAGGATGTCATGTCAGTGTTTTATGATTCACTTTTGCTCCTCTTTTCCTAAGGCTTGAATCAAGAGCTAATCCAGTCAGCCTCATGGTCTTCAAAAGGACATTTTGATTTCACCACGAAGTGTAGAGATTTTGCTGGCAGTCTGTCTGTTTCTTCTGCATCTTCTAGAATTTTGTGTGTGTTTACCAAGAGCATGACTTTTTGGGAGCTGACATGCAAACTTGGCACTGCAGCCCAAAGAGTACCTAGAGGCAGGAGAGAAGGCAGCTACATTCATCAAGACCAAGCTGTACAATGAAAAGACAAAGCGACTCACCCGCAGCTTCCGTGATGGTCCTTCTCAGGCGCCAGGCTTCTTGGATGACTATGCCTTCCTGATCTCTGGGCTGCTGGATTTGTATGAGTGTGGAGGTGACACCAAGTGGCTATTGTGGGCCCTTGACCTTCAAGCCTCTCAGGTGCCAAATGAAAAAAACAAGAGAGAATAACAGAACTATTGGGAAGAAGTCACTTTGTCAGTACTGGAGCAGACAGCTGAGTAGATGGGTTCAATGTTATGTTTGATCCTCTTGTGGTTTGAACATTTCAATAGGTGGTTGTTGTAACTTGGATCAACCCTGGAGGCTTCAATCTTGAGCTTTTCGGAGCTGTCTGTTGATAGTATCATCACTGAAATCTTTGTTAGGACCATGGTGGAGGGGAGTATTTCCTGAGAGCAAAATGCTTGTATCTTGTCACAGGACGAGCAATTTTGGGACAAAGAGGGAGGAGGTTATTACAGTACTCCAGAGGGTGATTCTTCAATCTTGTTCCGGATGAAGGAAGATTATGATGGGGCTGAACCCTCTGGAAATTCGGTTGCAGCTGTGAACCTTCTCCGTCTCTCATCTTTTCTAAGTGGGGATAGATCTGACTATTTCCATCACACAGCTGAACATCTCTTGGTATTGCTTTAAGCTCAGTCACGCCTTCAAATGTATATGTGGATTCTAAAGTAGATCAGTGGCATGATGACAGGTAACAATCTCTCTAAAGCAGGAATAGCTTGAGAGGTCAGAAAGCATGCATTATGAAGACCCAACTTGAGATGTATTACAGTACTTGAGCTAGTGGTAGTGTTGCTGTCGATTGTTGGGGGTGCAAATGGTTGTTGGGTGTAGGCTGTATATGAAAGCAGAATGAAGGAGGTGGCGATGGCAGTGCCACTTCTATGCTGTGCTATTGATGTGCTCAATGTGCCTTCCAAGAGGCAGGTCATTGTTGCAGGACCCAGATATGCACCTGACACAGACGCCCTTCTTGCAGCTTCTCATGCCACTTTTGACCCTGACAAAGTTGTAAGTGTTGTGCATTTGTTCATTCTGTCTGGACAAGAGGTTCCTTGTTCACACTCAGATTGATCTTAGAAATTTCTTGGAGACCAAATTGCAGAACTGATGCTATCTCTCATTTCCATGACTAATCAAAGCTAAATGGTCAAACGGTAATAATGTGTGTGGATTGCGGTGATGATGAGGGACAGATCTTTCATGTGGATGAAACAAATGCTCAGGACCAGGAATTTTGGCGTGAGATGAATCCAGGTGTATCTGCAATGTCACATAGCAGTCCAGAGGGGAAAGCGGTGGCATATGTGTGCCAGAATTTCACATGCCAAGCACCAACGTCTGATCCAACTGCATTGGAGCAGCTTCTTGCACAAACACCTCCAGCTCCCAAGATCTCCACTTTCAAGATAGGTTCAATGACCAAGTGAATTCTTTGTTCATAGTAGTTGAAACCATGTGGTCTAGGTCATGTATAATGTACTGAAAAATCAAGTATCTCAAATCAGCCTTTTGCACTTCCCACTCCACTCCTCTAAGGGTCCTTTATATTTATGGCTTTGGTACATGCAGCTGGCCTTTTCAGTTATCTTTTCCTGTTAATTATATACATATGTGTGTACATGTGTGTGATCACATGCACATATGCCAGATGGTAGCAAGTGGCATCATGACCCTCCAGATGTAAAGTATGCCAAACATAAGATTCAGTTAAACAAGTGATTTTCTTTCTTACAGGGGTGGGTGTTGCCTGATGTTTTTCTGGGGAGCCATTATCATGGCATATGGATTCTGAAAGGATTATTTTCAGAACTGGTCGGGTAGGGTGTAATTTTTTCAGAACCAGGTGGGTAAGTTTAGTGATCAGTTTGTAGAGAAAGTACCAGATGGGTTTAGGGTTTAGACAGTTTAGTGATCAGTTTGCAGACGAGTACGAGGTGGGTAGAGGTTTAGAAGGCTTAGTGATCAGTTTGCAGACAAGTGTTAAGTTACTGGGATGATCAAAGGAGTGAAGAATCTTATTATGAATTATTAAAATCCTCAGTCTGTGGAACAGTTGTCGTGCAATTCAGTGCACTGGACTGCTCTGAGTCTCAGCAATTAAGCTTGCAGCATGTCCAAGTTTGAAATTGAAGGTGATAAGATGAAAAACAGGCCTAAAATTTAACACCAAAGGAAATAACTATACATTACGTCCAATAAAACAATGTGAACTTGAAAAAGTGATGTATCCTTCTGACATCAGCACTTACATTTAACAAATTTTTCTTTTATTGTGGCTCATAATAATTAGTTGTGGCCAACGCCAAAGTTCAATTTAAGATTTGGACAGTCTCAAAATAGATTTGTTGCAATCTACTCCTTTTATAATGTTTATGAAATTGTAACATGTATGCAAGTGTCTCCTTAATTTGAGCATTATCCTGCACATGTGCAATGCAAAGACTAATTACACATTTTATCAAAAACATTACAAGCCTACTTTTACCTCCAAAACCATGGCAGGAAAAGCTTGGCCTCCATGTGCATTAACTGTGCCTGCCCATTATTAGGGTTTATGCACTTGCTAACAATTATGTTAATTAGGGTGTTGATGTGCCGTACACTTTAAAGCATGCAAGCCTTATAATGCTTTATATAACAATTGTTATAACACAACCCAACAACATTTCAAGGTTGTACAAAACATTCTTGAAGTAAAGTTAATTCAACACCCATTTCTTCTTGAGTGCAATAAATTATAACCCAAAGGCAACACACATAACAATTTAGAAATAAATAACCTTATAAAGTTGGAGCTTACCATTTGTGGATGAATACTATCCACCGATATTCATAGTAGCCTATTTGTTTTATAAACAATTTTTTTGAGAAATTAGAATTGTCTTAAAATAAAAAGTAGATTAATTTCTTGCCTCTAAATTGGTTTGATGGGGTTTAATATCTTCACAAGGTAACTAACTAATAGGTTGCTTTATAGATTATACACATGTAGTTGTGTAGTCATAGGGTAGTCATAATGTGGTTACAACCATAATTGAAGTTAAACGACTAAACAAAATATGATTAGATGACTAAAACTAAGACATCTAGTCATAAATTGTCCTAGCCATGAAAGACATGTTTTGGCATAGTGTTGTTGATCATAACATCCATGTTATTCATCAAGATTTAATAATGAAGATGTTTTAACCCCATGATGAAAGAGATCTACATGACAATTATTGATGAGATCAAAGTTGCAACAACTGATGAACTTCTTACTTTAGCCATTACAAAGACCATATGATATTGTGCAATGTTTTTTTACTTTTTTGGTTTTGAAATTTTGGTTTTTCTTTTCAAATTTACACCCAAAAAAAATTCCATTTTTTAATATCCACAGTGCAAACGTTTGCCCCAAAAAAATCACAAATAGTGTGAGCAACTAGGTCCTATGATACTTTTTAAATAACTGATCTTGTAAGCTATCTTTTTTATTGCTTGGTTTTGATTCAATATAGTCTATTTTTGTAAATGCAAAGCTTTGTCATTGATGGCAAAACTTTCATCACAATTTCCAACACCACACACCACATGGATGCATCTGGCATGATCTATCCACAATCTTATATATAAATTCACTTGGTGCGTGCGTGCGTGCGTGCGTCCGTCCGTCCGTCCGACGCGACAGTTCCGCGTTTTAATCCGCCGGCGGAATCGGCCCGGACGGACGGACGGACGGACGGACAGACAGATTTTGTATGGGAGAACCGGCCCGGACAGACGGCCTCTGTATAATTTCGACCAACGCTCGCTGGTCAGTCTGTCTGTGAGCGGTCAGTCTGTCTGTGACG
>Ga0116228_10002527_pt1 | contig 15850 bp, 14 predicted proteins | sample S1TSphfallax_2_FD_89694 | JGI IMG/M metagenome (GOLD analysis project Ga0116228, IMG submission 89694) | Host-associated microbial communities from peat moss isolated from Minnesota, USA - S1T2_Fc - Sphagnum fallax MG | ecosystem: Host-associated > Plants > Peat moss > Unclassified | place...
ACGGCCTTGGAGTACAACAAATTAGCTTTACATCCTTAGAACCTCCATTGGCATGATATTAGGTCGGTTCTCAGGTTGGGTATTTCAAATAGCTAACTAACCCTGGTAATAACCGTCAAAAGTTAAGTGTACAACATGAACATATTGACAAAAATGATCCAATGCAATCAATGGTTTTTAAAAATAATTATTTTATTATTTTATTATATTTTAAATTTCTGCAGTAAAAGTATGTGGTGAGTATTCCAAGGTAGATTTAATATTTATTGACAATAATAATTTTTAGAAAACTGTGCAAAGTTTTCTGCAAACAAGAGCAAAGTGACAACAAATTTTTAGGAGGCAATTGAAAACTGATACTTGGTTGAAAAAAAAACCAAAACCTCCCTTTGCTTTTTGGACAATTGGTTTTATGGTAAAAACCACCCAAGTAATTTTTTCCCCTCATTTTTGGCTATTGAAAGTTGAAACCTTCCAAAATTACTTCATTATCAAGTTTTTTTTATATAAATTTATAAATTCTCTATTTGGCGAAATTTCTTCATATACAAATTGATTTGATGATCTGAAGGATGCCATACATACATACCATATACATACAAATCTTACTCAATTGTTGGCATGGTCTTTTCCCCCACTTCCCATTGTAATAGGACTCTCTTCTCACAATAAGATTTAGTAATAAGCTCCAAGCAGGGTTTTTATTTTATTTTTTCAATTTTAGGGTTATGAAAAAAATTCCCAGAAAAAAGAAGAAGCAAAATCAGTTTAATTTACATTAGAGAAACAAAAATTTCCCAATGTTTTCTATCAAACAAACAAACATATGTCCCCTAAAAAATTTCAAAAAAAAAAAAAAAAACCCCCATATCCCCCAAGTCATATTGGATCCAATGATATGACAAATGAACTACCATGGATTACATTATTGCCATTACAATTTCCCCCATTTCCCATTGCCATTCGACAAATAGTCTAGTTCCTGGACAAGATTCAAGGTTCCATTTCTTCCTCTGCAGCCAATCTCGGTGTCATTCAAGACTGCCCATTCAGCAGCAGCTCCTATTGAGCTACATTATTCACCCTTTTCAATGGTCTGACCGATCTTGGGTTTAGGGTTTATGGTGTGCATCATCAACAGTCATGTTGTCAAATTGCCAGATTTCTTTCCTTTCAGCTAGACCCATTCTTGGCAGAGAAACTTAGGAGAGTTTTGGAGGATTAGACTAGTGTTTTTTTTGCCACTTCTTCGTGCCTGCAAGAAACCCACTTGTTTTTACTTCCAAATGCTGACTTCCCGAGGTCCACCTTCCTTTGCAGATGCTCGGAACATGCCAGTGGTATTGAATGCCATAGCAACATCTCCTGCAGAAGACACCGCAACCAACCCACCCATATCCTTTGGCAACCTCTCGTAGATCACGTAGTCTACTGCCTCTGTTAAACTCACTTGTTTGTACTCCATAACTGCTGCAACTTCGCGAGCCACTGTTTCTTTGATGAGCTCTTCTCCTCTACCAGTTGCTGAAATTGCACACAACTTGTTGGCATATGTCCCCGCACCCACAAGCGGTGTGTCACCTGCCCAATCCAAGAATCACACACACACACACATACCACACGTACATGAGGTTATGGTAAAGAAAAAAGCTTTGACCCACTTCCATATTTATGATAATATGCTGCCTGACCAATTGATTACATTTCATTGTGACCCATGGAAGAATTGTAAGGTACGAGGTTAGATTATAAAGACTCTTTTTGGAGGAAAGAATTGCACAGCTGGAGCTTACCAATACGACCAACCATCTTGTTCACCAAGCCTCCAGTGGATGTGGCTGCAGCACAGTTGCCATACATGTCCACAGCAACACACCCAACGGTTTCGAATTCAGCTTTCAGGAGGGTGGCTGCTGGAGGAGCTGTAGCATTTGCCATGATACCATTTTCCTTCCCATTTAAATTGGGATAACAAAAGCTTGGCAGGTCCTTTGTTTTTCCATTGGAATCATATCCATGTGAGGTGCCACTTGAACTCCAGTTGGAATCATATTCATGCAAGCTAGTAGTACCATTTGAACTCCCGTTGACAAGATGCCCATTATTGCAATCACCATTTGCAAAGCGCACCTTGTGATGATGATGATGATGATGATTATTCCCATTGATGACATTGCTGCCATTCAAGTGCCAAGTCATGCCATTACTATCACCAGTGTAATGCGGTTGTTCCATCACTACTGTATCGACTTCTGGTATAGCATGTTCAGTATAGTCTAGCTGCCAAAACATCCACCAAGATCTCTCTCTCTTTTAGCTCAACTCTTTGGACACATCAATAAGCTAGAATACATAATTTCAGAAGAGCAGCCAAGTTCCTAGCAACAAGTGTCAAGAACTAGGATTCTATCTGCGGTAGGTAAGGCCTGACGACAAGGGCATTACCAGAAAAAGGGTACACCTGAGATGGCAGCTGAAGGTGGTACCTGTATTCTGGTTATGCCCTCATCCAAGGGCCTTACCAAGCATAAAGAACCACTGGAAATGCAAAACAGGAAGAAACAACAGGAAGGAACCTTATGTTTTGTATGGACAAATATTTTTTAAATGTAAGGTTCCTCCTTCAAAACCTAAGATGCTTCATCCCGGGGACTCCAATGACTCTTTGCCTTTCTAAGGTTGTCTCCAACTACACTAAGAAATTTCTAGCGGTGCTTTATGTGGATAATTTCTGCTCCTCCTAGCCATGAGCATTCATTCAAAGTATACATGCAAAAGAAGTGAAACCAACCTCAACACTGTTGGCCAAACGCGCATTCTCAAGTCGCTCCTTATTTTCCACAGTGATGAAGTATTCATTATTCACAGTTTTGACACCCTGCAAAACACACTTAGGAGTGTTCAGCTTCTCGGTCAATCTGAGGAAATAAAATAAAATCATGTCTCTTGGTCTGCAAACCAACATGACTAATGAACATCTCGTCATTCTTAAGGTTGTTGGAATGACATGGATTTGACCAAGGTGCAAAAGCTTGGTAATACTACTCTAGCTAAGCTGCTCAGAGTACCAAAACAATTGCAAGAAAGTTTTTAGAGCACCCTGCAAATAATACAAAAACTGACCTGCTCTCGTGCAAAAGCTTCAGCACCGTCAAACGCAAGGTACACATGGGGTGTATTTTCCATGACCAAGCGGGCAAGAGAAATGGGATGGACAACAGTGGAGATGCCAGACACAGCCCCACACTCTTTCAAAAGCCCATCCATTATGCAAGCCTCCATCTCCACAGTTCCTTTTGTTGTCAACACAGAACCATAACCCGCATTGAAGATTTTATTGGCCTCCAATGCTCGTACCTGCATACCACCCAGCATCCATGCACAGCCCATATCCCAAAATTTTGTCCATGTTCAGCAAGTCTTGGAATTTCAGACAGACATCTCCAACAACACCACTTATCTCCTGAAAGGATCCATCATTAGCATCATGTCTATGCTTCTATTTTGGGGAGTGGACCAGGGCAAAAGGGATGCTTCTGTTGGGGATGGCCCAATGTTACAGAAAAAATTGGTGACATGGGCCAATCAATATGGCTCAGTTGCAAAGGAAGAAAAAGAAAAAAGAAAAGATCCATCATGCCCATTGAGAGCTGCCATACTCACCACTTTCTCTACCACATCAACAGCAGAGGCTGAGTTCTCCAGAGCAGATACACCGATCTGGAGACACTCATGCAACGCTTGGTCTGTCACCTTCTTCCTCTCTGCAGTCATGTTCCTGGAAATGTCCCCAGCTCCTCCATGAAGTGCAATAGCCCATCTTCCCATGTTCTTCTAAAAACTCTCTCACACTTTTTCTGAGCTCTTGCACTACAAAACCCACCCAGAAAATCAACTTAGAGACCCAAAAAAAAAAAAAACAGAGACCAGAAATTCATACTTGCAATAACTGTTTTGAGTAAAAAGTAAAATAAAATCACCATGCAACAACAAAAGCTTGATGAGCAACAAAGATCAGACCCAGAAACAAGTCTGCACAAACAAAAGATGCACAACAACGTGCCAGACAGAGCTGGCTTCTTCAAGGACCCATCAACAGTCTTATACTGCACACTGAGTTCAGCAGCAGTTGCTGCAAGAAAGAATTTCTTCTCCGCAGGAGATTCCTGGCTTTTAATCACATCCTATATCTTCATGGAATTATCTCCAGCTACATGAGACAACTATTTTTTCTACGCACAAAAAGAAACTCTTGAAGCTTGCCAGAACATCTTTCCAGTCTGGACTAAAGCCCTGAAGATTCATGCAACTGGAGTCTGGGATACTACTCTGACAGTGGGAATTTCCAGTGAATTTAGATTGGCAGCAGGCTATGGTTCTTCCCAGCAAACTCAGTGATTCTTGCAAGAATAATTCTGCTGAAGGCAAAACAAATAACAACAACCTGGAGCTGAATCTTTGTTTTGTTTTGCCAGAAACAAGCCTGGAAGAAAAGGAGGAGGAGGAGGAAGACCAGACAGGAAGAGCCACTGACCTGGGCTAGAGCTCTAGAGCAGTTGGGTAGGAAGACTTTGGAAGCTTTGTTTTACAGGAGGTTCAGGATATGTGTTTCCAGTACTCAGCACACCCACACACACACCTCAAATCCACTGCTTCTTGCAGATACCCACAAACTACAACAAGATTATTAAGTTGCTGCTGCTACTGCTGCCGTGAACTTGCTGGAGATAGTCAGTCCTGAAGAAGGCAATTGAATTCTGCCAAGTTCAAAGCCGTACCAAATCTACACCCAAAAGCCTCCCCCCCCCCCAAAAAACCGCCCAACAGTTCTTACAAGAACATTCAAAGTCTAGCAACCTCCAAGTTGTGTATGGGAGAGTACTATGGTACTCTGTTGCTGTGTTGGGTACACAAGAAAGAAACAAAATTTGCAACCAACCACCTTGAGAGAGAGAGAGGGAGAAAATTTCTAGCGCCGCCAGGTGCAAAAACAAGAGCCTAGAAGCCTAGTAGAGGAGAGATTCAGTGTTAGTGGCCACAGCGAGAGAGAGAGAGAGAGAGAGTCTAGAGATCTGTGATGTGGGTTGTGCTGCAAAAGACAATTTTTCCAACTGGGATTGGGCAAGAGAGTATTTGTGCAACTCCTGGAATGTCGGAGGAGGAGACAAAGGAGACCACCCAAAAGCTCCAGACTTTGTTACTACACTTGCACTTCAATCCTCTCTTGTTGTGCCTTATAAAAGCTTTCTGTTTTAGAGAGAGAAAGAGATTGTAGTCGCTCTGTGCCTGGCTGCCTGTGAGCAGTTGAAGAAAGAACGGTCCTGGTTCATCATCTCAGCTGCTGCACTGCAAAAATTCAATGAACAAATCAGGTGATTGCAACTAGAATTCTGCCCCAAAAAATCTTGTTGAAACAAAAATGGAAAAATGGAAAAATAAATAAATAAATCATTCATTGAAGAGCTAAGAAAATCAAATCTTTACACTACTAACTTTGTACCATATTTTTGCATCATACGTATATCATGGGCATGATCATCATCACATGCTTGTGTGTTTGTCATATATTTATGCTCCCAAAAACACCACCCACTCAATCCAAACATGAGTTTTGCAGAATTCTAGTTATCACCTCATTTGTTTGTTCACAGAATTTGTTGTTTGCTTTGCTCGACATCAATGAGGATTGTTCTCATTCTATTCTCGACTACAAAAACCACCATCACCCAAAACATGCTTGAAATGTGATGTGAGAGAGTGAGTGGAGATAATGTTATGCAATTCATTTCTAGTAAATGCAAAGAATGGAATCATGTCGAGGAAGATCATTTCATTTCATTTTAATAATAATGTATGTACATACTTTTATTTTTCATGGATAGTACCTTTAAATTCACGTATGGATGATGAACAACTTTTTTTTTCTTGTGAGGATGATGCATGAATAGTAGTATAATAGAATGGGTGGCCTTGATTTGCCTCCTTTGATTTCATGGGAGTGATAAAGAGATTGGATGTGGTACCTAACCCTAAAAATTGCTATTGAATGCAAAGCTCCATACTTACCTACTATCTATCTTTTTTTTCATGGTAGAATCAGCTCCCCCATTTTCCTACCCACCACCTATGCCACATAATGATCTACGTGTGCTAGTTTTAGACCTACAAATGGGGCTTAGGGAATGTACCTTAAGGAAGGCATTCTTCTTCCTCCTAGGGGGGGTATGTAGGTCCCTTGCACAAGAGAATTGGGTTCCCCAAAGATCTTGGGGCTGAGCTTTTGAACCCTACCAACATGTGTAAAGATCCATGCAAGTCAATGGAAATATTCTTGTGCTAGAGGAGAGCTAATATGATAATAGGGCACAAGACTCAAGAGGAATAATGGGTTTGGGGTTTTGACTAGTGGGTAGGTCTCTTGTATAAAAAGTAGGCATTTTTCTTGTGACTCTCACCTCACAAGGTGTGGACCCTTAGGGAAATTGTCTTTTCCCTTGCATGACAAAGAAAAGCTTGAATATGGGTTTCTTTGTAGGGAAAATATGGCACTAAAAGAGAACAAGCCACTCATTAGTGGCCTTCACAACAAACCAGTTATGTAAAATAAAATTTTCAGGGAAGAGTTAACTAAGGTATTTGAACCAGCCAATCAAATTAATCGCTTTTTGCATCCTTTCTCTGAAGAATAATCGGGTTTTAAAGAACTTTTAGTTGTTTAGGTTAAACTCACCTCCTTTTGACCAAGAATGTGAACCAAAAAAAACGTGGTCTCGACAATCTTGAACCAAAGTTAAAGTTTGAAACACAATATGGAAAACCTTAAAATGTCACTATGTCAAAACATGGCATTGGGGTCTTTCAACTAGGTTAATCATTTATGCCATTTTAGTTGAATTAGACTTGTCATTTATGTCCATTTTATTGACTTATCTTATATATAATTATATAGGCCTAGTCATAAATGCCATGTTTTGATATAATATGCATCATAATAAATGTCAAATAAAGAAGAAAATGATATGACAAAAAATAATAAAAAAGACACCCTTCCTTTGAAAATTTGAAAAAACTTGCTCCACTTGCAAAAGATTTAAATCACTAGGGATTGGCACCATGACTGGTTACCATGCAACTATTTATATGAAAGAGATAATTGATTATTGAGTCACCAATTATTGAGAGTTCAATAATCAAATTGTGACACCCAAGATTATGCAATGGTTTCACCTTATAAGGCAAGTTCAAACCAAATTGTGAAAAATGACAATGCCATGTATCATGTTCAATTTTGGTGCAAAATGAATTCTATTAAAATAAAGATTAAAAGTGTAACTAAGTTTTTAATTATCACTTGTAAATTATTGGAATTTTTACCTATAATGTGTTATTGGATGGGAGGATGTTAACCTATGATGGAAAATGAGAATAAAAGAGGTTTCACGTTTCATTGTGTAACAGCTTTCGCATTTCCAAGATGTTAACAAAGTCATGAGAATCATGGAATTGTGTATAACAAAGAAAAAAAATCATGAAACTTAACAATTTTCTAGGTTGGATCATCTTTCAAAATGAAGGTCATGTTAAGGCCATAAAGTGACAATTTTGTTGCATAGTTGTTCCATTGCTCCAAGACCTAGGACAAAAGAAAATTAGAATTTAAACACGTTGACCTAAACTAAGCATAATCCATCAAAAAAAATTTGACACAATATATGCAAAAGAGGGAATTTTTTTTATGATCTTTTAATTTCAAAAGCTCAAGCTTAGCAATTACATCTTGATTTTCTTTCATTAAATATTCTTTTATTTCTATGAATTGGTCTAGGGATGCCAAACCATTAACATGAACATCAATAGGCTATTTTTTTAAAGATGTTTATAAACATCTCAAGATTACATGTGCTCAATCAAAACTATCACAAGTTTGTACAAATATTTGCAATACTAAAAACTTTCTACTTCAATCTTAAATGCAACACCCCCCCCACCCCCCCAATTACATTAATAGGAATCACAAATGATTATAATCATTATTTATTTTCATTTTTTTTTGGTTAAAATCTAATTTAATGTTGCAAGTCATTCAAAAACACTCATGGCCATGTTTTTTTATATATCATGTAAATATATGGCATGATTTGGAATGAATATAATGAAGATAAAACATTCAAACATTTTTTAGGTGTTGGACTCAATGCTTAAAGGCATTAAAAAGACTCATATTGGTGAGGAGATTTTTTTAACATGGCATATTTGGGGAGATTCTTTGAACATATCTTTTCATTATAATACAATGCAACATTTTATAAAGTCAAAAAAAAATTGATATATTTTTTCAAGTTACAAATAGGAATATATTGAAAATTTTATTCAATAAACATTCATTGAAAGGATTTATGCAACTCATGTTATCCCATTTGCACTTGGGGTTTGAGATGATTGAAACAACTCATGTTCAACAACATTTTGTTTCATAGTTAGTCTTTCAAAATGGTGTTTCAATGAATGCCAATGACGTTAGCTTGTTGGCGTGAAAATCTTCAAATCTTTTTCAAATTATGTTTAATAAAGATTATCCTTGGTATAATGAACACTACTACAAATAATAAATAAATAATAGATGGGGTGGGGCTGGACCATTCTTTATAGCTTAAATTTTTCTTTGAATTTATCTTTCTACCATTCATTCCAAATTTGTTAATGGTTGGTTTCAAAATGTTCTCGAAATGCAAAAGTTCCATTTGTAGACTTGTAGCTTATAATGTTTTTTTTTAAGCCTTGCAACTAAAAAGACTAGATAACATAAAACACATTTCACTTGTTCAAGTTAATTTGAACTTGAATTTACTAATGAGGAAGACAAGGGTACATGTGTAAAATGCTCAAGCTATGGTAATGTGGCTTTTGGTTTTCCAAAATTCTTGTTATTACACTAACAAAGCCCATTATATTGTGGTGTTTTTTCTTGAACTTTTTTTTTGTTAATGTTGTAGCATCACTAAAAATAGAGTTAAAACCACTACAACTGGTCTCCAATGGAAAATTTTATGTGGGATAAAATTTTTTTAAGTTATCAAAAACCACTACATATTGATGTGATAGTGAGGAACCCTAAACCTTAAAAATTAACCAAGGCCATGAAGAAGGTGATGAAGACCAAGAAAAAAATGAACATGAAGAAGATGACGATGGCCAAAAAACAGATGAACACAAAGAAGGCAATGGTGACTAGGAACAAGTTGAAAAGGCAATGGTGACCATGAACAAAATGAACACATAGAAAGCAATGGTGGTTAGGAACTTACTAGAAGCCCACAAAAAAACAAAAATTGTAGACACCATCATTATCACCATAAACATCATCATCACCACCATCATGAACAACTAAATACAAAAAAAATTAGCTTTAAGAAGATGATGACAACCAAAATGAACACAAAATTAATGACCTTGAATGAATAAACAATGAACCTTCACATGAAAAAAAGCCACCCATGTGGCACATTTGTGTGAAAACAAACCAAATAATCATCACAAATATGAATACAAATATTAAAAATGAAGAGTGCAAAATCTAAACACCATGAACAAAATGAAATGAGAACATCAAAAGAAGAATACATAACAAAACCTTGAACCCTAAAATGGGACTAAAACCAAGTTTTTTTTCAAAACCTTGGTTTAATTTTGAGTTTAACCAATGTTGAACACTTCTCATTAGGACCCTCAATTCTCACATCAATTTTCACATTTTGTGATAACTAGTTTGAGAACCAAATTGACAATTTTTTCGCAAGTGAAAACTAGATTATTGATAATCAATTTCATTTAAAAAAAGAATTGGAGAAATTGGTCAATTCTATGAAAGAATTGGTCAAAACTTGGTTCTCATGTTAATAGTTAAATTAAATTAGTTTAGGGTTTAGGTTACTAATTAGATTAAATTAAGTATTAAGCTAGAAATCTAGGTGGTGACCAAGTGTATAAAAAACCTTTTGGGTTTAATTGTTCCTAATCACAATGAGCGATTTTTTTCTCTTGTGTTGTTTTTTTATGTGGTTCATTACTCCTTTAGATTGTTCCTTTGAATTGTTTTTTCATGTTGTTCTTTTGCATTGCTCCTTTGGGTTGATCCTTTGTGTTGTTATGTTATATTATTAATGTTATTATTGGTTTGTCGCATTGTTAGTGTTCTTGTGGGTGTGTTATGTTATTAATGGTGATGTTAGTTTGTTGTGTTGTTACTATTGTTGTTGGTTCATCGCATTCTTGACGTTGCTTGTGGTTTGTCGTTTTGTTAGTATTGTTTGTGTGTTGTGTTACTTGTGTTGTTGTTGGTGTGCCACATTGTTTGGTGTTACTTTTGGCGCATCACGTTGTTGTTAATACTATCAGTGCATCACATTGTCACTTTTACATTGGTTTGTTTTGTTGTTAGTGTTATTACTAATGTGTTGCATTGTTGTACACCTTTTGGTACCAAGTACACACCATCACCATTTCCCCTTCTATTATTAGTGTTTTTTTTAATTTGTCAGGTTGTTAGTGCCACTATTGGTCCATTGTGTTATGCAAGTGGTGGAACTCCTTTGTGATTGGAAACATAGGGGGAAAAAAGAGTTTTTCATTTTTTAAATTCTCAAGAGGTTTTATTTTTTAAAAATTTAATGACATCTTTTTTTGCAAAGAATTTTGAAAGGAGTTCAAGATTAGCATAAACATAATCATCTTATCTTTGCATATGCTCTCAATTTTTTTTAAATAATTTGTAAATCTTTTTGTAAAATCTTGCATTCTAGGTTGGAGGACAAGTTTTGGTGTTTTAGTTTATCATAAATCTATTTTGTTTATTTTGTTTCCATTTCAAAGTTGCATTCTCTTCTGAAAATTGAAAATGGCCTGGTCTTTTGAAAATGAAAATATCATTAGTGAAAATGTATGTGAAGTGTTATGAATGATGTAATGGAGGAAAATGTATGCACTTTCTAAATTTGGGTTGCTCTATGGAACCGTTACCTTGAGTCTAGTTCCACTTCAAACCATATCATTGGGAACACGAGTCGGTTCCAAAATTGGGAACCAGTTCCAGGTAGGTTCCTCGAACTAGAACTGAAATTGCTGATTCCAATCCACCCCAAAGTAGGTAACCGCACAACATTGGTACCAATGTCACAACTCAGCCATGTGTTCCTTGAACAAAAGGAGTGAGTCACACAATTGATGCAAATTTGAAATTGATAACCCAACAAGTAGGGGCCCAGCCTAAGAAGAGGTCTTTAGACAGAACTGAATACCAGCCCATTCACAAAGTCATCACACTTTCATGAACACTTTTTAGTGTTAAAGTTGCAAACAACCCTAAAATAGTAGTAACTCATGAGAAAATAGCAAACCCAAAATTGCACTTTTTAAAATTCCCAATATAAAAAAACCAACCCATTCGAGCCTCTTGAACCCTAAAAAATTGCTTGAAACAAAGCCCGGCCAAAAAGGGTAGCCTAGAACCTTCATGGTCCCCACTTGTTAATAGTAGTCACAGATCACACCATTTGTACTACAAGCATTGATGAATACTTTTGAATAAAGGTGTTTCAGCTTCTCTCAAAACACGGAGCCGAAAATTTAGATATCAAAAGAAACTTACATTCTACCACCCAACTTTGACATACTAAAAGAAGCACACCTAGGAGTTATCCATAAAAGTAAGACAAACACAGCACCAGAACCCTGAGTTTGGTCATATACAAGGTGAGATTCAAAAAAAAACCTGCAAAAAAAAGTACATTAGCATTCAACTGGGGGTGAAACTCACCATCAATTTTAGTGGTAAACTGAGTTTCATCCTGTCTTTCCTTTTTCCTGAGCGCCTCCACTGCTGCTGCTACATATATTTTCACTGCTGCTACTTGTACAACTACTATAATTACTCTCGAACCTTGTGCATTCAATGCTGAGTGTCAGTGTAATGAGTTGCAGCATTTCATACTGTGATTTAATATAATGCCTTTAGTTTGTGGATACCACTGAAAGAGGGGACAGGGTGTGAAAGGAGGCCCAAAGACAGGGTGAAGACAGGGTCACTTTTACAGGTAACTCTATTGTACAACCCAACTTTGACATTAAAAGAAGCCTACAACCGAACTTTGACATATTAAAAGAAGTTTACATTCTACAAACTAACTTTTGACATAAAAAGCTTACATCCTACAACCCAATTTTTGACATACTTTTTCCAGAGTGTAGTAAACAAGAGACAGCTCAGGATCGTCACCTATTTCATATTCAATCTATGAAGAAGATACAAGGCCAGAAAAATAAAGAGAGAAAACGTGATGAATGATATTAACTTACTATGTAAAGACTACGTAACGTAGAATCAAGTAGTCATGACACAATATCTGCCAAGCAGATGTCCAATGCGCCCCCTTCAAAAGTAGATCCTGGACCTGGCCACAAGCCCACTTTATCAAGTGGAGCTGATGTGTTTGTTGCAAATGCAATGTCATGCTCCTGACTTTCAAAACCTAGTTTGCGTTGTTCCAATTAAGAATTCGTATATGGCACATGGCATGATCTTGTAAACCAACTCAGGGTGGGCTGAGATGGGCTGGCAAAGCAAAGGATCACCAATCAACTGTACAACATACAGTGCTTTGGATTTCTGTATCTACTCAGCTAGCAATTTTAACACGTTGCCATAAGGCATGTTACGTTGCTTGGGCCGTCACAATATGTATAGATACACGTGTGCAAAGCTCTCTCATCTCGTTCTCTCATTTTGACAGGAATGCATGTTTTGGTGGTGTGTTGTGTGTATATACTTGGAATCTATATAAACTCTTTTTGTTTTGGGTTGTGTGAATATTTTATTTGTCCATTACATTTGACTGGGGTTATTCATCCTTGTGTCGGAAGTTGCATCACCTTGGTGTGTTTGTAACGCAACCAATCAACCCCATGAGGTGTGTCCAATATCCCTAGTTTGCCCCCGTGGTAGCAAGCAAACAAACACATATGAGGTCGTTAGAGATTGTTTTTGTCTTCATGATTTAAGAAATTGTAGATGGACATTGGGGGTGAAAAATATCTTCATTAAAAAATGGGGGAATTTTATCACATGCATGAATAATAATAAGCTAGCAATATTTCTTGTAAGTTTGGGATGATAAATAAGACTTTGGGACATCAAAGGCACCCCAAAGATTCCCAATCTTCCATCACCTTTAATTTTTTTCAAGGACATTGAGTTGTGTTGTGCACTTTACAGCTTGCAAGTTTCTTGATTTCCAAGTCAGGTTATGGCACTCAAATTCATTTTCAATTCAACTTCCCTTAGGACACTAGCAACCTGCACTCACATCCGATTTGCTATATATTGAACTATGTATTGATGCTGTTGATAAGACTTAGGTCTACTTTCTCCTATTCTCCTCATTCCATTTGTACATCCGTATATGTTTTCACTTTCACCATCACTACCTTTAATAAAAAAAGAAATAAAACATTTTGATAGGTAGATGTTGGTCATCAATCAAGATTTGCATAATATAAAGGTCTAAAATAGGTTACAAAAATGTAAGGCAACACTTTTTCAATTTTGTTGTGTCTTTGTTATGTTAGTTGATAAACTCTTCTTTCTTGAGGTGAAATGGGTCTTTGTTGAACACAAACAAGATGTGAAATGGACATGATTTGTCATTATTTAAAGCTTTTGTAGTGTGCTATATTGGGAAAGGGCTAGCTATTCTCTTTTCTTTAGGCTGTTGGGTGGAGGAACTCAAGCTACTACTACCATTGTTGTACATCCCTACCCTAAACCTCCTGAGGAACTGGGGAAAAGGGCCTGCCTCCCCATCTCTAAATTTGGCATTGTATACAACTTTATTGGCTACAATAGATCCATTACCGACCCCAAAAAAGGTACGGTGTCAACTTGCATGTATGGCTCTAGTGTTGTAGCCTTTTCCTTAGATTTAAAACAATAATGCTGAAGACTCTTTCCAAGGAGGGCCCACTATATTAACAATTTATTGCTACTTCTTGCTGTCATGAGCATCTCAAACAAATAAGGCACAGACCATGTTGCACCCATATTTCTAGGGGGTATGATGTGCTCACAAGTGCAACCCACATCAGGGCTGACAACTTACTCATTATATTGAAAAGGGCACTTGTTTGCACCACAAAAGTTGATTCGGGTTCCATCTTTAAATGGATGTTAGTGTAGTGTATTGCCCTAGTAGTAGAGAGCATCACCTCTGGTGAAGAAGTGTAGGGTAATTAATGCTCTGGCAAGCAGGGCACTACACCGCATGCGACCAAGGGACCAAACGGCGCCCCGTACAATGGGAGGGCCCATCCCTGAGAAATGCATTAGTTCAAATCAACTTCCCTCCCAACAACACCATTGTCATTTTTGCAAATAGGCTTAACTTAAGTTGATCTTAAGCCTCCAGTCTTTGCTTTTTCATGAACTTGTCATGTTTTGCAGCTCTCACATTGCCCTAGAAGCATGTGATGTGTGTATCACTGTTGTACCTAACCTGGTTAGGCACAAACTAATATGTTTTTGGAATTGTTGAAAATCTTGAAAAGTATCTGCCTGCCATGCCATGCCAAAAAGACAATTAGATGCATTAGAACATCTCCAGCTGTGCTCAGTATGTGACCCCGCAAAAGAAATTCTCACATCCAAGTTCAGTTATTTACGTTTACTTTTTCTTCTTTTTGGCATGAATGAAATAATGAAAGAATTCAGAATTCATTGCAAAGAGAAGGAAACAACAGGGACAGCCCACCACCCAGTTATATACTTTTTTCGGAACCCTACAGAACAAACTAAGACTGGGAGTGCAAATGGATTGGAGACCACCCATAGCAAACCGCCTATTCCAATCATTATGATCGACCAATCAGAAACACAGGGAGCAGCAGTCAGATTATAATTAGTGCACTCTTCTTTGGCAGGTGTTAGGCTTTGCTGCTGGGCCATTCGCCAGCCTCAGGAAACTCTGCAACCTCTCTGCAAAAGTGCTGGGCCAAAACCATTTTGCTGACCCAAACAGGCGTGCTTTAGCTTTTCTCCATCCAATTTTAGTTTGCAGGGTCACATGCTGAGCACTGGTGGACTTGATCTGCCTGCCAAACCAGGCTAGGTATGGGGTAGTAGTAGTGCCAATACCAGTTTAATCACTCAATATTCATCTTCATGTAGATTATTATGGTCATTTTTTCAAGCCCTTTAACACTATCACACATAAACAAACATGGGGGGATCCTTACATTAACAAAACAATAATTTACCATATTTGACATTCTCGTTGCACAATTGAGAGAGAGAGGGAGCCTCTTGCCTAGTGTTGTTCTTGCTATTGCTTTCAATTGGAGTTGAGTTCATTTGCCGTGCTTTTATCCAAAGACGTCACCCAAATTCCAATGTGTCCAAGAAGACTATTTTGGGCCAAGATTGTTCAGCGAACTTGAGAGTTGTACAAATGGGATCCATATGAATGCACCCTGGCTATGTTGGGGGGCTATATGTTGCACAACCCACTTCACTTTTAGGGATACAAACTCAATCTAGTTTTAGTCGACCAACACTTTTTTGGTCCCCCTGCTGCCTCTTTTGTTAAGCCTTACATTCGTAGTTGTGGCCTGATTGTCCAAATTCCCACTGCCAAAACCATGAAACCTTTTCATTGCACCTTCCTTAGTTACTCAGCATATAAATATATATGTAATGTCTATAGGAGACATTCCCAAAACATCACTAACTAACTAGCTTTTTTACCCTATGGAATATCCCACAATACTCATGAACACTTTTGTAGCAGGACCTCCCCCAATTTCT
>Ga0116228_10002528_pt1 | contig 15849 bp, 13 predicted proteins | sample S1TSphfallax_2_FD_89694 | JGI IMG/M metagenome (GOLD analysis project Ga0116228, IMG submission 89694) | Host-associated microbial communities from peat moss isolated from Minnesota, USA - S1T2_Fc - Sphagnum fallax MG | ecosystem: Host-associated > Plants > Peat moss > Unclassified | place...
AATAATAATAATAATAATAAACAGAGTATAAAATTACCTAGTCTTTTTTTTAGTGAGTTGCTGTGGAGAAAAGTGTACAAGATGATGAAAGTTAACCTTCAATTAGTTTTAGGGTTTAAGGTTTTGGACTACTTTTTTGGGTCCATTTTCCCAAGGCCAGGCTGAACTGAAGCAGTGCAGCACCTTCAAAGGTACCTTCACTTTCAAAGGTAAAGCCCGAGGATGAGATGAGGTCAATAGCCAAGTGCAAGCCTGATTTCGGTAATGCTCTCTCTCACCTATGGGCTTTGATGCAACTCTACAAATCAATGGCAACAACCTTGAGAGAAGAGAGGGGTTTATGTTGTTCATTAAACCTGTTGTGAAAGGCATAATGCTTTTGCTCATGGGGGTGAAAGAGGAAATACTACATGTTATAATGTGAACTTCACATACACACTAAGAATTTCTAAGAGGTTTTCACAATGGTGTATTGGAACTCATTTGTTGGCACATAGGAAGTGATCTCGTGTTTTTTTTAAGGAAATTTAGTGATGAGTCTTTATTTTAAAAAGTTAAATTGTCACTATTGTTTATCCCTATTTATTTATTTGTTTATTTGTTGTTGTTCCTAGCATAAATTATCAAGTCACCTAAGTTTATTTAGTCCCAACCATCATCCTATAGTGATATTCCCTCCATCCTATCCTTTTTTTGGGGAAGCACAAAATGTGAACCTTTTGCTCCACAAAATGATTTTAAAACCAATTTGCATGGTGTGCTTGGCCCCCCTATGACCAAGGAATAACTAAGGCTATCCATATGAATCATCATCAATTTTGTCCACAATGTTGCATCTTGTAATTTATTCAACTATAGGAGGCTTAAGGGCCAACCACACCTAGTGGTAGCACCAAATTTAGAATGGTGTTTAAGATGATAAAAAATACATTATCATTCATACCTATTATGCTACCTAACATAAAGTCTGACATGGCGTTTGACATGGCATTAATGTTAACTTGGTGTTAAAATCTAATGATAATTAATAATGAATCTTTAAAAAATGTACATTTTAAAAAAAAGTTTAATATTACACACACTCTCAAAATTGGAACCATTAAATTCAATGCTAGTGCCCCCTTGACTCTGTCTCTTCATTCACCTTTGGTCAAGCTTTTGTTACAAACACAACTTCTACAATATCAAATGTTTTGACATGAGCACAAAGTGCCTCCAAACACATCTCTCCCCCTCCACAATGCACTAGAATCCAATGGATCTTACAAACATCATTACAATATTTCATTATATCTCTTTATAGTATGTGAAGTGAACTCTATGCTTTGCATTCAATTATAAAGTTCCATATCCAACCTATATACATTTTGTAGCAAAGTTTACCTATCTACACATAATGTGTAGAAAAGTTTAAATTGTCTCCTTCAATTATCATGAATAGAAAATAATGCACATGATGAAACATTGACATACTTGAAACTAAGACAAATTTACATTCAAAGACTTGAATCAAATGAATGTTAACATATGATTGAATATCTCCATGTAGCTATAATGTTCATGTTAAATAAGCTTTGAGTGACATTATGCATCAATGTTCACCTCTAGGTTGCAACAATGTTGTTCATTTGAAAATCATTGGCCGTGAATGGGAATCTCATATTGATGTAATCCACTTGCATCAACAACTTGTACGGGTTCATTCTAAATCACCCATATGAATTCTTCGAAATGCAACTTTTTCTTCCCAATTATCATACTTGTCAAACAAACAACAAGCAATAGACACAATAAATACAATAGTTATGTGCAATTCAATATTTCTAAAACTTCTTTGAATGTTTGTTTCATTATAAAAAATTCATTTTTATGGCCACTCTTACATTTACAATTGTACAAGAGTTCCAAAATGAATGACATTTTCCATCCACTTTGTGCAATATCATGAGCTAAGGAAACAATCTATAACCCTTATCCCCAAACAGATAAAATGACACTTCATCTTGTGAACCTACAATCAGATCAAAAAAACCCTCATGCAATGCACAATAGTACAACACAAACTTCTTCAACACTTGAAATTCTTTCACACTCTCAAAAAATTCTCATGCATACACATTCATAAATCTTTTTTTGGTTGTCAACCATTATCTTTGCAACAATATTATGGTTTCCAACCTTGTGATAATAGTAATCTTCATAGAAAATGCCATATGGTTTTGCAATAGAAACGTGAATGACATCTATAGCACCCATTATGTTTAGCATGCCACACCAATTCTTGAAATCCATCATCACAACTTACATCTTATCACCCGCATGCCACATTATGATTTTTTTTTAAACAACATATTTGATCACCACATCATTGTTTCCTAAAGTGAAAAAGTTGTAATGAATTTCCCAACGACAAAAATTTCACCACAAATCAATATATTTACACCATGTGCAAGCTTACAATTTGCACACAAAACTTTGATTTCAACATGAATCGCTTTTCTTTACTTTTGTGTCATGCTTTGAAATCAAATGCATCACATGGTTGCAAATTTCCAAAAAAAATTCCTCCATCATTTGAAATTGTTAGATCCATTCTATTATTTTCATTTTTTCCAACAAAAAATGATAAACTCACATAATTGACCAAGGTTTCATCCAATGCTCAAGCTCTTCACCAATTTTTAACAAAGTGCAAAACATTTCATAATCATATATTGTAGTAGATGTCAACAATACTTATAAATTATGTTGCACACACTATGAGAAAAATGGGTGTTTTGCAATTGGCCTTGCAACTCAATTTTTGAATTGCATCCGACGTTAGCAACTTACCATATTTATACGCTATGAATGCTATTGGACAAGTTGCAAGAGTTGCAACTTATTGTATATACAATGCAATTCATTACAACTCAATTACAACTTTTTCACAACAACTCATTTTCAAATATTATGCAACTCCCCTATGATTACAATCATAATATCATGTTGACATCATTTTTCATCCATCCATCAAAATTTAACACATGACAATATAAGGATTTTTTATGATTTAAAAAAAATATTGCTATCCATTGTCCATTATGATTATTCATTTTAGATTGTCTTGGATTATGACATGTGGCACAATAAAAGTTGCCTCGTAGCATATTTAATTGAATTTTGAAACTATATATATATGTACCTAGGTAGGTCAGTACATAGCCATAGGTAGGTAAGTTGATATATCTCCGACCTACCTACTTACCTCCTTATTTACCTACCTACTGACCTATCTACTTACTTGTTATCTAGGTAGGTAGAAAAATAAGACCTACTTATTTAGGTAGGCAAGTAGGTAGGTAGGAAGGTAGAATACTAGAAGAATAAGTGAATTAAAGAGTAGCTACATAAGTTTTTTTATTTGTTATGTGTTTTGCCTTTAAAGTTAATCCTTTATGATCTCATCCCAACACAGCATATGTATTTGAAGGTGAAAATGCAAGAAGAAACACCTCCTTTAAATAGTTTGTGAATGAGATATTGAAGACAAAGCATATAGATTAATTTTTTTAGTGGCACCTTAGTTGCAATTGGGTTGTAACTAGAAAAAAAAAATTATCACATGCTTTCTATTTGGTTTTAATTTTGTAATTAATTTGAAATTTATAATTAGTCATCTAGCATAATTATTTGGAACTTAATTATTTGAATTAAATATATGATAATTAATTTTCTAGATTGATTATATGGATTATTAATATAATTCAAATAATTAATTATTTGATTGATTCAAATAATTGATTATCAAAATAAGTATCAAATAATTAATTATCAGAATAAATATTAGATGATTAAGTATTTAAATAAATATTAGATAATTAATTATGTTGATAATTGATGATCTAAATTGAAAGAAAATTCAATAATTACTCACATACATTGACAAAGTTTTTTATTTAAAATTATTTGAATTCATTAGTTTAATTTATATAATTTGTTATTGAGTTTAAGTCATTATTTATTTTTTATTTTTTTTCTGAATTAATTAAATACTAATTAATCAAATTTGATTATTTTTCATATCAATAGTTTGTTTTTTATTTTATTTTATTCTATTTGTTCATGGTAATTAAGTATATTACATATTAATTATTAATTAACAAAAGTAACAAATAATTCATTCTAAAATATTAAATAATAGACATGAATTTGAATAGAAGACATTGAGGTATATAAAGACATATTCATATGACACCCTTATTGAATGTTTGATAAAATATACACATTTCTTTTAATTTCAATTCAAAAATAAACTTTCACCTTTCATGAAATTATATGGTTTTATATGTATGTATACCAACATAATATTGTGAATTCCAATGTAATGATATATTATTAACACAACAATTGAACATCAATCACAAAAAATAGGATTATAATATTTACTACATTATTTAAATTCTAGTTATTTAGATAATTATGAAAATGAATTATTTTAATTAATTAACTCAATAAAATAATCAATTTGTATCAATGAAGCATTTAATAATTTAGTCTAAAAAGGTTTGAAGTGTATAAACAATGATATTTATATGTACATATTCATAAACACTTTAATACACCATTCCAATCCAACTGAAGGCTTGCATTTACACTTTCAATGAATTGCACAATTTGTAAATCTTTTAATAATATGAGTTGCCACATAGTTGAGAACTAATTCTATATGAGTTGAACACTTTAGTTCCAAAATAATGGACAAGTAGTGGTTATGTAGTGAAACTATAGTGCCACATTTAGTTGTAACTTAGTTGTAAAATTAACCAATTTAATTGACTTTTAATTGCAAACAAGTTGCAAGTTCTAGATGTCATGGACCTTTACCTAACCATACATGTGGCATGATTATATGCATCAATGTTATACACCAGTTACAAAGTAGTTGTTCACTCAATGCTAAAGCTACACCAATTGCAACATAGTTGAAATTAACCAGTTTGTTACAACTTATGATCATGGTCAAACTACGGTTAATTATCATCGTATATATTTTGCGTACATACACCCATATAGAGTTCAAGTTGCAACTCATGTGCAACTAAATTACAATTATGAAATATTTTGATGTGGCATTTTAATTATTAATTCATCATATTTCCATATGTAATTGTACCCTAGTTGCACAATAATTTCTACGACAATCTAGTTGCATGCTAATCTGGTTTCTACGGACATGATTTCTCGTAGTGGCATGTATCTTCAATGCCTTAAATAGAAAAATAAACAATAAATTCAAATTAATGAACCCCAATGTTTCTTACAAGGCTTTGATCATAAACATAAAACTTCCCAATAATAACATTTATTATGTTGGTCCATGTTTCAATTTTGAACAAATAAACCTACACACAAACAAGAAAAAACATAAATGTTAGAAACCACATAAATTACAAGCAATTTATGCAATCAAACCCTAAAAAGAAGAATATACATTATGTTTAAATTGAGGAAAGAAACTTTATGTTCAAAATACACAACAACAAAAAATCAAAAAATATTATTGATCCACAAATAAAGAAGCAAAAAACAAAAATGTTGTTCCCTTTTTCCAAAATTGTAAATAACTAAGCAACACAATACTACCATAGGTGCCATCCTAAAAAAATCGATGCATGATGAACAAAAATGATTGAAATAGAAAACAACAAAATCTCCCATGTTGTTAATTATCAAAAGAAATAAACATCACAATGTTAAAAATATTTGATGAAACATTTAACAATAATTAAAAGAAAAGAAACTTGAAGCAAAAAAAAACATGTTTTACTATATTCAAACACAACAAAAAAATAAATAGCTCATACCAAGAAATTCCATGATAATTTTTATAATAATTAATAAAACATTATAAATTTGAATGAAAAACAAAAATGTTGCTCCTTTGTCATGCCCGCATACATGGCCTCATACATGACAGTCGGTTATGGGCATGCCCATCATGCCTTTTAAGGTTAATGTACGCTTGTAGAGTTAATGTATGTTCTTAGGTGACTGTACACTATTAGGTGCTTAGGGTTTCAACTTGTTGGTGGCTATATAAAAGGCCAAGCCTTTCCCTTTTCCTTTGTCAATAAGAATTTCCTCCATAATTAGAAAGTTTCTTCCATAGTCAGACAAGATTTCTAGATGTTCATGGTGGCCATTACATGGCCACCGTTTACATACACTACATTTTTTTTTTCTCTTTGCAGTCTAATGATACATGAGAATTTCATTTCAACCTCCTCTTATGCATTATATATGTGCATGCATCTCTTTTTGGTTGATTAGTTTTTATCTTTGACTAGTTTTAGTATTTTTGTTTAGTAAAGTTTAGTATGGATTTACACCCTTACGACATCGTATGTCACAACACCTTGTCTTTGACATCGCAAGGAATTTTTTTTTACAAAGTCAATGGCACCACCTTAAAAAGCTTTGTACATAATGGAACAAAGCAAAAACAAAAGAATGTCATCAAATTTTCACAATGCAAATTGAGTGAAAGAATTGAGAGCACAAATTAAAGACAAAAAGAAAATAATGAAAGAAAGGAAAGAGAGAAACTTACCTCCTTATTGTAGGTGTGAAAATTAACATTACAAAAAATGGCCAAGGCAAAGTGATCTTAGTTATCTTTGCCACCTATGGTGTGGATAGTAAATTCAAGTTAGGAATTCCTTTTTTTTCATGATATTATGGTTTAATAAGGTTGTCACATGTCAAAGTTAGATGTTAGGGCTTTTTTTACCATTATGCATTAAATAGTATGTGTGGACAACCCTTTAGTTTAATTATGTCCCCCATTACCACATGAGCAAATGCAAATCTAACCAATATTTGGTAGGTCTTTATAATCTTCCTCTTCTTGATTATATTTATGTGGGATTGGAATCAAACTTAAAGATGTCGAGGGCATTATACCTAATGTTTACCATATTATGCTTAAATGCATGCATTCCTTTGTTTGACAATGAGGAATATAACACATGCACTTGAACTTCCTTTGCATCAACTAACACATAACCCCTTAGATAATGTGACATAACAATTATTTTCTTTATTCTTTTGATGGTGCTTGTGGTTATTTTTTCTTGGAGGAGCAATTAAGCATAAGGACCCAAAATAAATCTTTTCATTTTTTTTCTAAAGACTTGGTAGCTCTACATGATGAACATTTCTTTTGGGCACACACCTTAACATTGAGTTCATCATTTGCATGTTCCTCCAACATGAAAGCCCCATCCACAAGCAATTTCATGAAAGGTTAACTCTTAGATTTACAAAAAAATTATATATCATACCATGCACGCCTTTATTATTTCTTTTATACCATTGTTTCATCTACTACTATTTTAGTATTTAAAGCTTTTCATCCATATTCAAATGATTTTCTTTCCCTTTTTCAAATTTTTAAAAAAAATCTAAACCCAAATAAAATATAGATGTTTCAGAAATTCATCAAAGCAATGTTCAATCACATGCCTCATTTCCAACCAATGGTACTTCAAGGACAATTTTGAAAACTTGTATGATTGTTTTTAACTTGAATATCCTAGAAGTGCTCGTATAATCATTTCAACCTTTTTTTCACATTGCGCGCATCTATTGCCCTATTGTGCATGTACTTGGAATGGTTTGTTTCTTAACCACAAATAAACCTTTTTATAAGGATTGTTCAATTGCAACAAGGGAAGTATTCTATCATTTTATCAATCATACCTTATGATTTCAATTGTGTGATTCCTTTTCAACACAATTTTCCTTTTGATAATTTGGAATGGTGTGAAATGTGAATATGACAATGTTACATCTATTGTTATTTTGATTTCCATCCTAATTGGGTTTTGTAAATGAAAGTGATGAATGCATTTAACTTTGTGCCCAAAATATATATATATTTTAAGATCATGCATTGTAGAAAATGACATAAGTCAATTCATTTCATTTGTCCACACTTTTAATGAAATTGGACACCTTCATGTTCTAGTCATAATAACCATGTGGCATCATTGCAATTTTATTAACATTGAGTAATTCTCAATGCAACCTTTTGAATCAACTTTTCTTTACCCATTCATTTCAAACCCTTCAACCTTGTTATTATTATTATTATTTATAGTAATGAAATGTGAACATCTATTTTTAAAAAGTTTAATCCGCTTTAAAGCCCAACATCTTTACATAAATCAAAATAATTGTTAACATGTCAACATTTTTTTTTCAATAATGTTAAAAACAACTTTACCCATACTTGGTAATTGAGCTTCCAACTGTATTTTTCACATCCAAGATTATTTATTTACTTTTTTGCAAGTTTTTCCCATAAACATGAAATTGCGATTGTAGAAGGTGAAAGACTAGAATTGATAACAAACCACTAAATTGATCAATCTATTCGGCCAACCATTAAAAAAACCCAATTATTTTACCAACCATAATATCTTGTGCAAAAATGTTAGCACAAAAACATTTTACTACCTTAAAATGAAAATATTTTTTCATCCAAAACATAATGTGCAATGTGTTAGCAAGGATGTTTAACTTTTTTTTATCAAAAATTATTACCACAATAAATGTATTCAAGGAGGTGTGTATTTGTAACCACATTCCTTATTTTTAAGTTTTTGTTTAAATAACACCCCTTCATTTATAAGGCACAACTGCATTAACAACTTCATCACAAATTATTTTCACATTAAGAATCATGCATCAACTAGTTTAGTTGCATCTAAAGTCATTTCAAAATTTTGCATGATATTCTAAAAATATGAATAAAATAGTGTGGGAAAGCCAGATGTGGAACTTGTTACTTGACTCAATCATTACTACGAATTGTGGGTGTAGTTCATTAGTCCATGTTCACTAGGCCAACGAATTCAATACTTCCCCGTTACATCATGTTCATTATGACCAATGAATTCTCTCAACATCCAATGAAATCACTTGGCATACATGGACACCTTTTGTTGTAATGAATGTTAAATAATGATGAAAATGTGAACACAACCCTAAAGGAGGAGGATGGATCAAGTGACAATTTTAATTGTAATGAATATAATTACATGAGGAGTGGGAGGATGCACAACGCAAGGAATATATTCCTTTTGTCAACTATTTATATCAATTGCCATTAGCGCCTAGTTCAAGTGGAGTGCCACTAAAGCCCATTTCAAGCACTTCACCCAAGTTAAATCTCAAGTCAAATGTAGAATCTGATCATGTTTAAAACGCCCTTGCCACAATGCAAAGCTATTGTACATATGGTGATGAAAGATTGATGTGCTTGGGATCAAATTCTATGCTTAAGCAAGGGAATGTAATAGTTGTTTTTCAACAATTTGTGCACAAGACCTTGAATTGCATAGAAGGTGATGTTGAAGGTGACGATGACCCCATGATGTGATTGAATTTGTGGCAAAAGAAAACCATGAAGAACAAAAATTGGGACAATGCCTCCCTAAAGTTAGCAATGGATAGTGTTGAAACAAGTGGTAGTTTGCAGACCGTTGCTCAAAGGTGGGGTGCACCTACCACATCACTCCATAACCACATTTATGAGATTATATATCACGAAAAGGAGGGACAACATGGGTTTTACAAAAATAATCAATTGGGCATGTAGTCATGCTTACAAAACTATGGTTGAAGGTTGTAGAAATTACATTGGAAAGGCCAACTCCTTTCAAGAATGGCATACATGGGTGGGGGTGGTTGAGGTGGTTTAAAATGTGAAATCTTGACTGGTCAATAAAAATTGCTTAAGGTTGGATAATAGGCCATTCAAAGGGCCTTTACTTAGTAAATGTAAACATTTTCTACTAAAACCTATTTAAAGTTTTTAACATGCCCAACTATCCACCATCACAAATTTGGAATTGTGATGAATTTGACATACAAGCATGTCAAAATTGAAGTGCACTTGTTTTAGCATGAACATGTTTAAGAACAATACAATCAATCATGTTAGATGAGTGTGAATGATTGTATGTGTTATCATACATTAATGTAGTAAGCATAACACTCCCAAATTTTTACATTTTCAAAGGTAAACATTTTGCACATAATTTCATTACCAAATGTGAATTTAGTCCTACAATGGTGATGCAACTTAAAACATAGATTATAACCATTTTGTTTGACAAATGGATTTCACATTTCATTGCTTTTGTTCAAAATTTTGAAGGTAATTTATGCCTAACCAATCATCACTTATTCTAGATGTTATCCACAAAACAATGAGTGTGGGTTTGGACCTTATCACCCTGCCATCACACACAAGCCATGCAGTATAATTGTTTGATGTTTTTTGTTTTAAACCTTTCAAAACTACTTTTAAAACCTATAAAAGGGTATGGACATTGTTTAATAAAAGGAGAGGTGCTAGCAAGGAAGATTTGGCATAATGGGTGTCTTTAGCCTTTAAGAAATCATTAACATTAACAAACATATGCAAAGTCTTTTTAGCCATGGGGATCTTAGCCTTTGAATCCAAATGTAATGACAAGTAAAATGCAACCATCTAAACAATTCATGGATAGTGAACCTAAAATCCAACAAGTGGATTTGCAAGTTGAAGAGGTCTTGAATGATAGCTTGAATTCATTAGAAGGAATCATTTACCATTACTACATGGACATTAACAAACAATATAAAGATGATGACTTCTAATTGAATAGTTGAACATGAAGTTTGAATGATGTATCTAATATGTTGACTAACATAAGATCTAGGAATGTGAATCCTAGAACCATTCACATTGATTCAAATAACTTATAGCTTGGACCAATAATCTTGTAGGAAAGGGGCGTTGGAAGGGTGCAAATCACATGCAACAATGTTGGTCACTCCTATTGCCGGCTTGCGACAATTTTTGACTTTACTAGAAATTCCAATTAGGTTCAGCCATCAAGTGTCAATAAAGGAACCCTTGACCAATTACAACAAAAACATCATGATGACCAATGAACATTATGTGGTTACACTTGAGCGAAAAATGAAAAGAAAAAAACAACAACTCAAGAGTAGGATGTTCAAAAGGAATAGATATTGGTGTTTATATGTGCAAAAGTGACAAAAAGAAGGATTAGAAGGTGGTGAATAAGATTTGGTTGAAGGAAATAACAACTTTAAGATTTTTTTTGATGAACTATGGAACTTTAAGTGGTGTGGAGACGTGGGTGATGCTTTGCATTCTGCCATCAAAGTTAATCTTCCTTTAACAATAATAACGTACCATGGTCCATTTTGCGGGTTTGCACCCATTTTATGCAAATACAACATGAAACTTGCCATCACCAAACATAAGGCTTGATGTGAAGGCCAACATATGTTGCATGTATTACCTTGGTTGAACCTAACTAGGTGTATAAAAGAATCACAAATTCTTTTCCCATGGAATGATTGACTTCAAATCGACCTCAAACCATTGTTGACATTTATAAAATGTTAATGTTCATGTGTGACAAAAATGTGTAGCAAGGATAAACAAAACTCATTTGTGACTTGATCTAGATGGTTTGAGGTTGATTAGTAATTTGTTTAAAGAAGCTAGGTTATCATTTTGGGTAATGAGGTGATACATCATGCATTGTTTAAGGAAAGGTGGTGTGCATTTTGGGGTTGTGAAATGACACATCATATGATTCACATTGTTCATTTTGCCTTGTATTTTTTTCATCACATCATCCATTTCAACAAAATTTTGCCTTACATTATGAAAATGAAAATAACTAACACGATTTTAGATCACCCACCATGGTTTTAACTATGTATTCTTCCCAATTCATTATGTGCAATTGACACATTTTTTAGGTTCATTGCAAACCATAATTTGGGTAGTGAACTATTAATAATCAAAAGTAATGACAACAAATGTGGGCCCCCTATTTGTGCATAATAGGTATCTAGGTGTTTAAATTTTGAAATGTGTAAGTAATTCATGGATGGACAAAAAAGATGATTCCACCATCCTTTGACTACCCTCTTATTTGCTAAAAGATGAAAATGTATTCCACATCCAATCTTTATCATTTGAATTAAACCCTTAAACCTTCCATTTAAAGTTCAATTGTTTTATACAACTCAAATATTCTTACAATGTCAACTTGTTTTCATTGGCTTTCACCCTATTGCTTGGTTTGCAAGGGGGGAGGGGGAATTATCCATCCTTTCATAATGTGTGTTTCCATGGATGATTATTTTAATTCAATTAAATCTGTTTTCATAGATGTTTTATTTTTTCCATTGGAACATGTTCATCATGTGTTAGGTATAGCAATTTCTTTGGATTCCTAGTTCTTCTAAAACTTTCCTTTTAAATTATTATCTCTTGTTTGATATTTAACTATGGTCGCTAAATCTCTTTTCATTTAATTATGAAAATTTCATTCTAGCATTACTAAATGAAGTAATTTCTGCAAAAATGTTGCAAATGTCACAAGCATGGTTCAACCATGAATAAGACACACACATGTCCAAAACCCAAAAAATACATAACCCAAATTTTTAAAAACTTAAAACAAGGCACAGTAACAAGGGGAAATGCATAATGAAAAGAGAAGGTGTTGATGGGTATATGGTCATGGATGCATTAAACCAAAAAAATTATGAGTTATGTTTAAAATGTATGCATTGAAAATGGAAGGTGATGGATACATTTCATTCATCATATACAAGTTCTAGATTCTCATGGATGAATAGATCCATGAATTGATTTTTAAGTTATGGAACACAAAGACATGGTCATTTTGTACTTTCTAAATATTTATATTTCATTTATTAATGTTTTATGGGGTTGATGGAGTTTATCATTGACATTGTTCAAAGATTTATATAACCTTCTTTATGGTACTAACATACATGGAAAAGGTTTTTGGTGAGATATGAATTTCAACTAATGTTAAAATATTTAAAATATTTTAATCAAAATATTTTTCTTATCAATATCAAACCCCCTAAAGCAAAAAAGGAAAAAAAGTTGCAAGTGTTACACCCATTCAAAATGAATGGTTTCAAAGAAAATTCACATATTTCAATATTATATATACATGATTTTGTTGTGTTGTAATATCTAAACTTTAAAATTGAAAATGTGGTTGGTTAAATTATTAATTGTATTACTATTATCTATTATATAACATGTGAAGTTTAATTAATTTGAGTATTTATTTTTCCCAATTCAAGAGACAACCAATCATAAAAAACTCCACGTGGGATGTACAATCACCCTTATCATCACATATCATTTGCAACTACATGGATTTATCATCCATTGACTAGTAGTAGGACTATGTGACTACAAATACAACAACATAGAATATTGGGTAACATTTTAAAAATAATTAAATCTAAATGATTTAACTAATATTTTTAATCACATTTATTAAGTACATTATTTATATCTATACAAATAATGCAATATGATAATTCATATTACTAGTAATTTCATAGAATTTTAGCCTATGAGTTGTTGAAACATGTCATTACTTAGGATAAACTAAAAAACTAATTTAAGTAGCTAGGTAGGCCAAGGTGGGCACTTGGGTTAAATATCCTAGTTATTTAGGTACATAAAATTAACATACCATCATAGACCACAACTATGCAAGTTGTGAGGTTTGAACCTTAAACCCTATGGATGGGTATCAACTATTTTGCCATCAAACCACCCCATTTAATGTGCAAATGTAGTGGAATGCATTATGTTTAACTCATATTTCACTTTAAACATTGCACAAACATCAATTTCAATATTTCATATTTTATTGTACTTTTCTATCCAAACATGTAATAGTCACATTTCTGACTTCATTTGATTATATCAACCACTATATGTGACTATTATAGTTGCATATATGACTACACACATTTATGATTAAAATGACACGTAGAATTAACCCAATTGTAGTTGTAAAAGAAGTTGATTTGGACATTAGTTCCATTTATAGTCATAACCATATGGTTGAAATGGACAAGACTTCTTTTAGTGAAATGACAAGCCTCATAAAGTTCAATTTTTTTTGGTTTTATAGAGCAATTATACATAAAACCATGCAAAGCACAAAACGACAAGGCACATGAAATTTGATGTTTTTTGTTGTATGTAGAACATCAAAACATGAATCTTGCAATTTTACACAAAACCATGCAAAACATAAAATAACAAGCCACATGAAGTTTGATCTTTTTGTGCTATGTAGAACATCAAAACATGAATCTTACAATTCTACACAAAACCATGCAAAACACAAAATGACAAGCCATACGAAGTTTGATCTTTTTGTTCTATTTAGAACATTAAAAACATGAAATATTGCGATTCTACATAAAACCATGCAAAGCACAAATGACAAGCCACATGAAGTTTGATTGTTTTGTGCTATGTAGAACATCAAAACATGAATCTTATAATTTTACACAAAACCATGAAAAGCACAAAATGACAAGCCAGATGAAGTTTGATCCTTTTTGTTCTATGCAGAACATCAAAAACATGAAATCTTACGACACAAAACCATGCAAAGCACAAAATGACAAGCCACATGAAGTTTGATGTTTTTTGTTCTATGTATTGAACATCAAAAACATTAAATCTTGCGATTCTACACAAAACCATGCAAAGCACAAAATGACAAGCCACACGAAATTTGATCTTTTTGTTCTACATAGAACATCAAAAACATGAAATCTTATGATTCTACACAAAACCATGCAAAGCACAAAATGACAAGCACCATGAAGTTTGATGTTTTTTGTTCTACGTATAGAACATCAAAAACATGAAATCTTGTGATTCTACCCAAAGTCATGCAAAGCACAAAATGACAAGCACCATGAAGTTTGATGTTTTTTGTTCTATGTATAGAACATCAAAACATGAAATCTTGCAATTCTACACAAAATCATGCAAAGCACAAAATGACAAGCACCATGAAGTTTGATGGGGGAGTATAACATGTGCATTTGTGGGGTGCATCACGATGTCTCTAGTCTCTACCCTGAAGGGCAAAGCCAATGAAAATGACACTTACTAGTCAGTCTACCAAATTCGTAAGATTCGACTCTCTATACATTGTCTATCAGTCGTCGTCCTCGTCGTCAGTATTTTCTCATCCGAGTTTCCTTCGTTCTTCCAGCACGAATTCTGTCCACGTATCCAGCACTATCATCCATAATGAAGCGCTCTCCTCTGGCTTTGTAGTGCGTCCCTTGCTGCCTGCGCTCGGGGTCTCTCTCTCTTCTCTCTCTCTCTCCCTCACCGTGTTTCCATTTCTTCCTTTTCTCGCTAGCTCTTCAAGGTTCTTCTGTCAACTATTTGCACTTCTCTGCGCTTTTCTTCTTTCAAAATCTGCTACAAAATCTCTTCAGTGTTGGGGGGTTTTTTTTTTCCCCTCCCGCTCCCTCGGGGCTTTTGTTTTCTCCCCTCGTGCTGGCTTCTTTCAAATGTAGTGTGCACATTTTTTCCTCGAGGTGTTACTCGCTGTTACATGTTCTCTCTCCTTCTCTTATCTGTGTATTTCTGTATTTCTTCGATCTAGTTGTTTTGTGAAGTGTGTGTTTCCTTTTTTCTGTTTTTTTGCGTTTTTTTTTTTGGTGGAGGGCGTGTTTTTCTAGTTGACGGGTCTTTGTGTGTGTGTGTGTGTGTGTTCTTGTCCATTTTGCTGCAATGGGTTTCTAGAATGACTTGGGTTTTGGGTTTGGTATCAGAACTGCTGCTGCAAAGGAAAGGATGGTTCTGGGATCTTCGGCGTTTTGGCGACTTTGGGTTGAATGCGACTGTTTCGAGAACATGTTGTTGATGAAACTCATAAGAAGTGGTTTTGTGTA
>Ga0116228_10002531_pt1 | contig 15846 bp, 11 predicted proteins | sample S1TSphfallax_2_FD_89694 | JGI IMG/M metagenome (GOLD analysis project Ga0116228, IMG submission 89694) | Host-associated microbial communities from peat moss isolated from Minnesota, USA - S1T2_Fc - Sphagnum fallax MG | ecosystem: Host-associated > Plants > Peat moss > Unclassified | place...
GTGTGAGGTTTTGTTAAAAGGCGTGTGGGGGTTTGGTTGTGGGGGGTGGTTGGGGGGTGGTGTGGGGGTGGGGGGGTTTTCAAAGTCACATACGTCCTAGGATTTCAGTTAAATTTCATGTGATATGTGAAATGTAAACTTACTTGCACAACACCATAATTAATGTATATGAAAACTTTGATTACGGAGGCATTGTCTATGAGGACCACGTGGTATGTATTTAGTCCAAATTTGATGAAGAGCAAAAGACCACGCAAAGTCCTTTCTAGCTTGTTGGGTTTGTTCAATGGTTGTGGTTCAAGTATGTGGTTTCAATGGTTTTACTATTATACAAAGGGGGGTTTGGGTATGGGAGGTTGCGTGATATTTCAAAAACTCGACAGCCTAGAATGGAACAATCCCAAACTTGATACCTTTGGCCATAAAACACTCATGTTGTTTTGCTTCTTAAGAGTTTGACATTTGAAAAGTTCAACTTTTCCAATGGGAAAAAAAAGCCCGAACATGGCTTTCCTGACTTAACTTTCCCAATGTCAAGAGAATGGAATCTTCATATGCAATGAGCCGCGTGTGTATGCATGTGATGTCACGCTTCTTTAGAAATTTCAAATGAAATTTAGTGATGTCATTATTTGGGCCCACACATGCAACCGACCATAGCTCTCAATACATGGAGGCAAAACCACTGAAGTTTAACTACTATTAATTAACCCACCAGATGGATGAAAAGAGGCTTTCAAAAATGGAAGGAACAAAGGGTCCGAGGTAAATGTTGGGTTGAGAGAAGGATTTCATAACCTAACTAACATTCAAAATCAACTGAAAATGTTTGTTTTGACCTCCATTATAGAGTCTCTTCCCCTCCACCTGCCCCTCCCACCTTTTGCATTAGTAGTTTCGACAACAATTTCAATATTCTTGCTAAAAGTGTGAAACTTTAGTTGAAAAATACAAAAATTTAATCATCATGCAAATTTAACTCTCTAAAGGTGTGTTCACACTTGGGTGTTAGGGACTCTAGTGTTGAGTCGCCTAACATCATGTTAGTCAATTACGACTTAAACCCTGCTTACCATGAAAATTTTATGGTAAGCTAACATTAACTTTAACATTGAGCTATCACCTATTGAACATTGCATGCCACCTAAGATGCCACCTGGACTTAACATTTCATTTAACACTGACTTAACATCAAAGTGTGAATGCACCATAATTTAGCAAGCTCATGACCTCGAGACCAAAGTTGATTTCTTGCAATTAGGTCAAACTTCCAGGTCCATTTGTTACAAAATCTGACTAGATCTAGGCTATGAGCTGGCGCCCCAATGCCAGGATGATTTCTTGTAAGTTATGTCAAACAAACCAACTTCATCTGCAGTTTCTGGCACGGTAACTTGCAGCTTGACACTTTTTAACATGTGCAGAATGGGTTGCTTGGTGTATTTTCCACCCTAGAATCAGGTACTGAAGTATATCTCTATCTCCTGGTCTTGCCGTAATCGAGTGACTCTTTCTATATGTTGGAACCCGAGTACAACCAAGAGCTGGATGATTCTAGTATTATGTACAGTACTTACTGCATGTTTGTTTTCCAGATTGTCTTTCTTCCATCCATTTGGATGAGTTGCTAAGGTGTAACAACTGGGCCCCATAAAGAGTATCCCCCTCTAATGTGAAAAAATTCTAGGTTAAAACTTAAAACTACAGGGGCTTTCAACTACCACAATCTACTTGTGTGCCCTTTCCTCAAATGCCCCTACTATTCGTTCGAAGTCAAACAAATAATTTTGTGTTCAAAATGTACTATTTTGGTAGGTAGTGTTGGTACTACAATAGGCTGCTTGGAAGTTGGAAGGTTTGTAGTTGTTGGTAAGTCCAACATGAATTGTCAAGATAGTTTTGGGGAATGTCAAGTTGTTTTCTCCAAAACTTAGTTAATTGAGCAATACACATTAGAGATATTCGTAAAGTCAGGAAAAGACAGCACCAGTACCCTGAGTTTGGTCATACACAGGGTGAGATTCAAAAACATCCAGCAAAAAAAAAAAGTACATTAGCATTCAACACATCAATTTTGATGGTTCCTGAGTTTCACCCTGTCTTTCTTTTATTCCTGAGCGGCTCCACCACCGCTGCTACATAGATTTTCAGTCCTCTACCTGTACAGCTGCTATAATTCCTCTCGAACCTTGCGCATTAAATGCTGAGATTCAGCATTTCGTACTGAGATTTTAATAAAATTTCCTTACTTTATGGATACCACTAAAAGAGGGGTTAAGGGGTGAAAGGAGGACCAAAGACAGGGTGAAGACAGGATGAATTTGCAGATATCTCTATTGTATCGTTTTGATTCACTTTGAGTGTGTGTGTGTGTGTGTGGAAAGAAAGTTGGCTACATTGTTATGTTCATATTAATGTAGTGCAATTCTTCCTTTTTGAGAGATCCTCCAATATAATTATGACATTAAAAAATTTATGTGGAGGTTTTCGGGTAGGAGTTTGAGTCGAGTTCTTCCAAAATTTGAAGACTTTGATATTGATTTTATCTCATTTTTTTTCAAATTCAAGAACCTCATAATCCAATTTTTGAACCAGGTTCGGTTCCATGTACACATTACACATTCTCTCATGCTAAAGATTATGTGGATACAAAGTTTCACAACAAATTAAAACAAGGGTCTATGTAAGTATAAAATTGAACAACTAATTAAAAGTAATATTTAATTTAAAATTTCAGTCTGTTTATTAAGTTTTTTACTTACATATCCTGACCTTGTTTTTTTCATGATTTCGATTTTGATTCCAAATCTAAAAACCATTTTTCCCACATTCAGGTCTTCTACTAGTTCCAACAAAATGATGTCAACTCAAGTTCAAGTCACAAAAGCCTGACCTTGAGCCCTGGTTGTTACCCTTCGAACTAGATACTCTCACAACACTGGTTTATACTTCATGTTACGCTTTCAAGAAGTTGGTCTCATGTAAAATAGGTTAAAAAAATCAATGCATTATGATCCAAGGTACATATCTGCTGTAGACTTTACAACTGTTTACATTGCACGAATGACAAATGCATGGACCCAAGCAAAAATGCAAAATGTACATAATTTCTAATGTGTGACAAGATTTGCGTATGGTGAAACTATGTGTTTAGGGAACTAGGTATTAATATTATGAAAGCCTTTCAACCAGTGTTGGGCAGGTATTTGGTTTGGTTGGTTAGAACTGCCATTTTCAATTTTGGTTACCTTGAGTTGAATTGAAATTTAATGTGTCATACCTTTATATTGTGCAAATTTAACACACACAAGCCTCTTAGGCACATCTATATGCAATGATGATGCTTGAGAATACGGCATTAGGTATACACCTCTCTAATGGTGCATTCACACTTGATGTTAAATCAATGTTAATCTAGGTGGTATCCTAAGTGGTACCCAATTTTAAATGGGCAATAGCTTAATGTAAAGTAAATGTTAGTTTAACATAAAATCTTCATGATAAGTAAGTTTAAATCTAGTATGGTGATAAAGGACTCAACACTAAAGTGAATGCACCTTAATGATACTAGTACAACATTTTTATGTGTGATTTGTTTGTAAAATGTTTTTCTCCACAACCATGTCATACTTTTTAACATGCTATACTTTTCACCTTTTTTGCAAACACAAGTTTCTCAGGTGCATGTGCATGTTGTTACACTTGTTTAGCATAGGTGAGATCAAACCCATGTCTCATATTAGCAAAAGTGCAACTTTTTGTGTTTTAAAATGAGTTTAAGAAAATTAACAATATGCACCACAATCACATAATAGTTAAGAAACATTATACTTTATTTTTCCTTTGTTGCAAACACAAGTTTCTTAGGTAGATTTGGAATGATAGCCATGATCTTTAGTAGTAGTAAAAAGTACAACTTTGGTGTGTGTGGTTTGCTTTTGAAAAACTTATATATATATATATATATACACACAACCATGGACCATACTTTTAAAAATGTGTTAAATACTTTGTTGCAAACACAAGTTTCTTACGCGGATTTGGAATTTGTTACACTTTTGCCCTTTGGAATCCCTTTTTGTGAAGAAAGAAAGAAAAAGAAACAAACAAGTTCAAAGAGGACACCAAAGAAGAAAGAACTGTAAGCTAGGGTTCCTTGAGTAGTTTGCACTTCCAGTCAACCCCTGGTAGGGTACAAGTGTTTTTTCCTGGATTTTTTTTTGATGCAACCAAAGTGATGATCATCCATGGGAAGATGTAGAAAAAGTGGCCATCAAGAAGGTTTAGCCAAATCAGATATGAAGCTCACAAACCTTTGATCATCCTTCTATATTTCTGACTACTTACTAAAACCCAAATCTTGAAATCTGGAGATTTTTACTTCTTTTGTTTTTTTTTCACTTTTGGCAATTGAAACCCTAAGAAAACCCCTCATTTTTGAGTTTCTGATTTTTTGATGTGGCTGAAGTGGCAATGTTCTTGGCTACCTACTGGAACTTAATATACAAATCTGGTGATTTGGATTCTTTTTTCTTCAAAATCTGGCGAAATTGGGTCATTTGTCCCATGCAAAATCCTTTATATAAGTCAAAATCATAGTTTAAGTTCGAAATATTTTCAACCAAGAAAAAACCAGTGCTAAATTGGTAATAAGTTGACATGTACTAAATGTACTAATAAGTCACTAAATTACTAATTCAGAAACTTACTAGTAAGTCTGTAAGTTGATGTACTAAATTTACTAATAAGCCACCAAGTTGAAATTTTATACTAAGGGCACTTTAGATGAGGGTTCAAAGGTCCAGGGTCCAATGAAACAGAGCAATAATGCTATTGGATGAGAGCCATAAATTTATGGACCCATGGCCATTAGATGAGGGTCCAAGACCAAAAAGTGGCAAATTGAGGCTCTACTTACATGGCACCATTTTGAGTTGATGTATTGCAATTTGCTACTAAGGGCCACTTTAGATGAGGGTGCAAAGCTCCAGGGTCCAATGAAATAGAGCAATAATCCTATTGGATGAGAGCTACGAATCGAACGTATGGCCTTTAGACAAGGGTCCAAGACAAAAAAAAGTGGCAAATTGAGGCTATACCTATGTGGCACCATTTTGAAAGGAAAATAAATTGATTCAGACCCTAAAAGGAAAAAAAAAAAAAAGCTAAAATGGAGAGCTCATGATTGGAATAACGAAGATGCAAGCTAGCTAGTGTCAAAGGCATGCTCCAACTCAAAGGATTCAATTTGCTTCAAATGAGTCCAAATTATTGAAACCCTGCAAAACTTGATTTACAAACACACTGCTGATTCGGAAAATGTACAAAAGGTATTAGGAAAAAAAGGGGAGAATTTAAAGGATGTGAAGTTTAGCACAAATTGGTTCCTAGGAATTTGGACCTTGGTTATTAAGTGGACCTAAGTTGATGTTCTAATTTTAGTACTAAGTAACTATGCAACAAAACTTTCCCAAAAAGCTCCCATCATGTAACATGCCACATGTTGCATGTGCTTTGTTTGTTTGTTTGTTGGCCTTGCCTACTACCAAGGCAAGGATATTGTGTTCAGATTCATTATAGAATATAGTAGCTGAATGGATTTTGACCCCTAGGTAATAATAAGAGGTCTATTTTTATATGAGGATTTTTTGGAAAAAAAAATGGTATTTTGGCTTGTGTGGAAACTTGAGATTAATTATAGAGTTATAATAACTTGAAGGATTTTGGTTTCTTTTTAGAGGATTTTTTTGAAGATTATATTTCTTGGATGGTGGAATATTCGAGTTTTGTATAATTCTTCTTTTTTCCTTAAGATAAAAGTTTTTAATGCCAATGGCAAAGGACATAGTACTGTGACACACCCCTTTACCCCTTGTTTGTTTTTAGCCTACGTGCTCATCAGTTGCACCTTTCACGCTACCCCCAAGTTCCAACTGCGCGTGGCCCCTGACGGACGGACGGACGGTCGGACGCACGGACGGACAAACGAACGTGCAGGGGATCGATCAGCAATCGCGAGCTCGAAGCTCGAGTACGTTGCTGCTGTTGGTGGCTACATACTTTTTACATGAGTTTATATTTCACAACTGCCGGCAAGAGGAAGCAAGCAAGCTACCTAGCTAGCTAGATCAGATGGAACGGAACTCGAGAGTAGCGTTCAAGAGTCGTTACCAGACGCATGCATGGATGGAGATGCTAGGTGTGAGTCTGAGGTTGGGTAATCGTTGATCGTTAGCAGCAATTCCGGCACGATTCAGTTCCGGCATGATTTTATAATAATAACCTGCCTAGTAATAAGATCCATCCCCTCCCCCCCCCTCCCCGGGGCTTATACCAGAAGCCAAAATGGCGGCTCATCTTTTCTCATCCAGAAGCTAGATAGCTAGCTAGAATGGCGGCTACGCTTTTTCTCACAGGCTGCAGCTGCAACGAAGTCGGAGGGTGCAGTGGTGGTGACCGTGGTGGTCCCGACTGCAGATTGATCCCGCAGCTCCAGCTTGAAATTCTAATCCTCCGCCATCAGCGCATTTTTTAAAAACTGGCGAATTCTCGCACTGTGACCACAAAAAAAAAAAAGAAAACTAGAAGGTGGGACTTGAAGTACTTCAAAGGCTTTTTTGGAAAAAATTGCAAAAGTCGCCATATTTTGAGAGGAAAGACTCACATGTCACCATACCATAGTTTAGAGAATGAGTTTCTATTGCTCGTCAGAACTAGGCAGGATTCTTTTTTCAAAATTTACTTTAGCCAAATTTGGGTCATTGAAATCATGACGACAGTCCACCTAGTTGACAAAATTTGGGAGGAAAAAAAAACCTGTGCTCCATCCGTAGCTAGCTACGTGTTATTTCGTGAAGTCTTTATTAGCCTTTTATTAGTAGCTAGCTAATTCCCTAGATTCGCGTTGTTTGCTCTTGCTCGGAACTTGGGCCGCATGTAAGTACAATTGTTTGTTTTGTTTTTCCCCCAACACTCGGCGTTTGGGTCCACAATTTTTTTTTCTCCACAAAAGACGTCAATCCTATGATTGCAAATTGTGTTGGCCACATGCAAGAAGCCAATAGCGTGCGGGTAAGGCTTGTGTTCCAATCGTGGGTGGGTGCCGACCCGTCCTTTCTGCCATCAATCTGCAGCACTGGTGCTGGATGCAGAGTCCACGATTTCGTCTAGTAGTGTGGTACACCTCTGCCGCTGGTCAATCCAGCTATGATGATGATGATGATGATGATGAAGAATGAATGGGTGTAGCTGTGCTGCCGCTGCACTAATTTTTTAATAAATATAATATTTTTGTTTTTGTGTACCAGCAGTGTAGCTACAGTTTACCTGTTACTGCGATTCCTGATTCTTTGGAGTGATCTCGATGCTCACAACTCAATGGCATGAAGATTGTTGGTTGTTTGTTGCAAATTAACATTATAATCAACAGGAACAGATTTCCCATCAGGAAATTATACTAGTATGCAGGCACAGCTGCTGGTGCAGCAATTTGTGATTAATTTGCCTCTCGAGACTTAATATACTAGTAGTGGAAAAATGTTGTAAATTGCAGCAAACTCTATATAGTCATCATCCCCAGCGGATGGTTTTCGGCCAGGGCTCCATCGAGACTACTCTTGACAGGTTCAAACTTCATGAGCTTTCCATTGGGCTGTTGTGATCAGAGTTACTTACACACAGTGTGCTGGTTTTATATGTATGAATTATGATTTCCTCACAAAGGACAAATAATAATCTCATACATGCACTAGTAGGGCAGGGCAGGCGAGAGAATGTTAAGGCAGAATAATAAATAATCTGGTGCAGTTTTTTTTTTTTGCACGGTCCGTCCGTCGATCACAAAACTAAATCCTGAGAAGAAAATTAGTAGTTCAACAGCTACCCCGCAGATCTCGAGTCTTGAGCCTGGCCACGCTAGTAGTCGCGACGTTCCTGTCTAACTTCCTAAACTATTCACGAGAGTCAGACTAAGCTCGTTAAAAAGGTTCTCTTTCCATCAGGCAATTGTGATCACCATTTTACACACACAGTGTGCTTGCTCCTTGGGTAATGAATCAAGAGACTTAGGGAGTTTGCGAGATGAAGAAGAATTATCGAAAGTTTGTGGCAATATAAATGATGTAATCGCCTGATTTCGAACGCTTCAAATGATTAAAGCGCATGTGGGTGCATCGGACCGGGTACAAATATATAATCATAATAATCATCATGATAATATTAATAGTAACACTTTTTATGATGTAGCTAGCTAGCTCTGCAGTAATTTTCAATCCACAGGCGACGACTAGCTGTAGGAGACTTGGAGGCCAAGTTGAATCCACGCTTGACGACCTGCTGCTGCTTTACAGGGTCCGTTCTACTACGTATCCGGCTTCCTTGCTGCGACCTGTTTTTCTTTCTTTTGTTAACGACTTTTGATCAGGGGATATGCAAGAATCTCCTGCGGAGCCGATTCGCGGGATCATACAACTCCACATTTTGTAACACCACAAGAACTGCACACAAGAGAGCTACAGTGATTGTAAATTTTTTTTTATTAAAAAAAGAACTTTGCCTTGACGAAGACGACATAGCTAGGCGACGAAGGGGAAGACGATCCTACCACCACCCATGCTTGCTCTCGCGCGCCTCTCGGCCCTGCGGTGGTCCCTCCCTCATCCCCCACAGGCCCCCCTCACCTGCTGCTGCCTATACATTCGCCGTTCCTGTTATTTCCATGTTTCGTTTTTCTGTGATCTGAATCAATACTGCAAGCAGCTAGAGCTTCCTCTCTTCTGATCTCTCTTGGTCTCCATTTTCCCCACGTAGTCGCAGCAGCGGCGCTCGCTTGCTCTTTCTCTGCGGCTTTCTGTAACAACTTTCGTCTTCGCTACCACTTCCTTCCTGCTTCCTGTTCAGCAGCAGCAGCAGCAGCAGCCCTTGGATTCGTTCATGCAATCCATGTGTATGCCGCTTGACTGTAGACTGCACCCTGGTATAATCTAGTCTTAGCTTCCACTAGGTCGTTTGCTGACGGTCTTGCAGGACGCTGACGATCTTGGATCTACAAATTCAAAACTAGACTTGGGTCTAGTCTTGCCGCCGTGCGGTGGCGTGTCATCGATAGACCTCCCAGTTTCTTGTAAGCTGCTCCGGTAGTTAGAAGCAAGCGCGACCTCGTGGACTGATAATTTATAGCTCAATCTAATCTCTTGCCAGGAGCCTAGTATTCTCTGACCAATTTGTATCTCTCATCTTCTGAAGTCGCGGAAGGACGACTCGGTCTCTACTGCGTGGCCCCAAGATTTTCGTGATTCCACCACTGATCCACGCGCCTGATCTTGGTGAGTCTTCATATGGTGGAAGCCTGATCTTGAGTTTTCACTGCTCTTTCGGTGTTTCTAGCTGCTGTTGGGACTCTCTGATTTTCTGTTGGAGGGTTGGATTACGTCTTTCGCGAGTGAACGGCTGCTAGCTACATCCCGATCCTGATATCAAGTTGCATCTAAAAAAGATTAGACCTTTTATCACGCAGCTTAATGTCAGTTACACCCTCTACAGTATGTTTTCCTGTAGAATTATTCTTGCCGGCTTCGCTTAACTTCCAACTCAGGTGTTGAAGTTCGAGCAACAAAATTCTCTCAAGATGTATAAGAGAATAATAGACATGATCGTCGGTATTGGAGATTATGCGTTCTTCTTCAGCCCGCAGCGCCGCGGATGGTGATTCGTGAACCTGTAGAAGCAAGCAAGCTTATATCAAATGTTTTGAGAAGTTTGTGCCCTGAGTAAAACTTTTTTGCGTGGTTGCAGCGTGCAGATAGACAAGCTTTGTAGCTAATCATTCTTCGACAGTGGATCCATTTTTGAGCAGCATCAGGGGTTCGGAAAAGCTTTCTCATGACGATCTGCCTGCCGGGTAGCACCGGGAATATAATCGGTGCCTGTACTGCAGGGGATGACGGGAAACCAGCGATGGCTGACCAACCGTTGCTACCACCAGGTTTTCGTTTCCACCCCACAGACGAAGAGCTTGTCACTTACTATCTCGCACGGAAGCTCATGGACCCTAGCTTTAAAGTACACGCAATCTCTGAGGTCGACCTTAACAAATGCGAGCCCTGGGATCTCCCTGGTACGTACGATTCCTCATGTCCATTTCATCAAGCGAAATCCCGAAAGCACGAGTCTCGAGTCTCAATCTATAGAATCCAATCTAGTATGCTTCTTACGCAGTTTTGACATGATTCAAGCAAATGCTCTGAAGTCGAGCGTCGATGTCAAAGTTAGATCATTTGCTGCACCGGTTTGAGTAGTAATTGTCTTTCGAACAAGAGATTGATTACGTTGTAGTGGAGGAAACAAGAAGGTTCTAATGATGATCCTCTTGTGTCGATGCAGCTAACAAGAGAAAGAGATACGTATCTTTGGTGTGCAGAGAAAGCGAAGATGGGAGAGAAGGAGTGGTACTTCTTCAGCCTAAGGGACCGCAAGTACCCCACGGGAATGAGAACAAACCGGGCCACGGAAGCTGGATACTGGAAGGCAACAGGGAAAGACAAAGACGTGGTGACGACTTCTTCTTCTTCGACGAATCCAGCTCGTCGAGGAGCATCAGGAATGACTCCTCGCCTCATCGGCATGAAGAAGACTTTAGTTTTCTACCTAGGTCGCGCTCCCAAGGGGGAGAAAACCAACTGGATTATGCATGAATATCGCTCCGAGGACGACACGATCACTACTCTGCATCATCATCATCATCATCATTCTCCTCGTCTATCCAGGGTACATATGATCTATTCTTGTTCTCAGAGATGATCGATCCAGAGCAGGATTCCAGACTTTCTGAGATTTGGGACAGCTTTCGTGGAATCGATTCGCATTAGCTAGGCGTAAGATTGATTGAGTCCACATGATCATGCGTTAACGATTTGACAAAGAGTGTTGATTGGTTGCAGGATGAGTGGGTTGTGTGCCGAATCTTCCAGAAAAATGTAGGCAGTAACAAGAAGCCATTCTTCTTCGCGGGCGACATTCGAAGTTCCTCCTACATCGCCAGCTATAACCAAGTCAATGACGCTCACTCTTCACTGCCTGCTAGCCGTGGTGACTTGCACGAGGAGGGGGAGGAGGAGGAGGAGGAGGAGGATCACTCTCCGAACCCTACAGTTACTGACGGAGGGGTGTGTGCAACCGATTGCGAGACATGTAGTGGAATGAGTAACAAGCCTTGTTACAACTGCCAAGAGCAACTGCAAGAGACTACTGCCAACATCATGCGGAATCATCATCATCATCAGCAGCAGCAGCATGGCGATATGCAGATCAGGACGACGGCCAGCTCTTTCCCATGGATCATCAGGAGCAAGTCTCGTGCTGGTGTTGCTGATCATGTATCCGGATCATCTGTTGCAGGTGTATGGTCTCCTGCTGGAATCGAGATGATGCACAATAGTAGTAGTACGGGAAAGCCTGCTTTCTTCGACCCTAGTAGTAGTACTACTAGTCATGTGAACATGTCGAGGCTAATGAAGCAAGACTCCCCGCAGGCCGCTCATGTGATGCTATCAAAAATCTCGTCAATGAAATTCGACCAGCAGGCCGCAGCTGCTCAGCAGCAATCGAATAGATACAGGTCGACCTCGACCATGAGAACCAAGATGGAAGCAGCAGCAGCCGCAACTCACGACTGTTGTGACGGGGAGGATGAAGCCCAGAGTACGCAAAGGAGTAATTACGGAGCTGCCGCTGCTACTGATCAGTACGCGACTGCCAGCTGGGGTGCAGTAGCAGCTAGAGCTAATAATGGCGCAGTGCAGGCTCTGTATGAAGACGGCAGCTCTCCTTATGATCACTCTCCCATGCAGGTTGCTCAGCTACAGAGCGCTAGCTTTAGTGGTCCTGATCAATCTTCTTGTGTAAGCGACAGCCTCTATAACTGTCATGCAGATCAGGATGATGAGGATCATGCTAGTGAACTTCTATTGTACAACCCCAACTCCAACCATGACTTTCATGGGATTTCGGAAATTGCTACTGCTCCGGTTGACTCAGTCCCCCAATCCCTTTGGACGTACTGTTAGCTGCCAGGCCACTAGTAATTAGAATCTTCTGCACGCAGCTGGGAGCGGCTAGCTAGAACATTCAAACAACTAGCTCATGAGTTACGCGCTGCGGCAGCAGCAGAACTAGTTGCAGGATCAATCAAGAGGGGTAATTGCAGGACCTTAATTCATCCTGAAACTAGCTAGTTCAGAATCTAGCTAGTCATTACTACCCATCAGACCCAGCCCATGAATTGATTCAAAAATTCGATCACAATCTGGACAATGGAAAGCTGGCCTGTACATAGTGCCAACACTAGATTAACAGGCGGCAGCAGCAGCAGCAAACCCCATGTTCGGAGACTCTATCTAGATCATCAGCTTGGCAGCTACTGTCGATGTTGAGGGATTCATAGATCTATGCAATACTACTGTACAGCAGCAGCAGCAACAGCTCCTTCATGCAACCGGGAGCAAAATTCAAGTATTAAATTAACATTGGGGGAGGTTGAGGGCGCCCTTGGTAGAAGAAGAAATAGTTCCACTCTCTTGGAAATCGTACATGTATAGATTGTACAGGTGCAAATGGTGTTGCTGCTGATGGTGGTGGTGGTGGTGGTGGTGTTGGTTCAGAGCTCTGCTCAATGAGGAGCCTGCCATTTACTTACTTTACAACTTCTATACAGGGACATCATGATGTGATTAATTAGCTTTGGCTTGACATTTGATCATCCATTTTTATACAATTGGCTTGGAATTTCATTAATTGTAGCTACCAGTTATCTAGAGTTCTACTCTAACTAGTCAGGACACATTGCACATTTCTTCTAAGTTAGCACATGTTCAAAACTCAGGTAGCTACTAGGACTCAATGTACACAGCATTTTCAATGAATGGGATTTTGGATTGGGGACATACTAGACTTTGAGTAACTTAGTAGAAAATTCTCATCATCATTTTCCAATTCTTGCAGCTGCTGGAAGTGTCTGTGTATTTCATATCTCTCTTGAAACATAATGAAAATTAATTATAACAACACCTTTTAGTGAAAAAAAACTTTGACAACATGTCTTGATGCTGATAACCTTGCAAACCTTGCAAACCTTGCACTTCTGTGTACTGGATGACTAGAGGTGAATACTACACCTACTTATTTATATAAGAGGATCTCTATTATCACAAAATGTGGGTACATTTCATTAGGCCCTTTCACTAAATGACTGATTTGATTGCATCTCCATTAGGTCCATTCACTACAACATCACTTGGCATACAAGGACACCTTTTGTTGTAATAAGCTTGTTTTTCCTTTCTACAAAATTTCATAGAACATTTTTTATTTTAACTCTTGTTGTTGCTACTTTGAATTTGTTGTATGCAACAAAGCCACTACATGGTGGTGATGAAATGATGAGAAGCTTGTTAACCATTCTTTTTCATGATCAATAACTTGAAATTCAAGGTTTTACCAAGTTTTTAAAAAATAATGTATATCATGAAAGGGATGAGAAGTTTTTCATTTGATCCCACATCATTTTGAGCAATGTTTTATTGGTAAAAAGACATTGGGATGCACTCCAAAATTATGAACCAAAGTTTGGTATCCAGGGTGCATTTTGGGGGGAGGTCAATATGTGGAATCCACTACAAAAATATTTTGAGCACAACTAAAGGATCCACTTGTGCTTTAGCATGCTAAACCTCCACCATGTGAGTTTCCATTTTAGTACATCTTGAATACTTATCATTCTTATGGATGGGTTTAAATTTTTAAGGTGTGCCAAAATCTTGTCACATCGTCACCTTTTTTTGTGTTTTTTTACCTAGTCTTTTTTTACCATGTAAAAACACATTTATGGATGATTATGATGGAATCTAAAATTGTGATGGTTTAAAATATAATCCTTTTGAAACTTTTGACAACTTTTGATTCATTATTTTTTATGGGGATCAAAATATAAGTTTAAAAAAAACTATAATAAGGACTAAGCCTTTTTTGTCCTGTGTAGTACACCTTAAAGGATTTTCACCCAAATGGCATTTAAAGGGCATGTAGTCTTATGTGATCAAATATTTGTTAGGTGTGAAATACATACATACAATGAGTTGTTGTTTGAATTCATTCTTTGAAAGTTTCATGGAACATTTCCTATTTTAATTATCCATGGTTTCAACTTAATTAGTACATATCAAGGTAGAACCATGATTACACAATGAGAAGCTTATGATCCATCTTTTTCATGATCAAAATTCAAAGTTTGAAAATATTTGCAAGGTAAAGTGGACTAGAAACATCACAATAGGATTTTATAAAAATATTATCTTGTAATGTATTTTGACTTTGACAAAAATGTTATAATGTTGGATGTTTAAACCATATCTAAAAAAAATTTAATTGACTTAGGGTGACTATTATGTTTCATTCTCATGCCAAACTACACTTTTTAAAAATAAATTAGTGAATTTTGAAGCTTTTAAAAGTTCAATAAAATATATTTCATGTTATGAAATGGCATGGAAACTTACATTTATAATTCATCAACATGTAATTGAACACATATTAAGTAGAAAATGAATGTTGTTCATTGAAGATTTTCATTTAATGAACTCATATTCATTCAATATAATTCAACCCATTGAACATTATTTTTTTATCAAATGGTTTTTAAAATGAGTCCTTTGCCTTGTAGCCCTTTCTTTCAAAATTTCAAGACTTTGAAATTGTTGAATGATTTGGTTTTTCATCAAATTCATCCAATGAACATATATTTTCATAGAGGGGGACATTTTTTTGTTGTATAAAAAATTTGAAATAAATTGTATGACTTTATGCCTTCCTTTTGATTATTTTAAAAAGAAATGTACTTTAAACACTTGATTCGTTTAGTTTACAAGATTCAAAAAGACATTAACATAGTATCCAAATTATTTTTAAATATTTTTATTAATTTTTAAAAACATCATTTTACCTTTTAGCATACGAAATTCCAATACAATTATAATAATGTAAAATAAACAAAATCCAAAGTTGTCCTTAGTAGTCCTTTTTCAATTATACACCCTTCCCAAATATAGTTATTCAATGTATAGAAATTGAATCTTTTTTTAATATGTGTGTGTTCAAATTTATCACCTAGGCATTTGAGTGATGAGGTGCCAAAAACATTTGCCTTTATACATAATTTTATGGACATTCTAATCATAAACATCCTTGACAGGCCAACTTCTATTCCCAATTTCCTTGATTAAATTATATTCAACCAATGGGTGGATCATGCATGATGAAGGCAATTTTTTAAGAATCTTTTTGTTTCTTCTTCTTTGTTTTGGCCATTAGATTTGTAACTAGTTATAGATTTTAACTGTATTGGCCATTAAATAAAATAGTGAATTTTGAACTATATTGTCAATATGCACTTTTGAATTTGGACAATCAATGGACTTGTTTGATTATAACATGGTCACACCAAGGTGAAAACCCAATAAAATGAGCCACTTGAACTATGTTCACTTTCAAGAAAATTGTATCTCATGATTTTGAATGACTTATGTATATGAGTTTCAAGAATTAAAATATAATTTGGTTTGGTGGACAATGTTTTTATGTTAGTAAATTTGTATTTCAATTATTTTTGTGGGATTCCCAATTAATATTTCATTTGTGAGCATAATTTATTGAGGCAAAAATTTGGGTAAATATTAATTGAGTTTTTTTCAATTTCAAACATCACTAATTAATATATGTGAAACTAAAACATTCATCCTCAACATTATGAGTGATAAAAAAGGTGTACTCATAGAAATCACTACTAGGAACAGAACA
>Ga0116228_10002534_pt1 | contig 15835 bp, 28 predicted proteins | sample S1TSphfallax_2_FD_89694 | JGI IMG/M metagenome (GOLD analysis project Ga0116228, IMG submission 89694) | Host-associated microbial communities from peat moss isolated from Minnesota, USA - S1T2_Fc - Sphagnum fallax MG | ecosystem: Host-associated > Plants > Peat moss > Unclassified | place...
ACTGCGCATCAAGTGGTATCCGGAATGGTCGACTATCTATTGTGGCGGTCACCGGAAACATCCTACTCTGAAGTAAGAATCTAAGGGAAGGGCGTCCCACAACTTAGAGGTAGAAACTGTGTCTATGTAACGAGTAGTCTTCAGGGTTTCGACAGCACCTTGAGGATCGACGCACTAATCAAGTGATTAATCCTCATGGCCTCCTTGCAAATGATAATGATTCGAATGCTCAGCTCCAGGTGTGAGCACCTAGCGGCTTCCTAATTTTGGGGGGCAGTTGAAGTCCATTGCAGTAAAAAATAGACTTTGCACAGTAGGCTTTAGCTCGAAGTTTGGATTTTCATACATTGCTCTCTCAGCATCCAATACGACTCGTGCTAGAAACTGGCAAAGATAGGAAATTTTGGATGCTCTGATCATGCTTTCACATTTGACTGTGGTTGTGGATGTAGATAGGGTGTTTGGTTCTGAAGCAACAACGTTGGAGATTTATGAGGCACAAACTAAGGACATCATTGTATCAGCTGTACAAGGCTTCAATGGTTGTCTCTTTAAGCTGAGATTTTCAGTTCAATTTGTACCTAAGCAAGCTTGCATAGGTGTTTACCTTGATTGGGCAGTGGAAGAAAGGCAACATCCAACCTGGCTACTTATCTAAGTTTGTGTGGTGTTGTCCCTTCAGGAACAGTATTTGCCTATGGGCAGACAAGTAGTGGAAAAACTTTCACTATGCGGGGGTCACCTCAGGAGCCTGGCATCATCCCCTTGGCTGTCTATGAAGTCTTCCAAAACATTCAAGCAGTAAGTTTTGGTTGTTGCCAGGTTTTGAGAAGTGGCAACATACAAGTTTTGTTCCTTGCAGTGTAACTAATTAATGGAAACATGCTCTGGATTGTGAAGGTCAATTCTCGCGAGTTTCTTCTACGGGTTTCATACATGGAGATTTACAATGAGGAGATTAATGATCTGTTGGCACCAGAGGCACAAAAGCTGCAGATCCATGAAAGTGCTGAGGTACACAGGATGACAATTGCAAACTTTTCAAATTTCCAGAATGCACTCTCAATGGTTTCTGCAGCAATTTCAATCAAATTACATAGACTGGAGAACAGTTGATGAGGATATGTACTTATTTCACTATGTGTGAGTTGTCCACAGCGAGGAATATTTGTAGCAGGCCTTCGAGAGGAGATTGTGGTTAGTCCTGAGCAGGTCCTTGAGCTTATGGAGTTTGGTGAAAGTATGAACATATTCCCTTCTGCTGAGGTTTATATCATTGTTCATTCCTTGCCCATGTAGTTGAAATCCTGAGTACCTATTCTTACCTGATTCTTCTTACCACAATGTGTAGTCTGTTGTCTTGCTTAGTTGAAGAATCTTGATCAACCAGCTATGTTCATCATGCATGTTTTGTGATGGTGCAGATCACCGTCATGTCGGAGAAACAAATATGAATGTGTACAGCAGCAGGTCACACACAATTTTCCGCATGGTATGCATTCTCATTGTGTGTTGTCAAAGATTTCTATGTTTTACATTGATGTGGTTAGGTGTGTGAGTTTTGACAACAACTTTGATTGCAAACTTCACCTTCTGCAGGTTATTGAGAGCAGGGACAGGAGTCAAGATGACCCTTATGGTAACACTACTGTACAAGCATGTGATGCTGTGAGGGTTTCAGTTCTGGTAAGACCTTCTGTTGACGTGGCTGCAGCTGCTCGGATAGTTTCTCAAGGTTGCTCTGTACATGGGTCCACTGCAATAAAATTATTCTCTTGAAGATGGGGTTTGTCAGACCCCAAGTATGCCTAATTTTGCATGCAACCTGTTGGTATGTAAGCAGAACCTGGTGGATTTGGCGGGTTCAGAGCGTGTTGCCAAAACTGGAGCAGAGGGAGCTCGTTTGAAAGAAGGAACACATATAAACAAGAGCTTGATGACACTAGGGACTGTGATCAACAAACTCAGTGAAGGCATACAGAAACAAGGGTTAGCATCCTGTCAAGCATGTTCTCAATGAAATGGAGTGGCAAAATTGTAGATTCTGGGCATCTTATGATTCTGGACAGTGGAGCCACTATTATTTAGCCTTGATTTATCAGAGTTATGACAGTTGTTTGCTTTCTCTGGTCAGTGGCCATGTACCATACCGTGACAGTAAATTGACAAGAATATTGCAACCAGCTCTTGGGGGCAATGCAAAGACAGCTGTTATTTGCAATGTCACACCTGCACTGGTAAGCCATCCATCCTTCATAAGATACGTGGCTAACATTTTCTCAAGGATTGAAATACTTTCATGAGCATTGTTTTGTGAGCAATATTTTTTGGTGTGTAGGTACATGCAGATGAAACTAAGGGGACACTCTATTTTGCAAGTAGGGCCAACCGTGTCACCAACTGTGCACAAGTGAATGAGGTGAGGCGCATCCTTACTTGCATGATGGTGGTACAGGAGACTGATGGGATTAGACGCATTGCGAATTGAACTTGAATGTAAGAGGTGTCATTGAGCTTGTGTTATGCAGATTATGACAGATGCAGCCCTGCTAAAACGCCAAAAGAAGGAAATTGAAGAGCTTCGGGCCAAGTTACAGGTGAGGTTCTGAATTGCTCTGACATCTGATCTGGGAATGAGATGAAGCTTACGCCAGAAGCTTGTTGCAGCTTGAAGGACAATACTTTTGATTTCTGATCAGCTATGTTTCTTGAGAACTAGTTGACATCATAAGTGAGTCTTCCTTTTGCTTCTGGAAATGTGACAGAAACTCGGGACACAGAAGTTTGTATAATGACCTGCCCAAAATCATTATGAGTGATAGTCATAAAATGTCATGACTATCTGCATTCTTGTCTTGTTAGTCTTGGTTTTACTGGAACTGACAGACTGGGTACCTTCAAAGTGTCACTGGATTTTTCACTGCAACCTCATTGACATGACACCTGATCTGCGAATTGTCTTTTTTGTGTTTCTTCTGATCACAGGAATCGCACTCAGAGCACTGGGAGGAGGAGGTTCTTAACCTTCGAAATGCTTTGCTGAAGGTAAGGATGTCATAGACTTCCAATCAGCTCTGAGTTTTTGACCAGTGTGTGGGGTGTTTGGAGGGTAGATGATTCATTTCCTGGAAATATTGTAGTGACTTGGTATGACAAGGGAACAGTATATTGATTGTCACATTATTGGCCCTGGCTCTCAGACTGAACTTGATAGGGAGAGAATGGCTTTGGAGCTGCAAGAAGAGAAGAAGGCACAGGCAGACCGTGAGCGGCGGTTGAAGGAGCAGGAACAGAAAATTGAAAACCTCAGCACCATGGTTATTAACTCTGCTGTGGATGATCGAGACTTTGATAAGCGCAGCAAAAAGGTTCACCACTTGTGCCAATAACATGGAACCTATTGCACTTGCATTTGTATGGATATATCAGCTATAATAGCACAGAACTGGTATCATGTCCTTCTCTGCATACAGATTCACTCATAGCAGTTCCATCTTTCTGGTGTTTTCCAGAACAATCGCCGTGAAACATGGTGCCCACGAATTCCTGCAGAGGCTCCAGATGATGTTGAGGTGAGCCTGTTACATCACATTGCAGCTGCCTCATTGACTGGTGCTCTTGCAGAAGCTTTAGTAGCTGCACAATTTAGCTGATTGTTGAATGCTGGTAGCAACTGCATAAATAGCTTCCTGTGAAGTGAACACATTTTATTTTTCGATGGCAGAATGTAGAGATACTTCTGTTGCACATGCAAATGCTAATCCTTTTTATTTTATCTTTTGCAGCACCAGGAGATGAAGAGGCCATTCTCAAAGGAGGTTCCTTGGGCACCTTTTGGTGTGTCAGTCCTTCCAATGAGGAGGGAGAGGTTGCAGTGTTTGCCACCTCCATTTGAGAAGCTTTGTGAGGAAGAAGACACCATGTTGTCATCTTGGAAAGAGGAGGACAATGGGGGTCTTGAAACTCTAAAAGCCAGTCACGACTCTGATGATATTTTCTTGAGTGCTACACTCCATGTAGGCGAAAGGAGAAGAAGGTCTGCAGCTGATAAAGAGGCCACCATGGAAGTGCGTTGCAAATCCTTCTCTGTGTTGCAAAAGCAGCCTAATCTGAGCTATTTGCATTCATATGTTGGGTTGCTGAGGCATTTCTCATGTGATTGAAAGAACTGTTCTCAAGCTCTTAGGACTATTCAGTTGAAACACTTTCATTCTGAATCATAGACTTTAGGGATTTGTGGAGAATTGTAGTTATATTCCAAGATGACATAGAGAAGTGGAGGAACATGCTGTGGAGAAAGTCCTTGTATAGTTCAATGTGATGATCAGGTGCCAATTTTGCAGCTTAAGCAGGAGATCAGTAATCTACAAGCACAATATGATGACCTCCAGTGTGACAATGAAATTAAGGTGAGTGCTATAGCTCCTTAGGAGCACACTTTCTATGCCATGTCAGGTTGCTGTTCTTCTATTGGTGCTGTATTTTGTTCCAATGCTCGAGCTGTTCTTGTCCACTGCTAAGTTGCCTGATATTCAGCTGTCAACTGGTGTAACTGCTGGGAATTCATATCTATTTGGCAGATGTGGGAGAAGATGATTGAAATTGAGGAGTTGAAGAAGGAATTGGCACATGCCCAAATGGCTGCAAGCAAGGCCCGAAAGCTGGATGATAAATGCCAGCAAGTTCCTGAGGTGGAGAGAAGAGTTGGAACCTTGGGCAGTTGCGATGTTGATTCTGGGTTCAAACAGCTCAGAGCACAGGTTTGTTCCTGGTTATGTTTTGGCAGCAAGGTGATAAATGCATGGACAGGAGGTTTCACTTGAATAACCTTCTCAAATACTTTGTTTAGTCCTTTTTATTGTTTCCACAGGGCTTATGTAGTGTGAGGTGTTTGGCAAGAACAGTTTGTTGGTCTACAACAAGCTCAGCAAGGCAGAGCTCTTGGTCACTTCTCTTTACTGTAAGTTCAATGATCAGCAAGATCATTCTTCTCAAAAGTCCTTGAATTGTGTGTGACTGGGTTCAGAATCTTGAGATGGAGAAAAGTTACATGCAGCAGCATCTGGGTGGTCTCAATCAGCAGGCAAAGTGTCAGTCAACAACTGCAAAAGAGCATCTTGAAGAGGTAGATGGCAATTCCTTAAGAGTTTGTATGTCTTGTCTACTACAGATTGATGATGAGTAGCATAACTCCAACTGATTGATGTCAAGACTGAGGACTTGGTTCCTTGTGAGGTGTACTCCCTGAGCCAGCATTTGTGCAGCTTCAAAACCTGGAACTGGAGAAAATTTCCATGCAGCAGGAGCTAGGCAGTCTGACAGAGCAGGTTAAGTTCCAGGCAACTGCTGCAGAAGATTCTCTGGATAAGGTAGGGTCTTCCTATGGTACCCTCTCAGACAGTTCATGGCTGCACCTTAGAAAGCTTTAAAGATCTTGACAATAAGCTGGTTCTGCCAGGTGAAGAAAGAGCTGCATGAATCAATGAAAGAAGCTGCAGCTGCACAATATGAGCTCAACTTGGCCTTGCAGAAGATTGAAAGCCTGGAAAAGGAAAATGAAAAAGGAGTGGAGGTGCAAAGGGAGTTGGTGTCCTCCATTGATGAACTAAAATGTGAAGTGGAGGCCATCATGTCAACAACAGATTTTGCATCATTAGGAGAGATCAGACAATTTTTTGCACCTTATCTGTTGGAGTTGGAACAAGCCCAGCAAGAAGTTGCAACTGAGAAGACACACCTTGTTCAGAAGGGTGAGACAATGCAGGCATGGATCCAGGTGCTTGAGGGGGAGAGGGATGCACTCATAGAGACAACTAAGCAGATCCAAGCTGACATGGATCACCTTCAAGGAATGCACAGGCAAGAACTCAAAGAATCTCAGAAAAAACTGGAGTTGGCACTGTCTGACAATGTTGGAGTGGTTGAGCAACTGAGAGCCATGGATTCTTTCTTGGCTCAAAAGAAGGCAGAAAACCAGATGCTTGAGCAAAAGTTGCAAGCTGTTCAAGCTGAAAATGAGTCAAGTAGAACTGCTTTGCAAGCAAGGGCATCTGAATGGGACATGACCCAGCGTATGCATGCTGAAGAGAAGCTTCTTTTCAAACAAAAGGAGGAAGATTTTTTAAGCTGTCTTCAACTTGTTGAGGGAGAGAGAGAGGCCTTGATGAAAAAAAGTGAGCAAGCAGAGGCAGAGATTGGATGCCTTTGTCGAGAACTTGACAGCCAAAGCCAGGAGCTTGTGGAAGCTGAGAGGAGGCTAGAATTCGCACTTTCTGAGCAGGAAAAAGTTGTCAAAGAGCTGTCAGATGTGCAAATCCAATTAACTGCGCAAGTTGAAGAACAGAATTTGCTCAGGCTCTTGCTTGCAGAACTGGAAGCACAAAAGGTCTTACACCTGCCTGAAATTCCTCCTACAGATGTAGTAATTTATATTATTTGATGAATGCATCAAATTTTCCATGATCAAAGTAACCTTTATCTTTTCTTCATGTGCAATTTTTTGTGTCAGGATGCAATGGAAAGATGCCTTGCAGCTGAAGAAGGTCATGATGCTATCAATGGAGACTTGGGTAACACAAAACCCCAGCTCTTTGCCACTGAATGCTCACTTGAGATGAAGCCTATGGAATTAAAGAAGGATGCAGGCTTACAATTTCTTAAGGTGTGATGCCAACTCTTTCTTCTTTGACTATGTTATGTTGAATCACATGAATGTGTCTGTTATTTTGTTCAAGGGAACATGCCAAAAGATATTTGATGTGTTTTGTGTTCATGATAGGACTCCAATACCATGCATAAGCATTCAATGAGTGAGGCACCAGCTGTTGTGGAGTTGGAAGAGAAACTTGCTGAATCTGCGCATCTGTCAGCTGTTTTAAACCAAGAAAAGGAAATAGCAACTGAGACTGCAAAGAGGGCAGCTGAGGAGTCAGCATCTTTCAGACTTAGACTTGAAGTTCTTGAACATGAACATGCCCTACTGGTATGTGAACAAGCTTCAATGAAGTATAGGCACTCCCATGATGGTGGCTGATAATTTCTTGAATTGGTCCTTGGATGCATGAATTCCAAAATTTTTGCATGAAAATCCACAAAATGGACAGAGAGTTCTGGTTGAAATTCATGGTCCCACATGTCAGGCAGAGGAGTTATCTTTATGTTCTACTTCTCCAATTCATGCTGTTTCCCCACACCTAACTGAAACTTAGTTATGGACAACAGGTTGAGAAACTTGATAAAAGTGAAGCCTCTCTACAAAGTGCTGAAGCATTTGCCATTGAAGCTGTCAGAGAGATAGAGAAGCTTACGCAGGTCAGTATTCCTTACAGACCAGCACCTTCCCATTGTATCTACAAAATGAAGGGGACCCTCGTGACATGCTGGATTTTGTGCAGCTTTTCTTTAACTATGTGCCAATGAAGAACTGTACATGATGAAATTGAACAGCTCTCTATGTGCATGTCAAAGTGTTTGCCTGCTAGAGTTTTTCCTTTTCACTGCATTATGTCTAGAGCCAACTTAGGGAGGCTCTTCAACTTTCAAGTAGTCTTTAACATGTCTGTCCAAAAAAGATGTAGTTACCATCCTTAATCATGCTTTCACTTTCTCAGGAGCTTGAAGCTATAAGTGCAGAAAATATTGGTGCAAAAGCAGAATTGGAGACACTACAGCAGGAAAAGCTTGCTTTTCTGAAAGACAAGGACACAATGGAAGCAGCTCTAGCTTTTGCAGAGAAAGAAAGAATCACATTCAAGGAAAAAAATGATGAGGCTCAAGAAGAGTTGAACGCTCTTGATGAAGAGTTGGAGAGGCAGAGGCAGGAGAATGAGGAAGCAGTTAGTGTGTTGGGGTTGGCAAAATCTGCAGATGCTCAAGCTGCAGTGGTCGTGAAGGAATTGCAAGTGATGTTGTCTGAGAGAGAGGAAAAACAGCAATTTCTTGAACATCAGATTGCGAATTTTAAAGTACAAGCAGCTGCTGCAAATGCGGATTTGGAGAGCAGAACTTGTGAGCTTCAAGTGATTCAGAAGAAGCTGGACCTGGCAAGCTCTGAGTGTAGTAGTTCTAGGGCTCAAATTGCAGAAATGGACACACTTATATCTCAGAAAAATGCAACACTTGAGGTGCTAACTGGGGACATGCTGAACCTGGAAAGACAATTTGCTGCTACAAAGCAAGAGTTGGCAGTCAGGGTTCATCAACTGGAGGAATCTGTTTCCAAAATTTCTGAAGAGAAACTTGTCCTTTTGAACAAGCAGGAGCTGCAGCAGTCCATTCTAAGGGAAGTGGAGGGAGAGAGAGATGAATTGATAAGTTCATCTGAAGTTTTACAACAAGACATTAATGTGCCGACTGAAAAGATGGAGCATCAAGAAAGCCAGCAGACAGATATGATATCCAAGTTTGAGGCTCTCAAGTTTGAATTTGAGAGACAGCAATTGGAGCTGCATGAGTTAGAAAGTAAACTTACTCATGCAAACTCGGAGATTGATGATCGCGAAGAACAGTTGAGAGGTGTCCATTGTATTCTGTTGGAGAATTCTAAAGAGAGAAAATTACTAGAAGAGAAGCTTGCGAAGCTGGAAGTTGAAAAGGTTGGTGGGTCTGGCATGATCTTGCTAGTCTAATGTAACAGTTTATCCATTTGTAGGGATGCAGTGTGATGTCTACACTTTTACTGGTGCACTCTCAGATTTTGCCTGATATTGTCTAAGAGTGAGGCCCAATTGAAGTCTATAAGTTCAGTGTAACACAAAAAGGACACTTTTGATCGCAGTGTGCAATGGAGAATACCTTGGCAGAGGGGGAAGCTCAACTGCTGGCACAAAGAGCAGCTATGACAGAAGCAACTAGCAATCAGGAGGTAAGTCTTGCAGAAATCAAAATAGTTCACTAGCTTGCTTCCTGTTGATACAGGTGGTCCACTTATTTATTCTGGAGAAGCATTTGCCACCTGTCCAAACTATGACTTTCCTACACACTATGATCTTGTGCTAAGAAATTATGAGTTTATTTTGACATCTGTTTCCAGGTGCAGCAACAGTTGCATTTCACAGAGGCAGCTCAATTGAGGTCAGACATCTTGGCCCTCCGCAAGGAGTTGAATGCTGCCAAGTCAGCCCCAGCTACTTTGGAGAAAGAACGTGATGGGCTGGCAAAGGAGCTTGAGAAGCTAAAAATCAAGATGAAAGACATTGAGGCAAAGCTTAAGTCAACCCTGGTTGAGAAAAGCAAACTTGAGGTATAATTTGTCATGGGTAAATTTCATGTGGCTTTCAGCTCAGTATACAGTCATGTCTTCAGGTCTCCAGATTCTTTGCTTCAGTTACACTTGATATGTGTTTCCTCTGTCCTGATGCTTCTATGCTGATATATGTTGCTGGTTTTTGGGATTACAGGCTGAGAAAGTGAACATAGATCGTGAGATGAAGCAGCTGCGACAGAGCACAGTTTTGCTCAACAAGCGTGAGTCTATTGTTGATAAACGGAGGGAGTCCATTGCAACTGGCCTGACCAAAACCAAGGCTCAGTTGTCATCTGCAGAACATGCCTTGCAGATGAAAACTGTGGAACTTGAGAAATCTTCTTTTGACCTGCAACTTCTGCAGGTATGTGTTTTTATCTCTATGTGTTTAGTTGGGGGTCAACATGAGTAGCCATTGTTTTATCCAATAGATTCTAACCTGGTTGTACTACTGTTGCTTGATGTGAATTGACTGTCCATGCCATGAGTGCTCTATGTATTTAATGTCCCAGTTCTCTTTTGTTAGAACCCATTTTATCTTATTGGGGAGTGTGCTTTATCTGGCAGGATTCATATGCAAAGCTTGAGTTTGCAATGTCTGAAATGGAATGTGGCTCCATTACTCTCAAGGAGAAACTAGCTGAGTCAGAGAAATCAATTACTATCCTGGGTCAAGAAAAAGAAACTGCAGTTCACAACATGGAGAAGGTTGCTCAAGAATTAAAAGTGGCTTTGGAACAGCAGAGGGTCACTGTTGGTGATTTAGAAGCTCTACAAGCTGTACATTTGTCACTGGTACTGATTTCTTCAGAGGCTGAGATCACATCTTTACTGTTATTAGTGTCAGTGACTGACCACCCACATATTGTTTGGAATTTTACAAGAATGAAGTCCTAATCAAGTTTTTGGGGGGAAAGTGATTTTGCAGGTCAAGCAACTAGCTCAATTCATAATTCATTTTTGTGGAGAATAGACATCATGTCACATGAGTTCTTGATAACACTTTTCTTGTTGATCCAGGTGCAGAAGTTGCAGGTTTGTGAAACAGGATCAAAAGATGCTGAAAACCTGACAAAGGAGCTTTCATTGAAGAATGACACCTTGATTAAGGTGAAGATAAACAGATAATTCTAATATCAAGGGTTCAAAACAGTATTTAGGTAGAGAATTACTGTGGATGGTTCTAGCTGTTCCCTTGATAGTACTGGGTGTTTGATGGACTGGCTTCTTTGGCCCTGCAAGCTTCAGCAAGTCTTTCTTTTTGTTAGATCGCCAAAGGAATTTCTTACTACAGCAGTTTCTTTCTGAATCTATCTATTGAACTTGTGTTCATACCTGTGACTGCAATTTCCAAGGCTGATTAGCTGTCACAGTACCTGTACTTAGAATGGAATGCACAAAGATATGCACATCATTCCTGAAACTTGTTATGTTTCAGATTTAGCATCTCTATAACCTTAGTATCATGTCATATCTCAACTTTATTTAGGTTGACTTAAATTGGAAATAAGGAGAAGTTTTCAGCACTTCATTTTAAGATTAGTATTTCTCCACATGTAAGTTTTCAGGACTGAGGAATTAAAGTTTATACTCGAAGATCCAATTCCTGGAATTCAAATGGTGGGTATATGCGTGCAGGAACTTACAGATGCATACTTTGAGTTTGAGGAGGAGAAAGCACGGTGGGCATCACTGGAAGATAATCATGATGGAGAGTGCCAAAGACTTGGCCAGGAGATAACAAAACTTCACAACCAGCTTGAACAGGTTGATTACCCAGATCTGTTCTGTATTGGGAGTCTGTGTTTACCATGCTCTTCAGCTGACAACATTTGCCATGAGATTTTGACACATTCTTTGATTTGTATCAGCTCCAACAATCTTATGAAGATGAAGTTGCTGCGAAAAACTGTGTACTAGAACAGGTGATGAAACTGGAGCAAGCACTTGAGGATACTGCTGTAAAGTCTTTCAATAATGAGAAACAGGTGTGATCTTCTCTGGAACTAACAAGTGCAAATGAAGTAAATTTCACAACAAACCAATTTTTATTGGGGGCTTGGTGTTAATTGCATGCAAAGAATGTCAAGGTGTTTATGAATTATTCTGCTAAGAAGTATGCTCTCAAACAGCTCAAGGAAGTAGAAGAAGCCGCTGTCACAACAAAAGATTATTTCCAAGAACAAGTGTGTCAGTTGGAGAAAGCCCTGCATGACACTGCTGAGAACTCACTTTTGCTTGAGCAACAGGTGGGTGCCTTGAGTTTTCCCCAATGTTTATGTGGTGTTTAGGTTTCAATTTTCAGTTGTGCAGAGTTTTGCATGTTCAAATGTCCAAGACCTAAAGCAGTGTGTGGTGCAGGTGAAGGAGTTGCGAACAGCTCTTGATGATGAGCGAGAGTACCACAGGAAGCTGGAGGAAGTGCTTGCTGTTGAGAAAGAAAAATGTGAGAGTTGGGAGGTAAATTGCAAGAAGCTGGAAGAGCAGATTGTTCTTGCAAAGTCCACAATGAAAGAACATGATGACAGGATGAAGCTGTCTGAGGAGTCTGATCAAGAGTACCATAGGAAGCTGGAGGAAGTGATTGCTATTGAGAAAGAGAAATGTGAGAGTTGGGAGATAAATTGCAAAAAGCTGGAAGAGCAGATTGTTCTTGCAAAGTCCACAGTGCAAGAAGAACATGATGCCAGGATGAAACTGTCTGAGGAGATACAACAGCTGAATGAGATGCTGGAGCAAAGTAGGGCTGACATTGCTCAAACTCCACATGCTGAACACATTCTTGTGCTGGTAGGTTCCAATTTTTTGATTATCAATCAGACCTGACATCCATGTCCTGATTATTTGTCTGCTGTGGTTGTTTTAGTTTATTGATATTCTTGCTTTGGTGCTTTGTGGGACACCTGTAGCCTGACTTTTTATTTCCCATGAAGGAGGGGAAGCAACAGGAACTCGAGGAGTATGTTCTTAAACTGGAGGCTGACTGTACAAATAAAGAGGAGGCAGCCTCACTGGCTGAAAAGCAGGTATGCTGTCAAACTTCACCAGTGACATTGTACTTAAATTGTATAGATGAACTTCCAACTGACATTCTCTGAGTGGGAAATATTTGACTTTGTTAAAAATCCTGTATGATTGTGCCATTTCACATTTGTACTTTTTAACTCTAATTGCTGTATCTTCACTGTTGTGGATTTTACAATGCATTGAGACAGACATAAGACAGATGCTCCAACTGGTGAGTTCTCACCTTTCAGTTCCTTCACAGGTGGAAAAGCTTCAGATGCAGCTGAGCAATGCCATGGATGTCGAGGAATCACTATTGTCAGAGCTTGATAATGCTGGAATGAAGATCAAGATACTTAATTTCGAAGTTGATGAGCTTCAAGCACAACTAGACAAAGTTAGCTCAGAGAAGAAGGATTTGAGATTGCAGATCGCAGAGTTGAATTCACGGTTAGAGACAGTATCCACTTTACACATCATTCAGTTTTCTCAGCAGAGGTTTCAGGTTGACAATATCAACTGCTTTTATTGCCCACCTTTGCATTTCACCATTTTCTGATTACTTATTCTCAGGATGTTTAAATATGCTATCAGAATTGAGGAGGTCAATAGCCAGCTGGAGCACAGCATGAAGGAGCTCAACCTAGCACAAGACAAAGGAGCTCATCTTGAAAAGGTCTGGGATAATAGTTAAATTGACAGGCAAAATTGGAAAGGTTTTATAAAACATTTAGGAGAAATTAAACCATTTACACAGTTTTATTGTGGATGAGTAGCCCCTCAATATCATAATTATACTCCACTTTGAGTGCAGGAAAATGATGACTACTTCACTCAAAACTTAAAACTTGAAGTAGGACTTGATGCTGCATGTGACCGGATGGAGGTATTCAAAGGCCGTTGGGAAGATGCAGAGGTGGACATGTTAGTGCTCAAAGAAAGGCAACAGAATGCAGAATCCAGTCTTGCAGTGGCTAGGTTAGAAGTCAAAGAGCTCCATGTGCAACTTGAGAATCTAAGGTAAACCTCCCTGGACCTGTGTGGAAAATGCTGATGCTCCCAAATTTTTTATAGTCAGCCCTACACATCTCTAAATGGTGTCATAATCTCTCTCCCATGTATGCAGAAGGCGATGTCAAAACTGTGAGCGTCAGCTTCGTATGGCGAAGAAGAAAGAGACAAGACAAGAGGATGATCCAGCAAGACAAAAGCAGTTGGTTGAGGTCATCTCACAGAAAGATGCCTTGCAGGTGCAAGGAAGGAAAGCAGCAGAAAAGCAAAAGGTTTGGCTGTTCTCAGAGCCAAATTTTCTTTAATGCAGGCAGTTGAGAGATGCTTCTACATTGTTTCCGCTATACATCATTAATGATTTATGATGCAACAGTCCAAACCTCCCTGAGAACATGTCATGCATCAATAAGATTGAAGATGTAGACATTAAAGGTTCTGATTATTTTGGCTTTGGTCAATGTTTGAGATCTTGAGTTCAATCATTGACCATTAAATTTTTTGTTTATTACAGGCACATCAGGAAGAGTCCAGAAAGATTCAAGAAGTCTCCAAGGAAAAAGAAGCAGCTGTAACTAATCTTAAGGTACTCATTTTGACCTTGCTGGTGCATATCCTGGTTTGATTCAGTAGGCTTGTATTGGTTGGCTGTTTGGACTGTATAAATGCTTCAGTTCAGATAAGCTTCAGGTTTTGTCCGTGTAGATTCAGATTAAGGCAGTAGCAGTACCTCTGTGCATTATCACCACATGCATTTAAGGAATCAGAAGAGCCATTGATCTTTTCTCAAACATTCCCATTTCATAGTGTTTAGTGTTGGACAATGAGGAACAAATATTTCTATTGCAGGCTGGTTTAGATAAGCCAGAGGGACATAATGCAAACCTCAAGTTGGATTTTACTTCTGAAATGGTGGAGGTCAAAAGTGAAGAGAAACCTAGAGCAACTGTGGTGCCAACATTACCAGCCAGGCGCAAAAAGGAAAGCCAAATGGCAGGTGGACTTCCTGCAGGAAAATCTGTCCAGGAACTTAAGATGCAGGTATGTTCTATTCATTTGTGACCTAATTTTCTCATCTGGCAATTTTGGATTGTAACAGAAGAAGTTTTACAGGCCCTTCAAACAGCACTTAATGTGATTTTCAAAATGTGAAAACCTCTGATGACCCTTTGCATGATATTTGGCTAATTAATGAAACAGCCAAGGCATGAATCTGCATTTTCAGTCCAGAACATTGCAATTTATGACGGGTGCTGCTAAAGTCTTGCCGCACGCATTGACATTCATGGATAGACCCCGTCTAAAAGTTTCTAAGTCATAGCCTGGAGAGGAAATCTTAGTTTCACATCTAGGAGTCAGTCATGGTGGCATTTTCTGGTGTAATTAAGAGCATCCAATATCAGCATTTTGATGATCATTCAATCTCATCAAGTATAGCCTGTTGACTGCAGAGTGACAGACTGTTCAAGAAGTTGCGTATGTCGAGAAATCGGGGAGGCAACATCTACCAGTCCAATGCTTTCAAAGATCCTCAACCACCATTGGCAAGTCTCAATTCCTGTCAGGATGCCTCAACACGCCCGGTATGCCTCATCTGAGATGCTCTCTAATATCAACTTTGTTGCATGTCTTCAACTGCTGAACAAGAATGACCTGTGAATCAATTGTCTCTTTGATGCCCACATAAATCTGTTTGTCAGCATCATAGGCCACAGTCTGTTTGTTTGCAGTAGTCATAGGCCCTTCTATTCAGGCCAGGTGGGCTGGTTGCTGCTTTAACAAGAAGGAAATGACTTCTGGAAATCAAATTAATGGAAAGAAAAGTTTCAATTCAGGTATGGATGAAGCCACACAGTGGAATTGCAGCAACTGAACCAAGTTCCTTAAGTGTGAACAATCAGAACACATCAGGCTTTACTCTAAGGCGTGCTCCTCTAAATCCCTTGAGCCAGAACAAGGTACTAGCTCCACTGGAGGCTGGCTGGGAGAAGAAGCCTCAACCACCCAATGGCTCAGTACCCTTGAAGTTTCCAATGCATCCACCAGTCTCTGACTTCAAAACTCTTCAATCATCTGACAAAGAGAATTTATAGCATTGTCATCAATCTCAATTGTAACTTTTTTATGTAAGATTTCTGTGGCTGTGGGCCTGATTGGTCTTGCAAGGGTGAGGATACCCCCTCACCCCCCCACCTGTGGGCAAATTTAGATTAAATTTGTCATTGTTAATGTTCTTAAGTCTCTGCTAGGCTCACATCATGCTGATGGTTGTAAACAGTCATTTGACATGTTGTAAAGATTATGTATGCTAGCTTGATTATAGCCATTCAGAGCCATTCTTTCACTGCTTGTTGTTCACTGTGCTTTTGCATGTGTCCTGTTCAATTTGTTGCATTGTTTTGGACATGGTTGGGTGTCTTCTGCTTACTCTACAGCACCACTACCATGATGAGGGCAGTGCTGAATTGATTCTGAATACCATTGATATGTATTGTGGCCACAAGTGAGGCCACACAAGCAGATGCTCCAAATGTCTGCAGCACTTTTTCTTGAGCAGGACTGTCCTGTTGTGTGCTC
>Ga0116228_10002535_pt1 | contig 15827 bp, 17 predicted proteins | sample S1TSphfallax_2_FD_89694 | JGI IMG/M metagenome (GOLD analysis project Ga0116228, IMG submission 89694) | Host-associated microbial communities from peat moss isolated from Minnesota, USA - S1T2_Fc - Sphagnum fallax MG | ecosystem: Host-associated > Plants > Peat moss > Unclassified | place...
TCTTCTTCTTCTTCGTCATGAGCAAAATTGACTTCTTCGTTGAAGTCTTCATCTTTTCGAAAGATTTTACAGCTTTTGTTTGTGCAATTGTCAGTTGTAGGAAACGGTAGTTCGTATAGATAGAGAATGAACGAGTGTAGTGTGTGAGGAGGAGGGACGGACGGAGGGACGGACGAGGAGCGATGGGGGTTTTGATGCCATGACGGGGGCTTCGTTTTTCCATTTACAATTATTGTTATAGCACTGTAGACAACGAAGATCTTTCCACCAACACAACATAACACAACATTCATTGCGCCCCACATTTCGGTGATCCTCCTTTTATTTGTTTGTTTGATTGTTTGTTGAATAATAAAATCCTTTGTGTCAGCAACAACGAACCAACCAGCGACGACCCAGTCAAGCAACAAGAACCAAAGCAACCTTTTTTTTTTCTTTTTTTTTCCCCCCTTCTTCTTCTTCTTCTTCTTCTTCCGGTTGTCAATAGGATCGTTGGTTGTTCCTGTTGTTTGGTTTTGTTTGTTCTCGTTGTTGTTCTTTTTCTTGTGGTAGATGATCATGCTTGGTGGTGGGGGTGTTTGTTCTTAATTAGCACCCAACAAATCTGTACAACCCTTGCGATGTTTAGTAGAGTAATGTAATAATAAGTATGGTGGAGTTTAGAGCTTTTCAAAAGATTTGAGCTTTTGGTCCTTAAAGCTCCCATCTCCATCACCTCTCGGGTGCTCTTTTGGAAACTAAGATCCGAGGAAGGAAGGGAAAAAGTTCTCATTTGCTTTGTTAAAGCAACTGGTTTTGGAGTGGCGGAGTCTTTTTCTTTTTTCTTTTTTTTTTGGGTAATGGGTTTGCTTCAGGTGACGAAGCTCCTGTCGTTGCTACAGTTGCTGTCGATGCCGCTTTTGGTGAATGAAAAAAATTATGCTTTCAAAGAGTTTGTTGGTGTTAAGAAGCTTGCTCAAAGTGGAGAATCTATTGAGTCGAGCTTTTTTTCTAAAGCTGCTGCTGGGCAAAGTGGCTTTCTTAGAATGACGAAAATTTTGGAAGCTTCTTTTGCGACGGCATAGATGAGGATGCATCAATAAACACAAATTTCTGAAAACAAGAGGAAAAACCCCACTACCTAGTGTTGTTGTTGTTGTTAGTTGCTCTTGGATGGCATGGAGCGAAAGCTCAGCAGGGAAGCTTTGCAAAGGTAGTAGTAGTAGTAGTAGTAGTAGTAGTATCAAGTCCGTCCACCACAAGCTGCCGCTGTTCTTACATCGGGAGCTTTTGCTTACACTCACAAGACCCTGATGGTGCAACCTCGACTTGTTCTAAAACTTCTCTCAAAACAAAAGCCCAAGTACTTTTTTGCAAGCGATTTTGGCAAGGGATTTCTTCACGCTTCCAAAAGGAAATGTACGCTAAGTGTTTTTTCGTAAATCTTTGCGCCTTGCACAAACAAACTGAAAACCCGAGTTTTGTTGGTAAGGGTTACAAATCTGAGCAGCTTGAAATCCCAGCAGCGGCTTTTCCACATCATGAAGCAGCAGCAGAAGAAGCAGAAGTAACAAAAACAAGTCTAGAACTGGGAATTCCAAGAGTGTTTCGGGATTTGCAGGAGTTTGTGAGAGAGATGCTCTTTCTCACTTGTTAGGGTTTGCTGAAGGCTTTACTAGAATGAAGTTCAGGCTTTTTCCTGTAATTGTATTTTATAGTTTTGTTCTTCAACTCCACAATGATTGGAAAATGTTAATTGACTCGTGTGTGTGTGTGTGTGTGTGTGTGTGTGTGTTTTCTGTATCCCATCTTTTGCAGCTGAGTGCAGATCACAAACCTAGTCAATTGTTGGATCAGATGTTGGAGATTTTGTTGTTCTGGATCAGCCTACAACTTTCACAACCACAATGGAATCTCGGAAAGAGTAATTAGACACAAAGGAGAGAGACACGCACAGAGAGACACAGAGAGCTTGTGGAGTAAATCCAAGCAAGCACATGTTTCCCTCATGGGTCTAGAGAAGGTGGTGTGGCTTGCAAAGCTGCAGAATGTGAAATGCACAGTTTTGCTTCTTTTTGTGCTGAATGGGACAGTTTTTGGCCTAGCTTTATGGCTTGTGTCAATCCAGAATTCATGGCCAGAGCAAGTGCTGGTTGTGATCGGAATCCTTGTTGTTGTCTCTGGTTTACGTGTTTTCTGGCTGGGGGCAATGGGCTTCGCTCAAGTGGCAGTGGCTTCAGTAATGATAACTGCACAGCAAGACGAAGATGCTCAAGCTGCTGCTCAAGGTGGCAGTTTGACTCACAGAGATCGTCGGGTATGCATCTCTTCTTTTCCTATATACACACTTTTTTACAAAGCTCTTGGGGTTGGTTGCCTTGCTGACAAGTTTTTGTTGCCCCTTTAGTACATACATACATATTGGGTTTCCATTTTCTGCAAGCCTCTCTTCTCCACAGGAAGGCCAGTGGAGGAACTCTCCTATGAAGTACTTTCCTCTTTTGGGCATGGATTCTTCTATTTATCCAATGCTGTGTTTCACATCTAGAAGACCAAATTTCACTTGAAGGAAAAAGTATGTCATTTTTGTGGAAAAAACCCACCATGATTCTTGGCCAATGAGCAATCTCTAGCAACAAGGAGCTGCACACACAATCATGGGAATTTCCACACTTGCTGAGAAGTCTCTTGCATAGCATATTTTGTTAACTATAAATTATTATTCCATAGGCACTTCAAGGGTTCACAATGAATCTCCAGATTTTGAGGTCCAATCCCCACAAGATCCTTTTTATAAATCTTTTTCCCTGCCTTCTGATCAAATCAGTCCCAGCAGAAACCCTACTTGCAAGCGTATTCTCAATTGAGATCCCAGGGTTCTAATGATCTTATTCCATCTAACGTGGTTGGGGAGGTTCTAGTTGAATTGAGTTTGCACTTGATATGGTAGAAATTAGACAAATCTTGCTAAGACAAGTCTTTGCAAGATCTTGCACTGACACAGGCAGTGTTGTCTTGATTGGGGTTGTGTGTGGTGGTGAGTTGCAGCGGCGGTATAAGCAATGGCTATGGGGGGGTCGAGTGGGGTTTCTGCTAGCATGCTTACAAGTTGTAGGTGCTGCATATCTCACACATGTCATTGTGGAGAAAAAATATGGCAATATCCATCATAGTAGGCAGTCGAATTCCTTCTCGTAGATTTTCAATTTTGTTTCCATTTGTGGTATTTGAACTTAGAAGTAACCTCAAGTGCTTTTGTTCACAAATGACTTAGTATGATGATAGGAACCAAGCTTTTGCAATTAGTGTGAAGGAACAGTTGTGTAGTTGGCCTCAAATTTTTGAGGTCAAAGTTTTCTCTTGATTGATTACCTTGGTGCAATTGTTTGGTGCAGATGGGCAGACTGGGCATTGGCAAAAGACAGTACTAGTCATCTTGAATGTGTTCAGTTGGGCAGCAACAGTAGTACAATGCTGTGTGGGTTCAAACATGATGGCTTGGCACTCTCTCTATGATATGCATGATGAAGCATGGAGAGCACACTACCGTGAAGTTTTCAACCATGGCATCCGTGAAGCTCTTTGTTGCCTTGGGAAATCCCGCTATCTGTAAGCACTCAATCACCACTACTAAAAGATAGAAGCTGTATTTTGCACTCAATCTGGCATACTTTGTAGATCAAGTCTCATAAGGTTAAATGATTGCACTGATTTGTCATGGTACCTTCAAAGCATTCTCATTGTGGAGTTTTATCCACAATCTTGTAGATACATCCCAAGCACCTGTTGATGGAGAACTTGATTGTCCACATCATTGCTCAGGCTAAAGCTCTGGAGCAACCAACAAATCATTTATATTTATACACAAACAATTAGAAAATGTACTCATACAAAGTGTGATGGGCTGCAGGAGTCAATTGAAAAATGATGAGGTGGATTCTGTTGCTGCTTTACTAGGTGATTTAGTGGCTTATCGAGCTCAGGGTGCCAGCCACTTGGAGGTTCTTGCAGGTAACCTGCCCAGTCAAAAGTTCTAACCTGCCTTTAAAAAACTGTCCAATTTTTTTGTTGGTCAGTAAACTTGACGTTGTTTCCTTCTTTGGATTTGTCTATTTTGTTTGGTTTTGAATCTCCAGTGGTTTTTATGTTGATCTTTCTAATTGAAGGTTTTTCCAAGCTTTTGTATCAAGCTATGAGATTATGTGAGGAGTGTACATTGTATGTTCTGACTATGGTAAGTTCTGACTTGGGGTTCTACTGGAAATAGGTGTGGCTATGTTGAAGAATCAACTACCCCAACCGCAATCCTTCTCTGACAAATATAAACCAGCTCCAGCAAAGGAGCTTTTAGAGGCTAGCATTCTTCAACCATATGCAGTCGCTGCTTATACTGTAAGTACCCTCCATAGACTGTCATCATTTCTAGATATTCCAACACTCGAGAATTGGTGTTTGGGTTCTATAAGGGATCATTCAGTTTTTTTTGTAAACTGATCACTTCATCTATTTTCTTTCAAAGGTAATAGATATTGGTGCTCATCATCAATTGTCAATGATTTTGGACTTGCGGGTTTTGGAATGAGGTTCAACAAACAAGCCTTTAAGGGTGGGTGCAACAATCCTAGTCTCAATATGAGGCATCAAGCCAGAATCTTGTATGAATGCATTGGGGGGTGGTATGTGTCAACGGGTTGCAGGGTCTGCTGCTGGACATAGGTCGAAACCCGCTTATATTTCCATGTGTATGGTTATATCGTCAGGGTGTCCTTGCTCCTTGGAATCGAAACCAGTTGAGTTTCTCTCGCTCTCCCATAACTTTGCCTTGCTTCCATCCCTTAAAACTGGCCCAGCGTATGTTTATGGCATAACATGTGGAAATGCATGTGCCTGTCTATTGCTAAATTCAACTAGATCATGTGAACTAAATTTGCAATGGAGTTGTTTGCAATTCAAGTTCATTTTCTTTAATTTTTTTTGGGTTTGGTTTCTCATAAATCACATTCTTTTGCATGTGTAAACAGGCGTCCGGTGCTTCAAGGCGACAACTGGTGGAGGGGGCATGCAGCTGCATTTTTAAAGCACGTAAATTTGCCACCAGAGGCTCTCCGAAGTGGACGAGTTTCACAGGTAACTCACTCTTCATGCTTCACCAAAATCCTTAGTATAACATGCTGCGCCCAGAATTGAACAGCAAAATGCCAACAACATAAGCGCCTTAAAATCTTGTAAGGAGCAACTCTAGTCCGGAGGCAAATTTAACCAAAGTGGGGGAGATTCATCAAATTATATTTCAATCAAATGATTTGTTTGAGGAAGTGCGTTCGATGAGGCCTGAGGTTTTTTCTGTGCAGATTTAATGAAATGAAAGCTTGCTTCCCTCCCACTTTCTTTTTGTCTGTTTTTTGCTTTAAAGGTCAATGGAGAAGCAGCGTATTTTGTGGTGGTTTTACACGAATTGCGCACTGTATTGGTGGCAATTCGTGGCACTGAGACACCTGAGGATCTCCTTACAGATGGACTTAGCCAAGAATGCCATCTCTCCAACACTGACCTCCTTGGCTTGTTGACGTAAGAAGACACACTTTCTTCACCCAACCCATCATCCTCCAAATATGATACACGAATATATTGGTTATGAGTGTGCATGAAAATGTGCAAAAATTTGTCAAGTATATTCTCTGTACTTTTCCTTTGAGAAGTAAAAGCTTTAATGCCTAGAGAGCTGAATGGCACAAGCTTTTGGTTTATGAATTTGCAGAGGACCTGGAATTGATGAAAAAGTGCGATTGAATGTGATGGAGACAATGCCACATTATGCACACATTGGCATAGTTAATGCTGCACGTGAGCTGTCAAAGGAGCTTGACAATTTGACTGAGGATGACAATAGGTCCATGACTTTGAACAATTCCTCAGCAAAGTCACCAGATCATGGTAACCTTTTTGACCTAATTATTCACTGAAAGGTTACAGGTGGTTGATCACAGCTGCTGGTCTTGTTTGATATTGCTTTTCAGTCCCTGTTATTCAGGAGCACTCTGGAGGTGGGATTTGCCAGAAATCTAAGTTAGAAAAATATATTAAAATTGACTGTATTTGGAGATTTCCAAGTTTCTCTTCAATTTCCAGAAAGGGTTTTTTGTGTAGACTTGATAGAATTTGACTGCTTATTAAAGTACGGAATTGATGATCACCAATGGGACAGAATGTGTGGAGATTTCAGAAAGCAGTAACCAAGGGTTATTATCGAAGCTTTTAGGTTCTGGAGACTGCAAGGGTTACAAGCTTCGATTAGTAGGGCACTCTTTAGGGGGTGCCATTGCAGCACTTACAGGCTTGCGGGTATGAGTAATATGCTCATGTTGTTGTCTCTTTGTCTTTTTCTCATGTCTTGTATATTGTGGAGATTTTGCTTTCAAAGTATCTTAAAGAAAGCATTGCTATGATGGAACCTAACATGGAACCTTATGGGTTCAAAGGGGGGTAATTGAAATGTAGCACAATGTTACAAGAACTCCCACAGTCTCATTTCATCTTCCTTTCACCAATTTGGGGGTATTTTTTTTCCTCCCTTTCCTTAGGCTTTTCTTGGTTTGTTATGGGCCACAGCTACGTGGACGCTACCCAAAGCTGCGTGTATATGCATTTGGGGTTTTGCCATGCATCGATGCAGTCACTGCTGAAGCATGTGAAAGTTTTGTCACAAGGTATAAATCATTCTTTAATTCTTGCCACATTTTTTCATGCATGAGATCTTTTGTTTCCATCTCATGGTGGATAGACAGGACTTCTTTACTATATCATCTGTTTGTGCATTCATGAAACTAGATACCTTTAGGAAGCATACAATAAAAGTGTGGAATAAGAAGTTATAGTATTGGGACATATTTTAGGGTTTAGGGTTCAGTTTTCAGTTCTTCGTCAATGGTACCAACTTGGTCATTGAAAGCACTCCTCTAACATCATCTCTTGATGTGTACAGTGTGGTGTACAATGATGAATTTTCTTCACGCTTATCAGTAGCTTCAATGGTGCGCTTGCGTACAAATGCACTCAATGCACTTGCAAGTGACAGCAGCAGTCGTAACTCAAGTAGCAGGCAGCATTCCAAGGTAATGCGAAATCAAGTTGAGGACAGCAGTAACAGCTCTTCTTCATCCCGCAGTGGGATACAAGAGGAGGAGGATGCAATGCGAAGAAGCAGCCATGGTAGCACTGTCAGTGACAGCCAAGATTCCACGGAGAGTGGAAGGCTGCAATTTAGTCACGGTGAAAACCGGATAAATAGGAAGACTCGTTTCATGAATAGACTGAAGGGTGGAGCTTTTTTATGTGCACATACATGTTGTTGTATGCTACAAATGTCTCATCATCATAAGGTCACCTCCATGGCTAGTGAATTGGACTGCGAAGCCCAAGAACATATTAACAAGATTGCAGAGGAATATTCGGTGCTATCATGGTCTCAGAATGAGGGTATGACAAGATGCAAAGAGCATGAACTCATGTCTACTGCAAGTTTTTCACATGGAGGAAAAGCTACGAGAGTTGCTCTCAATTCAGCTAGTCAAGTCAATGGTTTAGGAGGAGCAGGACAAGATGAGAGATATTCAAGCTGTGTAGCAAATGGTATCTGTACAACTGGAGCAGACAGCAGCAGTGATGAAAGCCCTAGAATTACAGAAAATGGCCCCCCCAGGAGGACGTTTTCAATGAATTTGTGTACAAATGGAATGCCTGGACATGTGAGATCAGATTTAGTTGGTTATCAACTTGGATCCGACTTGCATCGGAAATACCCAGTAGAGATGTTCATACCCGGCCTTGTCATCCATGTGATCCGGGATGAGAAACCAAAGTCCGAATCCTCGTGGAAATTGTCGTTTTGGTACATGTGGCGACAAAGATCAGCATCTGAGACAAAGTATCAAGCAATTTTGACTGATCGAGAAAGTTTCAGTAACATCGTTCTGTCTCCTGCTATGTTCCTCGACCATATGCCCTGGAAGTATGTCCAACCAATTTTCCTTCACGTTTCAAAAGCTTTCAGCAGTCGTTTCTTGTCCTTTGTCATTTGCATGAAAGTTGAGAAATATTTTGCTTGTATTGTCTATATGCCCGCATAATCTGATCAGCAGTCAGACAAAAACCCAATCAGATTTCCAGTTCATGTTTAGCTGTCAAGAGTGCATTTTGAAATGCTGAAATTGCATCTGAAAAGAGAGCTTTTGGAAGCAAATCTGCAAAAAAGAAAAAAAAGAAGAGGTATTGACTGACTGACTGACTGACTGACTATTAGGCGGTGTGGTTGGTCTTGTGAAGGTGTCAACATGCTTTGAATATGGTGGTGAAGGAGCTGAAGACACGAACAGAGCTTAGTCGGCATGACTCAACTTCTTCAGTTAATGCTGTGTAGAAAAAAATTACCTACAGAAAATTGCTCTTCATTCCCGCAAATCATCATCAATCAGAAGAACCAATTCTTATCTTGCTCCTGACCACCCTGCCAAGCTCATGATATATGGGTACTGAGTGATTCTGTATTGTGTACCTTTGAACACACACAGTGCCTTTTCCGCATCATCAGTTGCACATGAAGATGAGAAGTATGATATATAAGCTTGAGGTGGCAAAGCTTGAATGATACCCATGTTTTTCAGTTGTGGGAATGGGTTTTGCAGTACATAAGAGAGAGTATTCCTGAAGTGGGCTCTCAGAAGAGCTGTTTTGAGTTTGTCTGCACATGAGGGATTCAATTTTTCTTGCACTCAACAGAAACCCTAATTGCCAAAAAAGGGAAGTGCAGAAGACAGCAGTTTTTAGGGGAGGGGAGCCTTCTTCCCATTGTATGTAAATCTTAATTATGACAGTAGCTCTTAGTTTTAAAATCACCTGCCTAAAACTCGGGACTTAACTATTTCATTTTTGTAATCTGATACAGGAAATCTCAATTTGGCTCTCAAGTGTCTTTTGAAAGGCATTTTTGTTGATGGTTGTCTGGAAAAGGGATGGGAGTTTGGTTGGGTCGTCTCTATATATCTCTGGATATGGTGGTTTTGTGGATGGTTTGTCAAACATTCTCTGGAAACCGAAAAGGGAGCTGGGTTGGGTGCTCTCTATACCTCTGAATATGGTGGTTTTGTCGATGCTTTGTTGATGGTTCTCTGCAACTGAAAGGGGAGTTGGGTGGATCCTGTGTACTCCTGGATATGCTGGTTTTCTTGATGGTTTGTTGATGGTTCTCTGCAACTGAAAAGGGAGTTGGTTTGGATCTGCTTCTCTACTTCTGGAAACAGTAGATGTTCCAAAATTTTAGGTCATCTTTTTTTGCTGTGTACCATCCAGTTTGCACACACACAAATGGGAGAACAGCTTCAGGAAACTCATAGAATCTGACAAAGAGATGCAATGAAGTGTTTGGGTGTGTATTGTGTACAACATTTATTCATAGACCTGTTTTATTTCCACTTCTGAAATTTTTTAAAGTACATATTCTTCTCTCTCACATCCTGACAAATGTATGCTGTATGCTACTCTTCTACCCTCAAAATTGAGGGAAAATCTTTGCAACCTTCGTTTGCCAATTGCTGTTGCAACCTTCAGTTGAAATGGGATTTTGGAAGGTATGATTGGCAGCACGGTCGGTAGATGATGGCAATTAAAAGAGCAGTACAGTCCAGATGACCAAACTCCACCTGAACTCTACTAGGACATGGACTACCTACTAGAACAACCATCCATTGGTACAACAAAAACTGGTGTCTTGCATTACACCGTACCTAGGTGCCACCACTGAAAAAACTCTGACAGTTTTGGCCAAAACAATGGAGCTCTCCTCCATGTAATGTAAAGAGTACCAAAATGCAAAATGATGCCACTTTTCATTTGGTTCCACATCCGAGGAATGTGTACCAAGTGTTAGTGTGAATTGTGAGTTCATATTTTGGGGGAACTTCACAGAACATTTCCTATTTTGACCTGTTGTTGGTTTGAAGTTCGAACTTGGCATAAGGGGTAGTAGAGTGATTATGCAATGGTGCTTGTTAACAAAAAGCACAAAGTAGAAAGAATTGGTGAAAATAGAGAGGAAGAAACCAATGAACGAACAACAGAAGTCCAAATCTTTTTAAGACTAGAGGGTGATAAGGGAGAGGAAGATCCTAATTCAACTACCACCAAAATAGCATTTAAGAAGTCAGCACTGGGAACTTCATGGAGCACTAGTGTCGTTGGTCCCCCAAGTGTTACCACGTCCTCAACTGATTTTTCCTTCCAGAACCTGGATTGTTGGAATTTATTTGAAATTTTTCAGTGGCAGAAATCACTTTAAAATCAATATCTCCCACATTCTGAATCCAAATCTTACCAACCAAATTCCATTAAATCCTGCAACATCAAGATCTTTCCAACAACACCAAAGGCACATTCCAATTCCTCCAACATTTTCAGCTACGACTTAATTTAATTTTCAGTGAAAAAGTCGTTCAATATTCAATAACTTCTACACCACAAGTCCAAACGCCATGAAACCAAGCCCATGCACCCCCTCCTCCTTTAGAGCTTTTCCAAAGAGACCCAAGAACATGATCTGAAACATCCCCATTTTCAGTGGATCTCATAAGTACAAACAAAACAAAACTACCTTCCTTCATTGATATAATTTCCTATTTTAAACTGTTATTGGTTTCAACTTTGAATTTCCCAAATTCAACGAACAATAACTCTTTAAAACAAGTCAGCAGTGGAAATGGGAGGCGAGAGTCTCCGAAGGGTGAAAGTCAAGAGATAGCCAGACCCAACGGAGGATCCTCCAATTGTGTGTTCATTTTTGGAAGGGAGAAACTTCATGAAACATTTCCTAACTTTTTTTAATTGTTGCTGGTTTGAACTTGTCATAATGGGCAAAGTCATTCATTAGGTATGTAATGGTGTTGTTAACAAAAGCAATATACTACAAAGAAGAAGTGAAAATAGCCAAAGAAAGGTTATAACTCAAAAGTCAAATGATTTCTAAACCTAGAGAGTGATGATAGAGATCCTTATTCAACTACCAAAAAGCACTTAAGAAGTCAAGTGAGGAGTGGGAATGGGTGGTGAGCCTCACCCTAGGGTGAAAGTCAAAAGGTAACTAACCTCAATTGGTTTGTTGTGAATCATATTCTTTGCACCTTTAATTTTTACCTCCTTCTCAATGTTTTATTTCCTTTGGGGTGAAAATAATTTCACCCATTGCAAAAATGAAAAATTCTTTTTTTTCTTTTTTTCGGGGGTGGTGGGGATTTTCTGATCACCAAAATTTGAAATTTTCAATAAAAATTGCCATATTCAACACCAAGTTTCCAGTAGATTGCCAATGATATAGAAAGATGCTGAACATTTTTCATAGCCAAATTTGGCTAAATTGTCTTTTTTGATGATTAAGCAGTAAACCTTACATCACAAATTTGGAAATAAAAGTAAGGCTCCTGTTCATCATCATCATCATCATCCTATGATCCTTATGAAAAGGAGGTTGTCATGGGTTTACTTTCCCCATTGGTTCATGAACGGTTAGTCTTGACCTTTACCCACTGGTCTGTTTGGGTTCACGGATTGTTAGTTCCACTTTTGACATTTGCCCACTGGTTTTTAGGGTTCACGGATTGTTAGTTCCACTTTTTGACATTTACCCACTGGTTTTTTGGGTCCGTGGATTGTTATTTTCCACTTTTGATGTTTACCCACTGGTTTTTTGGGTTCGTGGATTGTTAGTTTGGACTTTTGACGTTTACCCACTGGTTCTTTGGGTTCATGGATGGTTAGTTTGGACTTTTGACGTTTACCCACTGGTTATTTGGGTTCGTGGATTGTTAGTTTGGACTTTTGACATTTACCCACTGGTTTTTTGGGTTCATGGCATGAATTGTTAGTTTCAACTTTTCATCCATAACTTGTTTTTTTTGGTTCATGGGCTTGTTGGTTTTGACTCTTACTCACTACAACCGTTTTGGGGTTTACAAATTCTTAGTTTTGACTTGTACCCATGGACTTCTTTTTTTGGGGTTCATGGAATTTTTCCTTTTGAGTTTTACCACCACAAGGCCGCACTACTTTGTTTAGGTTCATGGATTTGTTTGTTTTGATTTTTATCCATGTAGGGTTCATCAACACCTACTCTCTCTTTTTTTTTGGGGTTCATGAATCATGAGTTGTTGGGTTTTGAAATTTTTTTTGTTTTTTTCTCATGACTATTTTTTTTTGTTTTACTCATTGTTGGTTTTGACTTGTGCCCTTTATTATTATTATTAGTATTGCTCAAGAGGTCTGTCAAAAACATGTTTTTTTTTGGCCTTGCAAGTCTCTGTGTCTGACACCTCATCTCCATAGACCTCTTTCTTCTAAACTCACACACCACCACCCTGACCAACCCCAACATTTGCACAGGCTTTTGACAGACGCAGTAGCAGAGTCACCATGTTGCATGCTTGTTGATGCATTTTCAACAATTTGTTTTGTAAAAACAAAAGGGAGGCAGAGGGAGGAGGAATCATCATGCCTTCCTCATATAAAATATCTTGATCCAGCTTTTCTTTTTTTTTTAATTTAAAAATCCTGCAAAGGTAAGTAAGTAGTACACTAGAAGCTGGCTTGGAATGATGTGTAGGTCTTATCTTGTTCAGCTTCTTCCTCCATTGGCCATTGGGTTTATCCAAAAGCACTTGGAGAATATTTGAGTGTAACTTATTTGGAGGGGCACCTCATACTCATGGATATCCTTTCTACTAAGAAAGTGGAGTGATCTTACACACCTACATGATGACTACTCATTAGTGAAATCAAGCTCACTTATACATGTAAGATTCGTTCTTGCCTCATATCCAGGGATATCCCTTTCTAAACAAGTGGAGCGATCTTACACTTACTCTCGATGACTAGTTAGGAGTGCAAGGGAAATTAGGCTCACTTATACATGTAAGATCCCTCTTGCCTCATATCCATATCCTTTCTAAGAAAGTGGAGCGAGCTTACACCTACTCAATGACTCTCGTTTGGGAATGCGAGGGAAAGTAGGTACATTATACATGTAAGATCCCTCTCACCTCCTATCCATATCCTTTCTAAGAAAGTGGAGCGATCTTACACCTACTCAATGACTCTTGTTTGGGAATGCAAGGGAAATTAGGCTCATTATACAAGTAAGATCCCTCTCACCTCATATCCATATCCTTTCTAAGAAATTGGAGCAATCTTACACCTACTCAATGACTCTCATTTGGGAATGCAAGGGAAATTAGGTTCATTATACATGTAAGATCCCTCTCACCTCATATCCATATCCTTTCTAAGAAAATGGAGTGATCTTACACCTACTCAATGACTCTTGTTTGGGAATGCAAGGGAAATTAGGCTCACTTATACATGTAAGATTCCCTCTCACCTCATATCCATATCCTTTCTAAGAAAGTGGAGCGATCTTACACCTACTCAATGACTCTTGTTTGGGAGTGCAAGGGAAATCGGGCCAACTTATAGGTGTAAGATCCCTCTCACTTGTAAAGTAAAAGGAGAGATTTTCTAAGCTTGTACTTGGAGGACAATTTATATTTCCCAATATCCCTCCTAGAAAAGAAGAAGGGATCTTATGCCTATTCCTTAGGAGTGCAAGAAAGATTTGGGTTACCTAAAGGTGTAAGATCCTTCTTACTCATAAAGCTTGAGTTGGAATTCCCTAAGTTTATTTGTAAGGCACCTTATATTTGTCTCTCACCCACCCGTGGGCTTTGCTCACCATATAATGTGAGGCAAAGTTTATCATGACCCTAAACATTTATAATGAGGCAAAGGAAGGAGAGGGTTCTTAGTCCTTAACCCTAATCCCCAACAATGGAAGCTAAGGAGGAAGGTATGAACCAATGTTGGCCAGTTATTGAAAAAATCAACCATCAACCCAGTTATTATTAAATTATTAGGTGATTATTATTTTTTTAAAATTAACTATGAAAGAATCTACTTGCCTGGTAGGAAAAATATAGAGAATTGTGAAGACCATTTATGAGTTAATAAAATGATTTTTTGAAATTTTTGAACTTATTTAGATGTTTGGAGTTTACATCTAGGTAGGTTATCAATGTTGAAACCTTTAAAAAATTCACAATCTACTTGGATTTCAAATGTTCACAAATTGTAAATATGGGTCTTAAATGTAAAGAGGTGACACATATATTCAATTTGTGAACATTTGAAATTCTTTCCACATGTTGTTGTGGTCTCTTGGGTAAGTGCCACAATCACGTGTAACATATGACACTTGGTTTCGTATATCTCCATTATTTTGGATATCTCTTTTTAGTTTTCACTCTCTTTACAACATTATCCTAACCTTTTTTTTCCTTTGCCTTTTTTGTGTCCCCCACCCACTTACCATTTTTGTATTCTATTTTGAAAGAAGCAAGACTCTTGACTCAATAGGTCATGGAGTGAAGGGACCTCCCTTTTTTGTCTTGTTTGGGGAGGGTGGGGGGGGCAGGAGGGAGGTCAAAGCAAAGAGTTCCCAAATTCCTCACATGTTCCCCCCGAGTGTTCCCAATAGCACCTCACTTTTATCCCATATGCTTTGGCCCTCCTTTCAGATATATACATGAGCCAAAGGGAAGGAACATTATTTATACTTCAAAATAAAACCTTATATTTTGAGAAGCTTACATGGCTTCATTTTTATTTTATTTTTGAGTCATGGGCCAATCAAATTGGCTCATTGCAAAAAAAAAGAAAAAAAGTTCAACTTGGGATGATGTACTTCATCTAATGAATAGGAGAGGTGAATAGGGGAGGTGTACATTATATCATTGTTGAAGCATTATTGTGGTTTTAGGTTATGATTTTTTTTTAAAGCTTACCTATATCTATATGTACCCTCTTGAGACACATTCATAACTTTATAACCTTGTTCTTGGAAATAAGGTCACAAATAAAAACTCAACTCAACTCAATTCAACTCAACCCTAAAACTTACATTACTTGGCCAATATAGCAACCAGTTCTCAAGACAAGTATTTAAGAATCGACACTCATGCATAACATATGGTCATTACAAGCACTAATAATCATATAAATTGATAAGAAGGGTTGACATTTCTTTTTTTCTTTTTTTTTGATATTGATACTTTGTGTGGTGCAAAAGTAAAAATATATAAAAAATCCTAAATACCCAACTTCTTGTGAAAAAGTAATAACCAACCAACATTGGCAAGAACCCTCCTCTTTTTGGGACAGAAATTCATGGTTTTAAGGTGCCCTCTCAATATATGTAGGAAATTTTCTCCAAATGCTTTACATACGAAGCAACACAAAGCTGGGGCGGGGAAGAGCCCAACCAAGGTGAAGCCATGAACTAACTATCACTAAACTAGTTCCATGCAAAGGACTCAAGGACAAGAGGGCTTCCCTTCCCATCCCTTATGCAATACATTGACCTAATTTGGAAGGAACTTGCCTACCTCTGAGCCTAAGTTACTTGAAAGTTCCACCAAAAAAAGTAAGTAGTACCTGGAAATGCATACCCATAGTACCTTGGCCATCTCAACACATGTCCGTCAAGTAATTAATTAATTAATTTTGAAACATTCATTTCAACCAATGGAATATTCTTAAATATCCACTATTTTTCCTTCACGATATTTTTTGATTTGGAAGAAATATTTTTTGAAATTTTCAACATTTGTGAAAATAATATAATTAGTGTTGAATTGAGCCAAAGTACTAAGGTAGCAAGAATTAGGTCAATATTTTGACAAATGTTGTTGGTCTGGTATGTAGGTCCTTGCTAGCATGGTTGATAGTTGACTGAAGGATTACTTCATCCTAGTCAA
>Ga0116228_10002537_pt1 | contig 15823 bp, 13 predicted proteins | sample S1TSphfallax_2_FD_89694 | JGI IMG/M metagenome (GOLD analysis project Ga0116228, IMG submission 89694) | Host-associated microbial communities from peat moss isolated from Minnesota, USA - S1T2_Fc - Sphagnum fallax MG | ecosystem: Host-associated > Plants > Peat moss > Unclassified | place...
AGGTGGTCCGATGATGAGAAACGACTTCAACACAGGATACAAGAAGTGCAGTCTAAGGTACTCTCATCCTGGGCTCCATCCTACTTGTCTTGCTTGTGTGATGTTCTTCATGGGCATTGGAATGATTCCTCTGCAGTGCAAAGACAACTGATGTGGTTAGATATGAGCAGGTGCCAGTGCGACTGGAAGACAACTTTGACACTGGAGGTGCTGTGTCAGAGCTGCTCTTGTTGGTGAAGGATGTGCATTCGTACATTGACAAATGCAATTCAGTATGCTCATTCCCGCTCCATCTTGTCCCTAGCTGCCCTTTGTGCTATGGTGGCATTTTAAACTGGTAAGACATAGAGTCTTACCTCATCACCAAAGTTACATACACATGACAGGATCTGGGAAGATCTCTAAAGAAATATGAAATAAGTTGTGATTGGTGGACAAGGATAGGACTGGTGTTTGAAGTAATCTGTTTGATGCAGATGAGTGTGAAGCGAAGAGTCTTTCTTATTCGGAAAGCAGCTGCCTATATTACTTGGGTCTCTCTATTTTTGGTAAGTTTTTGAATGCTTTTATTGTAAGGCTTGTCCATTGTATTCCTTGCTCTATTTGTGTGGTTTAAGATTTTAGGGATCTTAACACCCAAATATGTGGGAGTGGAAATGTCTGCTGATGTTGGCTATAAATTCCTCCATAGATGTTGAATAGATAAGGAGTCTCTTAGTCACTGCAGCCAGCTGCTTTGGTGGTTATATGGTCCATGGACATATTGAAGCATGGAGCTCATTTTGTAGGCCATTAAGGAACTGTCTAAGAGGTGCAACTCTTGTCAAATGGTCAATCTTGATGATGAACAAAGTAGTGATCTTGGAACATTGCAGGCTTATCTGATGCTGGAAGAGGGGATATTGGTTTTGGATCCTCTGCAAGCCAGGGAGTTGCAAGTGCAGCAAGTCTTGAAGTTGTTTCGGTATGCATGGCAAACCCTGTGTCTCCTTTGGCACAATTAGTGTTCATTGGAACTGCTGCCCTGTAGATCTGGAGGCAACAAACCTTGCAAAATTGAGTGTATTTTATTGTATATTACATTTGTCCTTTGGATACATCCTTCAGAACCAGATGCAGGGGCTTTGCATATTGCTGATATGCCATTATTGTTGGGCTTGACATTAAACTGTGAATTGGTTTGCTTTTATGGAAGGGTGCTCAAGACTGGCATGTCTAAGTAGACACTAATTGCCAGTTTAAAAAATTTAGATGATGATACTGATAGAGAGGAGGGTAATTTTTTCCTCCCTCATTTGGTATGTGGGGTGTTGCAGGCTCCATATTTGGATGCATTTGCTCTTTTTAGGGACCAAGTTAGAACAGCTGCAAGGGAGGGTGCTCCTAAGGTACACTGATCTACTTACAGGCTTTTTGTGTTTCAAGTAGTGGCATTAGAGAACATCCGTGATGTCTAGCTCATTTGAAACCAAAATGTTGATGGGTTTAAACTAGCTGGTGATGTTTAGCACCGTGGAGTGAACCTGTCGACTTCCAGTGAATGCAATAACTCTGATCACATGGATTGTTCTTGAGGAAGAGAGGACTAAGTGTGGGAATATGTCATTTGAAAAAAATCTACAGGAGAAGTTTTTGGAGTTGGCAAATAAGGTGGATGATGAAACTATGGTGGAGCTTGGGGTGCAGTTTGAGGGCAAAGGTGGTAAATCTGCGTGGAAGTTGGATCATGCAACTTCCACGCAGATTTATTACCTTTGTTCTCAAATCGCACCCCAAGATCCACCATAGTTTCATGAAGAAGTACTCTAAAGAGAGTGTGATGAAAAAATAAAGAAGGATAAGGAGAAATGACTGCAGAAAGAAGTATCATGAAGGGACCTCGAAGAAAGGAAAGAAAAGGCTAAGGAGCAAAAGTTACAAAGAAAACAATAACAACAAGAAGCAGAGTTTGTCAAGAACCAAATGACAAATATTATCATTGTTGAGCAGTGTTACACAATCAAGCAGAGGATGACAAAGAAGCAACTTTTAATATTATTAAGAAAGATATAGAAGGTTGAATAGAGAAGGATAACGAGAAATTATTACAAAACGAAGTAGCAGGAAGGGAACTTGAAGAAAGGGAACAAAAAGATAGGGCGCAAAAGTTGGGAAGAAAACAACAATAATTAACAGGGTTTGTCAACAAACAAATGACACGAAGTATTTATGTAAGGCAGTTATACCCAACCAATCCAAAGGACGAGGATAAAACAACTTTTGATGGTATTAGTTACTTTATCAATAGTGTTGGGAAGCGTGAGCAGACACAATAGGCTGATGAATCATGTCAATAATGAAAGGGCATTACAAACATTACTTTTGTGGGGATCTAGAGTGTGGGTGCTGATGTGATGGTACTTTAACGGATGTTGATGAACAGGCCAGTCAAAATGGTTTGTAAATCAAATGTCTATGTGGAGCACTCTGGAGTAGCCCTATTACCTTCAGACCCAAAATGTTAGAGCCTCAAAAACTCATAACTACTATTTCCGAGTAGCCCTATTACCTTTAGACCCAAAATGTTAGAGCCTCAAAAACTCATAACTACTATTTCCAGTTTGGGTCTGTTCTCATCTAAATACTATCCATTACTACATACATTAAAATGGATAAAGCTACAAAATTTATCTCACATGTGTCATAAACCAAAGCTGACTACTGTACTCAAGCAAACATATTCTGTTCTGAAGCACAATTTGGAATTTCATCAGCAGCAATTGTACAAGTGTGTGGAAGTAATAAAAAATTAAAGTGCCAAATTCACAAGATAACTCTTAGAAAGTGAGAGTCCTAGTATATATTATATATACACAAACTTTTTACAAATATATGTTCAATGTGCCCTTGTCTAGAAAATAATAACAATCTAAACCCACTGTATGTAGCAATGGATAGTATCTAGATGAAACCCAAACTGGAAATAGTAGTTATGAGTTTTTGAGGCTCTAGCATTTTAGGTTTGAAGGTAACAGGGCTACTCCAGAGTGCTTCACACAGACATTTGACTTGCAAACCATTTTGACTGGCTTGTTTATCAACATTCATTAAAGTACCATCACATCAACACTCACACTTAGGATCTCCACAAAAGTCAGTGTCTTGCAATGCCTTTTCATTATTGACATGATTCACCAGCCTATTGTGTTTGCTCACACTTCCCAACACTGTTGATAATCTAACTAATATCATCAAAAGTTGTTTTATCCTCGTCCTTTGGATCGGTTGGGTATAACCGCTTCACACAAATACTTCATGCCATTTGTTTGTTAACAAACCTTACTTCCTGTTGTTTTCTTCCCAACTTTTACGCCCTAGCCTTTTGTTCCCTTTCTTCAAGTTCCCTTCCTGCTACTTCGTTCTATAGTAATTTCTCGTTATCCTTCTGTAATCAACCTTTTGTATCCTTCTTAATAATGTCAAAAATTACTTCTATGCCATTTTCTGCATTGGTTGGGTAACATTCCTCAACAACGATAATATCTATCATTTGTTTGTTGATGGTTTTATCCATTCAATATAAAATGTATACAATATATAACCAAGGGAACATATTGTCACACACTAATGTCAAACTATGGTATATACCACATATTTTACATTGAAATGGATAAAGCCACAAAATTTACCTCACATTTGTTAGGAGCCAAGGCTATTGACCATAGAAAAAGTCACATACTATGGTTGTAGAGGTAGTTATTTTCATGCGACTTTGTTGATGTCTTTCTTGAAACTATGGTCTTTTATGTAGGTCCAGAGTGTAGATGTATGAGCACCCTAACTACATGTTATGTTCCTATGTCTTTACAACAAGCCACACTTCATTTTAACCTAGAGAATTCCTGAATTTAATACAAAGGCACAACACCATGGTGGTTGCATGAAATATAGATGTGAGAGATGCCACAACATGCTAGAGTGGTGGATCAAAAATATTAGGGTCACCAAGCATGGATGACATCTGAAATGGTGCATTCCATTTGCTAGTTTGGCAAGCCTTACAATACAATCTTCCAAAACGTTCACCTTTTAACTCACAAACAACTTGCATGGAGGGACAGAAACTCTATTACTATATAGAAATTTTCAAGTGTTTGTGACTCGTATTAAGCCACAGTAGGCATATCATATATTCTAAACATATTAGTGACAGATAGGGCTCAAGCTTTGGAGCACATTTACATGTGATAAGTAGAACAAATCCTTCCTTTGGACACATGATCTTGCAACCAAAACTATGGATTTGTGAAAGGACAACTTCCAAAGGGTTTTGTTGTATGGTTTTCTTCCCACATGCATACTCATGTATTGGCAACAAAGCTAAGAATGAATTGTTTGAAAACACATGTAAAAACAACACAAGTAGAATTAATTTCTTGAACCAGGGCTTTGATCCAGACTCCCTTCTTTACTTGCCATGTGAAATTGATTGTTAATCCTACTGGTGGACTTGATTTTTCCAGGTTTCTCTCTTCTTGTAATTCTGAAAATACCTTTGCAACATTTGTTAACTGTTTCAATGAATTTAATATGTTACAAATAAATAACTCCAGAAAATTAAAGTGGAATATGAATGCCTTAATTAAAAATCAATAAATTTAGGAAAATTTTAAATTCACACCTTTCTTGGTTAAATTCACACCGTGCCCGCCTTAATCAGGTCCTGGATATGCCTAATGTTCAAGTTCAAGAGCCCTTGGTCGTGGTCAAGAAACGCGGCAAAGTGTGAATTTAACCAAAAAAGGTGTGAATTTAAAATTTCCCTAAATTTAAAAATCTAGAGAATTTGACAAAAGATGTCAATTAACATTAAAATTGACATTAGTCATATTTCGAAATTTGATGGAACTTGTTTCAATATATGGAAACACAGATTAACTTTGTTATTTAAAATCAAAAAATTATGCCCTTTTGTCAATGGTATGTAAGCAAAACCCATTGCTCCTATGGTTGCTCAAATTGTTGCAGAGCAGCAATCTTACCAGCCACAAGAACAGGTAGTATTACTAAATGGGATGACAAGGACGCAATAGCCATTCAAGTCATTAATAATTGTTCAGATAACAATGTTGTTTCCAATGTGCAATCAATAATTACATCGCATGATGCTTGGCAAGAATTATTCAAAATGTTTGAAAGTCAGGATGTAGTGACCAAATTGTTTTTAAAAGATGATTTACAAACTTTAGAAATGAAAGATGGGGAAATTGTCATCAAATATTTTCAATTTGTTTGATCCTCACTAGAACAATTGTCAATTGCTAGAGCTCCAGTAACAGATGGGTGTGATCATAATGAAACAAGCCAAAGAGCATGTCATGTGATTGAAAGAAAGTGCGATTTTGTTGCAAATATTTTTGTGGTGCCATTTTAATGTCATGTTAATCATAGGAAGTTTTGTTAAATGAATAATATGAATGTCTAGGAATTCAAATGAAAAACTCATTTAATTTATTTTTGGGTTTCAATTTAATAAAAGGACTTTTGAACTTGAAAAACAATTTAAATCCAAAGCATTACATTTTACCAAGGACTATGCCAAGGACTTTCTGAATAAAAAAAATTTTATGATAAAAAAAAATTACATGATATTAACCTATCACTCACACTCAAAAAAATTCATAATTAAAAATTTATGGAATTTGAATTTTTTAAAAATTCAATGTATGTTTTTATAATATGAAAAGTACTAAAGGCTTTTACAACATGTAAATGGTGTATAATACACATGACATACAAAACAAAATTATAGCTTATGATAAAAAAAAATTAAAACCCAAAAACTTTAACATATATTGGAAGGAATTGAAATTCTGAGAATGTTTTAAAACAAAATGCAAAATCTAACAAAAGTTTTACACTTGTAACAAAATCATAATCATTTGAAAAAAATAAGCATAAAAATTTTGATGCATTAAAAAAACTATAAATATTTTTAATAACAAGTTACAAAATATTTCATTTAAAATTGCTTTATATGTAAAAGTCATGATGACTGAAAAAAACACCATAATTTTTTTGCAAAATAATCATGTTGGTTCATTTGATTGTGATCGCACCCAAATTGACACACCCCAAGCTCCTTGATGGATTCAATTGCAAACCCAAAGGTAAAGACAACAAAAAAGGAAAGAGTTGGAGTGCGGTCCCTAGTTCGTAGCACTTCGGGGTAAAGGGGCGTGCTAGAGGTCCAGGATGGGATTAGAAAGGTTGACAAGCAATTCAATTACTCACATGGATGTGCACAAACCAAACAACAAGTTGGTTAATTCATAGTTGTAACATTTTGGTGCATGGATGAGCCACGGGCAAACACAAACTCATAAAACTCACCATGGCCCAAACTTGGGGGAAGCCATCACCTTCCCCTTTATAATATACTTTGTGCCTGGCCACGAGACCAACACCCAAATATCATTTTCTCCCAAGATACCGAAGTGGGAGTCCTGAAATTCCCACAACTAGGATTCTCACAACTTTGGGGACCATAACTTTGTGTGCAGACCTTTTATTGAAATGAGGTCTAAAACGAAGTTGTAGCCCTTGTCGAGATCTTTTCAATGATATATCGCACGCTACCTACACGCACAGAAATTGGGGCGATTATTAACTTTTAGTGGTGAGAAGTCAAATTAGCAATTTGACTTTCAACCCTTTTTTTGGCCATAATTTGTGTTTTAAGTGTCCAAATGGTTCGTGCGAGCCCATTTTAGACATCTAAGTTCCAAGATCTTTCCAATGATATGATGAACTTTTCAATCCAATGGGTCTTGACCCCCTGAAATCGCTCTTTGAATATTCGGTAGTCCATCAAGACTCCAACTCCCAAAATGAGAGTTCGCTTGGAAGTGTGAGTGTTAATTCTCTCACACTTTCCTACATCCCGAGAATATGAGATGTGACTTTCAGGCTTCCCTCTTGGCCCGCATCCTTACAAGCCATTGCCTTGGTTGTGAGCCTAAGGTTAGGGTTGCGACATAGATAATGATGTAGTTTTATCCTTAATGCGATTTATACCCTTATCATATAGGACATTTATAACCTCCATGTGGAGGCAACCTAATATTATTTTGTACTTCCTCATCACAAACCTTCTTAAAGAAGACGTGTTGATGAAAATTTTAAATAATAGAACTAATAGTATATCAACTTTGTATGTTGGCAAAAGGCCATATTCCGCCAAAGGAAGGATCCAAAGAGTTGGACCACCTTTTTCCAATGGTCCTTAAAATGTAAGGACAATTTTAATCTTAACTTACAAGTAATAACCCAAGATTTGAACCACCCAAAAAGAAAATTAGGTGTTTTAGATGTAAGAAAATGGGTCATGGAATTAAAGATTACATAGTACGTCTTGTTGAAGAAAGTGCAAGTATCATGTAATCCAATATAACTACCAAACAAAATTAGTTGTATCTGGGAGCTTTGATAATTGTAGATGGTAATGATGATAATTAGTATGTTGACACTAGTGTGAAAAACCACATGACCCATGACATTGAATCATTTGCGTCATACTAAGTGCAAAAAAACCCAATTTGTTTATTTAGGGGATAATTCAACCCATGAAATAATTGGACAAGGAAAAGTTTCCATAAAACTAAATGATGGTAATATAAAAAAAAGTGATTAATGTATTACATGTGCCAAGAATCTGAAAGAACCTTTTCTTAGCAAAGCAATTTGATCATGCTGGTCGTGAAATCCTCATCAAATTTGGTAATTACTTTCTTAAAAATTCACATGGTCAACAAATTGCTAAATGTATCTTGGAAGCAGATTTTTACAAGTTGTGTTACAAAAAGAAAAGAAAAGAAAATTAAATTAAATTAAAATTAAAACTCACACACCTCAATATAACATATTTATGGCATATGAGGTTAAATCATGTAAATTAACACAGACTAAAAGAAATCCAATTTATGTCTAAGGGATTGAGATCCTTTGATGAGAAAATGTCATCTATTTGTCCATCTTGTATTAAAGGCAAACAACACCTTATTAAATTTCCTAAGGAAGGAACTTACAAAGCTCAAGATATTTTGAAACTAATACATAGTGATGTATGTGGTCCCTTAAGAACTCCTACTTTTAAAGGTGTACATATTTTTTTACCTTCATAGATGATAGGTCTAAATACACCAAAATTTATCTTTTAAAAAATAAAGCTAAAATATTTTAAGAATTTAAACAATATAAAATAGCAATTGAAAATCAAACTAGGAAAAGGATAACAATGTTGAGAAGTGATAATGATGGTGAATATAAGTTTAATGAGTTTAACCTCTTTTGTCAAAACCATGGTATTCAAAATTCGCCACACCCATACCCTTCACCAAAATGGAGTTTGTGAAAGGAAGAACTGGACATTGATAGGGGTAGTCCTCACTATGTTTTTCCATTCTCTCTTACCAAAGTCTTACTAGGGGGAAGCATTACTGACTACCAACCACTTTCAAAATAGACGTCCAACTAAAACCATCTTAGAAAATAAAAGCCCTTATGAAGTTTGGATAGGAATTTTCCCTCCATTCACATATTTAAAGATATTTGGATGTGCAGCATATGCATTAATTCCTAAAGAATCTAGACACAAATTAGAATCCCATTCCATGAATGCATTTTTCTTGGATACATTGAACAATCCAGGGCATATAGACTCCAAGTTAAATCCACAAAACAAATTATAATTTCCAAAGATGTTACTTTTGATGAAACCCCTATCTTTTCACCACACAAGGATATACATGTAGAACTAGTCAACCAAATGCATGACCTCCTTTTGGATCAAAATTTTCTCAAAAGTTTCACATACCCTCCTAATCCTATAAGTTCAATCACTATTCCCAATTTGCCTTCTCCAATTCAACCCATGAACTCATCACCTAGTCATATTATACCAATAGATTCAATTAAATCATTAATTAATTTTGATGATTTTTCATCTCCAAGTAATCATTTACTTAACCCAAATCTTATAATTATTGAAGAATTTTCTAAATTAAGTAATAATGATGACCAAAAGGAAGTCCAATCTATGCTTGGAATAGCATGTGAAAGAAGCCATTTGAGACAAAATCCTAGACAAACACAAAGAGTCATTAAAAAGCCCAATAGACTCATAAAAACATTTGAAGAAAATTTGACCCCAAGTACTAGTAAACATCTTCATGCATTATTTCATCAAAGTTTTTCAAATTCAAAACCCACCACATATATGGAAGCCCTTAGTGGGTCAAATGTTTCAAATTAAAAAAAGGCCATCCAATCAAAGTTTGATTCCTTACAAAAAAAAACACTTGGATCCTTATCACTTTGCCCAAGGATAGAATACTTGTTTCCAGCAAATGGGTGTTAAAAATAAAACATATTCCAAATGGTAATATAAGTAAATATAAAACATGCCTTGTGGCAAAAGGTTTACACAAATTGCAGGCCTAGACTTTGGAGACACATTTTTCTCAATAGTGAAAATAAATTCCATATGAATATAATTATTAGCATTAGTTGCACACTTTGATTTTGAGGTTCACCAATTTGATATTAAAATAGCTTTCCTACATGGAATCCTACATGAAAACATATATATGAAACTTCATGTAGGTTTTGACATCCCAAAATCTGACCTTCAATTGTCAGCTTAATTTCTAGTTTTCTTACTTGCCTACTTTAGATGAGGATCCAGGGTCTAGAAACCAGTAGCCTTTAACTATGTACTAACCATTACTTGCTTCCATACTAAAGCCCACTTTAGATGAGGGTCCATGTTCCAATTTCCTAGGAACTAATTTGGACTATTTTGAAGCGAATTGAATCCTTGAGTTGGATTTTACCTTGGTGCCTAGCTTGATTCTTGGTTCTCCAAATCATGAACTCTTCTTTTAACACTAGTTTTTGGTCCAAACCAATTGATTTTCCCTCCAAAATAGGTGCCATGTAGGTTTAGCTTCAATTTGCCATTTTTTGGTCTTGGACCCTCGTCTTAAGGCCTTGGGACCAATTTAAAGCTTTTGACCAATAAGATTGCTTGAATTCATTGGTACTTGGACTTTGGACCCTCAAGTAAAGTCACCCAAACTACTAACCATTACCTTAATTTTTAAAAACTTACCAAGTAGCCACTTAATCATCCTATGTGTCACCAAAATGAAACTTGTCATAAACTCATTTGAGGTTTCTCCACACTAAGTCATGTGAAGCTCCCAATGGATTGTGTGTTGGGGGCTAAGGTTGACTTTAGCCATTATTGATTTGCAGTAATTGTTTCATGCTAAGTTATGAATACCCTTTTCATGGAAATTGCTTCCTATGATTATTCCCATATGCATAACCAACATAAAACTCTTTGTCTTTACCTTCCAAAATCAAGCCATCAACCATTTCAATTGTTACCATTTTTTTTTTAATCATGGTGTGATTTAGATTTGTTAATCATATATGCCACATAGACAATGTCTACGTGTTCTCCTTCTTTGTTTCAACACCAAACGATCTTGTGACATTTGCATGCACAACCTTTAAATCATACTTAGTGACAATTTCTATCTCCAACTGATACATTTTTTTTTTGTCACCCTAGTCATGACCACATTTCCTTCTTGGATTAATTAGGAACCATATTTCATGTGCAAAGTGAAGATGTTTTTTTTTGTTGCTCTATAACATGAGAATAGGCTTTTGCCAAGATTCGACACATGTAACACATCTGTTAGTACACACATTTCATAGTTGTCACCCTTCTTGATTTGTACCAGAATGTCTCCAAGCCCTTTCGCTCTCATCTTGACTCCACTAATGCTTCAATTGGTTGATCTTTTGTTCCATTGATGGGTTGATGGGTGAAATCATGGTTAAAAGAACTAGGGGCAACAAGGTAAAAGTATTTTTCCAAGGACTGCACATGACATGTGTCATTCTTACATTGGTTTATGACTTAAAGTTCTATATTTTAGATACCTTTTTAGCATTGCATTTTATATATATATACATTTTGACTAATAATTGATTTTACATCATATATATTATGCATCCATGCCCTCTATCACATATATATGAACAACTTTTCGTCACATTTTCAAAATCCATAATTTTTAAGATCAAAAGCATTTTTGAACCAAATGTGTTCAAATAGGTTATTAAAACAATTTTCATCAGTTCAAGTCCTTTTTCCCTTCTAATCATCAATGTTAAAATCCTTTCGAATTTCCAAAAGGAATGGTGTACATTTGGTAGAAAAAAAAATGTTTGAAAAAAACAAGGATTGTCCACTCTTAAGGTTTGAATGCTTTGAGCATGCAAAAACATTTTTGATTTGTGTCAAGCTTTTGAGCATGTAAACTTTGCAATTAATGGAAAATATTCCAAAAATTTATAACAATCCAAACTATTATGTTTTTTTTGTGATTTTTCAAATATACAAAAATGTAATTTTAAAGAATGTCCATTCACAATAATAAAAATTGGCAAAAATGTAACCATTATATTTGCAATTATATGCGATTATTAGTTATTTGCAATTACATTTGGATTGTTTTGCAACTATTTCTTATGTTGGTCATATTTGCAATTACAGTGCAATTAGTTTGCGACTATTTTAGTGTTCATCTTTCCATGTGAAAAATATTTAGTTTAATTTTCATCCAAGAAGAACAATTTATGTCCCATTAATTGCAAATATGACTAATTTAATTGTAACCTTATGAGTATACAAAGATGTATTTTGTGAATTCTAAAGAATATAGTTAAATGTATTAGGATTTATAAATGTATATTTTGAATTTATATGAACAACCATATTATATGTGTATTCAAGTATTATTATTAACATAAATGGCCTTGATATTATGGTTACATTAAATTAGTATTTTAACTAAAATACGTGCTAAATATATTATGCCCATATTAAAAGTTTATCCAAACCATCTTATTGTATTTCTTTAAAATTATTACAAATGACATTTTAAAATATTTTTTATTAATATTATATTATATATTAATATTAATTACATGAAATTAAATAATATATATTAATATATTATTATTAAATTATTTTCAAATGACTAATGTACTTATTAAGAATTAATTCATATTTTAAAAAACATTCAAAATTAATTAAAATAAATCATAATAACTCGAAAAAATGATATAATAAATAATTATAATAAAATAACTAACCTCTGCCAACCAAAAATTACATTATTATTATTATTATAAATAATCAATTATGAAGTATTATTAGATTAATATAATAATTACTGGGAAATATTAATATATAGTTCTAAGTTTTTATATTTCAGCATAATAATTGATATTCATTAATTATTAATAATTCAATGACTATAATAAATTAATGATATATAATTTTACTTTCTCAGTTTTATTATTTTATTATTTTATAATAATTATTATATTAGTTAAAGTGGAAATCTAATAAATTATTATACAAATGTAGAAATTATTTTCAAAGGAAAAATATACTTATTAAAAATATAAAATAGTTATTGTAATAATTCATAAATTGCTTTAATGAATGGAGTAATAATATGAATAATAAAAATAAAATAGCTAACCTTGGCTACCAACTAGCTATAATAATCATCGAATTAATGTTATTGCTACAATTAAATATTTACATTTATATTTATTATTTACTATATAAATGAAAATAATAATGGGAATAATTATAATGAAATAATTAGCCTAGGAAAGGTATTATTAAATATAAGAAAACTAGTATTCAGTATTAATAATTAATAATTATTAATTATTAAATACTGAATATTTCAGTTATTATATTAATTTATTTGGTTAAAAAAATAACTTGTTAGTTATTAATAATTAGTTAATTATTTCAATTAATAGTTAATTAAATTGGTCGATAGATTATTATAGTATATAAAAAAAATTAATTAAATATTATTTCTGTTTATTTAGCTAATAAATTAATTGATATTTAATAATATTTAATAACATAATTAATTCTGTAATCATAAGATATTGATGATTATTAATATAAGTAAATAATTAGTTTCTAGTTTAGTTGTTAATTAATTAATTAACGAGTTTATTATAAATAAATAAAATATTGTATTCATTAAATAATTAGTAATTTTACTAGCTAATTAGTTAATTTGTTAGTTAATTAGTTAACTAATTAGTTAGCTAGTTAATTATCACTTACCTACTTAATTATATACTTTTCAAGATGAAAATGAAAACCAAAACATATAGGATAAAATTTTTAGTTACAAGTTGTTTACGACTAAACATTTTTAGTTGCAAATGACTTACAATTAATATTTTTATCCCATGGGTTTTGGCATTCATTCTCATCTTGAAAAGTATATAAATAAAATGTTTTGTTTCACATTTTCATATTTAAAAACATGGGCATATGGGATGAATCAATAAAAATGATTTAACCGAAAATAAAATATAAATATTCATGTACTTACACCTAATTACTTATTTCCTTAACTTACCTACCTACTAGGTAGGTAGGTATTTAGTGTAACCTACATACATAAATATTGATTTAAATTTAATTTGGAAAAATTCAGTTAATATGCCACGTGGCAAATTTTTATTGCACCACGTTTCACATTCTAAACCATCCAAACATAAAAATTAAACATTTTAGATTTTTTCAAAATAATAATTAAATATTTTAAATTACTAAAAGTCAGGACATGTGGCAATACGTAACTTGTTCCCATTGTTCACCAAAAAAGTCAAATCTTAGTTGCAAGCGACAATACATATATGATTAGTCAAAAGATGAAGGCATATTTCATTGACTTTTTCTTTCAACAAAAATTTGTTGTTGTTTGCAACTAATGTCAATATAGATTATCCAAAGCGACTATTGAGATTTTAGTTGCAAATGTCACTTGCAACTAAAAATTAGTCACATGGGCTAGTTGTAAAATGGCTATTTTCTATTAGTGTAACTTGGGTGGCTCCTTTGATTGTGATTTTACCTTGATAACTTTTGAACCATGACCTTTGATTTGTCATGTGTTGCATACAACCACTATTAACATACTAGTGCAAGCTATGAAGCTTTGACAAGTTCACCATGAAAACTTTGTAAAGGCCTCTTGATTTCTTGCTATTTGACCCATCACTCTTCTTTTCTTCTCCTTGATCTACATTTTCATATGCACATTTTCGAGCCCAATGCCCCTTTGTTCCACACTTGTGGCACTTTGAGTTCTTCTTCTTCTATTTAATCTCCTTGTGTCGTGCCTAGTGTTGTTCATACGTAAGGGTAAGCCGTTGCTTGGTTCTTCATGTTTCACTAGCCTTCAATGAAGCTGCATATGATGTCACCTTTTCAACACTTCCTTCCAACCTATTATTCAATCTTGTTTCTTGTTGGAATAATCAAAATGTGAGATTTTCCAAAGTCTTGGAAACATCCGGAATGTTATCCCATGCAGACATGACATTGTCATATCTATTAGGTAAGTTGCTCATGATCATGATCTTGGCAATGATGGCCCTAATAGTCTTACATCTTTTGTTGGCTAACTAGCTTATGACCATTTCAATTTTACCAATGTACAAAGGAATGGTGTCTCCTTTCACCATATCACATTTGAAAAACTTTTGTTGTAATGCATGGACATTTTTTCTGGAATCCTATTCTTGGATAACAGAAACCTTGTCCCAAATAACATGTGTAATGTCGCATGCAATAACATACTCCACATATTTTTTGCTAATTGTTTGGCACATAAGACTGGTCACTTGATTGTCACATTTCTTCCAATATGCTTGAGCTACTTCAACAATTGTTGGTTCAACCTCACTTCTATCAACAATGCCCAACAATTCTTTTCCCATGAAAATTACATGCATTTGAAACTTACATAGATGGATTTTTTTTCCATTACAATGTTCTATATTACCTAATTCTTGATTACTTGAATTTGCCATGACTAACACCTATCAACAAAATATTTGTAAATTGATCAATAAGCTTATGAAAAAACGCAATTTATTAAAAGATTTGTGGGCCCATAACCTAAAGGCATTAATTATTTCCAAACAAACGTGCATGACTTCATACTAATAAATAATAGCTGGTACATTAACTTGTAACTTGTGCATGTTTTCATATTAATAAATAATAGCTAGTACATTAACTTGTAAGTAATCTACTATAAAACCAAAGTTGCATATCTAATGCAAAGGAAAGCACAAAGCCTTATTGATTGAGAGCTATCCTAGTACTAATAGGCTAAAAGAAAAACTTAATGTATGAATCGCACACAACCAATAATAATTGCATTCTAAGGTATGAAGGCAATAACCACTCAAAGCTAATAGTAATTGCATTTTGGTAGTTGGCAATAACTGCATTTTGGTACATGGGAAATTATTTGTTAAACTAGTTCAAGCTATTTTGATTATTTGCATGGCAAGAGTTCACATGATTATTTGCATGGTGGGATGATTTGTATGACATATGTCAATGTTGACATGTTCACACCAAAATAATGAACAACCACAATAGGTGGTTTATGTTGTTAAGGGATTTGTGGTTTATTAGTATGAGTGATGTTGTTTTGATTGTGTTAGTCACATATGTCTTCTTGCCTTTCGTGCAAGTATTCCATACCACAAAAAATATGGCTTGGTTGAATTAAATTAACAAATTGTACATTCCTAAAATTAAGGTTTACCACACCAATAAGTCCCTCCCTTATGAAAATAATCACCAAATTGAAATGTTATGGTCCAAGGTAAATTAAAGGTTCATGTCAATAATCAAGTTAAA
>Ga0116228_10002541_pt1 | contig 15814 bp, 17 predicted proteins | sample S1TSphfallax_2_FD_89694 | JGI IMG/M metagenome (GOLD analysis project Ga0116228, IMG submission 89694) | Host-associated microbial communities from peat moss isolated from Minnesota, USA - S1T2_Fc - Sphagnum fallax MG | ecosystem: Host-associated > Plants > Peat moss > Unclassified | place...
AGGAAGGAGAATATCATGTGGATATTGTTCAATTACTAGATGACTTGTTATACAAGGACATCTCTATGACCTTCTATGTCAACAATGAGCATGTTGTGGATGGTGAACAAAGGTTCATAGGATGGGATCACAATGGTGTAAATGTCAAAGATTTACCATGTGTGTTTGATGGTGTATATGTTTTGGATCTTACAAATATACCTATATTCGTTGTATAAAAACATTCTTGAGGAACTTCATGTTTACCACACGTGATTACTTTAACACGATATAGACACATTTCTACAAATAAAGGATACTAATATTCCCAAATGTTTAACAAGTGAACAATAATGTATTTTTCATATTTTTTTAATTTGAAAAATTGTGAAATTTTTTTGAATGATTTTTCAAAACTTAGGCCACACTTTATAAGTTGAAAAAATATCCCATCCCTTATCAAAAAGGAGTAAAAAAACCCTAAATAAGTATTTCAAATCTTGATTAGTTGGAATACCATTCACTTCTCATTTTATTTCAAAAAGTTCTATAGCTCAAATTCCAAGTAAATAATTTGACATCAAAATATTTAAATTGCATATTTTGATTATGAAAGTTTTTGTGATTTTAAAATCAAATAAGTAATCAAATTATTTAAATTTAATCTACATTTTTTGAGATTATATTATCTCTTACATAAATGGATTTTGATTTGAATTCCACAACCCACCAAGGCACCATCCACTAAAAGCCTATAATTACTCAATTGTGAATGAACTTCAAGTAAGTTAATATTTGTTTTCACTTTCGTAAACAATCCTTAAAAAATAGGTTTCATATATAAATATATAAGTAGGAAAATAAATAACTACTAACGAATTAAATTGTTTATACATAAATAAGGGTTATTTTTGCTAGCTACCTACTAATAATATATCTATTAATTGAGCTAATCACCATGGAACTAACTATGTTTGTCACCTGCCTTTTACTGAAGAAAAATTATGCTAAATAAGGCGCCCTACAAATACATTACCAAATTTTAGCAAGTGTTGTACACTAATTTTATGTGTACGCATTCGAATTTTTTATTATTTTTCAAAGAAAATGTGTGTGGGTAAATCAATGGCATCATTGGTCATTATAACCCATAAAATCTACAACTTCACTTCTATGCCCATCACTTGCATATCACTGTTTCCATTGATTCAAATCAAAATCCAAGATTTTCACCACATAACTAGAATGGAAGTATTGGATAGTTATGAGATTTAGACACATACAAGGCGATAAGCTATTAGACAAGAAGCAGTCATTCAGCTTGAAGCTCAAAAAGTGACCTTGGCTTTAATGGGATGTCTAGCTCCAAAATGCCTTTGACAATTAAGGCATTTGGACCAAGATGAGTTCCTTGCCAAATACTAATACTACCACATGCCCTATAGCTACAAGACATAATCTTTCTAGCCACCATCATGCAATATCTCCTTTTGAGTGTTCTCCCTCAAAATCAAGAACAAATAACCAATGTTCAAAGCCTTCCCAATTTGCGTGAGGGAATGGAAGAGGTGGAAAAGGATCACTTGTTGCTCTATTCAAAATCATTTCAAATCACAACCATGACCAAAAGTCACTACAATAAATATTTAGAAAATCATACAACTGAAATCAAGTAACATTCTTGATGATAAGATGTTTAAAGAAAATTGTGCCAAAGCAAACTTGAATCTGAAATGGAAACTAAATAACCACAAAGATAACTTATAGAATTCACATGATGTTGCAAGAGGAATAAAAGGGAGAAGGATAAAAAATTCAAACTATGCAGTGATTACAAAAACTTGTTTGAACTTTGAGCCTTGAAAGGCTTGAAAGAAAGACACCTAAAAACAAAGTTGGTACTAAAGGGAAACTTGTAACTAATATATAGCCAAAATGCACATAAAATCAATCACTTTGGACCATCATTAGAACTTGCCAGATGCTATCACAATAATCTACAATGTGTAGAAATAGATGGCTTTGAATTCCAAGACTAGAGTTGAACCATCCATCACCTAAAAGATGGATGGCTCAATCTTAGCACAAAAACCTAGACGATATTTTTCTAACTATGCAAGACTAATGCGGAAGCAAGCATGTTGAATTAGAGTTTCTCTTCACTCCATTTTGGCACAAAAAAATTTGAAACTTTTCAAACGACTCTAACATCAAATGGCACAAAATACAAGTCTCTTGAACATCCTCATAAACCTATGAGAACATTTGAATTGTTGCATTGTTGATCTATTCAGTATCACCACCAACCACCATATCAACAAGCTCATGGTAAATCTCTAGTTGATGTGATTTCACTTAAAGCTTCATGTACATTGTGGCTTAATATTTAGAAATGCACCCTAGCATTTCTAATGGTGTTATCACCAACTTCATAAAACAATGGAATAGGAGTCTTTGTAGTGAAATATGGAGGGTATTGTTTGTGTTGTTGTTTATGAATATGGGTGGCCATGCTTGGACTTAGTGTGTTAGATATGTGTGCATTATATATTCCAAAGGTTGTCACATTATTCAAATGGATTTGAGGTTTTGAATGTTTTTGTTACACATCAATTTGCACACAACACTCAATGGTTGGCTAGCACCTCCAGAAAGGAAAGTTGCATTAGTTCGCAATGCACCACTATATTAGAAATCCCAAGATCTCAAAGGCACATCTACTAATGCACAATATTAGAAAGCTCAAAAGCTCAAATAACTACTAATTAAGGTCATATTAGTTACTAATCTATATTTTTTTAATTTCAAAAGGTTAGAATTGTGCAAGTTTTAGAAGGTAAAAGACTAATAGTTATGAACCATATCGACATAACCATGGCTGGTAGTCTCAATTTTTAAAAGTTGCGTTAGGGATATTCAAATGTGATGAGGTTATTAGGGGCTTTTAACAACTTCATGTTAAAATAAAAGTGGATAAATGCACACGGTTAAGTGGGGGGGTTGTTTTCTTTTCTGAAATATGGTATAAGTTGGGTTAGTTTTTTTCTTCAACAAAAAGCTAATAAACCATAGTTTTAGAACCTTAGTGGCGTAATTAGGGGTGAGAAATCTCTAGAAGGTTGGGGGCAGAAAGAGACACCAAAATTCATGGTGTGAAACAAAACATTGGTCTTGTTCTAGTATTTAGTGAGTAACAAGGATGTTGGGGATTTATGAAGTAGATGAAAAGGGGTCAATGAAAGGTCCAATAGAGATAAAACAATCTTCAAACCTTATAAGCATACGATTAATCCAAAACAACTTAATGATTGAATAAATAAGGGGGATAGGGTGGTAATGGCAATTTGAGTTTCATGATGAATGAAACATTTATTTAGATTATGGTTAAGCTCAACAAGGAGTTGCAATTACATGCGGAGTCCTAGTTTATGTCGCGATAATAATTCATAACTATAAGAAATCTAGGATGCGTAAAATGGTGCGAACTAAGTAGTATGCCTTGTTATTAGGAGGCAGTTGGCGAATCGGACCGTGCAACCAACAATAATGTCCAACGCCAAGAATTGAAGACCATGCGAAGATAGAAATGTATTTAGTTTCGTAACAACCTTCATAGACAGTTTCAGGTTCATCACCAAAAGCAGGGTTGACCTGCAACAAAATCACCAGGGTGCAAAATTTCGGAGAAATGTGGTAGTACCAAGCTCGAGGGGGATCGACTTTAAGGCAAGCGCGCACCTCTCACAATTTGGAATTTTCATCACGAAAATGTTACATCAATGTCAAATCTAAAGATGATTTTGGGGTTAACTTTTCATTCACTTGCGCAGCTTGAAGGCCTGTAAAACGTGGCCATACGGACACCATGATTTCAAGGAAAAAAAAAAGGTCTTGAACCAAATCGAATCAACAATGAATGTGTGGGGGATTTATGACATTAAAATGCGCGATTGTAATTTGTAGGCCAAGGAAAAGAGAAGAATTACATAAATAACGACCTATAATCATGGTAAAGTAAAACCTTAATATCAAAAGAAAAAGACAAAAGTCTGAATAAAGTTACTTAGGGGGAAGTGGGAAGAGGTGAAAAAAAATCTTCTCCTTCTCCTTCCATTGGCCTCCAAACATAAAAACCTTCTCTTTCTCCTTCCATTGGCCTTCGAGCATATAAACCTTCTCCTTCTCCTTCCATTGGCCACCAAATGGGGATCTTCCTTCATCTCCTTCCTTTTCTTTAAAAAATCGAAGTCAAATGATTTGGGGCGTTTTTTTCCGAACATTATTCTCAATTCAAATCTTGAAAAGACTTGTTCCCACAACAACTTTACAAATCTTCTTGGGTTTAGTACCATAACTTACTACTGGTTTAGCTGCAGGGTTTAAGATTTGGTAGAAAGGTGCACCTCGTAGTTAGCTTTCTAAAAAACTAAAGTAAGCTTGATTTGGATAACATATGTGTTAGAAATAATGTTTTAAATGGCCAATGGTCTACAATCAAATTAAACTTCCTACCTTTGCAAAACCTTCTCGGGTTTGGCAACATAACTTACTATTGGTTTAGTTGTAAAGCTTAAGATTTGGTAGAAATATGTGTCTTGTAGTTAGTTTTCTAAGGAGCCAAAGCAAGCCAACATATGTGCTAGAAATAATGTTTTAAGTGATTGGTGGTCTACAACCGAGTTGAACACGATGTTAAACTTTTAAAAGTTGGTTTAAATGAATGACATTTTAACATAAGATTCTAGGATTTGGCATGTTGAGCTTGGAAAATGTATGTATCATTTCTAAATCATGATTGATGCATAGGAGGCAAGTTACTTGGTTCCAATTACAACCACAATTTAACATTTAGAAATACACTTGCATTTTTCTTTCATTGGTAGCATTTGTACTTTCAAGTATAATCGCTTCATAAAACCGGGAATAGAAGGACAGAAAGTCGCCTCACAAGCATCAACTGTTAATATTGGTGACACAAAACTTCTTGGGGAGATGTTCCCTTTCTAACACCCTCTTAACACTTGTGGGTTTGACACTTCAAATGATGCAGCCAAACTTATTGAACTACTACAATTCTTAGCAAAAAAAGTTGTGTAATGCATATTTTAGGTGCTAGTATTGACCTTTCAAAAGCCCTCTCCAATTCCTACATTTTCATAACAACATGCAAACCCATGTTTCTAAATCAAACAAAAAAACAATCACCTTTTTTTTTTAATCTCAATAACATTGGAAACTTACTAATCATTTGATGTGTCATGGGTTTTGGATTCATAATATATAAGCCATGTTACATCTCATGACAAATAACCTCCAACAATGCCACCATTTCCTAAAGCTCCTTGAATAAAAAAACGTTCAGACTCATTGTGTTATAGAAATGATCAATCTATCCTTATGGATGTTTCCTACTGACATGCCCATAAGCCTTGCTACCACTCTCCCGATCAAGGTTGTCATGTCCTTTAGACTTGATACAACCATCACTAACAATCCAAGCCTACATGCTCTAGCACCTTAAGCTTTCTTAACCCTAAAATTAAGTTCTTAACCTTTCACCACCTTAATTATGTGATTTTTTCACTAAAGTTGAATTGAATCAAAGATTACAAACCCTCCAAAGGAAATGACAATTTCCTTAATGATGTTCACCCTACTTGATTTGCTTTGCTTTCTTCTTCTTCTTGCCAAAGGGGGGAAAATAATCATCTATTTTTTTGCAAATAAGCTTACTATGAAAAATGAAAGAAACAAACATCAAAATGTTCAAATGAAAATGATAATGATATTGATGTCAATTAAAAAACTTTCACAATTGATAAAAACTCATCAAATCAACAATATATCATACATAATTTTAAGATTACCAATAGAAACATACCCATTTTAATTCTCTATGTCCATATGATTTTTTTGGTAAGACAAACAAAATCAACAACATCCGTTGTCATAGATTTATAGTGAACGCCCTCAATACAACACCCATATCCTTTACGAATTCAAAGTACCAAACATTCTAATTATACAAAGTTACACAATATCTTCACAAAAAATGACCTTGAAAATTATGCCCAAGCCATTTGTATTTTGTTTACATCATGGCATGCAAATTTTGACATCAAATTAGATCTCACTATATCTTGGGAAATAACACAAAAAAATGTGTACCCAACATTTATTGATTTGCCAAAAAATAAAAAATGAAAAAAATCAAGGGATGTAAATAGATTATTAAGACTATAATCAACACAACCAAAATTTGATAAAAAAACATAGAAGAAAAATCAACAATGAATCCACTTTATGAAGATGATATTGAAAATGAACTTGAACAAAATGTCCGTGACATAAAAGAACAAAACAACAATATACAAACAAAATTCAGTCATGAACAAATAGAAATTGAATATCTATTGTGTAACACAACTATTAAAACCTATGTAATTGAAATAACAAAACATTTAGAAATTTTTTTTAAAAATGAAAATATCAATAATCATAATGTAAACTTCATTATCAAACCTTAGGTGTTGATCAAACAATGGAATCAAGATTTGAAACTTCCACAAATATCAGACCTTGATGAATCAACACCAGAAATTTCACATCCATATTCAAACACAACCTATACAATTGAAAATACAAAACCTAAGCTACTCCAATTACCATTTAATGACATGCAATCATATGATATTGAAAATGAAAATGAAAACATAATATTCATTGATGAAACAAATATTTATTCACCATTACACATTAAAACCATCATAAAGGAAAAATACAAGTTAAATGATTTACAAGCCATTTCATTTTAAAATTTCATTGCAAATACAACAAATAATCAATTATTACAATTTGCAAGAGGAGATGTAGGTATTGGTAAAACACAAATAATCATAGCTATCCAATATTTTTTTTTGAAAACATGAAAATAACAAAAATTTAGAGTTACAACATACATTGCAAATGTAACCTTATTAATAAATGGAACAATGATACACTTTTTGTTGGGATTATTGATCAATAAACACACAACTATAAGCAAACCTAACTTAATCATAAACATATGGCCAAATGTTCAGTTCATCATTATCAACAAAATATCCATGGTAGGTTGCACTTTGCTTGTCACAATACACTTAAAATTATAAAAACTAAAATCTAACATTTTACCATTTGGAGGAATCAACATAATGTTCATGGGAGTTTTTTACAATTTCCGCCAATCAATGACACACCGTTATATTCAATAAACATACAAACAATTTTTACATTCACAAAATTAACATAGAAAAAAATCATAGGTAAGAGCCTTTGGGAGAATTACATTCGACCATATAGTATTATCCTAACAAAATAAATGAGACAAAATAAAGACATCCAATATGCTACCCTTTTAGAAAACCTTCAAACTGGAAATATTTTAAAATCAAATTTTGACTTATTAAAAACCCATTTTTATCTAATTTAAATGACAACTTATTCAATGATCCATGGAGGACAACCATTTTTATAATTCCTTGTAACAAATTACAAAATGCCATAAACCATTACATGATAGATATCCATTGAAAAACATCAAAACAAAAATGTTACATTATTGTCACAACTAACACATACAAAAAAAGTCCAATATGTAATGATATCAAATACATCATAAGACAAACAATGCCCATAAGTAAAACTCAATGTTTAACACCTTTATTTAAAATCTATAAAGGAATGAAAATCATTATTACTAAAAATTTATATCCTAAATTCGAAATTGTAAATGAAAGCACTAAAGACATCAAAAATGTATCCCTCACAAATTTGGAATGGATACAAAAAGATGTTACAATACATCCCCCCATAAATGTCTTACTCAAATTTAATGGTTTCATTGAAAAAGACATAAAATTACAAAACATAAACTAGAAAGCCACCATAAAATATCATATCAATAATACTTGTATCAAGGAATTTCCAATATCACTATCACATATTGGAATCAAACACCTCCAAAACATTCACAATCAATAGATATCAATTACCAATTGCCCCAACTTTTTGTCTCACAAACTTCAAAGCACAAGGACAAATATTTGACAACTTAATCATAGACCTTTTTCAACCACTTGACAATGTGTGTTTAAATATGCACAACATATATGTAACCTTATCACGTCTATGATCCATAAATGGACTCACAATCCTACAAAATATTACTATGCAAAACATACATAAAGCTAACTTCAAAAAATGATCCCTAGAAATGTTAAAACCTATTTCAAAACATAATATAACAAAAAGCATCCAAAACAATAATCCATTTGAAATCCTACAAAGAACAAAACAAACATTTAATTATGATCGGTGATTTAAATGATGACAATATTAACAACAATATCATCAATAATTGGCATGAAGAATTCCAATTAACTAAAAATGATGAGAATATTCTTCTCAATCCAAATGGATGGTTGAATGATCAACATTTCACAATCGCAATACAAATATTATATGTTCAAAAAGTATAATTGTTAGGATACCAACAACACACATATGCAATCATGGGAACTATACATAGATACTTAACCAATTGTCTTCAACATATTTCATAAATAATAATCATTGGATCTTAGTCCAAATACATGCATCCACACTATACCTACACTACACAATATATGATTCAATTAGATCGACAATCAAAATATTACCAAATGACACCACTCAATTATTAACTAACATCATAAATGTAAAAAATTTACTATATTCATATGCAAATGTTATGCAACAACCGGACAATTCATCTTGCAAAGTATTCACAATAGCATATGCAAGTGATATAGCATTTGAACTAAATCCAAAAAAATCTATTCACAATGTGCTATAAATGAAATCACATTTCCATAACAACATAAACAATAAAACTAAATATCCATTCCCCAAATACTCACATTCAAACACACTATAAAAATAAAATGGTAGATTGTCATTAGTAGTGCATAGCAATGTGGAACCCAAGTTTCTTGAATGTGAATGTGAATTAGACAATGCTTTGGACATGAATCCATTTCCATTGTTGAAATTTTGATCATTGTTCTAATTTTAGTTTGGTTTTGTTGGCGTGTATCATGTAGACAAAAGTTCAATGTTGCATGAAGATGACACCCATGTTTTTCAAATATAAGGATTGATTTAGGTGATTCAAAGCTTGATCTTATGACATAAAATTTATTCATTACTCTTTCATGACAAAGTGCATCTACACTTTTCCTAATACATGTAAAATATTTAAGTTAAACTTGCAATTAATTGTGGGTTCCTCTTTGAAGTCTTTTATTAATTTAATTATTATTTTCAAGATTTTAAATGCACACCATAAGTGGCCACCTAGTAAATAAGATAGATTTAGTGATCATGATTGAAAAATATTTATATGCATTTGATGTGTAGAAATTGTCCATTCTCCCATACAATTTTTCATGTTTCCATGAATTTTGTTTTGCCTAAACAACAAAAAATTAAACTCCAAACATGAAAATATTTTATTGTTAAAAATTTGAATTGATTACATGTTCTTGTGTGTTGTTAAAACATTAACATAGTTCAAAATTTTCATTTGCTCCTATATATTACATTTAAAAAGAAATTCTTACAAATGAAGAAGCTTTATGGAAGACATAATCCACATTTGTCATGATCTATATTTAGAATTTTGGAATACATGGATTTTTGTGAGAATCATGTTTTCATGTACCAAATTTCAAAGCTTTGAATTCAAAAAGGTTATTTTAGATTGTCAACTTAACAAAATGGATGGGTGGAGTACCTACAAACATATGCTTTAATGTTTTTAAAACATGATCATCTTATTATGTTGTACTTTGATCCATTAGTTAGAAGGACCTTGGGGTGAAGGTGACGATGGTCAAGTCTTTTATGATGGTCTTGCAACATCCATTATAAGCCTTGAATTAGATTATGATGAAAATCCAGAACCTGGAATCATTTGACAAATCAATACTGTGTATGATTATTATGGCCATCAATATGAATCATCACATGGTGACCATCATGGTTTTGGAGGTGCTAAATGCATTAAAAAGGAGTTTTCTTGAGACAAAAAAATATTCTTTTCATGAATTTGAATTTTTCACATATGTGGAGACATTTGACTTTCTCTTGGTTGTACTATATTTCAAATCTGACTTTTTTCTTATGTGTATTATTAATATTGATTTGGCAATGTTGTTTGTAGATTGTGTTTGAAAGGCATGAATTCCTCACACAAGTTGAAGGACACCATGGAATAACAAAAACGTTGTGGATGGATCCATTGTTTTTTGATCCAAACATCTATGCATTGACATCAATAAGATTTCATACCAACCTAGTTTATGGTCCATATGGTGGTACTAAAAGTGGAAAACATTTAGTAAACTTCAAGAATAGTGTTGGTAGATTTCTTGGGTTTGTTGGATGTTGTGGTGGTGTCATTGATAAACTTGGGATTATCATAGTCCTTGATGACAATTAATGGAATATGATGGATAAAGCATTCAAGCATATTGAAATTTCAAACTAGTTCAAGCATATATTTCATCTAGTTTATTAATCGAGAATATGTGAGGTTTGATAAAGTCATGATAGATTATTGTGGTTAGAAGTGCAACCATTGTGCTATTTAAGTAGTCGATTCAACGTGATGGTAAAGTTGAAATATACTTTTGGGCAAATGAACTTTTAATCCTTTAGTTTAACATTTCCTTTACAACAAGTTTAGTTTACAAATAGAAGTGTTCCAACATGATAAAATTTATGTTGGGATGTGTTTAGAAGGGGGAGTGCAATGAAATTGTAATAGTGTAAGAACTAAGGTTTTGTGCTTGGTTTCACACCTTGAAGATAAACAATCAATTGGAGCAATTAGAATTTTTATTTCATGGATTTGATCAAACAAAACTTATGCAATTTTGTGTCATAAAATTTCATGAAATGGGTAAGTACATGATGTTAAGACACAAACAGACTCCTTGTTGATAAGCCATTAATGTGCACAAAAATATTCTTAGATACATTTCCAAGTCAAAACAAGGACTTGAATTTGGTTTCAAATACATGTGCAACAAGTGAAGTCTTAATTACCTTGAAATTACCATGGTTCAATTTGAAATAGAGTACACAATTGGAAGGCTAATGGTTGAGGCTTTGAGCTTTTACTTGCATTGTTCCCTACAAAATTTAAAAACATTCATTTGAAATTGAATGATTGATTGTGATTTCATTTGCAATGTCATGAACAAAGGTTGTGATCACATGGAATTTGGCACTAATATATGGAAAACACAAGGTTGGGTATGAGCACCTATTGACTACAATGTCCAATAGTTAGATTGCATTACTACTCTATGTGCGCTTTGATGCATTTATGACCATACAATTGCTTGTATGTGGCATTGTTTGAACTTCAAATTGCAAGAGGTTTTGATGTGACAACTTGAAATGCAATTTTATGAAAATAAATCAAACTCAAGCATATTCAAAGAGACATAAAAAATACAAAGCAAGAACTATACCAAGTTCAAAGGAACAAGGCTAAAGATAAAAAATAAGTAGCAAACTAGTAGGAGCCATAAAGGAATAAAAAAGCGAAAGGATAGCAACGTAATCTTAAAAATCTCACATATAGGAAGTAACCAAGTGAAGAGTCACTTGTTCCAACCCATAGAAGAAGGTGATGAACCTGAAAAATCAAAATAACTAAATCTAAATCTAGGTGAAAATATTAGACTTAAAAGTGTGATTTTATTAACACCCCCTCTTGCACTCTAGATTATTCTACACATTTTTTTGCTGAAACTATGATCAACATAAGTTTTGCTAAGAGAAAAAACTAATAGGCTACCTTTATAGATGGCAAAGAAGGTTTGGATTGCTTCAAGTCTTGTATGCCCATCTATTTTCTAAATTTCTAAAATTTAATCTTACCTAGTGGTTTGGTAAAAATATTAGCTAGTTGATCTATGGAAGGAATATATGAGCAAGTTCAATTTGTGTGAAAATAACTTGATTGTGAACAAAGTGATAATGTATTTCAATATGTTTGGTGGCAACATGGAAGATAGGATTTTTAGCAATGATCATACAACTCTGATTTTCTTGACATAAAAAGTTATACCACTTTCCACATTAATACTCTAATTTCCTACAAGAGAGCTTGTACACTCAACAAGAACACAACATTCAACTTTGGGTAATGGGTGTTGATCCCAACTTAAATAGGTAGCTTGAAGTTGATTTACACTTCTCATAGTCCCTTACCCAATCTGCATTAGTGAATCTGTGTATTATGTTTTGAGTCCCCCTTGTAGATTGCACCTAGGGGCAACTCAACATACGTATTATAATTATGTTAATAGCATACATGATATTAGGTTAGGTATGAGTCTGGTAAACCAGCTTCACTACTATTTGTTTAAAGACGGTAAGTCTAATTGATTCTAAATGTTTTTTCTTCCCAAGTCAAAAGTCATCTGGAAGTGGGGTTGTTAACTAATTGCAATCCTTCATCTAGAATCCTGCAAACATTCTACTTGCATAATCCCTTTGCATCATGAATATTCCCTCTCTAGATTGATGAATTTTACACCAAGGTTGAATTTCAACTTTCCCAAGTTAGTCACTTCAATCATAATTTCCATGGGTGTAGCTTTAGCCAAGCTATATTCTCCTTATCACTTTTAATGAGGAACAAATCACCTATGTATCAGGTTCTTCTCTTCAATCACTGGTAGAAAATAGATGATTAATAACATGATTTTAAAAGACAAAATTAGTCTTTGTTCTCATTATGAGAGTATATGTGATGGTCTACAGCTTACGAGAGTTGGTCATTTTAGTGACATGCCTTTGCACATGAAAGAGCAAAATCTATTCACACGATTGAAAAGTTCAAATATTTATTTTTTTAGTTTGGTGAATAAGAAGACTAATCTTTTAAGACCATGTCCACAAATTGGAAGATCAGTGTTGGTCTGGTATGACCTTTGAACATAGTAAGTACCAGCTTAACCCTGGTATTGGGTCCAGGATTCACTTCTGGCTGGTATGTTTCTATCAATTATAAAAATACCTGGCATTTTTATACTTGATATTAAAACTCGTACGGGTCTGGTTCTAGTCTGGCCTTACCTGCCCCCTCAAGGCTGGTACTGGTACAAAGTTAGTATCACCTGAGATCATACTAGCCTTGCGGGGTTCTTTTCTACTACCAACATTAATACCGCATGTTAATACCAACACCGGTTGCTAAGAATTACAAGTTAATCCTGAACTGATTCTGATCTGTATGGTATGCAACAATTCCATTCATAAGTCCAATTATGCAAGGTCAGATGATTGCTCAACTTGTGGTGCATACATTTTAATTCATACAATGACCCTTGCCATCCAGAGTCAACAGGAAGCAGCAGGAGATACCCATAAAGACCAATCCTGGAAAAGGTTGTGCTAGACATCTTACAGAGCTGGGAGAACAAAGTGTTTTTTTCTGACAAGGGCTGCCACTAGAAGACAAAACCTATGATGACAGGCTAAGTCGATTTGCACTAACAACATCCAGTTTGGTGTTCTACAGTTGCGAGGCAAGAACTGCTCTTCACTCCAACAACTTGCACTCTCTTAACTTTCCCTGCAAACAAATAGATGTCATGGTTAGCAATGTGCCAGACTGAAGAATGGCAACAAAGACTAAGCACCCCAATCACAATCACAAAGAACTCTAGAATACCAATCTGAAATCATTCACATCACAAACTCACACAATTGCGTAAAGACACAAAGTCAGATGTCAACGTCCTACTTTCTTCCAAAGCAAATACAGAAAACAAATGTGTACTGAATACAACTCACAACAATACTGACCAGTATCCATCTTTGCGGCCCTTGAAGCCAATCTGACCAAGAGTTAACACAATGAACAGCCCAACGTGCCAGGTAATCAACCACAACCTACAAATTCCCTCATACACACCACCCATGGTTAATAGCAGCTCTGTAAGATTAGTATTAAAAAACCCTGAAAACTCTCTAATTTTCCTGTAGAATGTCTGTCAAAAAGACCATGTTCACAAAATTTGAAAACTAGTACCATACCCATGATGTCAAAGAGAACAATTGTATTTGCGCAAAGACAATATAACCACAATGTAAAATGTATATTCCAGTGCTAACACTGAATTCTTGAGTAATAAGTAGACCTCCCAACTGAATTATAAATGTCAAAATTTTCCTACTCTATTTAAGACCTTTGATATGGGGGAAAAGATGGGCAAGTCTAGAAATATTGGAATCCAGGAAATGGCTGTTGGCAGCAACATTTTGCAAAGGATCAATGCAGTCTGAGCACAATCAAAATATGTTTCACACGTAGTGGGCTACAGTAAGATTGCTACAAGGAGGACACTGACTGACTATCGGCCAGGCATTCAAAACACATTGTGACGTAGTAAAAGCAGATATGATGTTCAATCAGGGAGAGAACTTGTGAGACTATATTACCAGAATGGTGAGGTGACAGAAGGACCGGTGGGAAAGTGAGCAAGCTCGGGTCCAATGCTTGCCAGAAACAGACCAGTCAAGCTGTTGCCATTGATGACAGGAATGCTGGAGGGTGCAAGCCAGCCAATGAGGCCAAATCCAACAACAGAGAGATCCCTCCGCAACCAATCTCTATTGAAGCTGTTCACCCAAACCTCAGGGGAAAAAACACATACACCCAATTGCCATCAACACAAACCGTAGCTCCAATAACAGATTTATTATCTTCAGATTGCAACATCTGTTCTAAAGATGCGAAAGTTGTTTTTCTCCGTTTATTCAGTGCCAGAATTCATATGTGGTGTAATCACAGTGAAGAAGAGAAGGATGTACATACCAAGTGACGCGTGACATGCAGAGGGGGCGGCCCAGCTGCAGACTTGGGGTCATCAAAGAGCAACTTCTGTCTCCGCTCACGAACGCTGTAGACGTAGATCACACAAGACAGTTCAGTCAGACGAGCACTGCAGAAGATGATGGATATGAAACCCTTGCAAATGGTAATACACGATAACAGAGACAGACACGGTGAGAACTTTAAACCTGAGGTGAGCTGAACTTTGGAAGGAGAAACTGCTCTTCTTCTCAAGGAAGATCCGCCGAGTCCTGCAACGACGGGAGTTGTAACTGCCATTGTAGCCATCGTTGCTGCCATAACTTCAGATACAATGCCTGCAAAACACACACAAACAAAGATTGACACACAAAAAAAAGTCTGAGGTAACAACTCTGCACGGCGCCACTGCAGCTCTACACACAACAACGAAGACTCGACTTTCTTCAAATCCGCCTACCCGAAAGAGCAAAATCATACAGAAAACAAAACAAAACAAATCCGAGAAGAGCAAAATCATACAGAAACAAAATCAAACAAAAATCAGAGAAGGGCAAAGTCATACAGATTTTTTTTGGAAAAAAATCCGAGAAAATTTGCAGATGATACAAGAGCAGAGAGAAGGGATTTGCTGCTTCGCTTACACGGGATTGTTTGTTGCGACAGATCGTTTGCTGGAAATGGGAATATCAGCGAGCGATCTGCTGGTACGTTGTGCTTTGGTGCAAGCGCTTCTAGGCACAGGCTACAGCCACATCCTCGTGGCAGGGAGCACCAATCAGGGACGCTCTCGGGAGGATTCGGCGCCTCCCTCATTGGCTGTAACCCTCAAATCCGGATAAGGCCACCAAAAAAGTGTGCCCGGCCCTTTGTTAAGGCCGGCCTCCCCCGGAGGACTGACCCCTTTCATAAAAAGGG
>Ga0116228_10002542_pt1 | contig 15813 bp, 9 predicted proteins | sample S1TSphfallax_2_FD_89694 | JGI IMG/M metagenome (GOLD analysis project Ga0116228, IMG submission 89694) | Host-associated microbial communities from peat moss isolated from Minnesota, USA - S1T2_Fc - Sphagnum fallax MG | ecosystem: Host-associated > Plants > Peat moss > Unclassified | place: USA...
AAATAAATAAATAAATAAAATGTGAAAATAGTCCACATTGATATTAACTATTATAATGAATTTATATAGGAAGAAAATAAGCTATAGACCAAGGTCATTAAACCAATGTAGAAAAAATTATGAAAATTATGAAAAATTTAGAAAAAATCAAATATAATGCAAATGTTGGAATTGTGAAATGGTTAACAAAGGGATTGACAAATTGTGTACTTTTGTGTGGACTTTGCATGTGTTGCTTTTGGTCCACCACACCATGCTTTCACCTTATAATCCCAAATATTAAGAAAAAATATACGTTTGAAATACAGTTACATGCATATTTGACTATTGATTAGATTTATATTCAATTTTTTCCATATATGTTGTCCAAATATCAGTTTAAGACAAACCTCTAGATATCAACATAACATATTCTTTAAAAAAGAAAGGGATATGCATTTAAAAAATTCAACAATTAGTTATAAAAATAGTTATATATTCAACCTTTTTTTCTCCCTTTGCCAATTATTGTTAAAAAACTTTGGATATGTATAGAACATATGCATTGCCAAATTTCAAATTTGAGTTGTATATATATTTTTGTAATTACACAGTAACCCATAAATGTAGTTTAAAAACATGAACACCTCATAAATTCAAGTAGCTTGTGGGGGAATTGAACCCCAATTCTTGAAACAAGAACTTTGCCCATAACAACATAAGCTATTTACCAAAAAAAAAACACCCAAAACCACCCCAACACCCAAAATACAGAAGCAAAAGAAAATATCAAAAGCTTGGTGAAACACAACAAATGTGTTGTTCATGAAGTTTGAAATCCATAAGTCATTATTTATGCATAAATATTTATAAGTCCTACAACATCACAACAATTGAAATCAATTACAATCATGAGAAAAAATCAAAAGCAATTTGGAATTTAACCATATTGGTTAAAAAGGAAACAACAAAAAAATTGCAAACATGGTTAGTTGCATGATTTAGTTAATCATCATCAACTTATAGTTATTCGAAAAAGCCAATTTCTTTGATTAAATCATAATTTTCTTTAGCTAGAAAACATTTAACTTTCATATAACTTTCATAACTTTCATATGACATTCATATAATCTTCAAGAACAATAGTAGGAGTGCAATTCAATTTTCGATCATCATGCCAATTTTTTACCACGATGATTATCTAGATTTTCCACTTGTAGGCGGTAGCATTATAATGCTATCAACACACCAACAAGGTTTAAAACACGTTCAATTTTGATTTAGGACCTTAGAATCCCAAGGATTTGTTTGGTTGAAAAACCAACATTTGGAAATTGATTTTCATGGGGTTGTAACTAAAAATAAGATTCGCACATGCAAATGGGAGGATAGATAACCTTTCAAACACAATTTTTTTTGCAATAACAAGAAAATTTTAAACGACTCCTCCAAATTGTATGGTCTACACATGCTTGGGAAGTAGGATTGAGTCTCAATCAAAACAAATCATAAGCAATGGAATCATTGTTTTTTGCATCATATTTAAAAGCAAGATGAATTACTTTCCCATGCCCCACATAATTTTCCACAACTTGTAAAGATTTGAAACATGGATCCAACATGATGGGAATCATGTTATGAACATTTTGTGGATCAAATATTTTCAAACATAAGAGGAATTGTTTGATCACCTTAATGATTTCCTACCACATGTTTTTTCGAATTACGAGGAGCTCCAAATCAAATTCATCAAGGATTTTAAACCCATCACCAAGTCCCATTGCTTGAGCTTCTATGCTGAATGAAATGTTAATAGTAGTAGTCAAGGCATCTTACATGAGTTAGTGCTCTTTTAATTGATTAATGGAAATAATTTCCTTTGCAACAACCTAAATTTGGGCCTTAAGAACTCATTGTTACAATGTCATTGTTTTCTACTTACCATAACATAAAAGGATAACTTTTTTGAATTAAAAACATTTTTCAAACATAATGATTTCACTTGTAAACCTTGTTTTCATATATAGGTGTTTTTAGCTTCCTAGGTAGTAGCCCACATGTTTTATCCTATTCTTGCCTCCTTTTCCTAGATTTTTTCCCCAAGTAGTTGTTCTTTGTAAATTCATTTGAGCATCTTTCACACTCACTTGCCTTAAACCTATAGAAATTTTATTATAATTTGTAGCATATTAATATGTTTTAAACAACACAAGACCAAAGTAAGTACCTTCATAAACTAATGGACTTGGTTTAATAGTTCACAATTAACAATGGAACCAATGTTGTGGCCATGGAAGCCAAGTTGGTGCCCTCATATTTTACAAAAGAAAGAACTTAGTGAATCAAACCAAATTTTTCAAGCAATGATTACAATTGTTATGCCAGGCAAAGGCCAATTGTTTCATTTACTTCAAATAACCCAATAATAGCATGCATAAGCTCCCAAGTTTCAATGAAATAATTGATAAACAAAGGTTGGGTACACATTGAGGTTGTTTGTTGCCAAGAGGTTGCAGCTTATTAATGTGGTGTAATTAGGTCACATTCGGTAATCAACAAAAAAAAATGTTGGAGTTATTAGTAGTGCAACATTTTCCAACTTCAATGAGATAATTGACAACACAAGGTTGGATATTGCACCTATTTTGTGGAACCCTAATTTTCATATGTAAGGTAAAAGTATAGCACCAAAGGCTTGCCTTTAAACTTTGACAAGCTCATGTTATGGCCATCTTGATCTTTCAATGGAAACCAAATGCAAATGACTTGGAATAATGATATGCAACATTAGAATGCCATTAATTAAGACAAATAGTTTCAATTTAACTAAATTAAAATGTCACTAGCAAAAAACAACTTGGTTGGTGAGATCTCTTGAATTGAGTTATGCAATTATAATTGCCTCAAAATTCTTCATCCATGGAATAACTTAAAAACATATACATGTTTTGGCACTTGCATTTGATAACTCCATTCCTATACTAGAATTTTCTTTCAAATCCTATGTTAACACCTTGGCATACCCATTCATGCTATTATCTATGGCCATAGTAATAATAGCAATAACATTATTTGAAAGTTCTTTTGCAATATCATTTAAGGATTTTCTTGTAACACCATTGCTAGGTCCATTTGCAATTCCATTTGATAAGCCTTCGACTTTACCTATGGAGAAACAACCACCATTTCTTGTGATGAAAAAAGTTCAACATATTTTGAAACAAGGGATAAAAATTAACTCTTCATGGTCAATTGGTGGTCTGTTTTCACATAAAAAGGATGAAGATCCAATCAATCCAATAATTGTTGTTCTGAAGCAATGATGAAGATAAGACTTAAATTGGAAACTCAAATAACTAGTAATGGAACCTTTGATAAAATATTTAGATTTGTTGATAAGAAGTGTGTTGATGTGGCTCTTCGAAGCCACTTTAATAGGAACCATCCATCATGCACTAATCCCATTAGATGAAAGTCATGCACCAATTTTGGCATTTTTAATCTAGGAGGTGGAGAAGAAGCCATTGCACACTTAATGTCTAGCAATGGGTCAAAGACACTAGGCTTCCTTGCTAGATTATGTATTTGATTTGAGGAACTGTTCAAGGTAGATGCAAAATTGAATGTTTCGTTGTTGTGATGAAACAATGTTTTTTTTCTAGGTACTCTTTATTCAAATGCATATGGTGACTAATATATCTTTAGATGTATTAATTGGAACTTGGATCTAGACTAAAAATTTCATTATGAAGTTCATTATGAAAATAACTATGTGGTTATTTATAGATAAAAAGCTCATTTGTTAGTAGTCATGAACTTTTGAAGTTGAAAAATATGGATTGGTTATATGATTGGACCATCACAAAATGGAAACAATTATATTGATTCGCATTTTAAATTTGTTATTGGGACTTAATATACGATGTAATACAAGATGATAAATTCATATGAGGAATATTTTATTTGAAAACTTTAATTGTTTGATAGTTAGGGACTTTTGAATTTTTGACCATATTTTCATAAGCCCATATGAGTTGCAACTTTTGTTGTTGTTTTTTTTTTTTTTCCAATTTCTTTGTTCCAAAAACATATGTTTAAAAAAGTTTTAGATGGGCATTATTTTTAAAAACTTTGTGGGTTTTCTTTTTAAGACTTCCAAATTAAAAATTGACATTAACTACATTAAATACAAGTTCTCACATATATTTGAGAAGGTCTGTAGGTGATTGAACATGTATTATTCAAATATTAAAATAATAAAATTAAAAAAATTAAAAACCATGTCCATTTGACTCATTTTTAAAAAATTTGTATGGATTTATAAGAAGTGTAATTTCTATCGATATTGAAACACTCAATCATGCATTAAGCCTTCATAATCAATATGAATGGCAAGAAGCATATATACTTTATACATAGTGACACATTTGCAAGTTGTTGGATCATCCACAACATTAAAACACAAACATGAGTAGCTATTAACTTGACCATTAACATAAATGACAAGTGTTCCAATGTTGGACCTTCATCGATGTGCCCATTCATTCATTGAGTTATAGGCACACATTCTCAAATTCAAACCTAAGAAAAATATACAGAACAAAAGACCCTAAACCCTATCACACCACTCTTAAGTCCATCAAAGTTCATCATTGCAAGATGATTGAGAAGTGACAACGATCACAAAGTGCAAACTTTCTGTTGTTTAGGGTTTGACATGTGTATCCAATCCACCAAAACACCAAAAGCTTGAAAAAAAACTCAAGTGCATATGCATATTCTTCAACCCTAAAAAAATCCAAAAATCCGGATGTGCATAGCATAAAATTCATTTAAAATTGGGTGAAATGAACGGTGATAGGGTTTTATACCTATTTCAGGAATCACTATGGCACGGATGTGTGTTTGTCCTCCATGAGGTCACTTTTCCAAGTCTGTGGAATCTACACTAAGCAGCTGGTTCTACACCAGAAAATGCACGCTCATCTATCACGTTCTGCTTCTTAGGTCATTCCAGGGTTCCCATTGAGAGAAAAACCCTAACCCTAATCGCAACGGCTTCTTCTAACGGCCACGTTTTGGTGGGAAGACGAGACCACAAGAAAAGACGGTGATCGTCGCTCGTCTTTCGGAAAGGACAAGAAGACCACGATTGTTGTGGCTTTCGTGCCGTTTTTGGAAGAGCTTTCCGACAACAAGTATGTTAATAAGTTGTGGACGTAATTGTTGTTGACTATGCAGAGCTAGGGAGCAAATCTAGGTCGTTTTTCTTTCGGTGCCTGTTTTGTTCTGCAACGGAAGAGAAGATGTCCTGTTTCGGTGTGTTCATTCATCTGCCTTCGCATAAGATCTGGTGGCATGGTGATTACATGTTGAAGAACGTATACAAAGGCCTTGCTGTTGTTACTTTGATGTGTTTCACGTCGGGTATCTTGCATTTGTCGATGGGCATTTCAGCTTGTAAGCGAATGCAAGATTCCCAGACGTCAATCACAAGAAGAGTCAGGAGATGGTTCTGGCGAGACAACACAGTGTGGGAATCAAATCTCTGGTGGCAATGGTGATCACATTTTGGAGCAGGTATATAAAAGGCTTTCTTGCTGTTGTTACTTTGGTGTGATTGACATCGAGTATCTTGCATTCACCTATGGGAATTCTGCTTGTGAGTGAATGCAAGATTTCCAGACGTGAATCATAAGGAGAAAGAGCCAGGAGTGCTTTGTTTTGAATAACAAATGGGGTGGAAGCCCATGCTGTTGGCAGCAACAGCTTGATCATCACAGCTTGGAGAGGAAGGTAATCGAAATCTTGCTGAATTACAAGAAAGAAAAAAAATCTCATGATCATTGGAAGTCAGTTTATTGATTGCCATGACCACCTGGAATGCATGGTTTTTTTTCTTCTTACGTTCGAGGCCGGATCTCTTGTATTCACCTACACTGGCTCTTTGCTTGGGATGAACTTGCAACACAATAAGATACAGGAGGCACTTGGGTTCAACAACAAAGTGAGCTCCCTGGAGTGGGTGGCAGCTTGGTGTTCAAAGATATGGGCACAAAGTTTGGAAGACTATTTCTGCTAGAATTCTCCTGCTGATGCAGTATATGTCTGTAATGGATATTGGTTATTAATGCATCCCAGTCTCCAGAACACCAAGAAATGCATGAGGACTTACCTTAGTTGTTTGATGTTAGATATTTTTGTGATCACCTACAGTGGCTTTCTACTTGTAGGTGAGTGCATGATTTGCTGACAACAAATTGAGGGCACCTCAGTTCAACAATAGAATGAACTTCCCCCTGGGGTAGCAGGTGAGCTGGCAGCAATGGCAGTATCAAAACTCCAGAACACCAGGAAGGCATCTTCTGATGTTGGACATTAGAATACACAGAAAGCACTCCAGTTTTACTACAGAGTGAATTCCTGATGGGGGAAGGTGAGCTGGCAGATATGCATGCTGATATGATCAAGGGTTGGAGAAGGTAAGGGACGAATGGTGCTCTTGGAATTCTATTCTTAATGAATGAAGGTGGTGTGCTATTTTTGAGTCCTAAGGTAAACTGGTCTGCGCAGTGAAGAATACTTTTTGCTTATGCTTCATATCTGTGGCATTGGACATTTCTTCAACTACTGTGACCTTCTGCTTGTGTAGGTTTTTCGAGGATGTTCTTTGTTTCAAACAAAAGTATACACAGCAGGTGCTGCAGCTCAATGACAAGAGTGAGTGATCCTCCTTGTGTTGTGTCAGCACAGTTGTGGGATCATTAGTCAGAGGAGGCAAATGAAGCATATTGCTGTCAGAACTGTATTCTGATGCAAGAGGCCAATTCATTGTTGGTTATTTTCATATGCCCAATGTTACAAGGGGTCTTCATCCTAATGCTTCTAAAAATGCTACAGAAACTCAGGATGTTTTGTGTAATGGTTAGCCTGAAGTTTCAGGCAAATTAGTCTATGATGAGACCCACCAGCTGGTGAAGTCAATGACGATTCATAGCAACTTTGCTATTACTATTCATGACAAAGGTGATGCTCTGACACTTTGTGATTGACACTAATAAGACTGACCTAATAAGGTACTGCCCTCATTCTAATTCTAGTAATCCTGGTTTTTTCAGTGGAACTGACAAAATGGTGTACTTCGAAGCAATTTTTAATTAGGTTTTTGAAGAACAATGGTTTCTCTTCGATGCTTTTATATTGAAAGTAACATGGTATTGCTTAATAAACAAAGATTTGTGTTTTGTGTTTCTGGTTTAGCATCTTTTTTAAAGAACTCTTTCAAATCCTTTTATAATGAAGTCACATTGTAGTATGTGCTGAAATCTTTGGAGTATGATTCTCCTCTCTTCATCTCTCTTCTCTTTCAGTTCCGTTCCTTTTCATTTTTCCCATATTGTGTTACCATATTAGTGAGTCTATTGTTTCATGTTTCTTAGGCAAAGCCTCTTCCACCTACTTCTGGAGTTGTGACACAAACTCAGGATTGGACCTCTCAGAAGTATCTCATGATATTCATAACTCACATTGAATCACTGTTTGGATCTGACAAAGTAAGTGGGTATATGTGGGTGGCAGGTAATCTACCAGTGTTGGGTAGTGGGTACTAGGCTAAAATCCTGGTATATAGACTGTTATGTAGTATGACCTGAGGCAATATCCTACTTATTAGTTTACAAGTAGATACTGGTTTTCTTTATAAAATGCATGCTTATGTGACAATCCTTTTATAATGTATATTAGTGTAATCTATGCCGTTGGTCCAAGTGTAAAAACTTGTTACCTGATTCATTTTTCCTTCTAAGATCACTTGTTTGTAATGTAGTTGAATCTTTAATGACAAAAACTACTCAAAATTCAAAGTCTCCTACACCTTTTAGGTCTAGAAATTTCCAAACAACCTTCATTAAATCCTACTTGCCAAAGGTTTTCCAGAAATACCAAGAGTGTGTGCAAATTCCATAATCTTTAGTTTTACTTTAAATGTTTTTTTAGTGAATTTATTTTTCAATATTCAATAACTTGAGAGTAGGTCAAAACATGAAGCATACTTTGTGCACCCATCTATACTCATTGCAGCCTTTGCAATGAATGGCAAGGTATCATGGTTTGGGAGATCTCAACATGACAAACAGAATAAAACAAACAAAAACTACCTTCATACATAGATAGATTCATTTGCCCTATGAGCTCTCAACATGACAAATAGAACAAAACAATCAAAACAACCTTCATACATAGATAGATTAGTTTGCCCTATGCTGTTGGATCAATTTAATGAATTTTGAAAGGGAGAATGGTAACCTTTTTCAACTGCAATTTTAAATCCAATTTTCATTCAAAATTTATTTTTAAATTTTAAATTAAATTCTTGAACTGATTTGAATGGAATCCAAATTTCTAAATGGGATTAAAATTTTGTTAAATTCAATTCAAATTCAATTGAAGGGTATGTTCATGATTGGGGTTTCAACGTGTCTAATTTTTGAAGGAGTTTGAATGACAAATTTGGGGGGTTTTTTTTTCCTACTTGCATTATTATAATTGTATTGGATTATTGTAAGCCAATAGATAAAATGATGTCATGTTATATTAATAAATTTATATTAAAATAATTTGGATATTATGTAAATATTTTTTTGAATTTTTTAAATTAACCATATCATGTGCCTTAATACTCTTTTTTTTTTAAGGACTAAAAAAAAAAGTTTAAAATCATGCAATTGATTTCAATTTTTCTATATAACAAAAGCATGTTTCTTTCTATGCAAGTACATGTTCATTGGGTGGATCAATGAAATAATAAATCATATCAAAATTTGAAAGGTTAAATATTTTGGACCTAAGGGTTGCAAGCAAAATGACTATTTTTAAAAACCATTTGGCCAATTGTTTATGCTTAGAATTTCTAGCTCCATGTGCAAGTCACAAGTGTAGGAAACAATCATGCAAAACAACATATTTAATTGTTCATATCCATGTTTTTGCAGTTCTTGTAAATGTAGTTGCACTAACCATTCCGCCCTATATTAAATCTTTTCAAGTTGACATTAGCCACGTGCTAGGGGTGGTTGTTAGGCTCCACATTAAATTTTGCACATGAGTTTTGGGTTTTCAATGGCAAAGCATGTAAATGATGATGGTTCATACAAGACATGTAAAAGGAAATAAGATATGATTAGGTGAATACTTAAGGTGTAATCTAGGTTATATAAATTATTGGAATAGAAATTGTAGCTAGACAAATATAATCAAAGCTAAAAATATGGCAACAAAATTACAACATGGAGGATAGAGGAGAAAAACAAGCAATGCAACATGTGCATTCACCTGTATGCTATTGACTTCAAAGTGAATACAAGGAAAAACTTTAATAAAAGAACACACCTAAAATGTATTGCTCCAATAATCCTTTACAAATCAAAACCATACCAATGATTATTGGTATGCCAATCTTGAATGGTAGCATAAAATGAAAATGTGATTATAAACCTAAAAAAATTGAACATACATCTTGATTACCAAATCCAAATGAATTAAGAGATGGTTTTTCAACTTGGTTTTATAACTCAAGGTTGAGAAGGTCTATTCATTTTTTATAGACCTTAAGCTGATCACTATAAAAATTTTAATCAACTTTAGATATTTTGAAATCTAGTCCTTCAATATGCCATTAGATCTTAATTGCCTTTGCCATAGATGGAAAATAGGGCCATGATCAAAGGTGGGGGAGCATGGCAACAATGCAATTGTTTTTCATAATGACAACAAAAAATGAGCTTGATGATCCAATAAATAACCATTTGACAAGGTTGCATACTGACTAGCTTCCCTTGAAATACTTATGTGTAGTATTGTGCCTTGAGTAAGGACATGTGCCTAGGAAAGGTTTGTTCAATATTGGGCTCCAACCAATTAAACAACTAGATGATACCCATAACATTCAAAACCTTTTGTGAAAGGAACCTATTGTCAACAACATCAATTAATAGGGTTGTAGTTCCATTCAATTACATCTTCACATCACACATTAACTTAGCCCAATCCTCATGAATTACCATGGTGTGGATGCTAGTCAATTTGTAGGTCTTATAGATGTTATACATTATGGCATTGAAAAAAAGAACACTTGGAGTGCTAATAGCCAGGTTCTTTCACCATGCAATATGTAGAACATTAGAGCTTTGTTCAACAAAGTTTTTTAATTGGGAGAAGTCATTTCAACCATACTTCTTCTCTTCATCACAATACATAATGTGTAAGTTAATTTGGCATAATTTCACATCATGAGTTACAAAATCACAAATGAACATGTCTTGGTTTTGAAAATACTTGCTCAAACTTATAGCTTTGGAATCATGCAAGTTAGCCCAAGAATAATATCCAATTCACACAAAAGCTCATAGTTTGCTATAATAGTTTCATTAATAGGAGCATTGTAAACCATCTTGAGTAGAAAAATCTTGAACTTTTCAAGAACTGATTTGCTTGTTAAAATCATATTAATTAATCTAATATTAATATTCTACAATATTTTGAGACCCTTGGTCTCCATAAACTTGGCCAATTTTCATCTCTTAAAATTATGTTCAAGGTTGTGATTAAAATTGGACTAAAACATGTATAGACATTTTGAAACAACACCTCAATCTTCATCACAATGTAAGGATAGATAAAATGAAACTACTAAGTTAATCTTGTGAGCTACATAAAAGATTGGAATGCAAAAAAAAAGGTACTTTGTTTTAGCTATGTGGAAACCCCAATTTTTATGCTTTCAAAGGTGGATGCACCATTTGCATTGAAACATACTACCTTCATGTTCATATCATAGTTTAATGGTCGATCAAATTTTGCAACAAAGTTTTTGATAATAGTAGTGAGGTTGTTTGTGCTAGCACCTTTTGTCACACATTGGAGATTCACCAAAATTGGAATCCTCTTGAAATCTTCAACAACATAAACATGCACTAAAATCCAATATTGGTTATCTATATTGGTTAACCTCATCACAACTTACAAAGATGAAATTAACTTTATGGATAGCCACCTTCATAAAGTAATTCATGGGTTTCCCTAATGTAAGAAGATGGAAAACACTAACAAATTATGAGTTTTTTTTGTTTTTTTTTCTACTTTATTGTGGTTGACAACCTAAAGCCAACTGTTATCATGGCCAATAATGTAATAAATATTTTCGTTGTGCATATGTTGGCTATCATGGTCAATAAATAATTTCCTAACCACCATGTTAGGCTATGCAACTTGACACATATTCCTTTCATTATGTTTCCTTAACCCATCTAGTTTTGAAATAAATAAATTTTCCCTATATTCAATTATGGTATAGGATTTGCAACACATCATGAAAATAATTCCATTTAAGGATTTAACAAGCTCAACCCAAGGGAATTTTCTAGCCCATGAGTCTTGGAAAGTCATGTTCAATTCCCATTCATTCTTTTGTTTCCTCTTCTTAATCACACCAACAATCCTTAAACCATTTCATTTTGCGAAGTTAACAACATATTTGTTACAATTGCTAGGAGACACAAAAGTGGAAGCCCAGGATCATGTGCACCACAACAAACATCAAGAACCAAGGGTCCCTTCCCTTATTAAAGAATAACAAAATACACAAAAGTTGTAAAAGCTTCAAGGTTGGTAGGCCTAAAAGCATTAAAAATTTATACTTGAAACCTAAAGAGGGTTTAAGGGGTGTCAACATGCATTACCATGAATTTCAAAAGAAAGAAATGTTGAACCACCAATGCAAGGCAAAATTTGAACTTGAACAACACAATGTACACAATGTGAAGGTTCAAGGGGTCACAACTTTTGCCTTAAACCCTAGAACCTACTAATGCATACATGGACCTTGGTGTGAAAGAAAACAAACAAAATCATGTTGACAAAGCTACACAAAACAAGTAAAAGAAACAAGAGAAATTTTTACATAATTTGAATATGCAATTCTCTTTTAGTACTAGATGAAGCTCATTCAATGCCCATAGCCCGATCAAACTTATTTATAAGTCTTCGCCATTGATATAAACAATAGCCAATTTAGAAGCCCACTTTTGGTTTCCACAATAGAAGACACCAATGCAAGATCCTACAAATCAGACAATTGCCCATAAATCCCAACACACAAAACACATATTGTCCTTGATAGATTAATATGAATTGTTGGAACATGTTGCAAGCTTTGCAATGATCTTTTGTGATTATCTCCTTAATATTCCTTGAAACAATGAACACAACTAAAGCACAATGATATCATCATTATCATTTAAGCAACACCAACAATTTTTTCATTATTCTATTGAACAATGTTTGGAATGCCTAGTGAAAAAGATGATAGTATAGGTGACAACAAAGATGTTGGCAACCTAGACTTGTAAAATGTAGTGTCCTTACAACTTGAAGATATCCACCATCGCATATGGGTGGCAATTCATCCTAACCACCAATAGGAAAGGTGGTGATTGGAAAATAGATGGTAGGCATTTTTTAAAAAATCTTAAATTATTCACTATTGATGGGATCATTTACCTTAAACATAAATCACATATATGTGAAATTTCATCACCAATAAAAACATTGGTCTGGATAAGTGTATTTTTTCAATTTTTACATTTTTACTTGTAAATCAAAATATTCATGCACAATAATGTATGCACGTGAAAAATCATCACCACCACACAAATTATCTTATATTGGACTGTTCATCTTTTTTCACTTAAATTTGTCCCATATAAATATTATTCGTAAAAATTAGATGAAAAAAAGTCTTGGAATCCTTATTCATTTTTTTGGAAACGCAACCATGAAGGAGTGCTAAATTCGAATTCAATTCAATTCAAACTCAATAGATTCATATTCATTTGAAGAAAAATAGGATGCAAATTGATGTAAACAATATTGAAAATATGTTCATGACTGCAGTGTTGAAAACAACACTTTTCCATTTTTCTTTATTTGGGAACTGACTAAACAAATTCCAATTTGAAATTATCATCCAAGAAGACAACTTATTAAAGTTAAAGCTACATACCTAAACAAATTCTATTGAATCATTGTCATTGAAATTATATTTCACAATTATTATTATCAGCCCTAACTACCTCATTCCCTCCCTTAATGGATACCAAAAAGCGCATTACCTCCTTTACAACTTAACCTCCTTTACCATTAAAGTTACCCCTTTGCCATATACCCTTTAAAAATATCCCTTTCAATTATCTTTAGCTCTTTCTCATAACCACATCACTCCTTTTCCCCTACCCACTTGCATGGATATGAAAGAAATGTAGGAACATTTAAACAAAATTTTAAATTATTCCATTTCGTCTTATGCAATTGTTGTGACAATTTCAAATATCAAAGCATAGGTTTTTTAATTTATGCAAATTAGATTAAAGCGATTCATCAATAGTTTAATTAGGAGCAAGCCTAGAACACATGTAACACATCTTATATAATTTTTGAATTGGCACTAAATAACCTTGGATGAATCTGGAGCTTTTTCCATGGCCACCAGGTTCTACTATGTATATACATACACACACATATACACACATGTTCAGCCATCAAAATGCGTTGCAATTATGTGGAAACGATTCAAATACGTACATATTGAAAATGATTATAAACATGAATTGCATCTTCAGCTCAATCATCAAAGTTGGTATCTAGGAGTAACAAAAAAAACAAGAGTGATGAAAAAGATTCAATAAATGGAAAACCTGTGATCAAGGGTTTTTACATGGTGGAATCCTTTGTTTCCTGGCCATTCCGTGTTGTTAGAAACTAGGTATCTAGGTTGGTATGTAGGCAAGGCAATTTGCGGCCCTATTATAGATGGTTCATACATAGCTAATATTGCATAGCTAACATGTTATCATTCACTCACAAGTGAACTACACCTAAGTTACCATGGTTCTACCTTGGTAACCTTTCTTGTAAACCCTCCTACTAACCTAGTGACATGAATTTTTTGAAAATTTTGACATTAAGTGCTTTTTTTTTTCTTTTTCTTTTTTTTTCAAAAAATGGAAAAAATGAAAAATAGTTGAATTTATGCCAAAGCTGCCTAGGAACGATGATATCTAGGTAGGTATATGTAGGTAAAGCAATTGATGGCCCTATTATGGATGGTTGATACATAGCTAATGATGCATGGTTAGCTATGGGACACAATGAAAGTTTCACCTATGTCTTATGCATGTGAATGATCATGATTCATAACCCAAGACATTAACCCTTAAACATTAGGATAGTGAAAATTTGCACTAAAATTTGGGGCCGGCTAAGGTTTAGGGGTTAAAGTCTCACCTTCCATGTGATGGATGTACTTGTAAAATTTTAATCATTTTAATCTACCTTTGTGAAAAAAAGGACATTATTGCAAAAATAACCTTCTTAAGTCTAAGATTCATACTTGCTTAGAGACTCACTTTCCTAAAGAGTCCATTTCATGACAAGTATAGGTATATAAACTTGTGAAGCACTAGAGATAGTTCCTAGTGCTAGAGCATGCTTCCTTTTTTTTTTTAAATTATTTTTTTTCCATTTCTTTCGATTTTGTGATATAAAGAATTCGACAAATTTTGAAAAAAAGAAAGACCAAAATGAGTCAATCTCACATTAGAAATTTTTATCTCTCAATTTTTGTTGGAAAATAAAATTAGGTGGGGCTTGAATTCACCTTCCAAATGGACCATAATATGTAATAAGGCTCAACATTTTACAATCTTTCTCGACTCAAAAAAAGTGTACACAACACACCAATACTTTAGATTGGAAAAAAAAGGAAATTCTTTTGAGAAAAAAAATAAAATTGGTTTTTTCTTGTCTTGCCTCAAATGGCAACAACAAAAGAGTCTTGAAAAATCTTTATAAATCCATGATCCCATGGGCCTCCTATTTGTCCTCCTAAAATCCTAAACCCCTTTTGATTTTCTTCACAAAATGTTAGAAGCAAAGTTTCAACATTTTCAAACACTTTTGCAGTTTGAAGCTTGAACCCAGTGTTGGGCAGTTATCAGAAATTGAACCAAACCCCTTGCCGGGTATCAGGGTGGTTCTTAGGTTTGATAAATGTGATCAGTGTTTTTTTTTTCACCTTTTAAAAAAATCAAATTTAACCAAAATTTACTCGAATTTACACTACTGAAAAAATCCAAAATTTTCCCAATTTCTTTGTCAAAAAATGGAAAATTTTCGACAGGGGAAAAATAAAAATAAAAATCGATTGTGATCTCAAAATGAACTCTATCCAGTTCTGATATATAACCATGGTTATCAAAAATCACATCACCTAGTTCTTGATATATTACCCTGGTTCTAAACTTTTTAAAAAGTCAAATAACTGCCCAGAAAATGATCAATTCTTTCATGAAACCCGGCGGTTCTTTGATGTTTTTGAAATAATCAGAACCAATGGTTTTCTTATTCCGATTGTTTTTTCGATTGCCTGGAACTGGCAATTCTTCAATTCCAAAGACATTTAGATACCCAGAAATGGAGGTTCTTTTGATTCCGATGTGTTTCAAATACCCGAAACTGGCGGTTCATTTGATTCCGATGGGTTTCAAATACCCAGAACTGGTGGTTCATTTGATTCCGATGGGTTTCAAATACCCGGAATTGGCGGTTCATTTGATTCCGATGGGTTTCAAATACCCGGAATTGGCGGTTCATTTGATTCCGATGGGTTTGAAATACCCAGAACTGGTGGGTCTTTTGAGTCCGATGTTCTTCAAATACCTGGAACTGGTGGTTCTTTTGATTCCGACAGGTTTCAAATACCCAGAACTGGTGGTTCATTTG
>Ga0116228_10002543_pt1 | contig 15806 bp, 20 predicted proteins | sample S1TSphfallax_2_FD_89694 | JGI IMG/M metagenome (GOLD analysis project Ga0116228, IMG submission 89694) | Host-associated microbial communities from peat moss isolated from Minnesota, USA - S1T2_Fc - Sphagnum fallax MG | ecosystem: Host-associated > Plants > Peat moss > Unclassified | place...
ATCGTTAGCGCGTCAAATGGGCTTCCAATTCTGCCAGGCTTCCTAATGTGTTACAAGTGGTTGAGAGCGTCTGTGAGGGATCGTGGATGCAACGCAATAGCCTGGGCAATGAGAGGCCACAGATCGGGGTTGCCCCACCTCGAATAGCTACCTCCACATCTACTCTTCTTAGTTGGGGGTTGGGTAGCTCTTCTACTTCTACCTCCTCAACAGGAGAGATGAGCACCACGTCAAATTGACGCTTCATCTTGGGTCTTCCTACAGGCCTCTTTGCCTTTTGAGCTGCCATTCGTCGCTCCTCATCCCTAGCAAGCTTCTCAGCCTCCTCCTCCTTCCTTTTCGCCCAATACATCGCATCTCGCTTCTTTTGCTCCTCAATATCAGTAGGTGTGGCTTTCTTGAAGAAGTTGGTGATCATGGCAATAGCCATGACCAACCTAGTGTGCCCCCTTCAGTTGTTCTTCTCTCAAGTTTCCTAAAATGTGATTCAAGTTGAAGCAAGCCTGAGCTTCTCTGATCTTTAACCTGAGCAAAACATGACTCCGAGTCGCTCAGGCTCACCGAAAAGTTGGTTTCAATGAAAAGGCGCAAATTGCAGACCAACATATGGCCATCGATCCCGGACTTGCTTTTGCTGAGACCGTACGATTGTGGTTGCTCAGCTGTCGGAGTCACGGCGGCTGAGCCTGTGCGGCCGAGCGGTGACGGCACGGGCCGGAGCCAGCCCACCCCCGCCCAGGCCGCCGGGCCGTGGCCGCACACCGGGGCCTGGCGGCCGGCGGGCCACAGCCCACCCCAATTCCGGCAGACCCATTGAAGTGTGAAATGACAGACCATTGTAATTAATTATTTGTGGGTCGATGCGAAAATGAAAATCGTCCAAAATTAAATATTTCGCACTGGGTGGTGTGAAACGAGCACGGCGGTACGGTATTGCCATTACTTATTCAGTAACAACTCAAGGACTGGCTTGATCCAGGGGTTTCATAAAATTTTAGTTGCAAAAGAAATTTATCTAAGAAAAATCAACCTTAAGAATAGAATGAGGTCTCCATGTGTTCCACAATTGGTTCCCAGCCCTGCAGGGATAGAATTTATGATGCACACCAAAATGGCCCAATAGCCATATATACTATACATATCAAGGCAATGCATTAGGTCTAACATTATGAGGTATAACAACATTATTCACAGGGAGAGATCTCAGGATACAAATGGTTCTCCATAGCACATTTCTCCACTTGGTACTCTAACTCCTGGTTTCTTTTGTTCAACTCGATCAAATTCAGCCAAAACATCCTACTCAAAAAGCACACACAGATTATAGCTAATCCCCCATCTGCCTGCTATAAGAAACATATGTCAACAATCAATTACCAATGCTAACTGTCAGTTTTCGAGAGGGAAACGGATTAGATTTTACCTATAAAAGAACTGGTTGAATTTTTCTAGTGTATGTGGAGTGTGCCTTACCCTCGGCAAAATTTCTGCCTCATTAGAGGATGGTACCTTACACTCAAGGTTCCTCATTTTTTAGGAACCTTATGAGTAAGATACTTCCTCTCATCTCAAATGGATCACAGCTGTCTGTTCATAAAAAAAAAATTCTACACCTTGTAAGGACCTCAGATAAGGCTGTTCAGGGAATTTGGGTCCCAGAACAGGCCTGTTCTTGTTCCTTACCCTACACGTACATCCCCATTGGTGCTCTGAAGATTGTCATCTACAGCACTAAAGATGTATAGAAGGAAGGTGAAACCAGTATGTAACCAGTCCAGGAAGTTCCTAACATCCACAAAACTACAATCAGCCAGGACCCAAAACACAGGTCCCAAGGAAAAATAAATAGAAAATACACCACTAAGCTACAGATAGCAGCTGCTCCTTTCTTGGCTCCTCACTGATTAGTCTAAGCTCCAGCCACTGCACAAGTGGGTTTCCCTCTAGCATTAATGAATCTCCTAGAATCTTAGGATTACATCTAGGCATGCTGTGATCGCTTGCATAGGCAATCTAGTGATGGACAGGCCTAGGCAAACCTAAGTTTCGTGGCATGTGGATGCAGAAGTTCAAGTCGCAATTGAGCTTCAGCCTGCCATTGAGACATAGGCAATGGTGGTACTCCCTCATATTCCAACACTGCACAAATCACACCATTTCATTAAAGAACATGCACTCCTTGTTCAACAAGACCTTTATTGTTGCATTGAGTTATATTACATGAATGATGGCCGATATCAAGGGAATGCTGGCTCCTGATGAATGAATGGCAGATCCATGTATCTATGCATGTGGAAGAGATAGAGCCTTACTGAAACTAGCAGCAATGCTACCCCACAAGGCAGCTGTCAAAAGGTCATGAGTCTTGTACCAGCCTGCAAGGAAGCCACCACAAAATGTATTGCCACAACCTGTTGGGTCCAAAATCTTCTTCACATTTACCCCCTTGATCCTGAGTGTTGGTTCCTCCTTAGCTGATGTTTCATCATGAGCCTTCTCCTGATGACCAAATAAAGTGTGAAAAGCTGGCACCTCCCAGGTCTCTTTTGTATCACTCCTGTTGACACACTTCTAAGTGTTCCAGTAAGTTGAATTTTTGGAATCATCTTCAGTAGGTCATGCAACTTCCACATCTAGCTTTGTGTCCTGTTATGCATACTAGGTTTTGAAGTTGCACAAGTCAATCAATTGTTCAAGCATTACTCTAATGCAAAACTTGACTCTATCATATTTTCCTCAGACTATAGAGTGCAAGATCTGGATTATTAAAGCACACCAATTATGATAATGTTGGAAAATAAAACTTGCCTGTGCACAATACACCCCAGTGGTCCCCGTCTCAGTACCACCACCTGCACATGTTTATAACTCTCTCCTTGAAACACAAGAAAATTGCAGAAATAAACTATGTTGATTTTGCATTTGCAATGACTTTGGCTAGACTAAGGCATACTTACCTCAGCACCCAGTTCAGAGAGGCGTTCAATAAGTTCTAGAGGAGGACCTGGGCCTACAAGAGAGACAGCCTCCTTTTCATTGGGTGAAAAAATGTGGCCTGATGAAACCAAATCCCTGCCACATTCTTCCATCAATTTAGCCAGCTGTAAGATTCACACTCTAATCAATATGTCCTTGCAGAAGGCAGAAGGTAAACAAGTTTCAAGGTTTTGCAACTAAATCATTATCTCTTGCAGCAATATAAGCAACAGCTAGTAATGGAAGCTCAATGCATTACTGAAGCTCTGTGCGTGATACAATGTCCTCAGCATGAGTGTAGACTTCAATGCTGACAATCTCAGCACCAGTATCTCTGAGGCCACGAATAAAGTCAACATCTCGTCCACTGGGGTGCACACCAGCATGATACACCTTTGCCTTCCTAAAAAATTCCACAAGATGTAAATGAGAATTTCTAACAAGAACTTCCAGAAATGCAAATGCTCCATCTTTTGACCCTTTAGTACCATGCATATGTATATTCATGCCCTTTAAGGTACATATTTGAAGTGATGAATAAGGCTCTCTCTGGATAAAAAATTTGAAATTTGTTAAAAACTTGGGTGTGTGTGTGTATATGAGATTACTGAGAAATCTCCACAATAACACTTTGAAAAGTAACCATTGTAAAGAAATCTTTAAAATCTAGTAGTATGGTTTCTAAAAAAAGATTTCCTTACTCTTTCTAACACAGTGGACCACTTTGTCTCTCTCAATACTGAGATGCAGGGTTTTTTTTTGTAGCGAATTTTCGCCACCTGGCGACCAAAAAAAAGGGCTGGTGAATCCAACAAAGGGATTTTTGAGAATTTTTTTTTTAAATTCAACATATCTTGAGAAAAAAAAGTTAGAAGTCGCCAGCTTTAGACAGTGTGTTCCATTAGGTAAAATTTTATCCAGAGAGAGCCCTTTTTGGAATCCTGCAAAACTAGCACTCCATTTGGGCTTTTCCATGGTTGAAGACTAGATGCTTACTGATAAGGAAGAGGAAGAGCACTCATTTCAGGTCGTAGCATTCCCCAAACCTCATCTCCCACTGCCATCCTCCAAACCTGTTTATAACCCCAAGGACAAACCTTCAGACCAATGGACATGAGCAAGAAATCTCATAGAATCAGAAAGGTGTCATCTTTGACAACATATGAAAACAGGACATTAGGGACCTTTGCCATCTAAAGCATGAAGATATAAAAAGTGCTTAGACCACCAAAATTTTCAACTTCCATCATGAAAGTGAACAACTCCACACCTCATCAAACAATCTGGGATATCTTGAAAAATACAGCACATGTCAGGAACAGTGCTCAGCAACACTCAAATCTGTAAAGAATAAATTGACATTAAACAAAATGACCCTAAAATGGGAGCAAAACAGCACCTGTGTTCGCCGCCCATCCTCCTCCAGTATCTGTAACAAGGATCCACCACCCAGTTCAGAGGGAAGACACTGAAATATGTGAGCTGTCATGAAAAATCCAGGAACAAGAAATCCAGCCCAGAACTTTTTCAAAAACTACCAATCAAAAGGAGATGACATCACATAATGGTTGTATGGAGCATCCACCTGGAGAGAACAGCAAATAAAGACAAAACTTCAGTTTGTACAAAGTGTCTGAACAGATTTAGAAAGACAGATAATCAAGAAGGTTAGAGTGAACTCACCGGACCTGCCAAGCTCTGAGAGTAGAAAGGGGCCACTGCAAAAGGCCATGTGTATCAATGCCAGTCTCCTCCAGCCATGTCCTACAGGATTCTGGGAAGTCTGCTCCTATTCCTGCTGCTAGCCCCACTCTATAAAAAAGTTTCCAATACCCATAGAAAATGTCAAAACCAAGCCTCTAGCCCCTCAACACTCTGTGAATCTTTTTGGCAACTCATGATTTATCCAAGGTGATGGGCTTTTTCCTGTCATAAAATCTGAGGAATTCTGAAGCAAAAATATAGGTCTCTAAATTTACAACTTATTGGTTGAAGAAGAAATGTCTTCATGCCAGTATTATATCACGACATCTTATTTACAGTAGAGACTTTGCTTACATATCTACACAAACTTTTGGAAGACCTTCCCATCACAATCCTCATCCAAAGATCTGATCAGTTTTGAAGATCCCATCAAAATCACCACAACAACAAATTGAGGATAACATAATAATGAGTGCAGTCATAAAGTATGAGGTCACTCATGAAGCATCAGACCATCACCTTCATCAGAGATTTCAACAATGACCTACAATGACTACCCACTGACTTCAGCACATCCTGACAGTGGGTGCAGACATCAACTCTCATCAGAATTCAGAGAAATCTCCATACTCATGATTGAGAAAGCCAGAACAAGGTTCAATGTTTTTCCTTGAAGTCAAAGAATCACTTCCAAATAAGGACCTGAAGAACTGGGAAGAAGAAAGACACAGAAGGGAACAGATAGAACAAAGAACAATAAAACTAGTAGTATGAATAAAAGGGACAGTCTCTCACTTGCTGAGGGAGTAGAACAAAACTAGCAATGATATATAATAATCAGCTAAAATCTGGGCAAACCATTATACACCAGCTGGTCTTGGGTTTCTGTCAAATTTCCAGAAGCTGTTAAGACTGAGAGACTTTATTTACAGTTCCAAAGTAATACATGCAATCAGTGAAGCATACTACAAAAGAAAGCTTTCTTTGCCAAGCTTTCTGAATGACAATATGCATGTAGCTTGAACACTACTGCAGTTAATCAGATCTTTTCTGGGTTTAGTGAGCATTTTCACAGCTTAGGGTTTATGGATGAAGTCTTTAGTCTCCAAACTTCCAGTCTACGGCAGTTTCCTGGGCATCCAGAGTTTTTCTGAGGACCAGCAAGATCATTCAGCATAATTTGTTCAGAGGATCTACAAGATCATTCAGCATTTGTTCACTTTCTGTTGCATTCATCTGCTTGGCTCATTGACATTGAGCAATGACAGTTTGGTTGTCAAATTGTTATGGTCATTGAAGACAGTTTTACAATATCCTTATACAAGAAATGTATGAGATTGTAGAGAGAAATACCTCCACATCAACGCTTTGAAGGTAACAAACACAACAATATCCATCTATAACAGAACATTTTCCCCAGCACATTTTCTTTCAGTGATGTGATTAAGAGACATACCTCTCATTATCAGAAAACCAGAGTTTTGCTCCAAATGCAGTTTGTGGCCCTACACTCCATGAACATTGAATTCCTCAGATCCAGAGCTTACAAAACCTCCTCCAGGGGCAGCTGAAAGAAACAAATTTTTTTTTCCTGGTGTACAACTGCAATGCAGAAAGCATAGCAAAGAAGTGCCAAACTTTGCAGAAGAAAAACTCAGAATCGGGGTTTTTAGCACACACATCAGGTTTACAGAATTGAGTCTATCAAGAAGAAAACAAAACAAAGAATCCAGATCTTCTGGAACTTGGCTGCGAGTCCTCCAAAATCTTTCTTCAAGAGCAGGAGAAGTTCACAAACATCTAAAACACAAAGCTTTGTGCTGCTGGCTGAAAACTGAAAGTTGAAGCAACAAAGAAAAAAGAAAAGCCAACAACACAAATGTCAGATTCCAACAACAACAAGGCTCCCCGCGAAGCAGCAGCGGCAGTCAAAAGACTGGTTCAAAAAGGAAAGGAAGGGTGCTTCTCTCTCAGTTTCAGTGCAAAATGGCCTCAACAGAAATCGCCTTCCACATTGCAACAAAAGAGTTGTGCAGAGCTCCAGAAGTTCCTAACACATGAAGAAAGAGAGCGAGACAGAGAGACACAGGCAGACAGAGACACAGAGAGACACCTCCGCCTCCAAGGCAAGCCATAGCAGAGTGGCCATCAGGGTACACAATGTCGTCCACGATGATGGTAAACGTCACCATCTCCATCGCAACCCCGCTCGCTCTCGTCTTCTTCGTCGACCGAAGTCTTCTTCTCCTTTTTCCTTCTCTGTTTCCTCGTACGAAGAAAAATTCTAGCGACGACGCAGAACAAGAGCGACACACGGAATGCGTGGAAAGTTCATCAACGACAAAATTTTCTTTTGGAACTTGGTCGTCTTCTTCGTCTTCTCAAGGGTTAGAGTTAGGGTTAGGAGAGAGCTGGCATCAAACTTCCAAGGCAGATTCAGATTCTGCACAATTGGAAGGAGACTGGTGATACAAGCTGATGATTCAGGAATGGAGAAAATGCAGGTTGCAAGCATCTGCAGAGCTTGCTTCACCTCAAGAACCAAGGAGAAATATCCTGAAGACTGCACATTGGCTGGCAATCCAAAACTTTTCCATCTCTTCTTGAAATCCCTCTTTCATTTCTCTCAAATTCTATTCTTCAATCAACTTCACAAAAGCTTTGAAATCACATCAATTTCCGATCAATCCAGTGAGCACATCCTTTTAGGAGACAGATAACTGGCATTGAAAGAAAGATAAGGAAGTAGGGGAAGGGAAGGTTTTTTACTCTTCAAGTCCCTAGCATTGTGACAACAATCTGAAAGAAGAGAAACATCACCAGGCATCACTCTGGTCACAGATGGTGATCTGAATGCTTGTTTCTTCTTCTTCTTCTTGTCTCCTTTTGTGCTTGACCAACTGCACCAATGCTCAGTGATATTCTAATCGCGTTGTTTTATGACATGGGAGGTCTGAATTTTGAACCTCAGAACCTCTTGTGGCTCTCGGGGAAGAGAGATGAAGCAACAGCCAAGGTGAAGAAAGAACTGAGAGCCAAGGTGAACCACCAAGAATGGCAGGTGGTTCTCAGATTTGCACTTCTTGCCTTATGTAAAGGTGTTATGGTTTCTGGGTTATCTTTGATCACGATTATGAAGAATTCTTGATAAAGCTCATTAGGAGACTTATTGATCAGATTGGTATGTATACAGTCTGGTATATTAAAAATGAAACAACCCCATGTTTCCTTCTCAAGTAAAATCCTCTTTGGGAGTATGACACTCAAAGGTGGGCCATATTCAAGGCCTCTAATGGAAATGCACATCATCAGGCATGGTAGTAAAATCTCAAATCTGAATCAAAATCTCCTGGCAGCCAACTCTACCACCAACCTGGTCTTTAAGCCACTACCCACCTGCTTTCTTTCCCACCAACTTTGCCTATTTCTTCTACTTTGTCTACTGGCCAAGAAGGTTTCCATCTCCAAAACCAGCTGACTCAAGACTTTGGTTCCAGTCCCTGCACTACTATTGTGATCTCTACTCCAAATGAGAAATTCTCAAGCGACCACATTTTTTTGCCCATATCAATCTTGCCCTTTTATTCTAGCTAAATCTGAACAAAATTTGCTCGACCAGAAATGCTTCAAGGACTAGCTTAGCCAATTTCAAGAGTAACATTGTAGTTAACTCTATAACCCTGGACTCAAAGAAGTTAGCTACTTGAACATATGCCCAGGCACTTCACATCATTTTGACAAATGCTACTACAATGGCACCATCAACATACACAAATGTACCTGGTCTTTGGCAGCCCTTGAGAGGAAGCTTGTAGCTTCTCACTTTGTTGGGTCATTGTTAAGAGTCTTGTGGAATGCAACCTGCAGGAAACAGGATGTTATTTTTTTCTTCTTCATTTCAAGGTGCTGATGCCTATTGCAAACCAAAGCTCATAATGAGCACAAACAGAAAACTGCATTTTTAGTTGACATGTCTGTTGGCAGGGACTTACTCCTGGCACAGGATCTATTATGAGCTCCAAATGTTTTTAGCACAAAAGTGTAAGAAAGAACCCACCGATGTGGACATCTTCAAAAGCTCCCGAATAGCCATTGTTGCATAGCAGGAAGCAGGCAGGGTGAAGCTTAACCGCACAGCTGTATGAACTCCCTCTGAACATCCCTCCAATGGTGATGGACTGATCAAAACTCCTGCTGAATCTGCTGGCTCACCCACATTCTTGCAAGCCTCTTCCTGATTGATTTTAGTGGAAGAAGGTCTATCATTCAAAATGAGTTCTGAAGCCTTGGTCCCATCGATGTGAGATGCTCCTAGATTCCCAACAACCAAAACTGAGCTAGCCATAGCCTGATCTGAATCTGCTGGTTCAGGGACAGACTTCACCTCCAGAGTATCCAGAGACTTGGGTGCCAAACAACCATTTTGCACTGTGTTTGTCTCAACCGAATTAAGATGTGCTTCTGATACACAGTGAAGCTTATCAAGATCAGTCTTTGCCAAGGGCTTAGTCACATCACTGTACTTCAATATCTTCCTGCAATACCCAAAAACATCAATGTAATTCCAGCAAGAAACTCCAAAGAAACAAGAACAGAAAGAAAAAAAAAAATTGTGTCAGTTCCACCCAAACCTAAACAAATACTTCAAGAATGGGAATGGCCAGAACTTCCAGATTGTCGCTCACAAAGTATCAGACCATGACATTCATTAGGAAGGGCAGTGACTACTACCGTTTAGTATATAAACTGGAACTCTTTCCTGTACATTCAATGGATCACAGGATTGGAGATAATCAGGCAAGAATTGGCGATAATTTGATTGAGGCAGTTCACTTGGCATCTCCTATTCCTCTATGGACAATCACAAGCAGTGCTGCAAAGCAACAAAAGAAACCACAAACTGCAGTGAGAACAAGAAACTGACCACTCCAAGTCAATTGGCTTTTGCAGGAGTCGCCGGTACCCTCCAGACAGATGTGTGATTGCATATTCTCTGCAAAAGAGTCACTTCATTTCAACATGTGAACACTGGCTAATAGATTTATACCTTGATGGGGTCAATGCAAAAAAAAAAGGGGACAGCCAAAAAAGACCACGAAGGCTTTCATGGTCTACATCCTGAGCAGAAAATGTGAGGGCACTTTCAGTCCTGCCTGTTGATCACAGAATAATACATCTGGGACCTCTTCTCTCCCTGTTAGCAGGAGAAAATAGTGTAGACTTTAGTGGTGCAAAAGCCACAGTTCTTTCAATTGTATCTTTGAGACGATAAATTTAAGTGGAAATGAAGTGAACCTTACTTGACATTGTGAGTACACACATGCAAGTCAACCAAGTCCTGTAATTACCACCACCAAGTCAGACCCCTCCCAACAAACAACAGCAAACCAGAAGTGAATAATACACGAATCCACTTTATGGACAACACCTGGGTACATGATAATGCCATGTTCATTATTAGGATTTAGGGTATACCATGGCCAGCATATATATAATGAGACCTGTCAATCTAGTCAAGATCCGCACAATACAAGAAATGCCTTGAGCACTGTACAAGAGAGTTGATAGTCAGTGTAATTGTGCATGGTTTCATACAGTCAGTCTAAATTGTACACGCACCTTCCTGGCCAAGTCTTCATAGATGTTTGCTGTATCATTTGCTGGGTACAAAGTAGAACAACTGCGCCACAGAAAGGCATCAACTCAGGGAATAACTGACTTTCATTGAACAAGGAAATGTACGCTAGTAAAACCATAACAGAAGAATACATCAAACCAAAGGGTTGTCCACCACACAGACCCCCATTAGAAACTTGCCAGCACCCAGGAACTTACCCTGGCAGAGGAAGTAAAACATCCCAAATTTGGTATTTCCCCGACAAAATGTCATCTGCTGTCACACACTATCACAAAAGAAGCCCACATCAAATGCTTATCTTTGAACTGAAGCAGTATAAGTGCCCAGTGATCAGATCAGGCCCAAATCAAGGCCAATACCAAACTCACAGTGACAGACTAACTTCACTGATGGGATGTATTGGCTACTGTCTCTCATTTCCAAACCCTCCAAATGACTGCCAAAAGTCCCACAAATGCTACCATGAGCTGATCATGACTCTGAGGGTTTTGCTATTGATGTCCTGATTTGCAAATGACCTTGTTTTCCTAGGAAAAAAAGCATTTAAAATGAGAACAGGAACATCAGCAAACAATGAGGACCCAATTCAAGAGATTATCCACAAACCAAAATACCTTGACTTTGCAAGGGCCTCCAGCTGTGACATCAGCATCAACAACTTCATCAAGGACCTCAGTAGTCTCCATTTCTTCACTGGTAGTAAGACTCTCAGACTCCCTAGTTTTCAGCACTTCTGCAATGGGTTCACTTCCTTCTGCTTCATCAGTGTAAACGAGATCTCCTTCAACCACAGCCTCCACCCCTGCATTTAAACTTGAGTTCTCATTAAATTACAGAAATTCTGCAGAGCAGAACCATCTAAAACAAAATCTAAACAATCACCCTGTCTGTGTTCAGAACAATGTCTCTCTGATGGCAATTACCATGACTTCTTGTACGATGACTGGCCGCATGGTTCCACAGATAGCTCTGGTAGCTGTGCACATACCTGCTCCCTCATCCACCCCTTTCTTGTCACAGCCATTCTGGCAATCCTGCTCTTAAGACATCTCAGAACTGGTAAACAAAACTTCAAAATGCAATTATAGCAAAGTGAGATCTTTGTTTTCTTGCAGAATCATACATAAGCCGCATAGTTCTTGGAATGCAGTTGATGGCCTGCAAATAGTTAGAAGCATCTCGCTTCAAGCTCACCAACTGCTCTGACCCCATACCACATCATGAACAAAGGTTCAGTGCATGGTGAATTTCCACACCACAAAATCATGGGCATAAACTTCCATGGCCACACATCATGGTGCATAACCCTACTGTGTTATAGCCACCCTCTACTCCCACAGCTACGTATGAAGGCCTTTGTTGGTTGGTTGATGCATCACCCCTTAACACTTAGTTTCACAAATCGAATGAATACATTAGCCAAGATAAATTGATGACCACTCATCTCCTTCAATTTCAAGTACAGCAGAAGATCATTGAGAGTGCTTACAAGAGCCCGCTCAGCAGTCAAATAGCGTGGCATGCGATGCAAGGCTCCATCAGCATCCTGTGTTCTCTTGTAGTACTCACGTGCTTCTGACACCTCTCTCTGCTGTGAGCTTCATGTCAAGGAGTTCACCTGATGCAACTTCAAAACGAATGCCATACTTACAAAGCAAAAAGAGATAGTAACAAACAAGCCTAGCATTTTCAAAGCTTTTGAAGTTCATCTGAAGGTTTGAAACAATGAAAAGCTGATATGCCACTAGAGACCTTAAGCCATAAAACCAAGCACTAGATCCAGTCTATACAGGAGGAACCCAAAATGGCAAGTTGACCCCCCCCATCTTCTAAAAGCACAATTTTCATCTTCTGAATGAAAGAGTGCAGGATATCGCCATCACGTGGCTGCAAAATCAAGTTAGCAGCTGCCTTCCACTCTCCTCGAAGCAAAGCTGCTCCCACTGTGTGAGTTGCCACAGACCCACTTCCAAATCGCTGCAAAAAAATTTAATCATGTCAGATCTTACAAATTCAACAAAGCGTTATTCTGCATAGACTTCGAAGCATGCTGAGATGTTTTCCATTAATTTGGGATGTCTGTCATATGACAAGAAAGGTTCATGTCCTTCCAACCTGTAAGCCAAAGTAGTTAATGAAGCCACTCTGTCCCAGCCCTTCAGCAGCAGCCTTAATTGTCTCACTACTATCTGCAACAACACCCCTGTAATTCTCATGTAGCCAACAGTATTAGAGACAAAAATCATAAGGCATATCCTGAACTGAGAGTAATCAAAATTAGTTGATTCTAGAAGCTCTGTTGGGGACATTTTCAAGCACAAAACATTGACTCAAGCACTGGAGCAATGTTTCATCCTACTTCTCACCAGCCTTCTCATGCTCTAAAGTACTTGGGCCTTTGTTCATTTAACCAACCAATATTCAGATACCCAATGATGCAAATTTTGACAAGTATAGGGTATAGTCTTACCGCAAAACCACAGAAAACCTGTTCCCAGAGAGCTGCCCAAGGACCAGTGGTTTATCAACATAACTGCAGAACAAAGTTGTTGGCACCCATAAACTTCAAAGGCAAAAATTCTTTGTAAATGCTTGAGCTACTTGAATAAAGAATGACGTTGAAGTGAGACTAATACAATGCTTGCTGTGACTATTTGATACTAAAAATCTGGAAATATTCACTTGAAAGGTAACATTCAATTAGGAACTTGCCTGAAATTGCCAATTCTAATGCCAAACAATCGCTCATTCAAAGCTGCCAATCTTTCTGCAGGCTGCTTGAACACTGTAACCTATGCCCACCCACAACTAGTCATAACAAGAATTCTAGTTTGCTTCCTGAATGCCCCAAAATTGTTGACAAAGCAAAGAGTGCCCAGTAACAAAAAATTCACAGCGTTGAGAAGCTGCAAAAGAAAATGGGAAAAATAGCAAAGAAAGACTTTAATGTAAAATAAGGACAGGATAAGCAAAGGTTGACCGACGTCCAGACTGAGACCTCATAAACCAAAGAACAAGGATTTCAAAGAAGCTGATTACGAAGCTTAACCTGTTGTGTTGTGATAGCTCGTTTATCCTTGGTTCCAGAGAAGCCAAATAACTTTGGCTGCCATCATGACCAACATATTATGAAGTCATCATCAGAAAAAAAAAGGGCTGAGAAAGAAGAGCTTCTCTTTCACCATGTAAGGACCTCCAAAAGAGTAGTACTCTGAAACATATGATGTATGATGACAACAAAAGTTGCAGCAAGCTACATATGCAAATAAAGACTAAAGGGAAACAGTACCTCAACAGCAGTGTTTGGACATTACCTGTACATGAAGCATTCGGGATATTACTGTCAATGCATCTTGTGTATCCTTGTTTTCTTTGAAAAGGAAGAATCTGGAAAATCACACCAATACAGATGTTGATCACAATCATACTGAAATTGCTGAAAACAAGGCCCAGAAAAGTAACAGCAAACCAAAAGGAAGCTTGCTGTCACTCCTGTCTTCTCTAGCAATCTCTCAAATGATGATGATTCCTTGCATGACAACAAGAGAAAAGATGGTGGAAAAAATGAAACAAACCGGAGGAATTTGGGGCGATCTGAAGGCCAATCATCTGCTCCACGGCTGTCATAAGGTTGGTTCATGACTGAGTTACTTGGTTTTTGCCGCTTATTATCCCAACTGTGCTTGGGACCAAAATCTCTTTCTCGCTTCCGGAACCCACCTGTCCTCTTGCCATTGTCATATCGAAGGCGAATACACTTCTCTTTTGATGTTGGGCCATCTACTGTATCCGTCACAAGGAATGTCAAGTGGGTCTTGAAGAAATTATGAATCTCCTGCATAATATACAGCAACTTGTTGTAGACCACTGGCAACTGAAATCACACTACACATAACTAGGAAATTGAATTAGTGAAATCATAAAATAGGCTGGATACACAGAATGCAGTTAAGGTCTGCCTCATTCTCTGAGGCCACTTGTGCAAGCCAAGTATTGCTTAATGAGGGGGAGGAGCAGATCACTTGCCGCACGGTGACTTTTGTCAGAATCTGGAGATAACAGAACAGGGCTGACAGCTTCCGAATTACCACCCACAATTTGAGCAAGCAGTTTCTCCAGCAATTCAGTATTACTTTCTCCAGCAAGGGCTTTGAATGCCTCTATATCTGCTGCATGATCAACTATCTTAGGGTGGTTGTCTTCACCCCCTGTCACCTGTGCTGTTGAAGCTTTCACCTAAGAATGAACACAAACGCACAATTTTGACTTGACGACAGTCAGACCTTAGTTACACTGCCATGTGGAGGGGTGTATGAGACACCCTAGACACTTGAAGAGAAATGGAAGTCTACCTAGATTGGATGAACATGAGTAACAATCCTCATATTGCTATGGAGATGCAAAATAAATCACCAGAAGAATGCTAATTTATAGTGTGCTTGGTGCACTAGGATTGGGTGCAAGAATTGAGCTGATATTTGTTCTAAGGCTCTTTTTGGCTACATTTTTCTTGGCTGCTTTGTGTGTGTGTGTGTATACCGCAAAAGATTCTGCATGCTTGACACAAAAGAACTGTCCTCTCTACACTTCAAACAGTTAAAACCACTGCTAAAAGTGTATGAGAAGAAAGATACTGTGAGAAAGTAACATGGGTATGAATGGAACCATGAGAAGTTCAGAAACAGGTACACAGAGAGTATTACCTCAACTGGGGCATTGATGTTTGTGAGATGGATCACATTGCCCAAGGGGTCAACCTCATTCACAATGAAGTCAGAATACCTGATGAAAGACAACAAATGACAAAATTGAAGTTCAGCAGTGATGGATGGATTGCACAAAACATGCATAAGTATGCAACATGTTCTAAACCCTAAACCCCTAAAACCCTTCTCTGTAAAAGCTGCAATGAGGAGCTAAAGCTCTCTATTCTTTCCTGTAAAAGCTGCTATGAGAATCTAAAGCTCTCTCTCTCTAAATAGAACCCACATGCTTTGTATTGATGCCTACAAGATTTCTTGAATAGAGTTTCCAGAAACAAGACCAACCTTTGTTTCAATACACCTCGAAATCCAGGACAAGAATTTGCATGACACAGAATGCCAACTGATTCTTCTGTAGACATCTCTTCCACTCCTGTCAAAAGACAATGCACTTCTCAGACAAAACCCAATATAGGTACACGCGCATCATACACATGATGACTACAGGGGAGACTAGAAAACAAAAAAGAAAAAAGAATTGAGACAAAACCACCCAAAAAATTCAGGAGTTGTCTACCACCTTGGTGATGAGTAGGTAATGAATATCCGCTAGTTGAAGAAAGACGACGTTTGAGAGCTGAATCCCACTCCTCCGGTCTTTTAAAGCTTCGCAAGAAGCAACCCCACGGTGGGTTGTTCCAGTATGTAAAAACTGTGCACTTCAACTCTCTGTCAACAAATGCAGCAGCAAACCGTGTCAATTGCGACCTGTGAACAATCGTCGA
>Ga0116228_10002546_pt1 | contig 15801 bp, 15 predicted proteins | sample S1TSphfallax_2_FD_89694 | JGI IMG/M metagenome (GOLD analysis project Ga0116228, IMG submission 89694) | Host-associated microbial communities from peat moss isolated from Minnesota, USA - S1T2_Fc - Sphagnum fallax MG | ecosystem: Host-associated > Plants > Peat moss > Unclassified | place...
AACCCCTAGTAAGAAAAATAAAATCCATCGTTTTATTAATGATTAAGTTAATATTGTTTGAATGTACAAAAAAAGTTTTGCATCAACAATGCACAACTTATATGCTTTACAATTTTAGCTCTTTAAAGCATGCATCATAAGAGCACCACAACCATGTCCAAAGGGAGTGAACAATGTTATTGCAAAACTCCAGTGGACATAGACTTATACCCACCTATAAATTAAAATGTATTGGTAGGGTACATGCAAAGTACAAAGTAGAAGTTGGATATTAGGCTTCAAGCAATGGATTGCAATCTACAACAAAAACTATGTAATATTCATTCATATGTTTATTCCAAAAGTTATAGACAACTTGTGACAAGCTCCTAAGACAATCCATAACCAATGCAATTGACCAACCAAAACTAGAAAACACATTTCCAAAGGTAGTCAAATTATCTTTCGAGGATTGAAAATAAAATAATCTATAGTCTTGAAGTCGTAATGCATAAGAAACTGCCAAAAAACCATGCAAACCTAAAAGACAACACATTGGAAACACCATCTTAATTTATAGCAAAAAGAAAAATGCATTGGTGTTGAACCTGAGAGGAAACCAATCCACCATATTCGGAAGGGCCGTCAAAAGAGTTTATAGATGAAAAGGAAATCACATCAAACAACACCCATGGTTCTTCTAGTAATATGAACAACAAAATGTCATCAACCAAAATGATAGGTTCGCCCAAATACATTCATAGAAGAAACCATTGGTGACAATGATGACATGAAACAATGCAAGTTTCATTACACAATTATACAAAATTCAAATTTAAAGAAGTAGGGAGAAGATAAGAAATGCATTATCTTTTCTTCATGTTGAAAATAAAAAGTAATCTAGAAATGTAATTTAGTTATTGAAGATGAAAAGAAAGGTAGCTGCATTTCTAACATTAATCTGTGTGATGGGAGATTAATGTATTGGTTGGGACTGCAGAGGAAAAAATCATGACCTCCAATGACAATTAATACCATTTTTTTTTTATAAGCTTGAAACACAAGGGTGGGAGTATCAATTGTGGAGAGGATTATGCAAAAGTAAAACATGACAAGTTATTCGTTTCGTCACGAAGACTGAATCAATTGGTTCTGAATGAATGTGAGAAAATCCACAATTTTAAGTTTTTTATTTAGGTTAAATTGTGGAACATTGTTGCATAGTACCTTGATTGCATTGTTTTGTGTGGGACTCGTTGTTTTGAAATGTGAGAAACAAAGATTTGAAATATGCATGGTAGATTGGATCCTTCATTGAAATGGAAGGTTGTTTAGAGAGGTTTAATGAATAGAAGTTAAAATAATAAAATTGTGAGTGTAAGAGCAAACTTGTAAACAAAAGAAAAAAAACTATTGCATTGTGAAGATTTAGATGAAAAAATGAACTTGGGACAAAATCAAGATGTTTTAATTAAGCGATGTGTAAAGGCTTTGAATGTATTGTATGATCATAGAACATTGAAATCTAATTTTTTTGGCATATAGGTTTTAGGATTTGGAAAATAATATTTGAAGAATGTAGAACAATTTGTTAATTAAGTTTGCCCGAACAAGTGTTAGAATTGCCCAAAACAAGAATATGAGTGGCAAGGACATATATTCAAATAGGAAATTAATTTATAGGATCCTAAATGTTTTAATCATATATGATGAAAATGGACAAATAAACATTTTATTAAAATCTAAAAAGTTGATATTTAATTCCTTAGTCTTTAATTTGTACCATCATTTGTAATCTATAATTATGTATAGACCTTAATATGAAATTGACACTTGCTTTGTAGCTTAATCTAAAAATAAGTAAAGACCTTAATCTACACATTATCTTAAATATTTGTAGATTATAGATTAAACTACCTTATTCAAGTTTGTAATTTACAATCCATACAAACTTTAATATGAAAATATGTAATGACATCAATGTGAACCTTCATACTTAAATTTGTGCAATGATTCGTAATTTGTGAATATGGTCAAACCTTAATCTATACCTAAATATGAAATTAAAAAATACATTAACCTATATTGTATTTGAAATTTGTACAAAATACAAACAATTTATTTAAATCTAAATTTTTCAATTGTACCTAAATCTATACACATGTACTTTAATATGATTAAAATGTAAACAAATGCACCTTAATAAAAATTTAAAATTTCCACAAAAAATTGTAATCTATAAGATAATTTGGTTTTTGTAAATAATATATAAAATAAGATGTTAATTTATATATAACATTTTTGAAAATAGATTAAGGTTCAATATCTTTCATTTGTACTAAAATATGAACCAAAAAATTTAATGTGTAAATGCATAAATATATTCCCTTAATTTGATCCAAAAAAGTGGCTTCAATTTGTACCTTTAAACATTTAGGTTTATACATTAATATTTTGGAGTTCAAATGTTTGAAATAGACATTCATACAATTGAACATGAAGGCCAAAGGGACAAATATTGATAATTCCAATGGCACCAAATTGTGACAAGAAATCAAAGCTTTTTTAACGCTTTCCATCTCACCTTAGGATCACATAATGGGTTCATCAACCTTGTGATCCACCCCTGAACTCAAAAAAAAATCCTACATCACTTTAATGCCTCACCATTAAGGTAGTTTATAACTCAAGATCATAACAATATGAACCTCTACAAGAAGGTCAAGAAGTCATGGTTTGGGCTACAACCTCGTTGTATGATGGTAACAAAAAGTCATTTGAAACATTCTACAAAAAAATTGACCTTTTGGAAAAAGGGAAACTCATGGGCTTGGTAGTGATTGACCTTTGTAAATGAAATGGAATGACATTATGAGGGAAAAAAACACAAAAAAATGAAAAAAAAAAAGAATCACGACACAAAAAGCAAACTAACTCAGAATCAATGATATTCCTAGAATGTTTTTAATAAGAGTGTCAAGGTCAAAGTTGCGTAGGGGGCTTAGTTTTAGGCATGGTTGTTACAACCATAGGTTGTACCATTTCCTTGGAAACCTCCATATCTGGCTCCAAAGCAAAGATGTGGTGACCAAATATTTAGTACGCTTTAACATTGTTGCCTAAAATTAGATTGACTTACCGATAGTTATATAAAAGGAATAAATTTTTTTGAAGAAAAGGGATAGACATGTGGATGTCGACAAATCAATGGCAAGAGTTTTCAACTTGGAACAAATTTTGATGAAGGTTTGAAATGTACCAACATGCACCTCCTTTGTTACCTTAAAAGCCTACTAACATTTGAAGCGATCATAAAGGCCATGTTGGTCAATTGTACAAGACATCCTTTCCACGAACATTGATGCCCTTGTTTACAACTCATATGATGGGGAGGAAAACATGAATGAACTACTAAAAGATGAGTTCTCATTAGGTACCCTAACCAAAAAAATAACCTAGCTTAAGAACGTTTGCATCATATGAAAAGGGAACTTATTCAACTTTAGAGGAATCGAAGGGCAAGAATTGCATAAATGAATATGGGATAAAGATGGAATTTTAATGCATGGATTTTCATTATTGGTATGCAAGGAGTTCACCATGACTCCATCCAAATTAAAAACCAATAGCTTTCCAAATATGACTTGACCTCCTTCAAAACATATAGATCATCTGAATGAAAGAGCAAGATAGCCCCATTAATGGCCAAGAACTTGTTTTTCAAAATAAAAAATGGAGACAACATAGTCATTCACCCTCTTATTCCAAGGAGGAATCTTTGAAGGATGGTGGAGACCAATGGAATAGGGAAGTTCCTTGGAACATCAGCTAGGATAAGTTGAACCTTGTCCTTTGAATTCACTAATGACCTATGCATAATCAAGATAGTGGGATCCACAAATCAATGCACCTAATCCCATGCTTGAAGTGTTTGGGACAAAGAATGTGAATTGAATATGAATTCACCTTATGAATGAACTTTGAGATGGTGTCAACTTTTGGAGGCCATATCCCAATAATGATTTTTTTCACTACAATAGATGGCCAAAAAAATGGGAAAACTTTCTGATGGAACCAAGGTGGCCTACTAGAAGACAAAAGGATTGAGTTTATGCAAAATGGAATATATTGGAAGGAACATGATGAATCATTTTGTGTGTTTGGGCCTCCACTACTATGAAAAGGAATGGGAAAGATTGGTTGAAGTTTCAAGATATTGAGTTTCAAGACATCAAACTCCTTTGTAAGGTCTAAAGTTATAGACAATGCAATAGTATTTTGTAATGGAACATCAACATCAAATGCTTCCTAATTGTTTACATTTAAATATGTAGCACCCTTCACTTTCTCCTTCCATTTACTTTTCCCCTTTGAAAGAACTTTCCTTTTTCCACCTTCACCATGCATGTGTCCCAATTGAACTTGTAACATTCTCCATGTGAGGGGTGGAAGGAGCATCAAAATTATTTTTAACATTATGGATTCAACCAAACAAAATTGGAAAATATTCTTATGTAGTTTTTCTTGTGAACTAGTGAACCAATAGTTTTTGAACTAGTGAATAGGTGGACATGTTAACATGTTACTTGGTGTGTAGTTTGAAGTTTTTAACTATTTTTATTGGTTAACTAGCTAGTGATTGTTAGGGATTTTTTAATTTATTTAAGGCCTATAGAGGTAGAGAGGAACATAGTACACATGATACATTTTGTGGGATACACATTTTTGAGACACTTATATCAAATTTTGATATCATTTAAAATTTTAAACCTATTGTTTTCATCTTTTTGAATCATTAGAATTTGATTTTACTTTGAACACATTCATTTGTATAATTAAAATTATGATATTTCCTTGGGAAGAAGATTTGGTGACCACATAATGGATTTGAGTTGTAAGCACTAGTGTTTATAATCTCTAGTATGAATCATGTTTGATTTAAATAACTTATATTGTTTATATACAATTTCAAAGTTAAGTGTTTTAGAAAATAATGTTGTTTTTGTTTTATCTTGAAAACATTAAGGAATAGGTTTAAGTTAGTGCAAATGTTTTTGAAAAAAATGGGATGTCCTATTTATAAAAGAGGTTTTTTCACTTTTTCATTGTTAGGCAAGGTCAATATGGATTTTCTTTTTGGAAACAATGCAAAAGTTGTCCTAGAACTTGTTAATTTCAAGAAATGTCCAAACTAGTTATAAGAAGTCTTAGGAAACAATGAAAGCATGTTCTACATCAACATGTATTAGAACCTACATAAGTACAAGATGAACAACAAGTGTGACCAATGGGAAATGAACCAATGAATTGACCAATCATGGAGGCAACATAATGAGTTGAAACCAATGTTCAACATCAAAATTCAACTAAACATGTTGTGCATAAGAAAAACATCAATATCTTTAAACACTCACCATGTGACACCATAAATATCATCCCAATAATGGGCAACAAGTACTCATAATGGTGGCACGACAACAATAAACTTGTTTAAAATTTTGATGAAGTTGTCTCAACATTACAATAGTGGCAATTTGCAACCCTTGGTTATTTCCTACCTAGAACATGTACACCAACACAATTTTTTTTTGGCTAAGTTATGAAATACTAAACAAGATCCCAACATTGATTGAATAACAATAAATTCAAAGATGGAACAAGTCCAACTTACAAATCGGTTAAAATAACTTTGTCACGTTGACAAAAGGTGTTCCAACTAATCAATTTCCATGCCTTGTTTGGAATTAATTAAGCTTTGAGTAGTACTTACTATTGTTTGACAAGGCCAATATACCAACACACCACTTGACCAACCAGACTAGCTTTTTATCAAAGAGAAAAGTTACATGTTCCTCAAAACACACTAGTTTTAAGAGGAAATCTTGGTGTTGAAGCCATAACTTGTTCATATTGTCAACATGTGGGAGATGAATGAAAACATTGCCCCTTTGTTGATGATAAATGAGGACAACTTTTGAAGGATGAGGGGATGAATGTTCATCAACCTATTATCCCAACTACTAACTAAATTGCCCAATGTACCTATGCAAGGAACTCTAACCATGCATCTAAATTTTAGTCACATGGCAATATTAATTAGTTATCAACTAGCTTGACAACCACTTGTTACACCATTTGTACTAAGTAGGACTAATGTTTTTCCTACAACTACATACCCAATGTGGTATAATGTTATACACCCTTACATAGTTATAGGTCCCAACTTGCATCCAACATATCATAATGGAACCAAAGGATTTGGTCCTTTGATTTTTAAATATCACACAAGTTATGTACTTGGATAATGTACCCAATATTAGAACAACATGTCATACCACCAAATACAAATGCAACATATTAGAGTGGCTCAACTAGTCATCAACAAATACAAAAGACCTATTCTATGACAAGCGACGGTATCAATGACAACCATTGCACTAAACAATATTAAGATTCGTCAAACTAGTGATAGTTTGCCAACACATGTACCAAGAAGAAACTATGTTCATCATCCATTGGATGGAAGGCAATTTGGAGATTTGTTTGGAGGAAGTTCATTAAGAGGAAATCCACCTAGAAGACCACCATTCAATTCACATGTCAAATGGCCAACATTTGATCCATGCATGTTTATGCCACCATGGTACCCATCAATCATTGCAAAACCTACACCAAACTACCATACAAGAAGTTGCAATATCCAAGCCATGTGAAAGACATTAACCTTGATGCTCACATTAGAGTATTCAAGAAGGTCATAAAATCTAATGGTGAAATTGTGGAAGTTGACATATGAAAGGTAATTACCTTTCATTAAGACAAACACAATAAAAAGTTGTATCATAAAAGCCTATAGCAAGTTCGCAAGATGAGCGAAGCCTAAAAGGATTTGTTAGCCAACATTTGCAAATTGGGATACATAGTATAACAATCCAACTGATAGTATTATATCAACATGTTCAAGGCATCCAATAGACAAGCTGACTAGGAACTTGTTTACATGGTAGAAGGTAGTTAACATAACATTAAAGTAGTTATGGCAAGAAGGTTGGTTGTAACCACTAGCATTTGCATATAAGAAATAAAAACCTAAGGTAGGGGGTTCGCCAATTTTGGGAAAATATCATTTGAGGCAACATCAATATTTGTAAAAAAAAAACTATGATTTAATTATATGTTTATTCCTTTGTATCTTGTGTGTGTAATTGAGTAGTGATGCATTAAATAAATTTGAAATGATAAGGTATAACTGAATGCCTTATGGATTGTTAGTTTGTTAAAAAAAGGTGTAATCCAAAAGTTTGAATAATCTAGAAATATGAATTAGAATGTTTATAACTTGGAAATTGATGATAAATCATTGATAGAAAAAAAAAAAAAATTAGTAGGGAAATCGTAGTCATTAGCAAGGCTTTGAATAATTTGAATGTAATGATGAGTATTTTGGTAACTATATGCATGAACTATGACACCTAAGGTTAAGGCCATTAGGTATGTGGTACATAATTTGATTATAAGGGGCCAGGACCCAATAGTTATTAAATAAAAGGTTAAATGGACCATATAAATAATCAATAACTTACATTTAACAACCATGTTGGGGATGTTGTGTGGCCAAGTTGATATGAACAACATTTGTTAATAGATGGGTTGGGTCAAAGTATATGAGTACAATTTGGGATTTGGTGTTTTGCACACCTTGATCCAATGTGAACAATCATGATGACAAATACACCATGGTGGCTTACAAATTGCGAAACTTGAACCAACCATAGAAAAGTTGACAATAAGAGCAATGAAAGTAATTAAATATCTTAACCTTTACATTTCAATAGAAGGTCTTCTGTTCAAAAAATCGTGAAGAAAGGAAATTGTTGATGGTTAACATTATACTAGACAATGAATTTGAGACAATACTTAATACCTATAAAAATTGAGATTATATCAAATGAAATTTTAAATTGGGTTGAAACTAAACCAAAAATTGTAAAAAATGATCAAGAAGATAAATTTTATTGTCGCAACCTTAACCTTAGGCTTGCGACCAAAGCAAGGGCTTGTGAAGGTGCGGGCCAAGTGTCAAGGCCAAGAGTCACATTTCATGCTCCCGAGAGTGTGGGAGAGTGTGAGATAATGAATCCCCACACTCCCAAATGAGCTCTCACTTTGGGAGTTGGAGTCTTGATGAACTCCCAAATTGTCAAAAAAAAATTATGGGGGTCAAAACCCATTTGATGGAGGATTTTCTTATATCATTAGAAAGATTTTGGAACGTAGATGTCTAAAGTGGGTTCGTGTGACCCATTTGGATACTTAAAACACAAGTTATGGCCAAAAAAAAGGTTGGGAATCAAATTGGGAATTTGACTCCCAACCATTAAAAGTTGAGAATCGCCCCGATTTCCTTGCGTGCAGATGGAATGCAACATACAGTTGAAAAGCTCTTAACGAGGGCTACAACTTTTCTTTAAACCTCATCTCAATTGAAGTTCTGTACACAAAGTTATGGGCCCCCAAAGTCACGGGAGTGTCAACTTTGGGAATTTCGGGACTCTCACTTGGGAATCTCGAGACAAAATGACATTTGGGTGCTAGTCCCGTGGCCAGGCATAGAGTATACTATAAGGGGGAAGGTGGTGGTTTCCCCCAAGTCCGGATCGTGGTGAGTCTTATGAGTTCATGTTTACTCATGGTTTGTCTGTGCACCAAAGTGCTTCAACTATGCATTAACCAACTTGTTGTTTAGTTTGTGCAAGTCTCTGTGAATAATTGAATTGCTTGTCAATTTTCCTAGTCCCATCCCGGAGCTTCAACACGGCCCTCTACCCCTGAAATGCTACGAGTTAGGGAGCGTGTCCATCAAGGAGTTCGGGGGTGCATCATTTATCCTAACATGGTGGTTGTTATTTCAAAAAAACATGTTGAAGAATTAATCAAGTGTAATGTCCATTTTTGTAACACTATTGCAAAACTCCAAAATATTTTATGAGATTAAAATGTTGGATTTTTTTGCATAATAACACTTTTAAGTTAAATGTTCCATTATAAGAAAATATACAAAAACATGTATATAATGAAAAAAAAATTGGCGATTGAAGCAAGGAATAATAACCATGTGTATTTTGAATTAGTTAAATACAAAAATGGTTATTAGTAATAATGCGGTTGTTGATTCTTATTACAATGAAGATATTGGTAGTTTTTTTTGTAACCACTAATCTTGAACAAGAACCCGAAGATCAATTTCCCATTACTGTTTTATTCAAGAAATGGGTACCATATGATACGTTGGTATTTAGTAGTGGGACAAGAGAATGAAATCTTACCCGGGGGGGGGGATGTATTGGCCTCCTTTCATGGCCAAGGAAGAGGGGTTTGCATCATTAATAACATTGATTTAGAAAATGTGGAAAGATATTAAAGAAAATGGAAAGATGGTAGATGAAATAGATATGGGATTCTGTTATTTACACAATTTAATAGAGATTAATCCATGTGGGTTCATTTAACAACTAGGAGAATATCAAGTGGTTAAATTGGTAGCCAAGTTTATAGATACAAAAGTTTAGAGCCAAGTGTGTAATGGCATATCAAAACCTATTCATTCCTTTGGAACAAGAAACCACCTTGAAGCCTTATTATTAAACTACCAATATGATAATCACAATGAATTTAGGTTAGAGAGATTGTTAAGAAATGATTGTTATACCCATAGAAGATAAGTGGTTGAAGGATGTTATTACCAAAAAGAGAGGTGAAAATTTCCTAAGAAGGAATGATTATTTTGGCTAAAAGTTTGTAGATTATTTATACACTCCAAAGAATGTGCTAGGGTGAAACCATGGTAAAGTAGACTAGAAAATTACCTTGTAACATAAATGGAAAGTGGGGTAAATGCATAGTATGGTAGCTCACTTTTTAAAATCATCGTATTCCATAAAAGTCCACGTTTTAGTGTTAAAATTTTTATTTTTTTGTGCTACCATTGGTTAAATAGTAATAAAGTCCATGTATCAAAAGCAATAAAGTCCATATTAATAGGAGCCTAAGTAGAGATTCCAAATATATGCACCTTTGAATTTTCTTTTTTGAAAATGAATGAAAAACAACAATGTTATGGACTTATGAAAATACAAGTTAATTTAGGGCATTCAAAAGTTCATAGGTATAATTTGGCTATGATTTTAAAGGAATTTTTTCACATAAAAGTGTATTATTTCATTCTAACTCATATGCTAAGTCAATATAGATAATTTTGAATAAAATTCAAAATGAACCTTTCAAATTTCTATCATTCTAGTCAATGGACTATTCCATAAATTTGAACTTCAAAAGTCCATTGATACTAGCATATGAAAATTTTATCAATAAACCACTGCAAAAATATCTTCATAATAATTTTTTTAATTTACATTCAATTATCAATTAATATATTTAAAAATATATTATTCACCATATGCCTTTGAATAAGGGGTACCCAACAAAAAACACCATTGTGACACCAAAAGTGAGCCACCAATCTTGCATTCACCCAATGGCCATCAAGTAAGCCTTGGTACTATTTTGAATTTAAAAATATTATTTACTTTGATGTTTAATTATGTGAAGTTTTTTTGACTTTGCTACAACTATATTTTAAAACCATGTTTTTAAAATAGGTTTGTATATATTCATCCAAATTAAAACAAATGTTACAACTTCCAAAGTAAATTAAATTTTAAGCACAAGTAAATTAAATATTGAATCTATTATATTTTTAAGTCAATGACATGTTAAATATAGTAGTGAATTTATTAAAAAAATCATAGTAAAATCAAAATATGTTTAACATCTAATGTCAAAATAGGAACACATGTTAACATGTTAGTTTCATTCTTATTTCTTACCTAGATTTTTATCGTACTAAAGTTTTTCAAATTTTGTTTTCAACTCATCAAAACTCCATGGAAGCATGGAGGCTTCCATAATGAAACCTTTAAAAAGTTTTGAATCTATTTTTTATGTTTATGTTGAAAAACTACCATATTAAAAATTTGGATGAATGGATGTACCTTTTGGTCCACTTTACCATGCTTGGACCCACCAAGGGAGAAAAACTGAAATTATTTTATAAATAGATTCAAGGAATTACCAAGGCATGTTCAATAAGTGATATTGGAAAAATTACACAATGGCATTAAGGTACAGAGCTCACATAATTAGATTGTTGTGATCCAAACCACTAAGTCAACCAAACATCACCATTGGCTATTAGTGCTTACATGTCTACCAACCTTATCACCATTGGAACAATTTGTGGTTGATGACCACCAAGTTATAATTCAAGACAATTGAAAGTTTACCCTGATGGAAATGTGCTTGTTGAAAAATAGTTACCCTATGATATGCTTTGGGTTTAGCCATACTTGTATGACAATTATGTGATGAAATGTCAAGGCAATTTACAATATCAACATTTTCAAGATCTTTGCTAAAGAATCCATGTCTTCCCTTCTTCTACCAAGAACTTGATCACGAGTAAAATATTAAAACTAAAACAAGTGCATGGTGGAGGACTACTTGATTCAAGGCTCATATTAGGTAAGAGTAGAAGGAAGGTGGAAGAAAATATATTATGAGATGCAAGAAGAGATCAAATAACTAAAGAAATTTTATATAAGACAAAATTTAGACCTTTGGTAACATTGGAAGAAGGTGATCCTTTTCAGTTCAATAGTTGGATATGAACGATTGATACCAATGGTTGAAAGATGATTGTATCAGCTACACATGATACCAATGTAGATACCACTGAAGGACAAGATAAATCATTTAACAATGAAGGAATGAGTTCAACATGAGGTGAAACAACAAATCCTATTTCACCCATCAAAGACACCAATGTGATGAATCCTTTAATTAATTATGGATGGTCACTCGACCATGATATTTCTTAATTAATTGGCAACGAATCAAACACCATAGGACTAGGTTTGCTTGAATTAGAAACATTTATTGGAAGTAATTAGGAAATAGGTGTTGCATCAATGGGATTCTACCCATTATGGACATCATCATTGAAAAGAAAAACTCTTGCAACATTTTTGCTATCCACATAGTTAGTATTGAAACAACTTGGATTTACAACAATCTAAGGAATAATTGAAGTTCCACTAATAATGGTCACAATAGTCAACAACACCTTAAGGGTACCCTTACCTATGTATCATAATGGAAATGATCCTATGACACATGTATGTCAATTAACATAAGTTTGTATAACTAATGGTGAAAGTATGAATGCTCATAAGTTGTAATAGTTTCATAATACCTTGAGGAAATGAGTTTTAGATTGACTTGTAAGTATGTAATAAGATAACAAGTTTTGTGATAGGATGGGGTGTTACACAACAAGCTTTTGTAGAATGATTTAGTGTGGTAAGAAATGAAGGTCAAGATATTGTATCCCTCCAAAACATCAAGCATAAAAAACATGAATCAACAAAAGATTATTATAACAAATTTTTATGGTTGTGTGTGATGATGCCTCAACCACTAGATGATGTTTACTTATGAGAGACATTTCAAAAAGGTCTACATCTAAAATTGAAAATGAAAATCTTGAAGAATTGCTAAGAGTAATCATTATTGAGGTAACTAATTTAGTGAAGATAGTGGAGTAGGAGTTTCCTTCACCTAGAAGATCTTTAGCTAAGAATTAAGATGAGTCAAACAACAATTTTTTTGTAGAAAAATGAGATGACAACAACCATAGAAGGTTGAGACAAAAGGATTTGTATGGATCTACTTATCAATGAGGGCTATAATGTCAAAATTGTTCCAACAAAAGGCAATATATTAAAGAATGTAAACCACTACAAATTTTTTGTCAAATTTGTAAGAGTGATGATCATGACCTTGATCAATGCACCAAAAAGAACACGGGAAGATGTAGCCCAAGATAGGAAGTGCTTGTGAATGTAGGATAGGCTGAAATGAAAAAAAAAATTGCAACCTCAACAATGAGGTTATGAAAGACCCAATAACCAATAATGGTATGCCAATCAGTAGTACCATCATAACTCAAGAGGCCAAGGGTGGTAGAATGGTGGAGGACATTGTTGAAAAAATCATGGGGGTCAAAGGTGGTAAAATAACAGTGAACATGGCAATGGCTATAATAAGCAAGGTCATAATCAAAATTTCCAAATAAATAGCAACCCAAAGTGTTTTTTTTTATCGGAAGGAAGGATGGTTAAGGAAATGTTTTAAAAGTGAGGAATTAATGATTTTGGAGCTCAATGTAGATGTCATGAAAGGAAAGTTACAAATCTTTTTGAAAATGCATTTACATAAATTTGTATTTTATGTAATAGTTGTAATTTATTTATTTTTGGTCAAGGTACAATATTTACTCATATAAAATAATTATAGAAATGCATTTATACAATATTTTACGAATTTAAATACAGACATTATGTCAAAATGCATTAACGTCAACATTGACATGACACATCATGTATACCATAACATCAACAAGTTCACAACTCCCTTCAGCTTTTGATGAAATTATTTTTCTAGATCTTTTGTATAGGAAATGTTTGTTAAAAGAAAAGGAAGAATGACCAATTCATCTTTGATTAAAACACATCAAGATGAAAAAAATTAGTTTACTTTAAAACTAAAGGATAGTAACTTTGCCAATTTCATTTCTACCATTCAATTGAAATGAATTTTTTTGGGTGCAACATATTGCATTGCAGAAAATTTAAGAATAAAAGTGCTAAATTTTGCTATTTTTGTGTCTTGCTTCTTGCCAAATTTTGGAAATTTAAAAAAATGAACTTAACTGGATTTTTTCATTAAGCAATCAAAAATGGAAAATGATCTCTAAGTTTTATGAATGGACATCATTTTTTCTCCATCTTGCTAACATTGATTTAATCATCTTACAAACTAATTGCTGGTGAAAGCAAAAATATATCAAACTCTATTAAATCTGACTGGCCAAGGGCTTTCGAACAACACCCAGAACACTCCCAAATTCCAATACAGTTTTCAATTTTGATTCTATTTAGTTTTCATTGAGAAAATGGTTCAATAATCAATAGCTTCCACACTGTAGCTCCAAACAGTCTCAAACCAAGTTGGTGCACACCTACTCATTTAGAGCTTTCTGAAGATACGAAGAGCACAACATGAAAGCAATAGGTTGGGAGATCTCAGTGTGACAAACAAAGCAAAACAAACTACCTTGCTTCATCGATAGATGCCTCTATACTTAAGATTCCTCTAGGGCAAAGAAAAGGGCAGGGAAATAACCTTGGCCAAAACATATCCAGTTAACACAACTGAAGCTTAGACTTGAAGCCTTCTTGTCCTGCAAAACAGGTTTAATCCTTTTGACCAGCGGCCAAAAACAAATGTCCTTCAACCTGAAAGGACAATAACCCAACACAATCCTTCAATTTGAAAGCCTAGAAAAGCTTCCTTAAAAAAAACTATGAATATGCATTTTATCCATAGAGATTGACATATTTCAATTTTGAATTTGAAAACATTTCATTGTTGATTTTTTGGGTAAAAGTCAAGTATTTTTCAAAATCTTTCACTTTAAACCAATATGAAGGATACAAAGGATTTGTTGGCAAAAATGTATGAACATTGTCACATTTTGAAGCAACCAAATTTAGACGACAATAGTGTGAATTGTGCCATTGGCCCACATGTGAATAGGATCTTCATGATAGAGCTCAATTGTCAAAAAATAAAAATAAAAATAAAAATTGTAGTGACCTAACCCACTCTAAATTCAACATCTCCCTCACCTAAGGTCTACAAAATTGCAAAATCACCTCTTAGAAATCCCACTCCTCAAGAGCTCTTCAACAATACAAAAAGCTTGCCACAATTTCATAAAATATTTAATTTTATTTTTTTTGAAAAAAACTATTCAATATTCAATAACTCTTGCATCATAACTAAACACTACCAAACCATCGCAGGGCACCCTTACTTGTCAAGGGGTGATTTGAGACAATACCAAAAGCACAATATGAGATGACATGGTTTTAAAGATCTCGAAGGGACAAACAAACAACCTTCCTTAATAGATAGATGTTCCTAGAGGTTGCAAAAACAAAGTAACATTCTAAAAAGTTTCTGCTTTCCTCTCTTACCTCCAGCCAAATTTAGCTCACTCCTCTTGTAGATGATCATTAGTCCACGTACCTCACAAACTTAGGAAAAAACTAATATGAATCAAGATATTCTAAACTATCAAAATTTCATTAAAAAGCACAATTAAAATTTGGAATGCAAAAATGAAGTGATTTGGGGGTTTTCAATTGCCAGATTTCAGAAAATATAGTAAAAATCACCAGATTTATGTATTTTTCTCCATTAAAAATTTAAAAAGAAGAAGGTTACATAAATTTCCTTACTTTCCTATGGATGATTGCCAATTTGGGTAATAACAATATTAATCCCCAAAAAACAAAAAACAAAAAACTGCAAGGTTGCCACAGAATTCTCACTGCAAAGGGCACCTCCTGGTCATTACCCTGTTCTGAGGGCTTTTAGCCAGAGTAGAGAGACCGAGGTTGGTGAATGGCAGAGCAAAGCCTAACACCTGCCTGCCAGAGAGAAGTGTAATAAATATGATCTGACACTTGATCCCTATTTTTGATTGGGCGATCATAATGATTGGTCTAGGTGGTTTCTATTAGTAGTTTCTCACCTATTTGCAGTCTCAGTTTTGGTTTTCCGAGTGGGGTTGCAAAAAAGTAGGCAACTACACCTTGAAGGGAGAATATTTTTGCAAGGTCACACATATTGATCACC
>Ga0116228_10002547_pt1 | contig 15796 bp, 11 predicted proteins | sample S1TSphfallax_2_FD_89694 | JGI IMG/M metagenome (GOLD analysis project Ga0116228, IMG submission 89694) | Host-associated microbial communities from peat moss isolated from Minnesota, USA - S1T2_Fc - Sphagnum fallax MG | ecosystem: Host-associated > Plants > Peat moss > Unclassified | place...
GACGCCCCCTCGACCCCCATTGGGGCCTGAGGCCCCAAACCCCCGCTACTTTAGTCGGGGACAAGGAGGGGGGCACACGCTGTGTGATGACAGTACGTATGCCCCCCTCCTTGTCCCCGACTTAAACAGATGGGGGTCTGGGGCCGTCGTGCGAAGCACGCATTCGCGTGACGGCCCCAGCGGGGTCGAGGGGCGGAGCCCCCGCCTTTCTTAACCAACCCCCCCCCAAAGCGGATCGCTATTACTGCGACGCAGCGCGGCCGTTGGTGGCGGAGATCGAGGCGTTTTGCAGCAGGTTCAGCACTTTGGTGATATCGGCGATCGGCGCGTTCGATACGTAGATCGTATCGTGATTGCGCATCCAGAAGCTGCTGGCCAGGAAGAATCCGCCTGGATCGAGGAAGTTGACGACATAGACGGTCGGCACCGGGTCGGGGATGCCGTCCGGCACGGTCAGGCCGATTTTTTGCAGGTTGGCGCGGGTTTCACGCCGGTAGAGGAAAATACCCTTGGGTTCGGCGCGGTCGTCTTCCAGGCCGCCGGCCAGGGCCAGGCCATCGGCCAGCGTAATGTTATAGTCACCAAACGGAAACCGGCGGTTCAGCTGCGCCAGCGTATTGGTCTGGCCGGTGGCGCCGATGCCGAGGAAATAGCGCGGCTCGTGCGAGACATAAACCACGTCGCCGGGCGACAGCGCGATATTCTGTTTCGGGTCCTTGGCGATTTCGGACAGCAGAGCCGTTTCGGAATGGCCGGCGTGCTGCACGGTGACCAGCATTTCGAAGGACGGGAATTTCGGCCCCTCGGCGCGCGCGATGGCGCCCAGCACGCGCTCGCCGCTGGCATCCATGGAAAACCGCGTCGCCAGCAGAACATCGCCCAGCACGCTGACCTGGTTGGCGTGCCGTTCGGTGACCGAGACCACGGCCTGCGGCTCGAGCGCGCGCGCCGACAGGCGGCTATTGATTTCGGCCTGTATGGCCTCGACGGTGCGCCCGGCGGCCTGCACGGCGCCGGCATAGGGCACCTGGATGGTGCCGGCTTCCTCGATCTGCTGTGACGGGATCTGCACGAAATTGCCGGCGCGCGCGCCGGCCTCGCCGGGAATGAACAGGCCGCCGGCGCCGGATTCGAACACGGTCACGCTGAGCACATCGCCGACGCCGACCAGGATCGGCTTTTCCGGCGCCGCGGTCAGGTCGGCGTCGAACAAGGGCGGCGGGTCGTAGGACGACATCTGCGCCTGCGTATCGGCATTCACGTAGACCAGCGCATAGGCCACGCGGCGCCCATGTTCGTCATTATGCAGCAGCACCTGCGAACTGGACGTCACCATGTGGCGGGTGGGGCCGCTCGACGAGATGAAGCTGCAGGCGCCGAGCGACGCCGTCATGGACACGGTCAGGCCGCACAGGCGGGCAAACCGCAGACCGTTCGTCAGGACGCTCGTGCTCATCAGCGGCCGCGTGTGGCCGAGCCGGACGTGGGTGCCAGGGACTGTAGTGATCGTCGCCTCCAGAGCGGTGCGGCAGGTGCCGGGGACAGTCGGCGGTGCAGCACCATCGCCGCACCTATGACCCCAGGACATGCCTCAGGTCGCCTTCCGCATGCAAGCGTTAGAAGACCATAACTGACGGTTTGGCATCACGCTGCCGTGTATGGATCAATCCGGCTTGCGCACCGTCCATAAAACGGAAGCCAGCTCTTCTTTTTTGAAAAAAAGAAGCAAAACAGTTTTGCGCCTGCGCCGTCACCGCCTGACGTGCCATTGCGCCGGCCTGCGCGGCGCCGAACAGGAAAATTCTGCGGTTTTTTTCAAAGCAGGACAGCTGCCTTCGCCCTGGCCGTTTCACCGGTCTCTTGATTGGGTTTCTGGCTGGCGCCGCCGAACAGCAGCCGCGATGTCAGCGCCGCGCAATCGGCCTGGTCGTGCAGAAAAGCCGTCACCGGAATCGCCGCGATGGCGCGGCGGGCGGCATCGAACCGGTCGCGATCGAGGCCGGCGAAGAAGGCGGGCAGGCTCGTCTCGAGCGGCTCATCAAGCAATATGCCGGCATGATAGGCGTCGAGCCATCGCCCCGTCTCGGCGGTGCGCAGCGCCAGCGGCACGGTGCCGAACAGGCCGCCCTCATATAGCCGGTTCGGCAGCAGCCAGTCCGAAATCGGGCCGGGATCGAAGAAATTCATCGCCCAGAAGAAATGCGGCGCGTTGTAGAGCTCGGGCAGGTCACGGCTGCGGTCGTACGGCCCATCGAACGACAGGCCCGGCGAGCCGGCCACCACCGCGTCGAAATCCGGCACCACGTCGCGCGCGACGCGGCCGCGCATGGTCACTTCCACCTGGCCGGGCAGCGCGCGCACCAGGTCGGACAGCAAGCGCAGGCTGCGCTCGCAGCGGATCATTCCGTACCAGCCGATCCGCCAGGGCGGCCCCGGCGCGGGCCCGGCACCATCCGACAGGCGGTGCGCCGGCACGCCGCCGCATTCGGCGAGATCGGCGAGCAGCACCTTGTTCTCCACCAGTTCGATACGCGGCAGCGACCGATGCGTAGGCGCAAAATATTCCGCCACGAAGCGCGGCGAACTCACCATCAGCGCATCGCAACGCCGCAGCAGCCCGGCTTCCAGCCCGCGCAGCAGCCGCCCCACCACGCCGGGCGCCAGCATCAGGCGATGGATATCGAGGCATTCGTAAATCAGCGGTGCGTGGCTGCCGCTCAATTTGCGCGCGGTTGCCGCCAGAATCAGCGTTTCCAGTTGGCGCGCCACGATCACGTCGGCATCGGCCAGCACCGACTGCCAGCGCGGCATTTTCAACGCGGCGCGGCCGACCGCGACGGCCCGCTGCACCATGCGGCCATCGGCGGTGTAGCCCAGCACCACCGGCTGGTTCGCCTCCAGCGACGTCACCTTGCCGCGGCTGAAGCCCAGCAGCGCCACGCTGGCGCCGCCGTCGGTCAGCATCTGGATCCGCCGCGCGACCGCCGGATCGTTTATATCATGAACGAAATAGGCAATGCGCATGTGTCTGCGACCTCATCAGGAAGGGAGCCATGCGGGCACGGGTCTCCCAGTTAAACGTATCGCTGGACCCAACTGGCAAAAGTTATTTGCTTCTTTTTTTTAAAGAGTAAGCAGGTTCCTGTCCGTCAACATCACGGGCGGGTGGCATTCCATACGCGCACCGGCGCCGCTATCGGAACGGTGGGCTGCTTGCGCGGCATCATTGCGAACGCACGCGCGCGGATTCGGTTCAGCCGCGCCTGCACCGGCATGCGGAAATGGCGCAGCGCCGCCGGGCAGTGCCAGGCCTCGCGCAGCACTGCGGCCGGCGCGCGCCGCTTGATGGCATCGACCATCGCAATGAACGCCGCGCCATCGCGCACGCTGTCGTGATGCGCCTGCATGGCCGCGCGCGCGCGCGGCGGCAACGAGGCGCCGAAGCGGGCCAGAAACCGCGCATCGGCCGCCAGCATGGCGTTCGCCTCCGCGGCGCTGAGCACATGCGAAATCGAGCCGGGCGCCACCATATAATTATACCACGCCGCGCGGATGCGGCCGTAGCGCGCGCCCTGCGCCAGCGCGGCGGCGACCAGCATGAAATCCTCGCCGACGCGCATCGCCGGGTCGTAGGCCAGCGCCGCATCGCGCAAAAATCCGGCGCGGAACATCGGCTTGAGATAACCATAGCCGCCCGCGGACCCGAACAGGATATTACGAAAACAGAATTTTTCCAGGGTGACATGCTCCAGCGTGGAGTCGGTCGATTCGGCAATGAAAAGCCGCGGCGCGCCGCCGCTGCGCTGCACCCACATATTGTCGGCGACAATATCGAGGCGGTGCGCGCGGGCGCGGGCGATCAGCGCCGCGATGCGCCCCGGCAGCATGGTGTCGTCGGCATCCAGCACCGCAATCCATGCGCCAGCGGCGGCGCCGATTGCGGCATTGCGGGCGGCCGACGGCCCCCCGTTGGCCGCGCACCGCACCAGCCGCACACGCGAATCCTTAACGGATTCGACAAGTTTGGCGGTGCCATCTGTAGACGCGTCATCCGCCACGACCACTTCGACGCTGACGCCGGTCTGTAGCAAAGCGGACGCTATGGCCGCCAAAATCGTGCGTTCCGCGTTCCATGCGGCAATAATGATGCTTGCATCTGGCATGCCAACCCCGTTATGCTGCGCTGCGGCAAAGCGACCCTATCGTAAGTGTTCAGTGGAGCGCAACATGGCAAACGCGCACCCTGCAACATGGCGTCAACACGATGCGGTCGGACGACAGGTTCATCACAGGGCTCACGTAAATGGCACGAGCGGCCAGCATAGATGTCTGTGTCTGCACGTATCGGCGGCCATCCCTGGCGGCAACATTGCAATCCATTGCTTCGCAGGTACTGCCAGCCGGGTTGGCAATGCGCGTTATTGTTGTGGACAATGACGATACGCCCAGCGCGCGCGACCTGGTCACGCGCGCGTGCCAAGATCTGGGCCTGACGTTTCTTTATTTGCATGCGCCGGCGCGCAATATTTCGATCGCCCGCAACGCCTGCCTCGCGCACGCCGATGCGGCGCTGGTCGCCTTCATCGATGACGATGAAACGGCCGGCCCAGGCTGGCTCGCGGCGCTGATCGGCACACTGGACTCCGCCGGCGCCGATGTCGTGTTCGGGCCGGTGCAGGCGGTCTACGAACCCGCCTCGCCCGCGTGGCTGCGCCAGGCGGATCTGCATTCGACCCGGCCGGTGATCGGCGCCGGCGGCGTGATCCAGACCGGCTATACCTGCAACGTGCTGTTCCGCGGGCAAATCCTGCAAACCGCGAACGGGCCGCGTTTTGCCGAATCGCTCGGCCGCAGCGGTGGCGAGGATACGGTGTTTTTTCACGACCTTTACGAAGCCGGCGCCCGCATGGCGTTCAGCCCCTCGGCCATCGTGTTCGAGCCGGTACCGCCCGCGCGCTCGCGCATGGGGTGGCTGGTCAGGCGTGCTTTCCGTATGGGGCAGACCCATGCGTGGGTGTTGAACAAGCGGATCGAAGCGGGGCGCCTGGGGGCACGATTCGCAGCCATCATGGTCGCGGCCGCGAAATCCGTTTTCTGCCTGGGTGCCGCTATCGCGGGACTCGGTTCCGGCCGGGTCTGGCGGCGGCAATGCGTGCGCGCGGCGTTGCATGCAGGCGTCGTCGCGAAACTTTTTGGCCTGCGGGACGTCACACTTTATTGAGGTGTTGATCCAGATCATGTGTCTGCGGCGTAAGCCGTGTAAAACGGGTGCAGATTATAGTTCAAAGTTTCGTTACCTCTGTGTTATCTTCAGGCTGGGCAGGGTTTAAGGGGCAGGGCTGCGGTTGACACGTAGCACCCATGCTTCATAGTTAGGATTATCCATTAACGCTCAAGGCGTCTCAATAATGGGTGGCGCGGGCGGCATGGATACAAAAAAAGACATTTAGGGAGGGCACAAGCGATGAGGGGTACGCTTATGCCCAATGAATCCGCGACAGGTATTGCAACCGGGCTACGTCCCGGCATGCCGACATTTCGGTTTCCGCCGATTATCCCGACCCTGCGCCGCGTCGCCGCGATGCTGCAGGCGCCAGCGTTCGCCGCCGCCGATCTCGCCGCCGCGTGCGTCGCGGCGGCCGCGGGTAGTTGCGTGCATGGACCGTTCCTCGGGCCGGCGATGCTGTCGCCGCCCGAATCGATGGGCAGCCTGCTCGACTTCCTGGATCCAAAGCTGGGCGGCGGCGGCTTCGTCGTCGTGCTCATGATAATTTTGTCACATCTGGGCGCGCGTGGTCATTACGCACACGGTATCCCCCCGTGGACACGCACGGTCGATGTGATCTCGGCGGTGGCGCTCGCCGGCCTGTGCGATATTTTCCTGGTCTTTCCGCTGCACGACGCAACGCAATGGCACCTTGCCGGGCGTGCCGTGATGTGGCTTGGCATGGCGCCGGCGATCTTCGCCAGCCGCTGGGCCGCGCGCGCCGCGGTGGCCGGCCTCGGCGTGTGGGACATGCGCGTGGTGCTGTTCGGCACCGCGGAACAAACCGCCATGGCGGCCGACGCCATCAGCACCGAACGGCATCTCGGCCTGCGCGTGGTCGGCCGTTTCGAGCGCACCGAAGTGGGCGACCCCGGCATTGCGGATAATTGGCGCACGCTGATGAACAGCAAGGGCGGCAATTTCGTCGCCATGGTCGGGTCGCCGGAAAATGCGCCGTGCGAAGCGGCGGCCATGGTGGCGCTCGGCCGTGCCGGCATTCCGTTCGCGCTCATTCCGGCCACCGGCGGATTGCCGGTGATGCGCTGGCGGCCGCGCTATTTCTTCAGCCATGACGTGCTGATGCTGGTGCACCATGCCGGCCGCCCCGGCATGCTCTCCTGCGCCGTCAAGCGCGCGATCGACGTGACCGTGGCGCTGGTGCTGCTGGTGCTGCTGGCGCCGCTGATGCTGGCCATTGCGATGCTGGTGCGAAGGGACGGCGGCCCGGCCTTGTTCCACCACAAGCGCATCGGCGCCGGCGGGCGCTTTTTCCACTGCGCCAAATTCCGCAGCATGCGCGTCGACGCGGCCGCCGTGCTGGACGATCTGCTGGCGCGCGATCCGGATGCCGCGGCGGAATGGGCGGCGACGCAGAAATTGCGCAACGATCCGCGCGTCACCGGCATCGGACGGCTGCTGCGCCGCACCAGCCTGGACGAACTGCCGCAATTGCTGAATATCCTGCGCGGCGACATGAGCCTGGTCGGGCCGCGCCCGATCGTCGCTTCGGAAGCGCGCTTCTACGGCGAGCATATTTACGATTACTACACCGCCAAGCCCGGCGTGACCGGCCTGTGGCAAGTCAGCGGCCGCAGCGACACCAGCTACGCGCGCCGCGTGCAGTTGGACGTGTGGTACGCCCGCAACCGGTCGCTGTGGCATGATCTGCGGATCATCGCCAAAACCGTTCCGGTCGTGCTGCTGCGCAAGGGAGCGGTGTAATGCGCGCAAGCACGCCCGCGGAAATGCGGTCCGCCTGCGCGGCACCAAAAGAGCAAAGGTTTTTTGGTTCTTTTTTTCAAAAAAGAACAGACTTCCTTAAAGCCGTGCCTACAACGCACAGGATCGGAACCTAAGATCATGCCTGAGAAAGCGTCCTCCCTCGAGTGGATCCCCGATCTCGCCAACTTCCTGTCCCGGCGGTGGCGCCTGGTCGGCACCACGGCCGGTATCGTCCTGGCACTTGCGATCTTGTACATGTGCGTGGCAAGCCAGAAATATACCGCCACGACCACGCTGCTGATCGACACCCAGGCGGCCGCGTCGTTCCAGACCCAGACGCAATTGACCGACGCCGAATACGCCAACGGCATTGTCGAAAGCCAGGTCGAGGTGCTCGAATCCGATGGGCTGGCGCGCGCCGTGGTGCGCCGCCTGCACCTCGCGGGCGACCGCGAATTCCTGAAGAACGGCCATAGCATCATCGGCTCGGTGCTCGGCCCGATCATGGGCCTGTTCTCGTCCGGCGGCCCGGACAATGCCGCCGCGCGCGAAACGGCCGCCGCCGAACTGCTCAGCCGCATGATCAAGGTCAAGCGCAGCGGCCTCAGCTTCATCATCAACATGGACGTGAAAACGCTCGACCCGAACCTGTCGGCGAAGCTGGCCAATACGCTGGCGGAAGAATATGTCGAAATGGGCCTGGCGGCGAAAAGCGGCAACACCAAGCGCGCCAGCGACTGGTTGCAGGCGCGTATCAGCGGCCTGCACGACCAGGCGATCGCAGCCGACCGCGCGGCGCAATTGTTCAAGGCAAAAGCCCATATCATCGACACCGAAAAAGGCCTGATGAATGAGCGCCATCTCGGCGACCTGAACAGCCAGCTGGTGCTGGCCCGCTCGCGCACCGCGGACGCGAAGGCGAAATACGAGCGCGCCGCGGCCATCCTGAACAGCGGCGATGTCACCGGCAACGTCACCGACGCGCTGCAAAACCTGGTCGTCATCCATCTGCGCGAAGCCTATGTGGACGCCGCCAACCAGGCTGCCCAGTGGCGCGCGAAATACGGCCCGAACCATCAGGCGGTGATCCTGATGCAGAACCATATGCGCGATATCCAGGCGCAGCTCACCGGCGAATTGCGCCGCATCACCGCCGGCTACCAGAGCGATTATCAGGAGGCGCAGGCCAGCGAGCAGGACATCGCCAAGCAGTTGCAGGACCTCAGCGGCGACGCGTCGGCGATCAATGCCGACCTGGTGACGCTGCGCGCGCTGCAAAGCTCGGCCGACACCTACCGGAACCTGTATGAGAACTTCCTGCAACGCTACACGCAGGCGGTGCAGGACCAGTCCTTCCCGATTTCGGAAGCGCGCATCGTGACGGTGGCGATGCCGCCGCTGCGGCCGAGCTGGCCGAAACCGCTGATCGTGCTGGCCGCCGGCGCGGTGCTGGGGCTGGGCTTCGGGTTTGCGCTGGCGCTGGTGCTGGATTCGCTCGATCGCGGCCTGCGCACCGCGTCGCAGGTGCGCGCGGCCCTTGGGCTGAATTGCCTGGGGCTGCTGCCCGCCGTGCCGCAGCCGCGGGACCCGGCGCGGGTGACCGCGCGTGGCCTGTGGGCGACCGCTTCCGGCCGCCTGAAACAGGTGATGTCACGCCAGCCGGCCCCTGCGCCGGCGTTGCGTGCGGCGCCAACCATCGCCGCGCGCGATCCGTCGCTGCCGCGCAGCGTGGCGCAGGGCCCGGCCATCATGCGCCATGCCGCCAACATGCCGCTCTCGGCCTATGGCGAGGCGGTGCGCGGCCTGCGCATCCGCATGATCCAGCAGCGCGACGGCAAGCGGCCCGCCGCCGTGGTCGGCTGCGTGTCGATCCTGCCTGGCGAGGGCAAGAGCACGGTCGCCTCCAGCTTCGCGTTCTTCCTGGCCAAGGCCGGCTTCAAGACGCTGCTGCTGGACTGGGACATGCGCAAGCCCACCTTGTCGCAGGCGCTGACGCCGGGCGCGCCCGCCGGCTTCGCCGACGTCGCCCGCGGCCAGGTGCCGCTGTCGGAAGCCTTGTGGACGGATAAGCAAACCGGCCTGCATGTGCTGCCGCTCGGCTCCGGCGACGTGCAACTGGATCTGCTGGAAGACCCGTCCACCGTGCAACTGGTGAAGTCCTTGCGTGACAGGTACGACCACATCATCATCGACCTGCCGGCGATGGAAGCCGTGTCGGACGCGCAGATCGCCGCCCAACTGGTCGATGGCCTGCTGCTGATCGTCAAATGGGGCCGCACGCCGCAGGACCAGGTGCTGGAATGGCTGAATTCCGGCGGCATCGACGAGCGTAATATTCTCGGCGTGATCCTGAACCAGGTCGATCTGAAGATGCTGCCGAGCTATCCGGTGGATACCGGCACGTTCGGCGTGCGCCGGCGCGCGACCGTGGCCTGAGATGTCGGCGCAGGCGAAAAAGGAAGTCTTCTTTTTTGAAAAAAAGAAGCAAAAAACCTTTGCGCCTGCGCCTTCACCCCTTGGCGCGTACCCCGTCCAGCGTGCGCGGAACCCACCAGACAAAAGTGTGTTGGTTCTTTTTTTCAAAAAAGAACAGCGCCCTTCCTGTGTTTTTTCATGAGCGATTTCGCCCTCCGCCCTACTGACTCGGTCTATGTCGACACCTCGGACACCGGCGCCGTGCCGCCGCCGATCCTGGTGTGGCTGATCACCGTCGTCAGCATCGCCGGCATATTCCTCACCAACACGCTCGGCTTCGTCGGTGCGCTCGCCTACGTGGCGCTGTGGCCGCTGCTCGCAGTCCGCTATAGCCGCGTCAGCCTCGCCGCCCTCACCGCCAGCCCGATCATCTGGATTTATCCGGCGTTCGTCGTTTCGTCGGCGCTGTGGTCCGAGGCGCGGCCCGAAAGCCTGCGCTACGGGCTCGAACATGTCGGAACGGTCGCCGGCGCCGTGCTGGCGGCCAGGCTGCAAAGCCCGCGCAGCCTGTTCTCCGCGCTGACCGTCTGCATGGTGCTGATGTCGGCCGGGTGCCTCGCGTTCGGCACCTATGCGGTGGACCCGCTGACCGGCGCCAGCGATTTCGTCGGCCTGTTCGGCTCGAAAAACCAGGTCGGGCTGATGGCCAGCCTGATGCTGCTCGCGTCGGTGGCGCTGCTGATGGACGGCCGCACCGGCTGGATCATGCGCGGCGTGTGCCTGGTCGCGATCGCGGCCGACGGGCCGCTGCTCTATCTCAGCAAGTCCGGCACGTCGCTGGTCACCACCGCATTCGCGCTGATGGTGCTGGTGGCGAACCTGATGGTATCGCGGATCGAAACCCGCATGCGCGCGCGGCTGCTGTTCTGCGCCGCGTTCACCGTGCTGCCGGCGGTGGCACTGGCCGGTGTCGCCGGCGACGCGGCACAGGATTTCATCGTCAACGTCATGGGCAAGGACACCACGCTCACCGGGCGCACCGTGCTGTGGGCGCATGCGATCAGCCTGATGCCGGACCACCCGCTGCTCGGCGTCGGCGCCGGCGCGTTCTGGCTGAAGGACACGGTGGAAGCGGAAGGATTATGGCACGCCTTCCATGTGCTGGCGCGCGCCGGGTTCCATTTTCACGATCTCTACATCGAATGCGCGATCGAACTCGGCCTGCTCGGCTGCGCGCTGCTGATCGCCGTCGTGCTCTCCACCTTCGGGCGCTGCCTGAGCTGGAGCTGGCGCCAGGGCACCGTGATGTCCTCGCTGGTGGTCAGCATCGTTGCCTGCATGATGGTGCGCAGTTTCGTCGAGGTCGACATGCTGGCACCGTTCCAGGTCGGCACCTTCCTGTTGTTCGCCTGCGCCGCCTACGGACTGCGCCCCCCGCCTTCTGACGGAGCATTTGCATGACCCCGGGCATGACGATTTCCACACATCCGGAGCTGGCGGTCATCGTTCCGGTGCTGAACGAAGCCGCCTATATCGAGGCGTGCCTCGCCTCGCTGCTGCCGCAGGCGCGCGACGCCGGCGCCATCGTCATGGTCATGGACGGCGGCAGCACGGACGGCACGCAGGCGATCGTGACCGCGTTGGCCGCAGCGCATCCGGAACTGAAGCTGTTGGCCAATCCGAAACGCATCCAGTCCGCGGCGGTGAACCTGGCGGCGCGCATCGCACCACCCAGCGTGCGGCTGCTGCTGCGCGCCGACGCGCACGCGTCCTACCCGCCCGATTTCATCCAGCTCTGCGTGGCCGCCAAGCACGCGCAATTGGCAACGTCCGTGGTGGTGCCGATGATCACCAAAGGCCTCGGCGGCATGCAGACCGCCATTGCCGCCGTGCAGAACAGCCGGCTCGGCAATGGCGGTTCGGCGCATCGCGTCGGCCGTGCCTCGGGCCTCGTCGATCACGGGCATCACGCCCTGTTCGACCGCGCCTTCTTCCTGCTCGCCGGCGGCTACGACGAGAATTTCACCCATAATGAGGACGCCGAACTGGACCGCCGCGCGACCATGCTCGGCGGCCGGATCTGGATGTGCAGCGAGGCGCCGATCACCTATTATCCGCGCCGCACGCTGGGCGCGCTGGCGAAACAATATGTCAAGCACGGCAGCGGCCGCATGCGCATGTTGCGGCTGCATCGCCTGTGGCCCCGCCCGCGCCAGCTTGCGGCCCCGGCGATTCTGCTGCTGACACTGGCGTCGTTGCTGTTGCTGCCGGTGAGCCCCTGGTTCGCGCTGTTCCCCGCCTGCTATGCTGGCGCGTGCGCGCTATGGGCCGTTAGCAGCGCATTGCGCGCGCGCAACGCCTGGCTGCTCGGCATCGCGCCGGCCGCCATGATCGTGCATTTCGCGTGGGCCATCGGTTTCATCCGCGAGGCATTCCGCGGCCGCACGCTGTTTGCCGTGCCCCGCCGCGCGGTCCCGGCCGTGGCGCGCTAGCCGGACATTCAAAGACGAAAAGACTTCTTTTTTGAAAAAAAGAAGCAAAAAACTCTTGCGCCGACGCCTTGGCCAACATCTTTTTTATGACAAGGAATTCTCGCTTGGAACGCACTGACCTCAATCGCAGGATGGTGTCGTCTTCGATGTGGGTGGGGGTTTCCCAGGCGGCGAACCAGATCGTCAGCTTCGTCATTTTCGTCGTCATCGCGCGCCTCGTCACGCCGGTCGAATTCGGCCTGGTCGCCCTCGCGGCATTGCTGATCGAACTGATGCAGATCGTCTCGACCGCCGGCATCGCCGACGCGGTCATCCAGCGCCCGGGCCTCGACGACCGCGACGCGGACACCGCGTTCTGGCTGAATATCGGCTTCGGCATCATCGTCGCCGCGCTGGCGATCGGGCTGGCAACGCCCGCCGGCGCGCTGTTCCGCATGGACGGGCTGGCGCGTGTCATCCGCATCCTGGCACTTACTTTCGTCATCGCGCCGATCGGCGCCATTCATGCCGCGCGGCTGGCGCGCGATTTCGGCTTTCGCGCGCTCGCCGTGCGCAACGTTATCGGCAACCTGGTCAGCGGCGTGGTCGGCGTGTGGATGGCGCTGGACGGCTATGGCGTGGACGCGCTGGTGGCGCAGCGCATCACCGCGGCGGCGGCGATTTCGCTGGTCGGCTTCATCAGCTACCGCTGGTGGCCGCGCGCGCGGTTCGACCTGAAGGCCGCGCGCGAACTGGCGGTGTTCGGCATTAAGATCACCGGCTCGCAAATCCTGCTCATGGTCAATGTGCGGTCGATCGAACTGATCGCCGGCTTCGTGCTGGGGGCGGCCGCCGTCGCCACCATCCGCGTCGCCAATCGCTGCATCGACATGCTGATGAACCTCACCATCATGCCGTTCCAGCAGGTCGCACTGCCGTACATGTCGCGTGCGCAACATGATCCGGCGGCCCGCCGCGCCGCCTATGCGAGCCTCAGCCGGTTTTCCGCGCTGCTGATCTACCCCGCCTTCGCCGGCGCGTTCGCGCTCGCCCCGGTGCTGGTGCCGGCGATGTTCGGCCGCCAATGGACCGAGGCGGGCGTGGTGATGCAGATCGTCTGTTTCGCTGCCATTCCGTTACACTTCAACGTGCTGTTGCCGGCCACCCTGAGCGCGTCCGGCCATCCCGGCCAGGTGCTCGGCTGGTCCGCGGCGCAACTGGCGCTCGGCATCACCGCCGCGATCATCGGCGCGCATTACGGGCCGGAAGGCCTCGTCGCCGCCAACCAGGTGCGCGCCTATCTGCTGCTGCCGCTGGGGTTCATCATGATGCGGCGCAAAACCGGCATCGGGCTGGACGACGTGCTCGGCAGCGTCGCGCGTCCGCTCGGCGCCGCGCTGGTGATGGCGGCAATCGTCATGCTGGTGCAGGCGAGTCTGACGCCGATCTTGCCGGTATGGGCGGTGCTCGCCAGCAGCATCGCCGCGGGTGCAGCCAGCTATGCGGCGCTGATCTTGTTGCTGATGGGCAATATGTTGCCGGAGGCCGCGGAATTGATGCCTGCGAAAATAAGGAAGGTCTTCTTTTTTGAAAAAAAGAAACAAAAAACTTTTGCGCCTGCGCCCTGATGACCTGACCGTACTCGCGGAAGCTTGCACGGCTGCAAACAGACAAAAGTTTTTTGCTTCTTTTTTTCAAAAAAGAAGACCTTCCTTTTTTGGGCGCGCGCATCATGCCAATCCTGACCTTCATCATCCCGGTCCGTCACCCGCAGAACGCGCGCGACTGGTCGCTGCAGATCAAGAACCTCAAGGAAACCGCTGCCTCCATCGCCAACCAGACGCATCCCGACTGGCGCGCCATCGTGGTCGCCAACGACATCGCTGAAATCCCCGACCTTCCCGCGAACTTCTCGGTCGAACGCGTCACCTTTCCGCCAAACCCGCAGCATGAACGCGCCGGTGTCGACCTCGAGCAATTCTACGACATGTTCCGGATCGACAAAGGCCGCCGCGTGCTCGCCGCCCTGCTGCGCGCCCGCCACTCGAAATTCATCATGATCGTGGACGATGACGATTTCGTCAGCCGCCGCCTGACCGAATTCGCCGCCGCCCACCAGGACGCCAATGGCTGGAACATCACCGATGGTTTTGTCTGGGGCGATGGCGGCACTTTGCTGTATCGCCACCAGGATTTCTCCGCCTTCTGCGGCACATCGCACATCGTCCGCACCGACCTGTACGAAATTCCCGCCACGTTCGAGGACGCCTCCCCCGACTACATCAAGAAGATGCTCGGCAGCCATCGCTTCATCGCACCCTATCTCGAGGAACACGGCACGCCGCTGCAACGATTGCCGTTCCCCGGCGCCATCTATCGCACCGGCCACGCCGGCGCGCACAGCAGCTCGGGCCAGATTTTGCCGACTTTCATTTTCAACCGGCAGAACCTGCGCAAGCCGCACGCCGTCCCGATTCATCTCGCCCGCCTGCGTCTATTAACCAAAGCGCGACGAGAGGAATTTTTTGGATCGTCTGCGCCAAATTAGAAAAGCGGCCGCAAGAAATCCTTTTCGATCACTTTCACGCGAAATTCACGCGCGCCGTCTAATCACGTCGAGATCGGATTGCTAGGCTCCATTCTCAGAGAATGGATCAGAGGCACCGATGATGTCGCGCAATGAAATACGGTCATTGACCGGCATCCGCGGCTTAGCCGCGTGCCTCGTCATGCTCTACCATGTCGGCTCGGCGCAATATGGCGGCTCCCTCGGCGCCAACGGCTACCTGGCGGTCGATCTGTTTTTCATCCTCAGCGGCTTTGTCATGGCGCTGACCTACGCACGCAACTTTGAAACCGCGCCGCTCGCGCCGGCGCTCGGCAATTTCCTGCTGAAGCGCGTGGCGCGCATCTATCCGCTGTATATTTTCATGACCGTGTTCATGGCGCTGCTCGACTTTGCCGGCAGAGCCGAGCCCGCCCACGAATTTCCGTATCACGTCGTCATGGCGAACGGGGTGATGATGCAAGCCTGGATGATCGGCCAAAGCCTGGACACCGTGAGCTGGTCGATCAGCACGGAATACGCTGCATATCTCCTGTTTCCACTCCTGGTCATGCTGCCCTTGCGCGGCAAGGCGTCCGTCCAGATCCTGGTCGCCGCCCTGTGTGTGGCGCTGGTCGGCATGATTTCGCTGCTGCCGACCGAGGCTTTGCACACCAGCATCTATGGCGGGCTGAAGCGCCATGGGCCGCTGGATGTTTCGGATGGCGGAACGCCGTGGCCGCTGCTCCGCTGCCTGGCCGAATTCCTGCTCGGCATGCTGGTGTGGCGCGCCACCCGGTCCGCGTGGGTGCGCCGCGCCGCAACCGGCACGGTGACGACGGCCGCGGTTGTCATCACGTTCGCGTTATGGTGCGTCCGCGGCACCGACGTGGCACTGGTGATCGCGTTCGCCGTCATGGTCAGCCTGCTCGCGTTCGATCGTGGCGTGGCGGCCCGCGCGCTCGGGTCGGACATTCCGCACGCGCTCGGCGAATGGTCTTATGCGATATACCTCATCCATCCCGCCGTGATGGTCATGCTGGTTCCGATATCGAACCGGCTTACCGCGCTGCATGTGCCGCATGCCTGGTCGGTGTCGGTCTGCCTGGCGCTGCCGGCCACCGTGGCGATTTCCTGGTTCGCGCATCATACGCTGGAGAAACCCGCGCGCGCCTGGATCACCCAGGTTTTCGCCCGCCCCGCGCTCACCTAGCACGGGAGCAAAAGTTCTTGCTGCTTTTTTGCGGGAAAGGCCAAGAAAGGCGTTCTTTTTTGAAAAAAAGAACCAAAAAACTTTTGCCCTTTGGCACACGCGGCCAACCTGCAATTTTGTCGCGGATGCCAGGGAGCAAACGTTTTTTGCTTCTTTTTTTCAAA
>Ga0116228_10002549_pt1 | contig 15791 bp, 21 predicted proteins | sample S1TSphfallax_2_FD_89694 | JGI IMG/M metagenome (GOLD analysis project Ga0116228, IMG submission 89694) | Host-associated microbial communities from peat moss isolated from Minnesota, USA - S1T2_Fc - Sphagnum fallax MG | ecosystem: Host-associated > Plants > Peat moss > Unclassified | place...
GACCCCCAAAAAAAAAGACAAGAAAACAATGAGTTCATTTTCTTCAACAAATTTTACCCACACCAAAAATGACCCCCAAAAAAAAAGACAAGAAAACAAAGAGTTCATTTTCATAAACAAAATTTACCCACACCAAAAATGACCCCCAAAAAAAAAGACAAGAAAACAAAGAGTTCATTTTCATAAACAAAATTTACCCATACAAAATGACCCAAAAAAAAGACAAGAAAACAAAAGAGCCCACAATAAAATAAAAAAGCATTGGGATACCTACTTCTTTTAAGAATTTGATCCCATCAAAAAAATAGTTAAAGAAGTATACCTACCTACCTATCCATAGGGTGCACTTTGATGCACCCCCCCTCCCCCCAAACACTAAACCCTAAACCTAAAAGGTTTCAATTTCACACCATCCCCCTCCTCCCCCTCCCCCACCTTCCTCAAAGAAAAGAAACAAAGAACTCCATGATTGAATGAAGAACAAAAAGCATGTGGCTTTGTGAAATTGAAACCACAATCATCAAGTGACAAAACCATGCAAATTCACATTTCATTGTGAAAAGAAATTATTTTGTTTCCAAGATTCCATGTTGAAAACTAGATTTATTATTATTATTTTCTTGAAGTATTTTCTATTTTTCCTTCACAAGAAAAAAATTTCTATGAAAATCTGAAAATTTCAACATTTCTTAAAATAATAATATAATTAGTGTCCAAGTTACTATGGTAGTCTAGTAGATATCTTACACAAAAAAAATAAAAAATAAATGGTTTCTTTTGGGTAATTAGCCCACAATGAATTGTGATGATGATGCTGGCCCACTACAAGAAGGCTTTTTTAAAAAAATAAAAATTAAACCCTAGTTTTTTCCCAATGGCTAGAACTTGCACCATACCGAACTTCTTCTTCTTCTTCTTCTCTCGCCCAAAATACTTACCCCCTCAAAAAAAATAGAAAGAAAAGTGGCGAAAACAAAGGCAAGAAGAAACTTAACTTTAGCCTCTCCCTCGCCTCTTGAAAACGTTCATTGCAGAGCGTTGCGAATTGCGCGTTATAAATTTGTCAGCTTTTTTGTCTTTTGGTGTGCGCACCCTCGCACGCTCGCATGCCCGCCGCTCTTCTTCCGCGTCTTCGTCGTCCTTTTCATCCGTTCCATCACTGCCATTATTATTATTATTTGTGAAGAAGACCAGGGGAAAAATAGATCAGATACGTGCAGTAGATCAGAGTCGGTTTGCATTGTGAAGAAGAACTGAGCATTTACACTACTCGTGGTCCTACATTTTGCGGTTGGTCCTACTGCCTTCCTTCCTTCCTTCATTCATTCATTCATTCGTGTGATTTTGCTTTCGGATTGGCAACTTTGGAGCTCGATTTGAGAGAGGCCCGGGAGTTTGATGGTCTCGCTTCTCCGCAACAAGTTTTTTCTTTTTTCCTTCTGGCTTTTCGTTTTGTTTAATTTTGAGAAAGAAGCAAGAGACTGAGCTCGACGGAGGAGCTTTGTGTTGTTGCTTTTGTTTTGGTCGAGCAAGATTTGTGAATATCAAGATTGTCGTCGTAAAGTCTCTCTTAAACCTTGCATCGGTGGCTCTGTGGCTGGAGATTGCGATATTGAAGCAAAGTTGTCGTAGCTTCAACACTGTGGACCGAACATTCTCTTGCGTACCAAGTTTCAAGAAACGTTGTGCAAGAAAGAAGGAACGAAATAAGACGGTGCCTCTGTTGAAGGTGATCTTGATCTCTACTCTCCTGCGATCCGAGCTCTGTCTCTCTATGGATACATTCTTTTGTTGTGTTTTTTCTTTCCTTGTTATCTGAATTGTGTTGTAGACGGGAGTGCACAAGCATTGTCCTTGTTTGCAAGGTTTTTTCTGAGACTTATGCGCTTCTTCTGTTTGTATGTTCGAGTGATGTGCATTGCGTGTTGTTTCGTGAAAGGCTGCTGCAATTCGAAGTATGTTGCCTCGGAGAAGATTTGTCCTGTTGATGAGTCTCGTGGTTGCAGATATCATGTCGTCGTCTTCTTCGGAAGCGGAGTCCAGCGACTCCGGCGACTTCGAGTCCGATGAAATCGAGATGTACGAGACCGAGGCAACATATAAGATAGATTCCGGCATTCTCGTGGCGAAGAATTCGGACGGGACTTACAGATGTCCATTCTCGCCGAACCGCAAGAAACAGAGCTTCCGACATCAAGATCTGCTCGCGCACGCCAGAGGAATTGCGCGCGGGAAGAAGGGACCGTTGAAAGTCGGTAACCACCGAGCTCTGGTGAAGTATCTCAGCGCGGAGCTTGGCGACCGTCCGGAATTCAAACAAGCGGAACGAGTACGTCGGCTGCAACAAGCTGTGCCACCACGCGTTGCCAAAGAAGAGAAGCGCTTGTGTCCTTGGATGGGCATCGTCGTCAACATCGACAACCGAGAAACTCGGGAGGAAGATGGCTTCCGTGTAGCTGCTGGTGCTGCAGACATCAAGGAGAAGTTCCATGTACTTCTTTCTATCTTTCTTTCTCCCCCTCCTCCATAGCTTCGTCTTGACAGCTTCAATCTTAGTCTTATGAGTTTCCTGTTTTTTGCGAATGGATTTCCGAAATTCTTCTCAACTGACAATGCTGATGCAAAATGACTATCTTTGGCAGGAATTCAACCCTGAAAGAGTCGACGTGTTTCATGACTTTGGAGGGCATCAAGGAACTGCACTGGTTACCTTCAAGAAGGACATCTACGGCCTTATTGATGCAGAAGCTTTCGAGAAGAGTTTTGCAGCAGTTGGACGAGGCCGCAAAGAGTGGGAGACACACAATGATGTGCAACGTGGATTACATCTCTATGGATGGCAAGCCACTGAACAGGTATAAGAGTTCACACAAGTTCTGAAAGTTGTAAATTTGTCTGCAGCATGCTGTCTTCAAAACACAAAAGAGAAACTGCATGTTTGTGCCATGAATCTATACATTGTGTTTGCTCATTTGTGAACCCTAGAAGGAGACCTAAAAGCTCATTAAATGTTTGCTGACTCAGTGTTTGTGTTTTGTATTTGCAGGATTTGAGAGGGCGGCTTGGTCTTCTCACAGAGCACTTGCGCAAGTTTTCTGATCTGAAGACTGTGGCAGATGTGGTGGAAGACAAGGATAGGATAAATGATCAGCTTGTACAGAATTTGGTGGCAGCAGTTGGACGAAGAAATGACCGCCTTGAGGCTTGTCATGAGCGGTTTGTTGTTTTGCAAAACATTGTGGCTGAGGTTGATAACCTCCGCGTCAAGGCGGAGGAGGAAAAACGCAAGATGGAAGAGAAGCACAAACAAGGTACATTTACTGGTGAAATTTGTAGCTTCACATGTTGTTGCAATGTTGTCCATGGTACTCTCTCCAATTGCTTGCAGCAGGATTTTCATGGAGGCAGCCTTGGGATTAGGAGAGAGAGAGACAGAGAGACAGCAGAGGCATTTTCCAATTAGGGTTGGTTTTCTTTTCTCAGATTTGGAAGAGCTGCATCAGAAAGCAGCCATGGACACAGAGCAACATCGAAACAGGATGCTGCAGCACCAAGTGATATTAGCAAACAAAATGCGGGCTCTGGAGGAGCGATGTGCTGAAATGGAGCGGACAGAGACGCTCATGAAACAGAAGAATGAAGCTGAGGTTCGACAGTTTGAGAAGGCAAAAGAGGAGGTAATTCATCACTTCATGAGGCCACAGACTTGTATCTCTGTTTACACAGTTCAGCAGCTGTTCCAAGATTCTACTCTGAAGTCACATGAAATGCTCATAACGAATGACCACCTGTGTAGGCTAAGAAACAACTGGAGGAGGTGAGCAAGCAAGCAGAACTACATGCAGCAATGCGTTACAATCAGGGTCTTCTGCAAATGAAGATGATTGAGAAGCATGAGGTTATATCATGCACCAGATCTTCACCCACTGTTTGTGTTTGGAGTGATGTGCTGAAATGGAGCAGCAGACCAAATGTGTTCATGTTCAATGTGAGCATTCTTTTGAAAAAAAAAAAGGGTTTAAATGACAGGTCCAGAACAAGGAGCTGGAGATGCAGGTGCAGCAGCAAAAGACAAAGTTGGCAGTGAGCCAGAACCGGGAGCTGGAATTTCAACGTGTGTCAGAAATGCTTGAGATAGAGCGTGGCAAGATTGATGGAGGATGTGGTCAGGATGAAGCAAACAACATTGAATCCCATGAGAAGACCATCAAAGATCTTGAATTGAAGCTTGCCGACTTGCAGGCTAGTTATGATCTTAGTGACAGCATGGTATCAGACCTTACCAGGAAAGAGCGAGCCAGCAATGATGAAATTGAAGAAGCTCGCAAGGTTGCAGTCATGGTAATGTTGCTCACTTGGTGCTTACTGTTTTGTTGCTTCCACCAAAGTGGTGTGTTGATGTTTGTTTTGGATTCTCTGTTAGAAAGGAAATCGTGTAAAAACACTTGCATCCAGATGCACAAAATGGTCTTTGTCCCCCTTGATGGGAAAATTCTCCGAAGTGGTGTTGGAACTTGAAGAATGGTTTTAGGGTTCAGACAGATAGCAGGTTTGTGGCAATCACCGTCACTCTGTGTCTGAAAACTTGTCTATTTGTTGGGAAGTGAATGTTTTGCTTGGATACATGGTAATGAAGGGTGAGTGGAATTTGCATTGTTCTTTGTTTTGTCTTTGCAAGGTCTTGAAAGATTATGGAGCAAAAGACAAGTTGGCTAACAAAATGATGGGCGAAATCGATAAGGAGCCATGGGAACCAGCTTGCAGGCTTAGATACAGGCTCCATGAAGAGGGTTGGGATATCAAAATGGCAACACAAATCTCCAAGTGGGAAGCACTCTTGAAGGACCATTCTTTCCGCCCCTTGAAAATGGTGGAAGTCACTCCAAATGAGTTGAAGGTGCAGCAGCTTCCTATGAAAAAAATTCCAAATGTTTCTTGAGGATGTGTGCCTTCTTGCTTTCTTCTGATCACTGAATGTTCTGACAACAAAATTCACAAAATCCTGCAGGTCAGAGGAGGTGCATTAGAGAGGTCAGAGAGATGACTGGAAACTGCAGTTCATTCATAGTGGATTGATTAGTGTTTGAGCAGTCAAATTGTGCCACAAACCCATGATCCTTATAGTCACTGAGTGTTAATAATCTTGTACTTGCAGTATGAAATCAAAAGAGATGACCCAAAGCTGCAGGCGTTACAGGAGGAATTAGGAGAAAAAGTTTGCAAAACAGTGATGGATGCTCTACTTGAGCTTGAAGAGCACAATGCAAGTGGCCGTTACCCAGTTGCTGTGCCCTGGGACTTCAAGAAAAACCAAAAAATGGTTATGAAGGATTTGATTCTGTATCTCAAGGACTTACTCGATGGAAGGAAAGGAAAGGCAGCAAAGCGACGCAGAGGATAAAACAAAGCGACCCTTTTGATGTCAAGCCTCCCTCAATGGGGAGTAACTGCATATGTGAGTAACAGGTAGAATGTGTTATTTGTTTATTTGTAAAATCAAATACACAGATGATACTGCAGTGTGAAGAGAGTTCAGTTATCCTGTACAGCGGAAGGAGGAGAAGATGCAGCATTTCTATGGAAAGAAAGACAAAGGGAAGAACTTTGTTTATTGGTTTTGTTGGTTTTGCAACAGACTTGTGTAAATACTCAAGGCTACAGACAATCTGGTTTTCTTATTTTCTTGACCAGAAGCTCACAGGTAAATGCAATACTTTTAAACCTCTTTTTTCCACAACTTGGAAATTGAAAGAGTTCAGTGTTTATGGACATTTTGAGTTGTTTCTTTTTGGTAGATCCTTATGAATTTTCTGCTTTATCAGATGTGAATTAGGTGCAGTAGAAGTATGCCTATAGTTGTGGCCATTTACCAACTCCCATACTATAGTGGTTGCTCTGCACAAGCTTTTGATGAAAAACACTAACCATGAAATTGTTAAAACCCCTAAACCCAAATTCATGACACTGAAACTGCTTTCAAAATTTCAGCCCTGCAAGAGTTTTGACACTGATATTGCTTTCAGACTCTTTTAAGCCCAAGTCCACTGTAACAGAGTCTATTTTGGCATATCAATCTGGTGCAAAGTTTCTAGTCTTGGAAACTATGAAGATACTTCACACCAAAGCTCCTGCTGATCAGTAGCTGCTGTGCATTACACATGCTGCTGCCTAGGTCAGGAGTGTATATAGCAACAGATTTGGGCCTGCTTTACAAAGTGTGCAAGAAGTTGTGAATCATTATTTCTTTGGAGACATGATTCTTAAGCTTTTGAAACAAATCATCATTTTGGCTTTTGCTAATCCTTGAGTACTTTGAACCATGTGTTTTAGACCTTTCAACAAAGGCTGGGTACTTCAAATCTGCAGCAAAGTATTTTCTCTTCTTTTGAGCTACTGCTTATTTCCAACTTGAACCTTCATGACACTGAAATTCATTTTTCCAAGTTCCATCTTTGGAGAGCAATGGGTAAGGTCTTTTTCTTGTGTCTGTCAATGCACTCAATATGCATGTCCCATTTCTTGGCTCATTCTCCTCATGGTCTGCCATAAAGAAGAATGCAAAATCGGATATAAGCAACCTTTAAAAGGACTTAACATTCTATCACAAAATAGGTGTTAGCAGTGCATTGTGACATAGTCCTAAGTAATAACTGATCTAGTTCTCAAAGTGGTAGTCCAGAATTGGTCATTGAATCATTTTTTGCATTTCGAATCTTGCTTAAATATGTTTAATAAGCACTTGCTTGATAATAAGGCCAAAAATAAAATTGTCAGATGTTTTTTACTCATTAGTTTTATTTTGGATTTTTATACAAACTTTGTACAATGATATATTTTAAGTATTGTTATATAAATGTGTTTCACATCTTCACCATTATCTTGGTTTAAAACATACAAAATAAATTTGGGTTACACTTGCCATGACTCTTTTATGCTGTTGTGAACACACCCAAAAGAGATTGTTAATGCTAAGATGATGAAACCTAAAAAGCATGATTGTAAAAATAGACTAGGCAAATAAAACCATGCAAAACTAGACTCCTTACATCAAGTGCTGAAAGAGAGGGTTCAACATTATGACAATAGGATGGAGGAACTTGTACGCAAGGGGAAGAATTAAATCAACCACGAAACAAAGATGTAGATTCTTGGCAAGACTTGAACATGAAATTCGTAAACTTTGTGTCGTCAAGGTTTATGCCAAATATGGAGGAGTTGGTGGCAACAACAATTAACATAGAAAGAGTTCTTGGAAAATTTGGAGAAACCTCCATGTCAGTTGTTGAATGAAGACAAGGGTGATGACACGATGGAGAGACATCTAGAAAAAAAACAATTTTCATGCATTAAGTGTGACGCTGATTCATTTTTTTGGCAAGGATGTTGGAAGCAAATTGGGATTCAATCGAGGTGCTTATGGCAATCCTAACACATGTCAATTATGTCGTGTTGAAGATCATACTATAGGAGCTTGTCCAATACACACATATATGCAACAAAAATGTGCCAAATGTGGAGGAGGACAAAGGGTTAGAAATTGTGGATTTAGTTGTCCTTTCTATATCTATGCTGACATATATCAGAAGAAGAGGGATTCAAAAGGGCTTATATTTGTTGCGAATTACTCGGAGATTTTAGTCAACAATGAGGAAACTACTCTTGCTAAATTGAATTGACTATGTGACATAAAACATGATATCTTTTATGGAGTTAAAATCCCAAAGAGAAGGTTGCTAGTGCAGATAGCACTTGGAGGAGGATGTGTAGAGGAGGTTGGTATGAGGCTGGAGACAACAAACCTACGGATCTTGGTACGGTTGGGCAAAACCTGATTGTGAGGTCAAATATTTTAACCCATTTCATCAAAGAGAAATTTTTCATTAACCCCTATGGAGACTATTATGAACATTTCAAAAGATCTGGAATATCTTGAAGGGTTATTGAAGTTGGACAAAAAGCGAAAAGATGTAGAAAATACTAGGCACTCTAAGGTTTTTCCATCACAACCTCATTGGCCATTAGAAAGATTTATGTTAATAAAAAGCTTTTAGAGGTCAAACTTTGTATGTACTAGTGGAAATCCATAATGGCATGAGTACAAGGGCCTCAATGTCAATCACAACAATTGGTATGAGTTCAAGGGCCTCAATGTCAATCACAACAATTAGTATTGTACAAGAGCTTGGTATGATGCATTTGGTTTTGGCTTTGAAACTTACATGACTACCTTTGGAATGAGAATAAAAGTGTTGGGATGGATTGATGATATTCATATAAAGGTTGGAATAATTGTTTACAACATGACCTTTGTTGTTGTGGACACCAATAGTTACAACCTTGTTTGGTTTTTTGATGAAAATAAAAACTAGTGTTGGATGTGGAAAAGGGAGTAATTCAGGTTTCCAATAGCCCTAGTTCTAATGTTTAGTTGTTGTCATTCAATAGAGTTATTGTTCAAAAAAGATGTCCTTGCTGCGAAAGTGCAATGCCAATTTCAATGATTGCAACAACTTTGACAACAATGGAGTGTTGATGCTTAATGTTGCAAGCATCACCTTTGTTGTGACCCCACTTTCAAAATGACCACAAGGTTGCAAAAGGGTAGATTAGTACAACATGAAACAAGTAGAAAGAAGTAACATCATCGCCCAAGTTCATGCCATCTCATATATGGCAATAGCCATTTTGAAAAAAACCACCATTATATGGGACAAAGATATGATGGTTGTATTCTCCATGCTTGACGATCAATAAAGTGCCATAAGGCACATGAATACTTTCATCTTTGAAGACAATAAGAACTATAGATCCTTCAAATGCGTTTCAAACTCAAACATAACAACTTGGTGACACTTTAGGCAAATGAAATAGTAAAAACCTCCACCCTTGTTGTAAACAATTCAACAATCATAGAGACCATGGAAAAAATAAACGATCAAAACATCATAGGTTTGGCAAGCTAACATGCATAGTTAGAAAGTTGAAAAAACTACCAAACACAATAATGCAATGCAATTTTTTTGAAAAATAAAAAGTTTAGAGATTGTTGAACCCTTTCAATGTCCAAATGTGGTCAATCAAATCATTCCTCAACTTGTAGTATGTTTATTGGTTTTCAACCTCTTTTGTGCCATCAACAAATTCTACAAATGTCAAACCCCCATTTGTTTGCATGGCATTGGGCACTTCAATAGTTAGCTCCAAGATGTCACCTTGTTTGTCTTTGATTACGATATTATGTAGTATGATGCATGCCATTAGCACATATGTAAACACATTATGATCCCACAATTGATAAATATTGATCACAATTTGCCATTTCAATTGTAAGACTCCAAAACAACATCCAACATCTTTGTGAACTACCTCTTGCAACTTTGAATAATGTTGGTGTTTTTTTCCCTTACAACTCATGGATTGTAGATATGAAACATGACCAATGAAAAGGAATGCCATGAACTAGAAAACAAGATCAATGATGCACATTATTGTTCATGTGAAGTTGAAAATGATGCTTATAACCCTTGACAAATCTCAAATCAAAAGGCTCCTATGTAGAACATTCAAATCGTTGTTGCCTTTTGGCAATTTGAACCACACATGCCATATCCACAAGTGTTGATTAGTTATTGCCTCTAAGATGATTGACTTGTTTTTGTTTTTGTGTGCGAATGAACCTTGCCAAGAAATGAGAATTTTTTTCCCATGATCATGCATAGAATTTAATGAAACAAACATGCCCAACAAACCCCTTTTTTTAATCATTCTCAATTATTTTCCAAATTTGCACATGTTGGTCACTTGAAGAATTTGGGTTTTAAAACATTTGAAACATTTGAATGATGTATTTTTGTTGATTATGAAATACTCATCATAGGCATCAACAACTTGAACATATGCAAACATGCACAATGCAGTTGTGAATTTTTTAATGTAATTCAAACTTACAACACCATACACATCAATCTTTTGTACAAAATAATCATCACGCACATACATTTGGTCTATGAAATAGGAGAGACTCATGTATTGCCTTCTTGCTTGCGGTTGAAGAATTGCTACTTGCAACAATAGTGCAACAAACACAAGAGCAATTGAAACTTCATTTTCAAATACTTATGTGATCCCATCAACTAGCTGTTGCTACCATTGTGTTTCAAAGGAACAAGCTACAACCCCAACAAGATTCCAATAAGATTATTGTTACCACAGTAGGTTAAGATGAAAGAAGCTTGGTGAAATTAACAAGATTGATGCTATTGTGACAAATTAAGATGAAACAAACTTGAGGAAATCACATTAGAAAAGAATAAATTGCAAGATTATTTCAAAATAATATTGTAACATGTGATGAAATATGTTATGATAAAACAAGCTTGTAAAAAAGGCCACATTGAGCCTGTAAAGACGATCAAAACACAAGAAGATGAAATATACCAACCTCCTCACCAATGGGCATGCCACGATGATGGGGGATGAATGGGCTTTGCTTTGGATTCACCTTTACAAATGACGATCAACCCTTTGGTACAAGCAATTTTGTCAATTGATGATTAGAAATGTTCTTAGGTAAACAACCAAATTAACATCCACATCCGAACTACCATTATAACATTTAAATCTAAGATGTTTTAAAACATTTGTTATCACAACTTTAGTGTTATTGCATGTTAGACCATTGATGAAGGTTGTGTTAACCAAGTTGGCTAGACATAAGTCTTATTCTAAGTCTCATTGAATGCCATGGCCGTCAGCGGTGAGAGAGCTAGTTGCAGCATGAGAAGTGCTATTAAAAGATGACACACATAAGTTGAGAACCTCCTGATCATGATGTTGTTGAAAAATAATCCTTCAAGAAAGTATGTTACAACTTGCTTGAATCTATAATACATTGGGGGTGCTATGATATTGGTTGAAAACAAATATGACAAAGGACCTTAATGTTGAGCTTGCAATGGAAGTGGTGTAAAAGCAAGAAAAAAAAGGTTGTAATGGAATATGTAGCGATGAAAATAAAGCTTTAGTAAAATTATAGCCATGTTGGAAGAGGAGGGTGGGATGGCATAGTGGGTTGGAAATTGCAACATTTGTGCACCATCACCAACATTGGATGATTGAGTAGGCCAATATACTTCCAAGAAAAATCTTGGTGGATTTGAAAAGTCATGGTGTGGTGAAGGGAAGTTGAATAAAAAAAAAATTGGATTCTTTGAATGCAAAAAAGAATCATACCCCAAACCGATATTGCAAAATTCTTCACAAAAATAATTCCAAGGCATGGTAACAAAGAATCAATCTCATCCACCATCTTCTCTCCAAGTAACCTCACAATGTGGTTGTTCACCCTCATTCAATTTCTTGAACTAAATTGTGGGTTGTTTGTTGCTAGGATACTTACTGTGGCATAAAATACTAATTTTTTTTCGTTAGTGTAGAAAGGAAAGTAAGTTCAATAATAAATATATATGGAAATAAGTATTTATAAATTTTCCATTACTAAACGTGCACCTCCAAACCTACCAAAATGAAACAATTGAAAAAGTCAAAAAGTTGAAAAATCTTCTAATTAGGAAACCTTTGATTCCAATAAACCATAGCTGCAAGTTTTGTGAGTCCAGACCAATGTTGGGTTTATGAGCCCCATTATGAATAAGAGCATGGCCAACGGCAACATTAGAATGCCCATGTATAGTACTTTTTAGATGAAGATTTATAGATAGACATTGTGAAACTACTTGGGGCCTGGAAAAGTGCACATGTTACCATTGCCCTTCTAGAGCTCCAGTAGCAAGAAATGATTCTTTCTCATTGTCCAACTAGGGTAGATTGGCTGATGATTGAACACTTACGCACTCAGGGCAGGTTGGATCCAAGGGTTGGGCTTTGTTGTTTCTGGTATCTAAACAAAACTTGAACCCCTCCTCTTGTGCACTTGACACACTAAGAATCATTGAAGATGGATTAGAAATGATAAAGTTACAACCCCCAAAGTAAAGGGGTTAAAACTCAAAAAAACAAACCACTGAACACTACAAAGGCCAATTCTTGAACACTCAAAAACAAATTTATATGTTGATTTGTTGTTATTAGAGTTACAAGATGATTTGTAGAACTTTAGGTGGTGTTCTTATAGCACTTTAAATCATTTTAAATGAATATAAAATAAGAAAGTTATGAGGTTTGAAATTAGGAGAGGTCCAAAGAGAAGAAAAGAGAAAAAAAAAATGGGTTTTGTAAGTTGGAAAGCTTATTTTTCTTCTTGTTATTTTTTCAAAAATCCTTTTCCTTGGCAGATGAAAGATGATTTCTAGAGCTTGAGGTAGCAGTCCCATAACATTTTAAATCACTCAAAATGAAGCACATATGATGAAGATACAAATAAGTGTTTGGTCATAGGCAGATAGATTGGTAATGGGTCAGTCTACCCTACAATGATCAGCCCAGGTGGCTGAGAGTTAGATTGTCTCTCAATTTGTACACTTCATCTTATCAAGTTCATGGGTGAGGGAGATCATCAGTATTTTGTTTTTCAGGAATTTTTTGTGTGTAGCTAAAGTAGAGCCATCAATCCCCTGGAAGAATGAGCCAAATATGGTTATTCTCTGTTGTACCAGAGTTGCTCCAAAGCAAAGGTCTGTTAAACGCCTGAATCCTAAACGCCCATTTTCCGGCTTCTTGAGATTTGGTTTGCATCATCAAAGGGAAAGATTTCAGATCCTTTGAAAATGATGACCACCATCTATCTTTGTATCTCAGTGAACATGATTTTGTAAGTGGTAAGTAGCAAGTCCTTCCACAAGACTGCAGGAAGCTCAGAGGCCAGTTGGAGTGCAATTAGCTGTGTCCAGATATAAATGTATGATTACCAATCTTGTCTTTCTATACAATCAATTCATTGATGACACCAAATTAATCATCAAAGATCTTGATGGTAAATTTGCAAGCTTCCATTAGGCAAAATGCCCACCAACATTTCATTTTTCAAAATGCTCATTGTAATTTTATTTTTCTTTTGTTCTAGTGATACTCATCAGGTATCGTAGGAATTTAAAAAAAAGAAGAAATTACATCATTTTCTTACACTCAGTAATGCCCTTGGAGTTATAGAAGTAAGCAGCTCTTGGTTCTACCTCAGGTGGGTGCTTCCTTCCAAAGCTCTTAGACTCCTTGGGCATTACCCCACACTTAGAGAGCCCGATTTATCTAGTGATGAGATTTCTATATAATGTTTAAAAGCAACCAAAAGATCAAAAAATCACGGTTTTTACCAGTGTTGGGTGGTTTTCTCTGGGTGACATAATTCTCAGTCTGATTCTTAGTTTGGTTCTCACATTGAGAATCTAGTGTTCTTGTTTTGAGCTGAAAATCAGTTTTACAGTTCTCACCCATGTGAGAATCAATTAGGAGAATCAAAATCAAATTTTAAAAAAAGAAAGAAAAGAGAGACTGGAATGGGCGAGCCAGAATCAGTTTTTTTTAATAAAAGAAAGAGAGAATCAAATGAGTTTTCACAAGAAAACTCGAATCTGATTCTCAGAGTCTTAAACAAATTTGATCCATTGGTTCCTCTTTAAGCCTCTCTTGTTTCAAACATAGAGATGATATACCATTGTCAAACTTTTTTGAGTCATCTTTTTTTTTGGGTGTGTTTTTGACACATTTACTCGATTCTTTATAACATCTAATTGCACTATTTACTTCCAATTCAGTCACACCTTGCTTTGTATTTGTTATTTGGATCAACATAATAATCGATGAACCCAGCAAGGTCCCTAGCTAGCCATAGTGGTTATCTCAGTTGCTGTTTTTACCACCGCATCGACTAACAACTTAACTATGTGCTTAACCATGTACATGCGTCTACTTTATCTAGTAGCCAAGTAGCCACCAATTATTGGTTCATATCTACCTTCCAGACCTATAAGCTACACCACCAAAGTGGAAAAGGTGATGCAGAACGTATGTAGGGTGGGTGTGAAAATGAGCTTCAACCTGCAAAGCCCATACATGTTGTACACAGTGATCCACCACCTTTTATCCCTCTTTACCTACCTACTGGACCTATCATCAATAACACCAAAGTGGTAAAGGTGATGCAGAAAATAGATGAGTGAAAACGAGCTTTCAACCTGCAATGCCAAATGTACACAGATCCACTGAGTGCAGGGTCACGAGGACTCTCAATTCTCCAGTGGAGAAGTCGTCGGGTATCAACTTCAACCTGCAATTACATCTTCCAGCTAGAACATAAGTTTGGGTATCATCTTCCACCTGCAATTACATTCTTCCAACTAGAACAACATATAAGTTACAAAGCACATTCATGAATACAACTTTCATGGTGGATGAGCTTAATGTAAAAAATTGGGGCACACCAGGAAGTACCTAGAGCAAGGTCTAGTGTCTAGTCCTCACAAGCAGAGCCTACAAAAGGTGCAAGATTGAGTCCACAAGCTCATACTAAAAAATTGCAAATGCACACTGATTGTCAAAAGGATCCTGGTGGTTGGTTGTTTGGCTGGTTCTTTCCAGCTTCACAATTTCCAACTTGAAGCTGTCCATGTATTTTGCAAACAACCCATTGATCTGTGGGCTATGAAATTTTTCTCAAACCTATATAAGTAGGGAATAAAAAAGAAGAAAGCAAGAGAAATTTGTCTTGCCATATGTACAAAAGAGAGCACAGACTAATAGAGCCTGGTCTTGGATCTAAAGCTTCAAGCATGTCAGAAAGCATCAGAAACCCACAAAGTCAAAAGCAGCAGTGGCAGCTAAATACACAAATTTCCGCACTAATTCAAGTACTGCAGAGTCCCACTTCTCAAAGTTTGAAAAGCAGCTAAATTGGAATATGTAGAAGCATCAAAAACATGAGCTTGAGTGTGTGGACTTCCAGTGAATGATTGATCGATTGATGCTCCCCTTTCTATTCAATTGACTTAGTTATTGTTCGTGAAGGTAACCTTGAGCCCTTATGTGAGAAGGATTTTCGGAGCTGAGGTTGGACTCGGCCTGTAGCTACTTGGTCAAATGAGAGTAGGTGTGACATGTTGGTGTTTTTCACCTTGCCTGGCTCCCCTGCAAAAATTGGCAACGGAGATTCTTCATCTTCCCAATAAGCATCATCTCGTTCATGTGTCTCAATATAATCCATGTCACCATCAGATCGCACACTTTCATCATCCACTGAGCCCTCCATCTGATTCCACCACACATAAGATGTTGTCAGTCATAACTAGATACTATAAGGGAGATTTTCTCTTCCCAAAAAACCCAAGACCCACGCACTGATAAAAACTCATTTTCATTTCATGCCAACTGCATGGATGTTTTAGTCCTGTTTCCAAGTGCAGACAAAGGGAATAAGCCAGACATTCTCAGGAACACAACACCAAGACAGAGAAAGAAAGGAACATTTGAGCAAAAGCTACGGTCTAACTCGACACCAGCTTCATCAGAGTTATAGAGATCCACAAGAGAGAAGAGCCATACATCATCTTCCTCAACTTGCTCCAGCTCTGATCCACTAGACTCTCCTCCATTCTCAGCCTCATCTTCTTCGTCTTCAATCTCTTCCTCACTACCTGAAACCTGTACTTCATCAACCAGCTGCATGGAAGACAAAAATCAATGATTATTACATTCAATTATAACCCCACCATGTCCACTAGCAGGAGCTTCATCAGCACAACAAAACTACCATCACAACAAGCAAGCAAACAAAAATAATTTACTTGAAAACTACACTTCAACACCAGATGATGAGAGCAGGCAGATATAGCTGCTGAAAA
>Ga0116228_10002550_pt1 | contig 15790 bp, 14 predicted proteins | sample S1TSphfallax_2_FD_89694 | JGI IMG/M metagenome (GOLD analysis project Ga0116228, IMG submission 89694) | Host-associated microbial communities from peat moss isolated from Minnesota, USA - S1T2_Fc - Sphagnum fallax MG | ecosystem: Host-associated > Plants > Peat moss > Unclassified | place...
CCCGGAAGCGAATATCCAGCGAAGCCGAGGGATTCGCCGTCCATGCCGCGCCATGCTTGCGGCAGAAGGTACAGGTACACGCCCGCGTGGGAACCGGTGGTTCACCCGGCCACGCAAGGTCGAAAACGATGTTGCCGCAGTGACAGCTGCCATGGATGTGCACGATGTCGCTCCGGTCAAGAAAAACTGAATGGTAACGCGATGCCACTGCAGGAGCGCGCCTTGCGCGCGACCCGGGGCCTACCGCGAACATCGGTCGCGCGCGAGGCGCGCTCCTGCAAAAAAAGAAAAACGCCCCTCCTTGCGGAGGGGCGTTGCGGTCCATCGCCACTGACGAAGGTCAGTTGGTCCAGGTAGCTTTCAGCGAGACGCCCGAGAACGCGGCGTAGCCATTGAGCAGGATGTAGTACGTGCCACCCTGTGCCGACGAGAAGCTGCACGACTCGTTGTTGCCCGTGAGGTACGGACGGCAGTCATAGCTGGACAGCGTCGGGGTCGCACCGAACTTCACGTACAGGTCGGCATCGCCGGTACCGCCAGAGATGGCGATCTTCAGGTTGGTGGCGCCTGCCGGCACCGCAACGGTGTAGGCAACCTGGCCGTTCTTCGCCGCAGCGAGGCCAGTGGCTGCTACGCCATTCTGCAGCACGTTGCCGGTGGTGCCGCCACCGCCACCGGTGTTGCCGCCGGTCACCCAGTTGGCCTGGGCGTAGGTGTTGAGCTTGCCGATGTCGAAGCTGCCGAAGCCGGTGGCTTCGTCGAAGCCCGTGGTCGCGTTGTAGCCGTGGCCCTGGTAGCCGTTGTTGCCCGAGGTCACGTCATGCAGCAGCGAGGTCTGCGTCGGGAAGGCCTGGTAGAACTTCGAGGCCGGGAAGCCAATGCCGTTGTTCGCCGCCGATTCGATACGAGCGAAGGCACCGACGAACAGCGGCGACGCCAGCGAGGTACCACCGACCTGCTCGGTCTGGCCGTTGACGATGATCAGCGCACCGGACGACGAGGCCGCGTCGAAGGAGATATCCGGACCCACGCGCTTGGTGGAGCTGGATACCGACGACTGCCACGACGGCGCGGTCTCGTACAGGCTGGTGCCGCCACCGGTCGCCCAGAGGCGCTGGTTGTTGTCACCCTGGCTGGGCGCCACGGCCGACAGGCCTTCGTTCCACACCGTTTCGCCCGACCACGTGGTGCCACTGGTGGACAGCTGCGTACCACCGACCTGGATCACGTAAGGCGAGCTGGCCGGCTCGCTGACCGAGTAGTGGGTGAGGTCGATCTTCACCGTGCCGGCCGAGTTGGCGACGTAGCCCGGCGCACCGGACAGCGGATCCTGCGACCACTGGTAGACACCCGCATCGCCGGCAGCGATCGAGAAGGTCTGGCCCTGGGCGACGGCCTGCTGGAAGATCGCGTCATCGGCGGACTGCGTACCGCTCTGCTGCGCGGCGGTTTCATCTTCGCCGAGCGACACGTTGATGAGCTTCGCGATGTTGTCGGTCACCGCCTGGTTGTAGGTCGCGGTAATACCCGCATCGGTAATGCCCGACGAGTTCGAATCGCCGTTGGGCGAGGTGTAGAAAATCAGCTGCTTCACGCCACCGGAAATGCCGATGATGTCCTGGCTGTCCAGCGACCACTCGCCGTTGGAATCCGTATCGTTGGCGAAGGTGCCGCTGCCGACCTTCTTGATCGTCGAATTGACGGTTGCAAGGCCTGCGCTCGACGTGAAGCTGTTGAGGTCGGTGACGGTCTGCGTGATCGAGCCCCAGGTAATGATGCCCACGGCCGTATTGGTCGCGGCCGGAAGGCTGGAACCACCGTAGATCGTGGCGAAATCCTGGGGATGATGGGCAGCAACGGCCGCAGCAGCGCGCGTGCTCGATGCCGGTCCGGGCACCGTCACGTTCTCGGGCTTGTAGACATGATGCAGCGTGTGTTTCACCGACACGTTCTGCAGGCCGAGCACGGCGTTGACCGAGTCACCCAGCGAGGCCGGCACGAGAGCCGGCGTATCGTTGGCGAAGAACTCGCGGCCGTTGGCGCTGAAACGCTTCAGCGAGGTATGGAAGCCGTTGGCCGCAGCACCGGGGTTACCGTCGGCGGAAACGAGCAGGTTGTTGGGGGTAACCTGGATGTTGGTGAAGCCGGCCTGCTGCAGGTGAGCCACCACGGCGTCGACCTGGGCCTGCGTCGGACCGAACTGTGCCTTGAACTGATCCGGCGTCAGGAACTTCCCGAACAGCGCATTGCCCGGGGTGTTCACGGCAGAGAGGAAAGTCTGAAGAGCATCCTGGTTACGCAGCTTCAGGTTCACCACGACGTGCAGCGGATGATCCGCTTCCAGCGCCGTCACGGCCGCGCCGTCGATATGCGGCGCACCCGTCACGTTGAGCGTGTAACCCGATGCCACCGGCGTGGCGGCGGTGCTGGCGGCCTGCACCTGCGTGCTCACCGTCGGCGAAATGGCTGCGTGCGTGTTCGTGGAGACCCACGCGTCATCGGCATGTGCTGAAAGTGAAGACATCGCCAGCGCGACGGCAAGCGTCAGTGCTGTCTTGCGGGTAACCCCCAAAGCGAAAGCATCGATCTTCATGTGTGGTCCTTCGTTAGCCCGTGGTTGCTTCCGCATGACGGAAGCGCTGGCACCGATGACGCTCAGGCTGTGCGGAATCCTCCCTGGCCCCGCTGGTGATAAGCGACCCTGCGTCCCCTCGCAGGAAATCGCGACACACCTGCCTCTACGTCTTCCCTCCCCAGTGCCCGGACGAGCAAAGAGCGTCGAATCTTTCATGAATCTTTCGGCAAATGACGACCTTCATATGGATGCCATGCGAACGTGATGAAACCCGCAAAACGAAGGCATCCGGATTATCGCGTCTGGACGTCTATAGGAATGTTTCGGACCATTCGTCGGCGCTGACACGTTCGCATGTAAATACGCTCTTGCCGTGAGTTGTTTCGATATCCCGCCAGGGCATATCAAATCGCTGCCGATACGGCTTCGTTCAACCACGGACGAAGGCCTCCAACAGTAAAACCGCCATCCACGAGCAGGCTCTGGCCGGTGACGAAACGAGCGTCGTCCGAGAGCAGCCACAGCACGGCGTCGGCTACGTCTTCCGGCTGTCCCACCCGGCGCAAAGCCGCGTGCTGGACGAATGGCTTCATTGCAGCGGCATTCCCCAGCGCATCGCGCGACATCGGCGTGACGATGACACCGGGGCTGACGTTGTTGATACGGATGCCCTGCTCGCCCACCTCCAAGGCCACGCTGCGCGCGATGGCATCGATCCCTGCCTTGCTGGCTGCATAGGCGGCGACACCGGGCATGGCGCCATGCGCTGTCCAAGACGATGTATTGACGATGGCACCCGTCGTTCCAGCGGCCAGCATGGCGGCGATCTCGTATTTAAGGCAGGCGTAGACACCGCGCAGGTTGGTGGCGAGGATCGCATCGACATCGGCCAGGCCTGACGCGTGCACCGGTGCGAAGGCTCCCAGCATGCCTGCGTTGTTCCACGCCATGTGCAGGGCACCAAACGCTTCGACGGTGCGAGCCACCATGGCCTCGACCTGGCCGGCATCGGTGACGTCCGCACGGATCGCCAGCGCCGTACCGCCCGCCGACTGTATCTCCTGGACAACCGCATCCAGTTCGGCCGGACGACGCCCGGCGACGACGACGTTGGCACCTTCCAGGCGGCCGCTGAGGCGAGCGGCATCTCGCCCACCATGGCCGGCAAACACCTGCGCTCCCTCGAAGCGCGTGCCGGCACCCGGCTGCTCAACCGTACAACACGCCGGCAGAGCCTTACCGGATTCGGACAGGACTACTACCTGCGCTGCCAGGAGATCCTGCGCATGGTCGGCGAATCGGACATGCAGGCGCAGAACCAGCAAGCGGCACCTACCGGTACGTTGCGGGTGACGGCGCCCGTATCGTTCGGCAGCGAGGCGCTGGTGCCTGCGCTTGCCACCTATCTTTCCGCCTATCCACTGGTACGCATCGATCTCTCGCTGTCCGACCGCACGGCCGACCTCGTGGACGAAGGCTTCGACGCCGCCTTACGCATCGGCACCCTGCCCGACTCCGGACTGGTCGCGCGCGCCCTGGCTCCCTACCGGATGATGATCTGCGCATCACCCGATTACCTCACGCGGCACGGCACGCCTGCAAAGCCTGAAGACCTGAGCCACCACGAGTGTCTGTCCTTCAGCTGGTCGGCCGCTTCGCCGTGGCGCATCACCAATGACGAAGGAGAACATCGCGTCGCCATCGATGGCCGCCTGCGCGTCAATCACGGCGGGGCCTTGCGTCAGGCGGCCCTTCATGGTCTTGGCATCGTGATGCAGCCCGCCGTGCTGCTTCAGCATGATGTTCGGGCCGGCCGCCTGGTACAGCTATTCGCCGATGACACGTTGCCCAGTCGCCCGATGCATGTCGTACATCTTCCGAACCACCGATCGCCGAAACTGCGGAGCTTCATCGATTTCGTGGTGACGACGTTCGGCGCATAGCGAAGCGTCATCACTTGTGGTCATACGATGGTGCCATCGTCACCGATGAAGTCAGGCTATTGGGCGACCTATACCGTTCGCAGGAACGACTCGATCAGCGACACCAGTGCAAGTGGCGCTTCATTCATGGGGTAATGCCCCACGTCCGGCATGACCGACAGCGAACTGCCCGGGTAACGCTTGAGATAGGTTTTCGCCATGAGATCCGCGTTGAAGACGGGGTCGCGCTCTCCAATGATCACGTTCAAGGGATGCACGCCTTCGATCTGGCTGGAAAAATCCGTATCGGCCCATGCGTTGAAGTAGCCTGAAAAAGCCGTTGGCGATGACGTAGCCAGCGAGTACTCCGTCTTCCAGTCCAGCCATGTCGCGGGTAGGCAACCACCCGTGCTGCGGTCGATGATGCTGCGCCGGTGAGCTGCACTGTGGACGGCGGCCTCAAGGTACGCCCGGGTGGCGACGTCATAGCGCATCCCACCACAGGGCACGGGAGCAATGGGTAGCAGTGACCGGACACGACCTGGCGCGCGTATCGCGATCTTCTCGATCGCCATGCCTCCCATCGAGTGCCCGATCAGGCTGAAGCGGGCCAATGAAAGCGCGTCGGCAAGTGCAACGGCATCACCGGCGATTTCATCGATGGTGTATTGCCCGGCTTCGTCCTTGCGCTTGCCATACCCTCGATAGTCCATGAACACGTAGCTGAATTCATCCGTTGCCAGCCATGGCTCCATGGCGTCGAAGGAACGGGCATCCCCGAACCAGCCATTCAATACGAGCACGGGGTGCAGTCCGTGGCCGATACGATGAAAAGCAGGAGCCATGATCGATCCGATGCGAAAGGTGTGGCTCATGGTGGCCGAAGCCTCCCATGCCTGCCATCGACAACAGGCCTTTCACTATAGAATCCGGGCCATGCGTAAGACCCTGCTCGATCCCTACGAAGATATTCCGCGAAGCATCGTAGCTACCGGCAACGACCATGCTTCCGGTAGCACCTTCGCGATGCACACCCATCGACGCGGCCAGTTCGCCTATGCGTCCCGTGGCAGCATCAGCGTGACGACCTCCCACGAGCGGTGGCTGGTGCCACCCGGGCGCGCATGCTGGATACCGTCGGGCGTAGCGCATGAAATGACCATGACGGGCGTCGTGACCATGCTCAATATCTTCGTTGCGCAAGACGACGCGGATGCCGCCGACATGCCAGGGCATTGCGAGATCTACGAAGTCTCGATGCTGCTCAGGCAATTGATCGAAGCGGCGATCGATTTGCCTGCGCTGTATGAGGTGGATAGCCGCGCCGGCAAGATCATGTCCTTGCTGATCGCAGAAATGGCTTCCATGCCTACCTTGCCCCTGCGCGTGCCGCTGCCCATGGACGCGCGGCTTGCGCAAATCTGCCATCGTCTCTTCGCAGAACCATCTATCGCCGTGATCATCGACCAGGTCGCCGGGGAAATCGGCATGAGTCGCCGCGCGTTCACCCGCAGGTTCCGTGAAGACACCGGCCTGAGTTTCGCGGCATGGCGCCAACAGGCCTGTCTGCTGGCGGCCATTGCCCGACTGGCCGAAGGTCAGTCGGTCACCCGCATCGCATTTGACCTGGGCTACAGCAGTGCCAGCGCTTTCACGGCAGCCTTCCGCCACACTCATGGCGTGCCGCCCGGTCAGTACCTGATTGCGGAGTCGCGAGCTTGAAAGAGCGCGGGCCCTTTGCCACCTCCCGGTTGCACTGGCAGGAAATCATGGTGTATCTGACCAGGACGCCCCGCCAGGAGTTTGACCAGTGCCAAGGACCACTCGACCCTCGTTGCTTGCCCTTATAGCTTTCTTTTTAGCGCAAGGATGTTACGCCGCGACCGCAGCCCTTGCTGCCGATACTTTCAGGCCACAGCAATCAGCAAAAGACGCGAGGCAACAGCTCGACGACTGGGTTCCTGCCTCGACGCCGCTTGCCGACGCTGTGAAGACGCTCCAGGCCCGCGGATTTACCTGCCAGGACGCACGCCCCGCGACTGCCGACATCCGTTCCGCCACGCTCTGCACCCTGGCCCCGCCGCCGCCCCTGGAGCCTGCGCAACGCGAAACCGCTCCGCCGACGCCCGTCCATTGGTTCATCACCCTGAACTCAACAGATGGCTCGACCGTCAGCGGCATCCTCGTTGGCCGCACGCCCAGGGATATGGGGGGGCGTCGCTGACATGGCAGATGACCCAGACCTGGGCTTCCCCAGAATGGCCCGAAGCACCCGGCGAATCCATATCTTCAGAAAACACAGGCAAGAAAAAAGCGCTGACCGTGGTCAGCGCTTCTGATTAGTACTGGTGGCGAAGAGCACAGTTCGGCCTTTACCTGCCCCATCGCCAGCGGGTTTACCCGCATCCAGCCGGGGTCAAAGAGTGCGCTCTCTTCTTGCCCGGTCGACGAGTATAGCAATCTGGCGTGTCCGCTGCCAGAGGCGACCTGCTACGGAAGGATCGATCCTGCCTTCCGGCCATGGGCCAAGGATGAATCGCCTACCGGGAAAACGTCAGGCGCCTCGCATTCTCGTCACGGTGGCCTCGGCATTCATCCGCCGCGACGCCGCTGCCACGTCTACGCTGACCACGCTCTTGCCGATGGGTGCAAGGGCGATGCCGGCGAGCTTCAGATGCTGCCAGCCGAACGGAATGCCGATGATCGTCACGCAACAGGCAATCGCCGAGCAGACGTGCCCGATAGCAAGCCAGATACCGGCAAACACGAACCAGACAATGTTGCCAAGCGTACCGAGCGGACTCGTACCGATATCGCCCTGCCCCGACAGCTCGCGCCGATCGATAGCTTCCTTGCCAAACGGGAAGAATGCGAACGACCCAATGACGAAGCAGGAACGTGCCCACGGAATGCCCACGATGGTGATAAGGGCAATCAGGCCTGCCAACCACCAACCGAGGCCCATCACCAGGCCGCCAAAGATGAACCAGATGAGGTTACCGATCGTTTTCATGAGCCGCTCCCTGTGAATTGACACTCACGTTAGGACGATCAGTTCATGCGGCAAAGTGCCGATGGTTGGTCCTGAAGCGACCTTGCCGATGGCACATAAAAAAACGGCGCAATCCAAAGATTGCGCCGTTCAAAAATGGTAGCGGGGGTAGGATTCGAACCTACGACCTTCGGGTTATGAGCCCGACGAGCTGCCAGACTGCTCCACCCCGCATCAGATTCAAAAAGTATAGCCATGTGGCCGATTTCTTGCAAGTACTTTCTTACACCTTTGTGAAAAAAAGTACCGATATCCCTTCGGACATGCGCGGGCTCAGCCCGCGAATGCCCTCTGGCACCACGCGAACAGCGGTGCCCAGGTGAAGCCGAGCACCAGAAGCGCGAGTGCATTGATCGACAGTACCCAGCGCGATGCAACGTCCGGCGTGGCGCGCACTTCGACGGCCTCGTTCGGTGCATCGAAGTACATCACCTTTACGACGCGCAGGTAGTAGTAGAGGCCGATGATCGCGAACACGGCACCGACGATGGCGAGCCAGAGCATGCCGGCATCCACGGCGGCCTTAAGCACCAGCAGCTTGCCGTAGAACCCGAACAGCGGCGGCACGCCGGCCAGCGAGAACATCACCAGCAGCATCATGAAGGCGAACCACGGCGAACGCTGGTTCAGGCCCTTGAGGTCGTCGACCTCTTCGCACTCGAAACCGGCGCGCGACAGGATGATGAGCATGCCGAACGCGGCGGCGCTGGTGAGCGCGTAGCTGACGGCATAGAACATCGAGGCCGAGTAGCCCTCCGGACCGGCGTTGACCAGGCCCAGCATCAGGTAACCCATGTGCGAGATGGTCGAATAGGCCAGCACGCGCTTGAGGTTGGTCTGCACCAGGGCGACCAGGTTACCGATGGCCAGCGAGATCACGGCCAGCACGGCCAGCATCAGCTGCCACTGCGGAGCAAGACCCGTGGTGCCGCCGGCGATGTCGCCCATGCCGGTAGACAGCAGGCGATAGGCCATGCCGAACGCAGCCAGCTTCTGCGCCGAACCGATGAACACGGTGACGGCGGTCGGCGAGCCCTGGTAGACATCCGGAATCCACATATGGAACGGAGCGGCGCCCAGCTTGAAGCCGATGCCGACGATCATGAAGACCAGGCCGAACAGCAGCAAGGTCTTCCATTCCGTGCCGACGATGGCGGCGTGGATCGTGTGCAGGTCGAGGCTGTGGGTGGCGCCGTAGACCATCGACATGCCGTACAGCAGCATGCCCGAGGCCAGTGCACCCAGCACGAAGTACTTGATGGCCGCTTCCGACGACAGGCTCGAATCGCGGTTCAGCGCGACCAGGGCGTACGACGAGAGGGTCAGCAGTTCGAGGCCCAGGTACACGGTGACCAGGCTGCCGGCCGACACCAGGAACATGATGCCGACGGAAGCGAAGATCGTGAGCGTGTAGAACTCACCGAACGGAATCGCCCTGTCCTTCAGGTAGGGGCGTGCGTAGATGAAGATCACCGCGGTGACCAGCAGCGAGAACAGCTTCAGCACCTCCGACACGCCATCACGGATGAACATGCCGTTGAAGGCGGTGGCGCCGCCGGCCGGCTGGCCGCTCACCGCGAGATAGGCGCCGACGAGGAGCACGAGGACCGACAGCCAGTGCACCGCGTCCTTCTGCGACGGCTTCAGGAAGGCGTCGAGCAGGAGCAGTACGCAGGCTGCGACCACGAGGTACACCTCGGGGAGCAGGGTTACGATGTCATTGATACCAGGCATGGAGTAATTCCCGCTCAGACTTTCGAAATGGCCAGCTGCTCGACAATGCGAGAGACCGACGCATCCATCAGATGGACCAGCGGCTCCGGCCAGATGCCGAACAGCAGCACACCGGCAGCGAACGCGGAGAGCATGAAGATTTCACGACCGTTGACGTCGGTGAGTTCCTTCACGTGCGGGTTGGTGATGTCGCCCCACAGCACGCGCTTGACCATCCACAAGGTGTAGGCGGCGCCGATGATGAGGGTGAAGGCAGCGAACAGCGCGATCCACGGATTGGCCGAGAACGCGGCCAGGATCACCATGAACTCGCCCACGAAACCGCTGGTGCCCGGCAGGCCACTGTTGGCCATGGCAAACAGCACGTAGAACGGGGCGAAGATCGGCATCACGTTGATGACGCCGCCGTAGTCCTTGATCTGGCGGGAGTGCAGGCGGTCGTGGAGCACGCCGATGCAGCTGAACATCGCGCCGGAAATGAAGCCGTGCGAGATCATCTGGACCATTGCACCCTGCATGCCCAGGCGGGCCGCATCCGGGTTGTTCGATTCACGCACCAGCATGAAGGCGATGAAGATACCCAGCGTGACGAAACCCATGTGGGCAATCGACGAATAGGCCACCAGCTTCTTCATGTCCTGCTGGACCAGCGCGATGTAGCCGATGTAGCAGACCGCGATGAGCGAGAGGGCGATGATCAGCCAGGCGAACTGGTGCGAGGCATCCGGCGTGATCGGCAGGCTGAAGCGCAGGAAGCCGTAGCCACCGATCTTCAGCATCACCGCCGCCAGCACCACCGAACCACCGGTGGGCGCTTCCACGTGGGCGTCCGGCAGCCAGGTGTGCACCGGCACCATCGGCACCTTCACCGCGAAGGCGATCAGGAAGGCGAAGAACAGCCAGCTCTGCTCGGTGAGCGTCAGGTGCACGTTGGCCATGTCGGCCAGGGCGAAGCTGCCGCCGGTCTTGTGGTACAGGTACAGCAGGCCGACCAGCATGAAGATCGAGCCGAAGAACGTGTAGATGAAGAACTTCAGCGTCGCGTACACGCGGCGCGGACCACCCCAGATACCGATGATGATGAACATCGGGATCAGCATGGCTTCGAAGAACACGTAGAACAGCAGTGCGTCCGTCGCGCAGAACACGCCGATCATCAGGCCTTCCAGGATCAGCATCGCGGCCATGTACTGGTGCGGCTTGTTCTGGATGACTTCCCAGGCACCCACGATCACGAGGATCTGGGTGAAGGTGGTCAGGATGATCAGTGCGACGGAGATGCCATCGACGGCCAGCGAGTAGTTGATGCCCAGCGACGGGATCCAGCTCAGCGATTCGCTGAGCTGAAGCGTGCCGGTGGCGGCATCGTAGGCGGGCAGGAGGGCCAGACTGGCGGCGAACGTGGCAACCGCCACCAGCAGCGAGATCCAGCGGGCGAGGCCTGGGCGACCGGAGCCGGCCAGCAGCACCGGGATGGCGCCGACGACCGGGAGCCAGATCAACAGGCTGAGCAAGTGATTCGACATATAGCTCGTTTCCCTTATTGCCCGATCAGCCAGTACCCGCCCAGGAGCAGGATGAGGCCGAGGATCATGGCGAACGCGTAATGGAAGAGGAATCCGGACTGCAGGTGGCGCACGCCACCGGCGATGCGGCGGACCAGACCCGCCGAGCCGTTGACCATGGCGCCGTCGATGATGGCGGTATCGCCCACCTTCGACAGGCCCTGGCCCAGCTTGACGCCGCCCTTCGCGAACACCGCGAAGTAGAGTTCATCGATCCAGTACTTGTGGTTGAGCAGTTCGTAGATCGGCTTGAGGGCCGTCTTCGCCGTGTCCGCAACCTTCGGGTTGAACAGGTAGATGTACGTGGCGACGGCGAAGCCGGCGAAGGCTATCCAGAACGGAGCCGCGGTGAAGCCGTGGATACCGGCTTCCAGCGCGCCGTGGAACTCGTGCGCCAGTTCGCCCAGCACGTCGTTCTTCTCGTCGACGTGGATGGCCTTGCCGAACCAGTGGTCGTACAGCATCGGCTTGACGGTGAACCAGCCGATCACGATGGAGGGGATCGACAGCAGCAGCAGCGGAACGGTGACGACCCACGGCGATTCATGCGGCGCATGTTCCAGCACACCCGGGGTGTGGTGACCATGGTCGTCGTCGTGGTGATCGTCATGGCCGTGGCCATGCTTCTTGTGCTCTACCGTGAAGCGCTCCTTGCCATGGAAGGTCATGTAGAGCAGGCGGAAGCTGTAGAACGAGGACACGAACACGCCGGCCAGCACGCAGAAGTAAGCGTAGCTGGCACCCCAGCGATGGGACTCGCCCACCGCTTCGATGATGGCGTCCTTCGAGTAGAAGCCCGAGAAGAACGGGGTGCCGGCCAGGGCCAGCGAACCGATCCACATCGTGATCCAGGTGATCGGCATGTACTTGCGCAGGCCGCCCATGTAGCGCATGTCCTGCTCGTGGTGCATGCCCATGATGACCGAGCCGGCGCCGAGGAACAGCAGGGCCTTGAAGAAGGCGTGGGTCATCAGGTGGAACACGGCGCCGCTATAGGCGGACACGCCGAGCGCGACGGTCATGTAGCCCAGCTGCGAGAGCGTGGAGTACGCGATGACGCGCTTGATGTCGTTCTGCACGATGCCGATGAGGCCGGTGAACAGTGCCGTGGTGGAACCGATGACCAGGATGAACGACAGCGCGGTGTCGCTCAGCTCGAAGATCGGCGACATGCGGGCGACCATGAAGATACCCGCGGTCACCATGGTGGCCGCGTGGATCAGCGCCGAGATCGGCGTGGGGCCTTCCATCGAATCAGGCAGCCACACGTGCAGCGGCACCTGGGCCGACTTGCCCATGGCACCGATGAACAGCAGGATGCCGATCACGGTGGCAGCGTCCCAGGCGTGGTTCTGGGTGATCTGCAGGGTCTTGCCCACCAGCTCCGGCGCATGGTCGAAGGCGGTCTGGTAATCGAGCGTGCCCAGGAAGAACAGGATCGCCGAGATACCCAGCAGGAAACCGAAGTCACCCACGCGGTTGACCAGGAAGGCCTTGAGGTTGGCGAAGATCGCCGTCGGGCGCTTGTACCAGAAGCCGATCAGCAGGTACGACACCAGGCCCACCGCTTCCCAGCCGAAGAACAGCTGCATGAAGTTGTTGCTCATGACGAGCATCAGCATCGAGAAGGTGAAGAGCGAGATGTAGCTGAAGAAACGCTGGTAGCCCGGGTCTTCCGCCATGTAGCCGATGGTGTACAGATGCACCAGCAGCGACACGAAGGTGACCACCACCATCATCATGGCGGTGAGGCGGTCGATCATGAAGCCGACCGACGCGTGGAAGCGGCCGATCTCGAACCAGGTGTAGATGTCCTGGTTGAAGTTCTGCGCCCCGGCGAAGACCAGCTGGTAGAGCACGTAGAAGGACAGGCCGCAGGCGATCGCGACACCGAGGATGGTGGCGGTATGCGCCCCTGCCCGGCCGATCACCTTGCCGAAGAGGCCGGCAAGGATCGAACCCGCGAGGGGCGCGAGTGCGATCGTCAGGAGGATTGAAAGCGAGAGACTCATCGGATCAACCCTTCATGCTGTCGATTTCGGCGACGTTGATCGTGCTGCGGTTACGGAACAGCAGGACCAGGATCGCCAGGCCGATGGCGGATTCCGCCGCGGCCACGGTGAGGATGAAGAACACGAACACCTGGCCCGACACGTCGCCGAAGAAGCGCGAGAAGGCCACGAAGTTGGTGTTCACCGCGAGGAGCATCAGCTCGATCGCCATGAGCAGCACGATCACGTTCTTGCGGTTGATGAACAGGCCGGCGACGGCAATGCAGAACAGGACCGCGCCGAGCACGATGTAATGGGAAAGCGTGATCACTTGGCGTTCTCCTGCGTCGGTTCGGCGGGTGCCGGGGCCGGTACGACCGAGGCCATCTGGGTCGAGGCGACCTTCACCACGCGGACGCGGTCGGTGGCCTTGACGATGACCTGCTGCGAAGCGGACTGGTGACGCACGCCCACGCGCTGACGCAGGGTCAGGGCCACGGCGGCGACGATACCCACGGTGAGGATCAGCGCGGCGATTTCGAACGGCAGCAGGAACTCGGTGTAGAGGGCACGGCCCAGCCACGCCACGTTCGAGTCACCGGCCGGGTTCGGACCGAGCGTGTGGGCATGCATCGCCTTCACGCCGATCATCGCCAGCATTTCCACCAGCATGACGCCCGCCACGATGATGCCCACCGGCAGGTACCGGATGAAGCCTTCGCGCACGTTCTCCTGCTTGATGTCGAGCATCATGACCACGAACAGGAACAGCACCATCACCGCGCCGACGTAGACGACGACGAGGGCGATGGCAAGGAACTCCGCTTCGGCCAGCAGCCAGACGCAGGCCATGCTGAAGAAGGTCAGCACCAGGGACAGCACGGCATGGACCGTGTTGCGCACCGAGATGACCATCAGGCTGGCGATGACCGCCACGCCGCCGAAGAGGTAGAAACAGATGAGTTGGAGCAGATCGGTATTCATCGCATAGGTCTCCGGGCGCTCAGCGGTAAGCCGCGTCCTGCGCGCGGGCGGCAGCGATGTCCTGCTCGAAGCGGTCACCGATGGCCAGCAGCTGGCCCTTGGTCACCACGTTCTCGCCACGATGTTCGAAGTGGTACTCGTGCACGTGCGTCTCGACGATGGAGTCGACCGGGCAGCTCTCTTCGCAGAAACCGCAGAAGATGCACTTGAACAGATCGATGTCGTAGCGCGTGGTGCGACGCTGGCCGTCTTCCGGGCGCGGGGCCGAGTCGATGGTGATGGCCAGGGCCGGGCACACCGCTTCGCACAGCTTGCAGGCGATGCAGCGCTCTTCGCCGTTGGCGTAGCGACGCAGGGCGTGCAGGCCACGGAAGCGGTTCGACTTGGGGATGTGCTCCATCGGGTAGCGCATCGTGTACTTGGGGCTGACCATGTAACGCATGGTCAGGCCCATGCCCTTGAACAGCTCAAGGAGCAGGAGGCTCTTGAAATAATGAATGACGCGGGACATGGCTCTTTAGGCTCCCGTTCCGATGTGGACCCAGCCGAAATACTTCATGCAGCCGGCAACGAGGACCCAGACGATGGTGATGGGAATGAAGACCTTCCAGCCGAGGCGCATGATCTGGTCGTAGCGGTAGCGCGGGAAGCTGGCGCGGAACCACAGGAACAGGAAGGCGAAGAGGAAGACCTTGGCGAACAGCCAGTGGAAGCCACCGTGGCCGATGAGGCCCCAGCTTTCCGGGAACGGCGACAGCCAGCCGCCCATGAACAGGATCGAGGTCAGGAAGCTGACCAGGATCATGTTGGCGTACTCGGCCAGGAAGAACAGCGCGAACGGCGAGCCGGAGTATTCCACGTGGAAACCGGCCACGATTTCGGATTCGCCTTCCGCCACGTCGAACGGAGCGCGGTTGGTTTCCGCCACGCCCGACACGAAGTAGATGACGAACACCGGCAGCAGCGGAATCCAGTACCAGCTGAGGGCGCTGCCGGCCTGCGCTTCGACGATCGCCGAGAGATTGAGGCTACCCGTGAGCACCAGCACGCAGACGATGGACATGCCCATCGACAGTTCGTACGAGATCACCTGCGCTGCCGCACGCATCGCACCGAGCATGGCGTAGCGCGAGTTGGACGACCAGCCGGCGAGGATGATGCCGTACACGCCCATCGAGGTCATGGCCAGCAGGTAGAGCACGCCCGCATTGAGGTTGGCGAGCACCACGCCCGGGCTGAAGGGCACCACTGCCCAGGCCGCCAGCGCGGGCACGAGGGCCAGCAGCGGAGCCAGGTAGTAGAGCGCCTTGTTCGCGTTGGTCGGGAGCACCACTTCCTTCAGAAGCAGCTTCACGACGTCGGCGAAGGCCTGGAGCAGACCCGCGGGACCGACCTTGTTGGGTCCCATGCGGACGTGCATCCAGCCCAGCACCTTGCGCTCCCACCAGACGTACAGTGCCACGCCGATAACGAGCGGCAGCACGATCGCCAGGATGAAGAGCACCGGCAGCAAGATGTGGTCGAAGAGTTGATCGGCCATGGTTTACGCCTTGCTCAGGGTGATGGCCGCGCCGTAAGGGGGCAGCATCGCGGTTTCGGAATGCGCGGCTTCGATCCACGCGGCGCCCGCAGGCACCGAGGCATCGATGGCCACCGGCAGGATCGTGTCACCGACGCGGGCGTTGCCGCCCTCCGCCAGACCGAGCTTGCCGGCCTCTTCCGCATTGATGCGGACAGCGGCGGCGCGGTTGAGCGGATGCGAGTTCAGCGCACCGGCGCGACGCAGCACCGCGTCGCCGCGGTAGATCGGCGTGGTGGCCAGGCGCGAGAACGACACACCGGAAGCGCGCGACGCGACCTGCGTACGGGATTCCGTAGTGCGTTCGGTCAGGCCATCACGCAGGCCGGCAAGGTCGTCGAACTCGAAACCGGAGACGCCGAGCAGGCCGCCCAGTGCACGCAGGACC
>Ga0116228_10002551_pt1 | contig 15789 bp, 11 predicted proteins | sample S1TSphfallax_2_FD_89694 | JGI IMG/M metagenome (GOLD analysis project Ga0116228, IMG submission 89694) | Host-associated microbial communities from peat moss isolated from Minnesota, USA - S1T2_Fc - Sphagnum fallax MG | ecosystem: Host-associated > Plants > Peat moss > Unclassified | place...
CAAGTTTAGGTCTAAGTTAGAGGTCAAATTTTAAGGTTTTTGAATTAAAAGTTTCAAGTTTAGGTAGGAACTTAATTAGGAAATCACTCTTTTCAAAAATTGAATTAAAACCTAAACTAAGGATGTTGATTCACTTTAACCAAATTCAAGTTCTCTAGGTAAATAAATTCAGCTTTATTGAAGAAAATATAAGTTTGGCCTTCCATTTTAGGTGAGTTATTGCATTTGATTAGATGTACATAATTAATATTACATAATTTCTATCTTGAATTATGTGCACTAGTTGAACAAATATTATACAACAAAAACTACATTGGTTTTAAATTATAATGAACCCCCTTTATAATCACACCCTTGGTGACCACTTTTTCAAGGCATTAATGAATTGTGATTTAAACATGTATAGTCACATTCCATACAAACCATTACAATATTGTGACTATAGGAAAAAAACTTAGCAAAATAGCCTTTTTATGCTGAAATATAGGTGCCAACAATTGTTTGAATTTCTAATGTGACTTATTCTAAGCTCTAATATGCATTAGTAGACTTTAAGAAGGTTGTAATTTTTGTCTATTTTAATGTGATGATTCATGTTGAGTTTGAATTCCTTGTTTATCTTGTCAACTAGAGTTTTTTAATTAAGATTTTCTACTTTTTTGGTAAGTTCACATATCTTTTGTTTGTTTACAATAGAAAGTTGTTGTCTCTTTCCTTTTTCTTCAACTGGATTCATTGTTGTTACTTTGCACAACTCTAACACAAAGCGACATTAACATTGCCAAAACGTATTACATTTATAAAATCCTAATATTTATCCCACATTTCTTTCATTATAGTCACATTTACTAAGAAAGCTTTGCAAATATTTTGTACTACTAACGAATGTGATAATGACTCAAAAGAATGGTGTTTCTTACTAAAACAAATGGTTACCAAAAACTGTGTGACACAAACAAGAATGTGATTATAAAAGGGGTTTATTGTATTTGTGAAAAAAATAAAACTTAAAGTTTTAGAAGTCCAAAAGACTAGTTTCAAGTCTAGACTAAAGGTTTCATAAAAGAAAATTAAAAAAAAATTAAGACCACAAATTCTTTCTGAAATTAAAAATTGAACAACACTGGTAGACACTAATGTTCTCACAAGTATTAACTTTTGAGCATACTAGGTGATATCAATATCAAAATTTTTAAAAAATCATACAAACCTGTTCTTAGTATGGGATTTATTTTTTAAATTGATAGTAACTAGGTCTTGGTATTAGGGTCCAAGTTTGTTTTTTTCTTGTTTGTGGTTGGTTTGTATACATGAATTGTAGTTTTTGGAAAATAAGTAGGGTTTAAGTACCCTATATCATATTCCTGTATAAAAACATATACATACACAACACTTGTTTATACCAATGTTGTGTACTGCATTGAAGTTTTTAAAAAACCATTAGTTATCGTTCTTTAAAAAAACTCAAAATCAAATAACCTCCAATCCTAGGTATTTCAAAAACCTTAAAGAATATATGGTTTTCATGAAATAACTAATAAAAACCTAACAATTTTATGATCAGTTATTTGCTTTTCCAAAAAAATTGACAATTGTGGTTATATATCTTTGGAGAACCTATGGAAGTATCCACACTCATTATTTTTCTGCCTTGTACAACCAATATTTGGCTGATATGTTGATAGTTCAATCAATTGCATGCAGCGATTTGCTGGGTCATTATGATGTGCTAAAGAATTTGGCCAATGGCCCACAAGTTGGAAAGCAGCATGGCCACAACAGAAGTGTTTTTGTCACGGGTTCAATTCACCAATATGTCATGCTATATGTCTTTTCCTTACCATATAGTAATTATCTTGAGCAATCAGGGAGCCATGGATTCATCATCTTCTGCCGTGTAATAAACACACACAGATATTGATCAGTAAATAGTCTTGCCAGAAAAGCTTATAACTTAATCACAAAGCAACTTGAGGGAGAATGGTCAAGATGGTGCTTTGTCTTGTTCAACTTGTGGTCTTCTTTAACTACTCTCAGTATCATTAACTAGGTAATTCAAAATTTGTTCTTAACTACTGGTCTGAGTCCTTAAACTCCAAGACTCCTCATAATAAATTCCTGTAAGTGGTAGTTCCTTTACTGATATTGTGGTGATGGGTCAGATTATGGTAACCCATAAAGTGCTATCTAAAGCAGCCATTTGATCAAACCCTCTCAACACTTGTCCACCAACAACCCTTTCTCTCAAACTAACCTTCAGTCTCATGAGAGATTGTTATGCACTCAGTCTTCTTGTCCAAACCTTACAATGTAAAGTGATTTCAGTGAATTTTGAGTGACTTCATTGGTCACAATGAATAAGACCCAGTGGGGATGTAGTATATGAGGATTAGCGATCCACACTCACATTTCGTAATCTAAGAGGTTTTAGCCTCGCAAACCCAACTCTCGTATCATGGGACCACTGTGAACCTGTCATCACCCATTGTGATACATTCACCCAGCTAATTTTCTTTTTGTTTTTTGTGGGGAGGCTTCTTTGTGTGGACATTTAGCATGGGAAGAGTTAAAATTTAGACTTGGTAAAGAATAATATAGTAATTACAAGCAACCCCGAAAAACTGGTGGACACATTATTAATTAGTGGTATTATAAACAACCCCAAAAATTGGTGGGGATTTGTAGTGAATTGCAAGCAACCAAAGAAATGGTGGATTCTTTTGTTTTTAACAGTGGCATGTATCTGGGTGCTGGTTTGTCGAATCCAAGTCATAGGCAACTGGTGAAACTCGACAAAAAAGGGGGCTACCAAATGTCAGTTCCCCCATGATGCTCTTCACCCAATTTATGTGGTCATATTAACAAATTGACATGTTCTGATGTACTTATAACATGTTCTGGCGTGCAATCTTATGACAAGCAGGATTCAGCAGTCATCAGGTTAGGCAGGATCCCCTCCACTAATCAGGCATTGAGTACTGGTTACTAGCCTTACTCTGAAGATTTCTGTCAAGAGTTAGAGAAGCACAATCTTCCTAAAGCTAATCTGGATCAAATCTAGGAACCCTGGTTAAACAGCACTCCCTCACCAGATGCCAAAATTTCTGGTAGAAAAGTGAACTGCTGCCAATGTCCATACATCCAGTACTTCTTGTTTGCTTAATGAGGAGAGAACTGATTCATGCCAGGGGATACTACTCACATATGTATGCACCGGAAGAAATCTGAAGAGCAAAGAACATTGGGAGGAAATAAGGACATGTTACTAAGTCTGAGCGCTTTGTAACAAGCTGATCAGAGTGTAGTATTTTCCACCGATTAAATTGAATGGTCTAGCTATTGTGGTCTGGGACACTACCTTCTTATTAGGTCTGTATCTGCATCTTGTTTCATCACTCAATGACGTACTTTACCCAAATCATGGGTTGTTCGTTCTCTGGATACCTTCTTTTTCTTTCCTTCCTCTGAGTACCATCTGACCAGGTGCTCTGAAATGGGATCCCAATATGCAATCTGTCATAGGTTTTCAGGTCTACCCCAATGTTGAGCATTGTGCTGAGCTGATCCCAAGGTGTATACCGTCACACATATAGGTCATTGGACACAGGATGATGTACATACATCCTGTTAGATTTAGGCAGCTTTTTTCTCTTTCCAGGGGTTGTTGGATCATGCTGCTGCTCCTTTTTGTTCCAAAGCCAAAACAAGGAGGAGATTGTGATGGTGTACAATGTTTTGTTTTTGCAAGACATGGAAGTACTCTGAGCAAGTCTGCCTCATGATGTCAACACACACACTCTCAAAGCAAAACACACATCCTAGGCCTAATATAGTGGTGGTGGTGCCTTCAATTTTCAAGGTAGGCTAAGAGTTGCTGGTCACAAGTGAAAGATTGCTGTCAAACCCTGCCTTTCAAAGTGAAGGATTTGAGCCAGTCTAGCTGCCTTTTGGATTTGAGGGAGAATTTTCCTTTAACCCAAAAACAAAAGAACCCACAAAGAAATTTAGCCTACAAAATTTCAGAGTTTGATATAAATGGTGTATTGAACATTTCATATGTACATGTCATATATTTGCCATGTGTTATATTTGAAGAAACCACAAATGCTCGAGTACTGTATTCCCACAAAACCCTTGGGAACCCTATTAGCTGAAGGTTAGGTAAAGGCTAGGGTTTAGGGTTTTTGCATACTCACAATGGTATTATTAGTCGGTTTTGTGAAAACCCATTCAGGGTTTAGCATGGGGATTAGGTGGTGTTAATAAGCTATCTCATTTAGCATTTGTGGTGGATTTCATTTTTAAATTACTGTAGATTTGACCATTGCTTGTTGCTTGTAATTGTAATCAATAACTTTTGTTACACTTGAAGGAAAGAAAACATTCCCAAGTACATTACAAATTCAGAAGAGCTAATATTAAGATTTGGGTTCATTTTTGGCCAATGCAAGCATTGACATATCATTGTAAGATTCTAATTGCAATTTACATAGATCAACTATTGGTACCACATTGATACAAAAAAGTTGTGATATTTTTAATATAAAAAACCCTTGCCTAACATATGTATATTAACAAAGGTAGTTTGATTGTTTTTTATGTGTTGTTTGTCATGTTGAGATATCCCAAACCATGGTGGCCGCCCTCACTATTGGAAAGCCCTCAATGAGGAGGGGTGCACCAAGGTGGTGTGGCAACATCTAGACTTACAGGCAAGAGTTATTGAATATTGAACAATTTTTTCATTGAGAAGTTCATAAAATCAAAACTATCTTGCTGTTGCTTGAAAGGCCTTGCTGAGTGGGACTTCTTGGAGGTGATTTTATAAATTTTTAGACTTAAAGTGGGGGAGATATTGAATATTGTGTAATTTTCGTCATCAGAAATTTATTTGTTTATTGTAAATTTTCAATTGCACTCTATCATGATTCATCAAGGTCTTGTTCACATTTTGAACAATTACATAATCATGTTCACATTTGGGCCAATGGCATAAGCCACATTAGTTAAAGTTATTTTTTGAAAAACTGTCAATTGGTAAGAGCCCTCTACAATGTAAGAAACACAAAACTTCAGAGTTGATACTAGTGTTGTTTGGTTTTCAATTTCAAAAGGAAGCTTCAATCTCAATTGTGACTTTTAAAAAAAAAAAAAAATGGAACCTTCAAACGAGTGTTGAGACCAATTCTTTGAATTTTTAAATATTCAGTTTTGGTCATTTTCACAAAGAATTTAAAACTAATCCAGTTTAAGACAATGTTAGGTTTCATTTCCGTTACACACAATTAAACCTAAAAACATGTGTAATTAGTTGTTCAAGAATTCAATGTGTAAAATTCAAGAACCTACCAACATTGGTTGATACTTATGTGACTACCAATGTCAAACAATTATATCTATCTATGAAGCGAGGTAGTTTGTTTGTTTGTCATGTTGAGATCTTCCAATCCATAACACTTCATGTCGTGCTCTTATACTGTTGGAAAGCCCTCAAGGAGTAAGGATGCACTAATTCATAATCTTTCAACCTTAGGTGGAGAAGTTATAGACTTTGAACATTTTTTAACAAAAAAAATCATTTAAATCAAAACTAAAAGTTATATAAGAGAAGTAGGGCTGTCTCTTTATATTATTGAAAAGCCATTGATGAGAAATATTTAATGAAAGAAATTTAGATCTAAGATGAGGAAAATACTGAATTTTGAGTAATTTTTTTCGTTGAGAATTCAATTAGATTTCAAAAAATGGTTTTGGAAAGAAAAATTAGTTGAGTCACTAGTTCACACTTGGGCTATACTAGTGTTCATTAATTACAAAATACAATATACAATATCTTCTCAATACTTAGAAGTGCAAGTACAATTTGCATAAAAATGTCAAATATTTCAATGGAAACTCATAAAAGTGTCAACCAAACAGCGAATAAGGGATATAGATGATAGAACATTTCACAGTCCAGAAATATGATAAACATTGTAATTCTCAAGACCTCAAACTTGATTTCTGGGACCACTTCCCATTTGAGAAAGGCTAGGTCCTGGTTAAACTTGTTAACCGAAGAGCACAAATCCCTTTGGTAGCATGTGTAAAATGGGGTTTAGGCTGCAGGTGGAGCCAAGGATGCATAGCAACAAGCACTTGAGACTTAAGACCATTGTTCTGTAGTTTCTTTGATTTTGTTAATACCACTGGTTCCAGTCATTTCAAAACCTCAAAACAAACCGCTTGCTGGGTTGACGAAAGAACCCGGAAAATAACCACCGGTTCTTTGGGTGGTTAGTTGAGTTTTAATATTTTGAGAACCATAGTTACATATGAGAACCAGGTGTTTTGTTTTTTGATAACTGTGTAAGCGGGACTGGGTATTTGATTTTTGTGATAATGAACCCTAAGATCCGCCCTTATACCCTGCTGGGAGGGGGGTGCGTTGGTGCAGTTTCTAATAACCGCCCCCACACTTTTACATGTTGTATACATCATGACAAGTAGAGGGGAATATTAGATGACCTTATTCACACTATATTTTGAATTGAAGGACTGATTCAATTAATGTCCTTTGGAATTAAAGCCACCTAAATTCTTTTGCCATAAGATTAGAGAGATTAGACCCCTTTGAAGGGCAACTGGAAGCTGGCAATTTGAAGGACAAAAATCTCTCTCTTTGCAACAACAAGTAAGTTAATTTGGATTTAGTAGAACTGGCAATATCAGAGCAGGGTCTACCAAACAAGTGGGACAATAGAATGGTAAGTACCCAACTCCAGGAATACACAAAGTACTTACATACATGGAATTATCTGGTGCCCCCAAACTGCTTACTCTACTCACTCTGTGGGAGTCCCTAAGTTCGCCCCCAAAATCCCCTTACTTCAGTGTCATAGGTCTACTACTAATACCATAACAACCATAACAGTTGCTAAATGGGTATTGCAAAGTACCCAGAGAATTTTCCCCAAGTATATTTGGAAGGTACCTTATATCCATGAACATCCTCTTAGGGAAAAGGATGGATATCACATCTACTCCTAAAGAGTGGGAGGGATTAACACCTACTTATAGGCATAGGTCCTTACGCCTCTTTAGGGATAGGTGTAAGAACACTCTCCTTCCTATGGTTGGTGATCTACATATATTTCGGTTCATATAACCTTTGCCTCATGCTTTATGATGGATAAAGCCCATGAGTGAATGCCATTCCCAAAAGGTGAGGCTAGGCTTGGCTACCGTCTCAAGTTTCAACCTAGGCCACTTATTCTGAGAATGCTCTCACCCTAGGGCTTTACATTACCCTTAGTACTTATGATGCTTGGTAGTTCTAGGTAACCTAGGTTACTTTCATACCTAGTGCTCATGATTTGAACCCAAAACCCCATCTTACCTCCCTTCTTAACCTTAATGCTTACATCTCATGTAAGTATGATGAGTTGACCTAAACTCTACCGAGGTAGCGGCCGTCCCATACCCCACAAAATCTTAATTAGGGGACTTACGGGTGGGGTGGTGGGGGGAAGAGAACTGAAAGTCCAAAATGAAGGATACCAAAAACAAAAACGCCACCAAAAAAAAAGGTAGCAGGTGAAAATTAGAACCCTAAAAATTGAATTCGTTTCTAAAATATTGGTAAACAAGGGGTGTGTCAGACTGTGGCCTTGCCATTTACATTAAAAAGTACCTTAAGGCATAAGAAGAATTATGGAAACTCAAATATTGCACCAAGCAAAAATATAATCTTCCAAAAATCCTCTAAACGAAACCAAAATCCTACAAGAGATTATAACTCTACAACTAATCTCAAGTTTCAACACAAGCCCAAAATATCATCTTTCAAAAGATCCTCATATAAAAATAGACCTATTATTATTACCTAAGGGTCGAATTCCATTAAGCTACTATACTCACTCTATAATGAATCTAAACACAATATCCTTTGCCTGGGTCGGCAAGGCCAACAATAAACACATAGAACCCTAAAAAAAGAGTACAAACATTCCCATTTCCCACTTTTGTTAGAAACACAAGCCTCAAAACGTGATAAAGGTAGGGGTTACTAACTCTTTTATGCAGGAGGCGAATAATAAATTGGAACAAAAATGAACTGGTGATCAAACTCAAAACAAGAAGAGAACAAAATAGAAGGTAGTTACGTAGATACTAGTGGCAGTGGCTAATCGGAGTTTTAATGAACAAAGTGATAAGTTAGCAAGTGAATGATTATTCAAAGCTCTAATAGGTACTATAATCTCCACCCCTTCATCCCTCCCTCGCTCCCTCCATTCATTTGCATGAGGTGTTTTTTTGGTGTTTCTTTCAGGTCCCTTTTCCACAAATCACATTGTTGGTGGGCTTAAATAAATATAGGGTGAAGGCTCCCCCATTGCAGGTGATATGGTTGTAATGAGCCTGGAGGGTATCTAAACCCTAAATCCTATGGGGAGTGTTAGAGCAATGCCACCCATTATTCACGCTAGCACCTTAAATCTATTGGTTAATTTTGCCAAGTTGTTGTGAAGGACCATCATCAAATGCGAAAACCCTACCCCATGCTCGAGTGCCAAGTCCAAGTCGTTCATCTTCATCTTTCTCTCATCTTGTGGCCCCCTCCCTCCCTCTCCTTTTCCATCTCTCTCTCCCTTTGTTGTCTATGGTCACTCCCATGTTGTTGCAACAAAATGTGTTGCTATGCCATGGCTCAAATGGACTTATTGCCTCTGTAGAAATACATTGTTGCCATCCACATGCTTTGCTTATGGGATCACTACTAATCCTTGTTATGAATAGTGTTGCACTAGGGAAAGTACTAGCATGTAGGAGATTTGTGAGGGCAATTCGTGAGGTCCTTATGGGAATGTTTGTTTCTTTAGATCACATGCATTATAGGTGAAAGAATTGTGATGTAAATTAGGTTGGCCAATGCATTGAAATATATGTGCCATGTTGTCTACTTATGACATATTGCAAGCTTGAAAGTTGATTGTTTTTCTAGATGTCAATGAAGGGCTTGTGTTTTGGAAGTTGGTAGTTATTATTACAATGAAGGTGGTTATGTTTATGCCCGGGGTCACTGTCATTGCTATCACATTAAAGGTGGAAAAAATTCTAGTTTGGGGCATTTCTCATTGTTACCAGATTGTATGTGACCAATTTCAATTTAGATTATAACCCATTCATAGTTTTTGGAGTTTTTCTAATCTTTGGAGCTTGAAATACTTGCATAGTTGAAACTTTTACATAGTGAACCACTAGAGCATTAGAAAACATTGAAAAAACTAATAACTTGGGGGAGTTGAACCCCAGTTATTTAAAGAACCTTGCCCAACACAAACAAGTTTCTTGCTCCAACCACACCCCACATAAACCCCACCTAACCCACAAACACACCCAATTGAAACAACAAATATGTGAAAGAAAAAGCCTTTGAGATTGCAATAGTTGCCAAGGAACTTTTGACCTCACATGTTCACCATGTCAAAATGCAAAACAAATACAATACAAATCTGAATGTCTATTTAAACTTTGGCTTCTTTTGTACAATCAAATAATAAGCATTGATGAAATCCCCCACAAAAAGAGCGAAAATGATTAGAGATGCAAAATGTACAAGATTTTTATTACTTAATAGACATCTACAACCATTAATTATAATCGTGAAAAAGGAAAAAGTTGAAAAAATTCAAATCAATGAAGATTAAATCATGATTATCAAGTAAATAAAACGAAATCCTGATAAGCCAGTTCTCCTTCAAATGGGAAAAATGTAAAAATGTAAGGTCTTGATGGGTGGTGAACTTTTTTACTTCAATCAAAATTAAATAGTGAAAACTAATACTTCGCAACTTCTCTATTTAAATGTATTGTCCATTCCTTGTACCATGTGATCTCAACAACATCCCTACTTCAATGTGTAGAAAACATCATAATTAGAACTTTAGTGAAAACTTAAAACACCCAAGACTACTAAAACACACTGAGATAAGGTTGCAATCGTAAGTTGTGTACGAAAAACATGTGGAAATCCTCCTATAGTGATTGGTGTGGAATGATTTTTCAACTAGTTTCTTCATCCTCTTAAAAGTCTATATTATAGGTGAAACGTATATTATAATAACAAGCCTAACATTTAGCAAACATTTGATCCAATACCTACACAAATGTTCTAGGTTGGTAATTTTCTAAAAAGGTGGGGAAAGAGGTTTTGTTTCTTGTGTGGAAAGAAAGGGGTTGGAATCATGAAGGAAACTACTCAAAGTTTTGAAAAACCATTGGAAAAACATTGTCAAAACAAACTTGCCTCGATAGCTCAAAAGAATGGTTTTGATCAACCCCACAAAAGAACTCGTTCAAACCATCCACCTTAGATCTATCCAAAAGGTCAAATAATGAAAATGAGGACTTCACAACATGGACATTTAATGCAAAAAAACCCAAGCTTACACCTTGTGAGAAAACTAAAAACTCAAAAAAAATAAAAAATAAAAATAAAAAATAAAAAATCACAATTTTCATCAAAAGCATATGATGACATATATAAATGTGTAAGGGAAAAAGAGAAAACACTATTGAAATAATTGAGCTTTCCAATTTGCTCAAGACTCGGGATTGCCCTTCAGCCATCAAAATTGGGCAAATAACACACAAGATGATTCTGCCTCAAGACACCCATTTGTGGTGCTTGTGGCGCTTGAGTACAAATCGCTCATGCAAACTTTGAAGCTCAACAATCTGAACACCAAAATAGGAAACAAGTGAGTTGTGTTGTGCTATAGATTATGCAACATTAATTTGGAAACAAGGTTGTAGTGGCTTTGGGTGCCAACGCAAAGTGTTCATAGTCCATACCTCAAACCATGCTCACACTCTTACCTCACAAAAAACATTGTAAGCATGATGCATTGTTGAAGAGCTACACTTGAAGCAAGGAGGATAGAAGAGAAGAAGACCATGTAGAAAATATGAGAAGATAGAAAACATTTCACATTCAAATTTTGCTATAAAAAATCACAAATCACAAGTCTAGCCAAGGTCTACAGATGACATGCAATTTGCATGTTACACTTGGAGTTTTGTTAGCAATACTTTTGCATTTTACACTCCACAAAGTGTAAAACATTAAACCTTAAATGCCAAGAGCTCCATTTTGATCTAACCTTAATCCCTAACCAATCATATGCTAGAATGCACCGGTTATGTGTCGAATATGCATATCCATACTCATATCATACATATTCGGGCATATCCATCCACGACTACCTAGATGTGCATATTGGTATGGGCAATTCTTGCCCGGATATGGATGAGCACCAGTTATTGCATGACCATTTTATGTTGGATATGTATAAGGATGAATATTTGAAAAAAATCAAATTCTAAATATGACTACATGCATATCCAGGTATTATCCAAATTCATATATGGAATTTTCGATATATTTAGGCAACATTGGTCTAAACTTGAAGTTAGTGTGATGTCAACTATTCCATGTGGGCTTATATTGTGACCACATCCAAACTCCAAATTTTTTTACTAATTTCATTTAGGTAAATGCATATTCATCCTTTTTATGAGTAGTATATACAAACTTTCATCATTATATTCATCATGAAAACTATGTTCACATAGGGTAGAAGCATATAATAATGTACTTTTTGGGATATCTCATAATAGTTCGCCAAATGAAGCAATATATATTTTTTAATGGACTCAATTTAATTAAACATTATGAATTAATCTTTCAACTTTCAAAGAATTACATCAAAACATCCATCAACATTCAATCAATGATGGACTTTATAATTTAAATACTTCCAAGATTCTCACTTATGGATTTATTGTTTAAAACCATTATATAGGAATTACTCAAAATTTTGGAGCATCTTATTTAAAGGTCTAATATGCACTTAAAAATCAAAAAGTATGAAAAAAAAATTCCCTTGTTTTTATATGATTTTAATTAATGACCTCAAAATATTCATGTTTTGCAAAGTCCATTTCCTTACACAAATGTTTTTTTCCAAGACTTGTTGTCACTTAAAAAAAAACATGTAGAAAGGTCTATAATAAGATGATAGAAGGGAAAAAGTGGGGAATTTTTAAAACTTTAAGATCATTTAATTATTTTCAGTTTAAGACCCAATTTTATAAGGTTCATTGGGATTGAAATATATTAGAAATATGGATTTCCAATGGACTTTCAACTATCAATTTTTGTCCACCATTGTGTGCTACTCAATCATGCTTGACCTTCCACATTACTGAACCATTGTGACCCAAATTAATGGCATATGATTGGTGTATTAATATAATGTTTAACTTGTATTTAATTTGCAACTAGGGTGCACTAATATAAAAATGATGTGCAATTCAATAGCTTAAATCATTATGGGACTTTAAAAGCAAAATAAGTTCACCCCACCTTAATTATTTCATCTTGCTTAAAATTATGTCATTATATGGTCATTATAGTAAATAGGTTTTTTTTGTATTGTTGGTTTAAATGCCACATGTTATTGTAACCTAGGCTATTTCACCTTAAGATTATTTTAACCATGTATCTTAAAGTTTTTTTGGCTATTATTAATTATTTTATCTTAGGTTATTTTTGTCAATTCTTAATTATTCTAGGTTATTCTACCTTAACCTATTTTAAGCTATTGTACCTTAGGCCCTTTTTACAAAATTATTTTACAATATTTTTAAGTATTCTTGACTATTCCATCCTAGATTTTCTTAGGTTATTTTATCTTATGTTATTTTCAATTATTTTAAGTTAATGTTCCACCTTAAGCTATTCTAAACCATTAATTTTTATTCTTAATTATTTTAAGTTGTTCCATCCTAGGCTATTCTAGGTTATTTTCAATTGTTTTACCCTAGGTTAGTATAAGTTATTTTACCTTATGTTGTTTTTAGTTATTTTACCCTAGGCTATATCCTAGTTGAAAGGAGGAATAGCCTAAGATAACAAAAAATATATAACTCAAAATAGAATACCTGAAAATAACCTAGGGTATAATAACTTAGAATAATTTAATGTGCATTAACTTAGAATAACCTAAGATGGAATAACTTAAAATATCCAAAAACCATAAAAGAATAGCCTAAATATATTCTCCTCATTGCTCTAAATTGCAAGGTTGGCAGCATAAGAGAAGGCCATTGTCTGCACTTGTGTGAGCTCTTCAAAGTAGATGGGAATTGGGGAATTACTCGTTTTATGCACCATAACCTCAATTGAAATGCAATGCTTATCATGACCATGTATATGTCAACACAGTCCTTGATTTGAGAAACAAAATCCATGAAAAGAAATGGATTCCTTGTGAGATTGTATGTCTTTCACTACTTCCTCTAGCTCGTCACAGCCCAGAAAGACGATTGTAGAGAACCTTGAAGAAGACAGCTGAGTTCATAACCAGAGGTTCAAATTCTTTATGATTCTGAAGTGTTTGTAGGTAACAGTCTCATTGACATGTATACGAAATGTGGGGACCTAGAGGATGCCAACATGCAATGTGGTCTCCTGGAATGCCTTGATTTTTGGGTATATGAGATGTGAGCAAGGGCGGAAGGCACTAGAACCATCTCAACAGTTGCAGCATGGAGGGTACATTGTACAGGCAGACCCTGTCACCTTTGTCAGGGTGCGCAATACATGTGCTATAGTGTAGCTGCACTTGAAGAATGGAGACACATTCATGAGAAGACAAGTCAAAAGTTTTTATGAGTTGAATGTTCTTGCAAACTATTGCATTATTGACATGTATGCCAAATATGAGAGCATAGAGGACACACAGAATTGCACTGGCAACATCATCACCTGGAATGCCAGCTTGTAGCCATAGAGGCCTTGAAGATGAAGGCCACTTTGAATTCATGTGTTCACTTCACAGTATTTCTGCAACAGTGGATCACCATGCCTGCATGGTTCACCTCCTTGGCTTGGCAGCCCTTTATATGAGGCAGACATTTTCTTCAACACAAATGCCCTTTGATGCAGATTCTTGTGTCTGTGTATCATTGCTCAGTCCTTGCACCATAAATAGTAACGTAGAGATGAGAGAATGCATCATGGGAAAAGACTGTTGGAATTGAACCCCAAAAATGCCATGGGCTTTGTGTAATGATCAGACATGTATGCAGCTGCTGGCAAGTGAGATCTTAGTGCAATATTTGGCAAGAAAGAATGCAAAAAGGATGTGAATCAACAGCTCAGGTGCACCTGAATTGATGTAAATAGTGAGGTGAATGAACTGATTTGTCATGACTGGACGTAATGTTTTGGATAGTGGATAATGAATATCATGGCAACCTCACTGATGAAAAGAGTATTGTCACTTGCAGTGGATGCCAAAACTGTGCAGTTTTATGAGCAATGTCATGAAGATGTGCAATCAGTTTGGTGGTTCTATCAATGAATTGTCTTGATTTTGAGGTTTATAGTGTAAACCTACTGAAGATATGAAAATTACATTCTCTGGGCTCTCAAAAATCTTTGAAATTTTGTGCCCAGCAGTCTAGTCAAAGTGGGTCATGCATAGTGCAGCTAGTGGCACACATTTTGTGCCTGTGCAACCTTGGACTCAAATATCAGAGTAGTCTAGCCAGATTTGACTTTACTGCCAGATTAGTTTAGCATGAGGCTCTATAGGTTTGTGAAAATATGTGATGTTTTGATTATTGTCACTAATCCAAATCCTCCAACTGGATTTGGTTGATACATAGGGTGTCTCTATCTCCAAATCCTGTGCACACGCTCACAAGTTCTTCATCAGCAGTACCAGAAAAGGGGTTGTGTGTTTTTTCCATCAGCACTCTCTGTACCCGAGTTGTATTTGGCTTCATTCCCTGAATCCATTAAATCTTTGTTACACTCAACAAAGATTCTCTTGCACTGCCAAGAAACCTTATCAATTTCACCATTTTGGATCTCAGAAATCTGGTGCCATAGGTAAGCTCTCTGATTTAGAGAAGCTTAGCCTGGTGGAGATTCTTACATGTGTTGAGCATCTGCATATATCAACACAAATCCTATTTATTTCATGGGTTGGAGATGAACAAGGGAGGGCACCTCAAAGGATGAAAATTTGCAGTCTGAAGCAAGGATGCCAGATGTGATGTAGTCAGTTTCCACACCATCGACTAAAGTGACTGTAGCTCTGATGGGCTTCTTGCCATGTGCCTCATGAAGCTTCTGGTATGTTCTGTTTGTCTCTTGGTATGTTTGCCCTGTATCAAAACAAAATATGCAACATGATATCTACGAAGTCTAAAGCTTTCACAAATTCAAGAAAACACAAACAGTTCTTAAAAGTTACTGGCAGAAGAATTTTATCTATGTGGTAGTCAATCCCCTTGGTACTCATCCCATTAGACTCTGCCTTCGGAACCAGTTTTTGGTGAATTCTTCAGGTAATTTTTAGGTTTCTTCTAAGTTGGGACAGATGGTCATCTGCTGATTCCAATTGTGGTTCTGCCAGTTCCATCTGTGATTTGAATAAACTTTGGAGAACACAATAGTGATGTGAATCACCCATGGGGTTCTGTGGTTATGCTTTGGAACAGGCCCTGGTAGAACCTGTTACCACTAAATATCACTGCCCATGTGAGTAAAATATTCAGAACTTGCATACCTAGAACTCCATGTACAGATGGAGACACCTTTACTTCTGTCATTTCGAAGTTTATCTGCATTGTCCAAGTCAAACAATCACTTCTTTGGATCATAATTGAATGGGATTGAGAAGATCTTGAAGGTCAAGAGCAAGATACATGCATGGGGGAACCTCAAGTATA
>Ga0116228_10002553_pt1 | contig 15789 bp, 3 predicted proteins | sample S1TSphfallax_2_FD_89694 | JGI IMG/M metagenome (GOLD analysis project Ga0116228, IMG submission 89694) | Host-associated microbial communities from peat moss isolated from Minnesota, USA - S1T2_Fc - Sphagnum fallax MG | ecosystem: Host-associated > Plants > Peat moss > Unclassified | place: USA...
AACACAATCACACTATACAAAACTTATTGTTATGGCAAATCCAAAAAACATTTGAATCTTTCAACATTTAATGTTGTTTGAAATAAGAATGTTGATAATCTACCAATATTTTAATTACATTGGTAAGCTTTGAAGCATTGATTTTTTTAGTGATTTTTTTTCATTTTATAAAATATATTTCCAAAAAAGAATATCTTACTACAAAAATAAATCCTTGAAAAATAAATCTCATAAAAATGATTAAAAATCAACAAAATTGCCAAATTTTACCATAATAGCTTACAATATGAAAAGTGTTTAATATTTATACTTTCGAATATTTCCAAACATGGCTAAATATACTTATGAACTATAGGCATTTGAATAACATCAAAAATTTACTTTTTAAAAGTTAATTAAAATTTTTAAAATTGCCTTGAAATTTACAACTCTGCAACCCGGGAGGGACATTTACAAACGGTTTTAATAAACATGCAAGCAAAATTTGTATCCATCTAATTTAACCCTTAAACTCATTTCAAATGTCCATTGATGGTACCCTTCTTTCACAACAAATGTCACATGAAGTCTAATTACAAATTCTCTCAATTTTTTAATTGTTAATTACTTTCAATTAGTATTACATGCGCCCAAAATGGTGACAAAACAATTTTAGGACCATAATGTGACAAATGAAAAAGGCCAAGGTTGTCCAATTTTCCCTTATACTAGTGTAGCATGTGTTGTTGGCCCAAATGTGAACACATTTGTTCTTTTTCACATTTTCAGAATTAAAAGTTTCCAAATTCGGCAGTGTCAACACATTGTGAGTTCAATTCATTTTTCCTTCCAAACTCAATTTTTGCAATTTACTTGAATTTTTTGTAACAAAATTCAATCAAAATTCAATATCTTTGACACCTTAGCTCTACAAAGTATGAAATAAACTCTATTAAATTTGACTTGTCAAGGGCTATCCAACAACACCAATACACCCTCAAATTCCAAGACAATTTTCAGTTTTAATTTTTTCTAATTCTCATTGAAAAATGGTTTAATAATCAATAATTTCCACATTGTAGCTCCAAACATTCTCAAACCAAGTCGGTGCATCCTTTACACATCAAGAGTTTTCCCAAGATGCGAAGAGCACAACATGAAGGGTTGAGATCAAATCATGGTCCAAAAGAAAACAAAACAAACTACCTTCTTTCATTCCAACAAGGATAATTTTTGAGGAATTGTTTTTTTTCGTATGGTCATCTTCAACGTTTCAACATTTTTTTTTTCCACATTTTGGTTGTAATGTGTTGTTCAAGTCAAATTCCACAATTTAAGCAGTTTGCCTACCACTACCTTTCTTCATTGTTGTTTTGCTTCAACGTTTCTAGGATGAAAAAGAAGGTTTTTTTTGGTGCATCGCAAAGGTTTGTTGTTGTTGATGAATAGGAAGGGATGATGGCAAATTGTTGTGAGTAGAATGCATGCCATAAGGAAAAGGAAAACACATTGTTTGTGGTTGCTATTGTTGAGCTTGAAGAATGTGAGGATTTTTATCAAAGATCTTTTGTTGCTAGTGAGGTTGCTACTATAGCAAACCCCCTATTTACAACTAATGTTATATAGACAAACTTGCACGTAATCACATGTAGGGTGATCTAGAATTGAGGAAGAAATTTGGTTCTTTAAATAAAAGAAAAATTGCAATTAGGAGCTTCTAAAATGAACCTTTGTCCATTCTCTTCATCAGTGTTAAACATAAGTGTACTATGACCCACCCAAAGGTAACCACATGTCATTTGCATTAAATTGATTTTGTTCTACATGTAGGTATTATCACTGAACTGTTCTTTACTTGCAACATGTGAATCCTTGAAATGTAAATTTTCTTGGTTCAAATCCAAACTTTGCAGGCAAATGTAGGTAATCAAAGTCCATCCCTATGTTAGATCATTACAATATTCCAAGCTTGTCATGCATGTTGGAGGGATTCTCCTTCCCACTTACCAAGGTATTTCTTAAGCTAATTTCATCTTCCAAATCCTTCATTAGGGATTTTATCATGGATATAAGGATGGGTTCGTGTTCTTCTTCCTTTTTACAATTTACTTGAATGTGTTTATCTATCAATGAATTTTCTTTCCAAGTCTTTGCAACATGGGGAACACAACCATCCAAATGTGTACCCGCAAAAAAAATTTGTGAAAACATTAGATATGTGGTAAGGAGATTATGCAATCAAACTTCAACAATTATATTTCATGGTTGTTAAACACATTTCTTTCCAACATATATTATGTCAAGGTTTTTGTCAGATTCCTATTGGTGTTTAACATTTGTAAATAAGGTTAAGGGTTAGAAAATGCACCATTTTCATGTGCCAAGCATAAGCTCTAGAAGCAAAAATACATGGTTTCATAAGTCCAGAGGTATGCATCATTTTCCATCATCATTTTTAACTATCAATTTGATTATGCACAATTGTTACTTTTGTGCAACAATTAGATGTTGAATGATGCTTCATGGAATGTTTGATTACACTTGAGCAACCAATGAATCAAACATGTTTTGTTGAATGGAATTCTTGATGCATCTTCAATCCAAGCATCCTAAGTAAGGATGAGTTTTTTGTTGCAAAATGTTTCAAGACTAGTTACCATATTTGCAAGTCCACTTCAATAGTTCTATAAATTTATTATTCTCCATCCTTGTTTTTACAATAAGGTAGTAACATCATTCTCAACTAAGAGCCACAACAAGAATGTGGAATGTGGCACTTCCTAATAAGGAAGCAATAGTTATGTAGCAAATTAGAAGCCTTGAGGGGGCAATGTTGGCAATGAGATTCAACCATGATGGAAAGTATTATCTAAAAGTAGGTACTTATTCATGGAGACCCTCTCTTGTTCTTAAACAAATTTTTGTAGGCATGCCCATTGTTGTTCTTTCCTCATAGGCTCACACCACAACAAGTTACTACTTATTGCATTCAACCAAGAATTCACATTATTGATCAAACCTTCACAAATATGCACACCTTATTCTCTCATTGCATTCTTACATGTGCCCAAGATCATGCTTTAGATTAATGCCTTCAGATGTACAATGGACTTTACAATAAGGATTTTTTCTCACATGTGTACATTATGCAACATATTAAACAACACCCCAATAGCCTACACAAATCTTGAGACATGAAGAAACCAATAAAAACACTGGATTATCTATAGAGACCTAACAATTGCATTTATGGATTGGACTTCTTTTATAGAAAGGATTCTACACACCACTATGTTGAACAACAACATCACTTGCACAATTTATGATCAATATTAATAGAATCTATGTTGAATGGTGAAGTAAGATGTCTATTTGTTAGAGTTGGCCTTTGTGAGCCTCTAATGTTGGGGTTCTTGTTGTGTACAAGCTACAACAACAAATAGATTGTTTATTTGGATGCACATTTGCATGTGAACAACAAGATTGTGCATCTTAAGACACCAACAAATAGATTGGGGATTTGAAATACAACAAGTGCATGAAACTGATTTGACTTCCCCTCTAACAACCTTGGCATCCTTTGTAATGTGGCAGGGCTTCTTTATTTGTTCCTACCTTCCTTTCCTACCTAAATCCTCCCAAACAAGTCTTCAATTGTAGTGTTGTTCTTTGGTGAGTACCTTTAATTTCCAACCCCATGATTAGTATTTTTCTTTTAACCTTCCTTACCCAATATGCAATTTGAATTTCTTTAAAAAGTGGGACTTATATTAGTTTGTGCATGGGAAAAGGAACAAGGAGGAAACATGTCAATAGTAATAACCAGCTTTTGTATTCTAAATGAAGAATGTTTGACATATTATTTGACCATATGTTGGTTTTTTGTTTTAAGGATTGTCTACTACCAACATGCCAAATTTCAATTCCTACTCCTTCCCATCCAAGATTCTCCTTGAACACCATGAGCAAGAAGACTTAAATGGAAGCTTAATTATCTATGGTTAGTAGTGTCGATGCATGCTTTTTCACCCTTTCTTGTAGTCTCCTTGTATTTTAAGTGCAATTTGAATGAAAGAACCTTGGGGTTCAAAGAAGTGTACCTCAAACATACACAAGGATGGCACTTGATACTAGCCTTGCCATCCACCACATTTTTCAATTCTGGTGATGAAGAGTTTACCTTTATATGGGGGTTGGTTTTGGAGGCATTTCTTTGATGTCACCACATGTGTGTGTCTATGATTCCATTACCAACATTTCATTAGAGGTTGTTGTCATGGAACTTTAACTTGCTAATGTGAACCTATGTAGTAGGGGAGTTTGTGTTAGCAAACACCACATGCATGCAACCCACATATCAATGTAGATTTGGTTTACAACCCCAAACATAATAAAAGGAAGGTTTGCAAATATGAGAGAAACGCAAGGGACACATTTGCATTAATTGTGGTACAAACACATTATTTGTCATTGGTAGTTGTGTGATATTGAAAGGATTATTTGAACATAGTAATGTATCATCTTGTCACCGCAATTTGGTAGATATTTACATGGTGAAATATTTGACCACTTTTCTATAGTGCTACATTGAACTATCAGGTCATATAGACTCCTTGAAATAGAATTCAACACCCACTAAGTTCCATAATTAGAATCCCATTGCTAATGGCTGCAAGGGTAATTATAGGTTGTGTTGTTGTAATAAGGTATTACATTTATGTAGTCAAACCTCATTTGACATGGATGGACAAGAAACTTGCATTTTTTGTGGGAGCTCTAAGGACCCACACCTCTTTCCTCAATTGCAATGGATCTCAAATGTAGTGTTGGGTTGTCAAGTGGAGGTTGGGTGTAGAGTCATCAAAATAAATGGGCTATTCATATGTGCCACCTGTAACAACAACATTCAACCAATTGGTGGCATATAAGTGCATGTTTGTTTTTTATTTTCACATACCTCAAGGTTATGGGAAGGCCCCTTCATTTGTATCTCTTGCAAAAACAAGGATGGGGTTGAAGATAAATTGAAACCACATTTCAAGTCTAATTTGTTGGGAAAAGGATGATCTTTTTGACTTTATCTTGGAAATATCCTCAAAGTAATTTGAGCTCACATTTTTTATGATTCAAAAAATAGTGACTTGGAGGACATCAAGCATCATCAATAGGAATTGACCAATATCTATTTATAATTTTGAAAGATAATGTCCATTAGGAATTTAGGGACTGAGTTTATCTGCACCAATGTACATTCTCAAATAATAATGAGGTGTAATGTGTTAACTTTGGTTTGTTTTTGTCAGTGAACTTCTAGGCAACCATTTGTTACATGAAAATAAAATCTTGCATGAATGTGTGGATGTGCATAGGACAACATATGTAGAAGATACAATAATTAATGTGGAAGTGGAAGCATGCCAAAATTGCCCAAAAGTATGAAGGTTTGGGGTTAGTAATGTGATATTCACTTTATTCATGAAACATATAGGGATCTAATTGGTTGTTGACTCATTTTGATATGCCACCTACATTTTACAATCTTATCCACAAACCGTAAACATAGAAGTTAAATCACAAATTCTAGATATTAATTCAAAATAAAAACCAAAGCACAACACAAATAAGATGGCATGAAAAATACAACCTTTTAATGAACCACCTTTGAAGACTATCAATGATGGTGCTAATGGGCAAGTTATGAAGGTGTGCATGCGGAATCTTGTAATGCTAGGCAATTTGATACCTTGTTTATGCTTCTATAATCAACATTTCATCAATCCCGTATATAAAAAGATTCTTGCACATTTTTACATTATCCAACTAAAGGTTGATAACCTTTGTAATTTGCTATACAATCACATTTACACTTAGTCTTCCATTTCTTTGAAAAGAAAGTGTGTAATTGAAAAACCTTTATCAAATCAAACAAAACCCCTTCTAACAATAGTTTGAGACTAATCCTCTTTTGTCTTGTTTAAAGAGAGAGCAAGATATAATTGAATTCATGGTTGTTAGGCCATGGAATATCTATGATGCATAAAAAGATTACAATTGCAACATTATGGTTGCTTACAAAGTTGTGAAATCAAAGAGAGAAATTATTATGCCTAACCCCCTCCATCCATTGAAGATGATTCAAACATATCGGGAGGAGGATCTACCTTATACTAGCTTATGATTGAAGGATCAACGAGGTTTTGATTCCTCCCGAAAAGTGTATGACTTTCTTCCTACAATCTCCACAACATTTTAATCATAATGTTGATTGAATATCATGGCAACAATGATCATGAATTTGATCATAACTTAAATTGTAAGAGAACGCACGATAAAATTGCTATAATTTACAAAATACATCCTGCCAATGTCCAAATATGGATGATTGATCATGCCATGGAGAAATAAAAACAAAAACATGCTGAATTAATTTACCAAAATAAATCCATAAGTAATGTCCTCAATTTTGGATAATTTCTTATTAATATATGCAATTGTCTAATTGTGGACCAAGCAAAACTTGTCTTCCCCCTATCCTCCCCCCTTTGTTATTTTGTTTTATTAAGATTCTGCACTAGACTAGAAACATTTGAAATATAAACTTTTTAGCATTATTCACAATTCGTACTCAAAATTTAGAGTATCGTCAATATTCATTCACATAGACTCATTCTAATGATGTTCTTGTCCTTACAAGCAAATTCAATTAGAACCCAAATTGTTAATACATTAATCCTCCCACATACAAAAAAAAGGGGGTACACTAAGCTTTTTGCATCAGATGTAGGACAAAACCTTCCTTCTTGAAAGGCATATGTGGAAGAAAATTTTGGAGAAATAGAAGGGTTATTTCTTTTTTCCAATATAACATACCCCAACCTATCAAACATAGTAATACTTGTCATCAATTGCTACAACCCACATCACATGTTCAGTGTTTATGTCCTTGTGTAAGATCCCAATTAAGATTGCATTGCACAAAGTAGACAAACAATCATGGCAACAGCGAAGTGCTTCATCTGCAAAAATCTAGCCTCTTATTTCAAACATTGAAGCAAACATCTAATCAATAGGGTGTGTCATTATCACGTGTGTGCCACACCAAGGATGGTCATAATTGCTTGTGGGGGATTTTTTCAAGCATGGCCCTAGGTGCATAACTCTACCATATCTTATTATTTGTGGCAAAAACCTACTGAAGATGCCTTGCTACTTCATTATGTTCAATACACGTGTTTGTCTTTGCACTTAATATAGTCATTATAATTTTTTTATAAAATAGTTTCAAATGTTTCAAAGCATCATAAGTTTTATGAATATTGTATTGCAAAACTTTGCACTCATAGATGACACACTCCCAAGCTCCTTGATAGACTCAAATATGAGTCTGAAGTGAAAACAATGAAAATGCAAATAGTCGGGGCACACTCCCTGGCTCGCAACACTTTGGGGGGGTAGAGGGGCATGCTGGAGCTCTGGGATGGGATTAGGAAGAGTGAGAAACATCAACTATTCACATAGACCTGCACAAAACCAAACAAGAAATTGGTTAAAGCATAGTTGAAGCACTTTTGGTGCTAAGATGAGCAACGAGCAAACTCGGACTCACAAGACTCACCACGGCCCGGACTTGCGAGAAGCCACCACCTTTCCCTTTATAATATATTTTATGCCTCTCCACAAGGCCCACATCTAAATGGCATTTTGTCCTGAGACTCCTGGATGGGAGTCCTGAAATTATCGAAGTTGGGACTCCCACGACTTTGGGGCCCCATAACTTTGCGTGCAAACCTACAATTGAGATGCGGTGGGTCAATTTCTAACTTTTAATGGTTGGGAATCAAACTACCAATTTGAGTCCTGACCTTTCTTTTGGCCATAACTTGTGTTTCAAATGTCCAAATAGGTCATGCAAGCTCATTTTAGACATTTACGTTCCAAGAGTTTTCCAATGATATAAGAAACTCCTTAATCCATTGAGTTTTGGCCCCTGTAATCGCCTTTTGAAAATTTGAGAATCCACCGGGACTCCAACTCCCAAAGTGGAGGCTCCCTTGAGAGTGTGAGGGTTCATTCCTTCACACTTTCTTACACTCTCGGAGCATGTGGTGTGACTCCTGGGCTTCCTTCTTGGCCTGCAACCTTGCAAGCCCTTGCTTTGGTCACGAGCCCAAGGCTAGGGTTGCGACAATAGATGTAGATTGTCACTCGAAAAGCAAAACACACAGTAAGGACTAACCTAATACCATAGGTTCATGCCATGGCAAAAGGAATTTAATTGTGTAACACTGACAACAAAAAAAATTCCCACATCATTAAATGAGATAATAACATACGTTAACTATTGCATGCCACCAAGTTGCTCATGAATATGAAACCCTATTGCCATTGGGCATCATCCACATAAGCCTTCACTGCACAATATATGATTCAAATAAATTGATAGCAAAAAAAATACCAAATTACACCATCCAATTACTAATTAACATCATAAATGTAAAACACTTATTGTATTCATATGCAAATGTTATGCAACAACCGGACAATTCATCTTGTGCACTTTTCACAATACCATATGCAACCAATATAACATTTGGACTCAACCCAGGAAAATCTATTCAGAATGTGCCACAAATGTGATCACATTTGCATAACAACATAAACAATTAATCTATATATCCATTCCCCAACTATTCACATTCAAACACACTATAAAAATAACATGGTAAATCATCATTGGTAATGCATAACAACACGAAGCCCAAGTAGATAGATAGGTGGGCCAAAGGGAAACATTTTGTTTTTTAATATGAATAAAAACTTCTATTTTGAGGAGCTACAAAGTTTCAATTTATTTTGTGATGGGCTAATCAAAATGGCTAATTGTGAAAAAAATGGGGGTGGGGGGGACTTTGGGAAACAACACCCATTTAATTAAATACAAGGATGAATAAGTTCCCTATAAAGATGAATAGGATGTGGATTGATCTCAATGGAACTTGGAAATTAAGTGCCAAAGTGATTCAAACTAATGAAATACACCGCATTTTTGAACTAATGTTGTATTGCAATTAATACATGTATTTTAATTAATGTGCATAAATCAATATTGTGTTTGTAAATTGTGGATGCAAACTAGAAATATTATATTTATTATAATGCATATAATTAAACATTCCAAAGAAAAAAATGATGCAATTCAACGCCTATTCAAGCTCAATGTAATATTTCAATAATGGTTAAATTCTAAATCAATGTTTCTGAACCCTTTGTTGTTCATGAAAAATTTGACAAATTTACATGTCATAAAATGTTGTATATGAGCCAAATCACAATCAAATGAACCAATAATGACAAAGGACCTAAGTATTGCAAATGTTTTTGTGGACATTTTGATTATTTCATAGAAATTAATTTTTGAATGAATTCTTTTGCAACATGTTATGAAACATATTTATAATTTCCCCGATACATCACATGTTTTGTGTTCATCCTTGTTAAATGTGCATGAAGTTTTTTTAAGTTTGCAAAATTTGCCAAATTTCATGTTTTTTTGTGAATTTCAAATCATACCAGAATATGTTAATTATTTTAGCATTTAATTTCTTATATCATAAATTACATTTTTGACTTGTATGTCATGTACATTACACCCCATTTATATGTGGTAAAAGAATTTTGAAATTCAAAAAAATTGAAACATATATACTTTGAATTTCTAAAAAATTCACATTCCACAACTCTTAAATTGTGAGTGTTTTTTGTGTGTGGGTAAAAGGTTACTATCATTTCAATTATTTTCCAATTAAAATTTTCTTTATTAAGAAAATATAGGTTAGATTAATCCATTATAGAATATATTATTTTTGAAATAGATGTTATTAACGTTTGAAACTTTTTTATTAAAAAAGAATCCAAAATTAAATTAAATGATTTTTAAAATTTGAATTCCTCCTTAGTCATGTCAATCATTTATCACAATTTTCAATGATTAACATGACATTAAAGTGGCATCGCATAAATATATGTAACAAAGTTAAATAATGTTGGTAGTTGTCCAACATGGTTTTTGGATCACTTGATTATTGTCATATTTGTATTATATAACGTTACATAATCATTTAAAATACTTTCAAATTTGAAATCAAGTTCAACTGAAATTGGTGAAAAATTCAAGAGTGGTTACACTTGGAATAGGTCATTATGTAGTGAATGGACCCCCTAGTTCAAAAGCATAGGAAATAAAAACATTTGGACTACGTTAGAATTAGGTGTAATGATTGAAAACACAAGGGCATTGGAAATTTTCTAGAAATTTTGTGCAAGTAGTAATTTTGTTTGGATATCCAATACTTGTAAACATTTTTTGCAAGTTGTATCTATATCATAGTACCTTTGTGGATTTGGCAGAAATTAAATTATTTTCTGATTTGTCAAAAAATTCAGTCATTTATGGTTGTTTAAAAAATATATATTAAAGGGAAAAAGGCCCTAAACCTCCAAAGTAAATAGAGTAATTCTGAAACAACTTGAATACAAAACCAACAAACATTATTTACAAATAAATGGACTTACAATGAATTTATTATTGATTATTGAATTTTCAAAATTGAAAACTTGGGTGCCAATTTAAAATTTGCAAATTAAATTAATTATTTCATACAAAAATGTTGAATTTGCCAAGATACTACGATATTTGGATTTTGGATATTTAGTACTAAGATGCAACACTAAGATGTGTTTCAACATTTGATTACTTGGCCATGGGTTTTATATGTAAATTTTTGTCAAAATTTCAATCACCTTGAACATTAACTAATTTTGTATGCAATTTTGTATTCATGATTTGAAGTGGATGAAGAATGTGTTTGAACTTTGATAATATCAATTGTTGATAATGCCTTGTGATTGTGGAATTTTTTAATTTCCTTGAATAAGTTTTAATTTTGCTTAGTTTTTGATATGGATAGATTATGACTTTAGGTGAACATGTGTCATCATTCCAATCACTGATCACATATGTGGTTATGTCAAAATTGCATAATCAATGGGGTCATTACTAATACTAAAGTTATTAGATATACATGCAAATATCAAAGTCCATAAGATATATGTTGATACCATTGGATATCCATTCATATGTTTCCATTTACATACCATACCATATATACCTTACTTTAAAATGTTTTGATATCATTATGCATATGGTATAAAAATTGTGGAGGCATTAAAACAAATCTTATATTACGCAACCATATAATGCTCGACTATATGCAACTAATTGTTATTTGCAACTATGTCATGTCATTTTACAACTAATCACCATCTTTTTCAATCTATTACTATTGTTATAACTATGTGCAACTAATTTATGACCACTAAGTTTTATCCATCCTTCCATATTGATAAATTTTTGAAACTTTTCATCCAAGAAAAATAACATATAACAAATTATTTGCAAATTGGTCACCTTTATGCAATGTACCTATACATTTGATGTACGTTATGATGTTTTAAAATATATTCAAATATATTTGCACACTATGTTATATTTACCATATGTCAAATATATATTTTCCAGATTATTATGGGTGGATTAGGTAGGCTAGGAAAGTAATTAAATATTAAGTAGATGACTAAGTATGTATGGAAGTATGTAAGTAATCAAATTAGGTTAATTATTCAAGAAACAATTAAGTACCTAGAAAATAGAAATATCAGTAAATAAATAAATATTATACTCAATAAATAATACTAATTACAAGTTAATTAATTATTTTAATAATCCAATATTAATATAATTTATTATTTATTAATGAGTAAATATATAATATATAATATATATTTATTATTTAAAGTTTAAAAATAATAGCTCCATAACCATTAATATTTTAATATATTAATTAATTTGATTAAATCATGATTAACAATAATTAGGAGATATAATTTGTACCAAATAAATACTCATAATAAATAAATATTATTAGTTAATTATTGGTGAGTTTTAATTTCACCAATCTTTAAAACAAATTCAAATTTGCTAAAGTTTAACCAACTTTTTGTCAAGGTTCAACCAAATTTTGGTTTGGCCAATGTCTAACTAAAGTTTAACAAAATTTTACCTAATTTTTAACCAAGGTTTAGTCTAGCCAAGGTTTAACATATGTTTAACCAGCTTTTAACTTAATAAATATTTAGTAAAATTTTAATTTAGCCAATGTTTAATTAACTTGTTTAGTCAAATTTTAATTTAGCCAATTTTTATTAATGTTTAGCGATTTAAAAATTTAGCCAAAAATTTAATGAAATTTTTATCTAACAAATGTTTAAGTAAGGCTTAACCTAGGTTTAAACATAAATGCCATGTGGGCCCAACTTGCATGAAACATAGATTGTTTTAATTGATAAAATAATTTAGTTAATAGGTAATAAGTTAGGTTAATAGGTTGAAGGTTAGGTTAGGTATTAGTTGGTAGGTGATATTTTAAATTAATTAGGTTAATTATGTGTGTGTGTGCACATGTGTTTAATTAGGTTGGTAGGTTACGAAAGTAAATCGATAGGTTAGGTAGGTAGGTAGATCATTTTTTGGAAGGATTTTATTTTAATTTGGGCTTTAAAGTTTATTATGTACATGTAGTTATATAGTTTGCAATATTAAAAAGAAGACAAAAGATATGGGACAAAATCTTTTATTCACAATTATTTTGCAATTAGGCTTTACGTATAAAATTTATCTCAAATTTATCTTTCTCCATTTCAATCCTGTAGACTATATAAAGAGTTGCACTTGAAACATTGAAAACACACATCAATCTTGTAGACTATATAAGGAGGTGCACTTGAAACATTAAAAGCACAAAAACAAGACTAAAAGGAACATGTAATTTGGGATGAACCAAGAAAAAAGCTTGACCCGAAAGGTTAAACATAAAGTTACATTAAAAAAATTACTTCCCTATCTACTCCTTACCTACCACCATATTTACCTATCTAGTTATTGACCTATGTACTATCTATGCACCTTTTAGGTCTTCTACTTAACAACTTACCTACATATTGATCTACCTACCTACTTAAGTAAATTGAAATTTGAATTATTTTTTATTCCTGCATGGCATATTTTGATTATGCAAAGTGGGAAATTTTGATTGTACCAAGTGCTAATATGTGAATGGGTTATATTTTGGATGAAAAAATGGATATTAGTTGCAAATTGCATGCAAATGGTGAAGGGATGAGAGAGACCACATATGTTGATTGCACATATCATTCATGTGGATTGTGGGTCATCATTTGTGATTAAATGGTGGGCACAATTTCATTTCATTTATGCAACTAATGGATTGGATTTTTAGTCAAACGTGTTGATTACAACTGATTTATAGTTACAAATTGACATTTTGAAATGGCTGGTTCTCAAGCCAATGAATGAGAAGTGGAGGGGCGGGTTTCAAGCAGGGTATATCATTAAGGGGAGAAACAGTTCAAGCCTTTGACCGGTTCTTCTGATACCCGCCCAACGCTGGTTGTGACCTGCCCAACGAGACAGACAGTGTCAAAGTCAGTCACTGCAGCAGGCTCATTCACTTTTTGTCTTTGGACCTCTCATGTCTACGAACAACCATCATGGTCCCTGCGATTTTGTGATGATGGGGGGAGGAGCGGAAGGAACTGGGTCTCTCTCATCAATCTGCCCCTCTAACCGTCGTCGGCAGGGTTATCATTTACTAAACACACATCCACTTGACGAAGTTGCAGCCTCGTCGACTAATTGTCAACACGACCAATTGTGCTTTTGTAGATGAAAAGTCGGCAGATCCTTTTGCTTGCATGTGTGCCTAAGATCCAAGAAGGACGCAAGTGACGACCGCCTGTTACAAGGCGTCGTGGTGATGGAGTTGGGCTTCATCAAACATAGCCTATCTGTGTGGGTGGGGGCGAGCTTGAAACCATGCTGCTTGGCCGATTCCATTTTCTGTGTCGCTGTTGCAGTGGCCGAGGTTAGCTACAAGGATAGGCTAAAGTGTGGGAAGTTAGGCCCGCTTTACACTAGGAGTCAGGCCCAATGTTCAACCCAAATCCAGCAAATCGGGCCTTATTGGTAGACTGAAATAGTAATGCAGCTCAGTACTTGCGCAGATGCTAAGTAGCCTTTTTTTTTTGGGGGGGGGGATGGGCTATATATTATACCCTACCCAGAAAGTTATAGTAAAAACTACAAGTGCTAAAAACAACCATTCCTTGAGGTTTTCAATAGCCAAATGTTGATCAAAATTTAAGAAAAATCGACAAATTTCTAATATGTGCTTGAAGTAGTAGGTACCTAGGCCAAAAAAAGAACGATGTGTAACAAATGTTTTTGCTTTCATATTTAGCTTGTAGCCAAATTTGGCTAAATCTTCCTGTAGATCATCGCCACTTTGGCTGGCTACTACAGAGCTGAGGTTTGTATGCCGGTCTGCTGCTGCAGCAGCTCATAGCTTCAAGTGAAAGAAAAGAAACTGGAGATTTTGGAAGATGTGCTCCATTCAAGTATTGAAGTTGTTGCGGTGGAAAACAGTCGCTTGAAGTCCGACGACCCACTAGCTAGGGTGGAGAAGTTTGAGCTTGGCTCACGTGGATACATGTCCCCTTGTACCGCAAAGAAGAGGGCTTGTGACAAGGAGCTGCAGAAATGTGGAGTAGCACCAGTTGAGAAGGGAGAAGAAGCCCTCAGCGAGCAAGGCTGAAAATGGAATCGGCCAATTTGGCTTGCTTCACCGGGGGCAGTGTTTTCATGCACAGCAGAACTGTGTCTGAAAATGATAGGCTTACCTTCTTGTTGCATGCGAGACAACTGAGTATGGGTCACGGAAGAGCAAAGCCCGGTAGACTAAAACTAGAGTCGTTTTGGGAACAGGTGGGGGGGCCTTCGACGCCGTCGTCATCATCATCATACAAGAGACTGGGCTACAAGAGAACTGGTTTCAGTGGGGAAAGAGTAGTGACGTTGAGTCAAGTTAGAAACACTACTGTAGGCAGGATAGATGCACACAAAAGATTGAGCGGCGGATTGATTAATAATGCTGAGGCTTTTGATGTCGTATGGGCAGACCCGAGGCGTTGTAGGTCAGAGAGAGTTGGGCGGCTGTGGTGGCAGGGTGGGAAATACCGTGCGGGAAGAACACCTTTCCTGTGTGGCTTCGGTTGCAATTCCGCCGTTGCTGAGCCTCGGAACGTGAAGATTGTGGAGGCGGCTGCTGCTGTGGGGAGTAAAGACTTCAGGGCATCTTTAGGTCTCTCTATTTTTGTTTTGTTTGTCTACTGCCTGCAGGCGAGCGACCGCGTAGCAGCGGGTTACTAGATTTTGCATCTAAAACGCTCTCATTTGATGCTGGGCGTGTGGATTCATATGCTTCTGCAGATTCATTTTTTTACTGTTTCTGTGTTATCTCCAAACTTTAGAACACAATGCAGAGCGCATGTGAAGTGCAAGCTCCTTAGGGTTGGCATAATGGGTCGACATGGGCTGGTTCCCAGGTGATGTCACAGCGCGGAAAAGTAGAAGCGATGCAGCTCCAAAGGACAGCAATCTCGCAGAAGCAGTGTTACCTTTGAGGTTGACAGGAGCCATCACCGTGGAGAGCTTGGGATTCTTATACAAGGGCGCAGGGGAAGACAAGTACTGGAGCGACAGGTGATGTTCCCCCCCCCCCCCCCCCCCCCCCCCCCCCCCCCCCCACCCCCCACCCCCCTCCCCTTTTTTAGAAAAAAAAACAAAAAACAAATTAAATAATTAACTTTTTTTTCTTTCTTTTTTTTTTCGGTGGT
>Ga0116228_10002555_pt1 | contig 15788 bp, 11 predicted proteins | sample S1TSphfallax_2_FD_89694 | JGI IMG/M metagenome (GOLD analysis project Ga0116228, IMG submission 89694) | Host-associated microbial communities from peat moss isolated from Minnesota, USA - S1T2_Fc - Sphagnum fallax MG | ecosystem: Host-associated > Plants > Peat moss > Unclassified | place...
CTATCAATTTTTTAAGAAATCCTTGAACCCGAATGAGGGTTCTTTAGGGTTTAGTTAGGGTTTAGTTGTTTGTACCCATGCTGGAGAATTGCTGGTGGGATATGTTGTGCACACTAGACTAGAATTTGGATATTTTTGACATTCAATTGACACCTTGTTTGTGCACACACACACCCATGTTGGTCGGCGGTGCTAAGTGCTGACCCTGTAGTAGGTTCACTTGTGTACTAGAGAGTGGTCTGTAGGCGATTGATTTTTTCAGGTAACGTATCAGTGTTGTCCAATTCTTGATTTCAAAAAGAACCTTCAGTCTCGGATTTTTATTTTTATTGACACTGAACCTCCAATCTGGTGTGGAGACTTGAGACCAGAATTTTGGATTTCTAAAACTTTTTAATTCAATCATTTTCACAAATAGTTTAAAATCGATTCAAGTTTAAATAGGTCCTGTTTCATATTTGTTACACATAACTAAACTCTTTTTTGAAAAATATTAATTTGTTCAATTAATGCACATAGTTCAAAATAGAGATTTTGTAATATTAATTATGTGCAATAACTTGTCTAAAATTAGGGTCATTTTTTTATTATATAAATTATACTTATCTAATTCAAAGACTTGAACCTGTTTAAAATGGGACAACACTCCTTGTTCTAAGTTTGAATTCAATTTTGAAGAACAACCAATTATCCAATTAGGTTCCAATGACGATTTCAACAAAACCCACTTTCAATCAAATGTGTAACATAAAATTGAGAGCAAGGTTGTGTGAAAATAAGGGACCCACATCTTGAAGCATGACTCAAAGGTGGGTCCTACACTTTTTGGTGTGTTGCCTTGTTTGGTCTTTACATGATGAAAATATCAAAGGGTGAACATAAAAAAATTCATGTGCACAAGACTAGGAAGAAGCATGGACTTAAATCAAGCTAAGAAAGGATAGTATAAATGTTCTTGTGTTAACCCTGCAAAACTTTATTAAAAAATACATCACATATCCAAAAATTCTACAAGGGAAAAAGAAAAATGAAAAGAATTAGTTTATAGGACATGAAACTAACACAAACTAGATGTTAAAATCTCTCCATCTCAACAACCAATCGCTTGTAAAAGGTCAGTCGTGGTGATGGGGGGTGTGTTTTGAAAGGGTGGAAATTATGAAGTAATTAAATTTACCATTATCGCCTAACTTAAGATGGAAGATGTTTGCCTTTTTTGCAATGTAATTGAATTTTTTTAACAGAGAAAAATAACCAAGACAAAAAGAAGAAGGCCATTTAGCCTTTTGACGTTCCACATGGCATTGGCACAATTGTGTAAGAATACATTAGCTTGTTTGTTTAGACATCCAAACACCTCCACTGTTCAAGAGAGGAAATGATCAAGGGGTATTGGTCATGATAACTCATTTTTTGGCTTGAGCTGTTTCAGAAGCAACAAATCCTTGAACTATGCATGATCAATGAAGTAAATTCACTCACATTGGGTATGTAATGACAACATTGACTAAGGTGTGAATTCCATCTTTGGTGAACATAATGTTGATAGGAGTGGAATGTGGTTGAAGGAAGTGTGTGTAATTGTTCTCATCCCACATAGAAGCTGAAATTTCATGCAATAGCAACAAAAATGTCCCAAACTACATCATGGGTTCCCATGCATTCATTGCCATGGGCGCAACATAAAAGGTGACCTATAGCATTGATAAGATGTGTGTACACGCATCGAAGGATACTTGGAATTAAAGTATGTGGTAGTCCAAGTCATGTTTGGAGCACTGTCAAAAAATATGGGGAAAAATAATTGAAAGGTTGGGAAAACTAATCAAGTTCGAAGCCCAACACCCACTTCAGGGCCAAAACATGATAAAATTCAAGCACAATAGGTCTCAAATTTCTTGTCGAAAACATGTTGAAAAAGGTATGATGGTGCAAATGCTCCAATATGGAATTATAAAATCAAACCATTTGTTGCCTAATGAGTTGTTCAAAGGGAGGAAAACATGCGTGTTGGGGGCGGTAAAATATTGCAAGCCACTTTGAAATGTTGTTGGAAAAGGGAAAGTGTTGTTGTCATCAATTCGTGTTTAGGCTTCAAGAAGGAAAGGGCGTTGATCGACCATAAACCTGGTAGCTATGATCAAAATTACAAAAGTTCAACTCCCTAAATAGGTTGTTGGGGTGATGGTGGTTATCGATATGACACCAATGCTGCTAAAAGTTATTGAGAGTGGCTTGTTTACAAGCTAAAAATCTTTCTGGGCCATCAAAGGATCTTCAACCCAAATGATGCCCAAAAATTTTAAGGAGGGAGGAATAAAAAAAAACAAGGGACTTTATGAAAGTGGAAGATGGAGGTGTGCATTATAATAAACATGATAGTTGTTGCATGAAGTAATGAATTAGCATTCCAAAGGTTAGTTGAACATCACCCTTTCTATGGAAAAGATCAACATGTCGAACATCCTCCACCAAAAAGGAATTTGATGAAAGATAATGTGAAGGATGAGGTACCCAATGGAATCCCCAATATTTTAATTCCTTCTTATAAGGTGTTAAGCAAAGATGGGGTGTTAAAGTCAAGTAACAAACCAAAGGGTGACCATGCTACATATTTTTGAAATTTGATAAAAAAAACCTACAATATGAAAAATTGTCCATTGAAACCAAACTACATGGCAATTAAAACTCAAAAAATAATTATTGTGCAACTATCCTTTGGGTATTTCAACTAATGTGCAACTATTCCCCCTAAAAATAAAATGTCATGTCAGAAAATTTATTAGTTGTATTATAGTTGCAAATGAGTTGAAAATGGGTATTCTATGTACAATAATTTATGTACATCATACATACATATGTAATCAACCATGTTTGATTTTTTCAAGAGTTGCATTGTAGTTACATTTGGTACCTATTTTAAAACTATTGTAAATGTGTCACTAAAGCAACAACTATGTTACAACTAGTGTATAATGTACATACATGCGATCATGCCATGTGTCCACATTTCCACCACCCATTATGGGGTACGTTTGCAACTAATTTTCAATTATGATTTCCATTGATACAATTATTATGGATACTAATGTGCCATTACTAAAGTACTAATGTTCAATTATGTTATGATTATAATACAACTACTTATAATTAACTTAATAAGGATACATATTCATCAATTATGAATATCTTCATCATATGTGCTTCATTTTGAACGATTTAAAATGTTATGGGAATACTACCTCAAGCTCTAAAAATCATGTTTGAAATGCAAAGGAAAAGGAGTAATGAAAAAAAAACAAGAAAAGAAATAAACTTTCCAACTTATAAAACATGTCCTTCCCCATTTTTTTCCTCTTTGGACCCCTCCAACTTTCAAACCTCATAACTTTCATATTTGTTATTCATTTAAAATGATTTAAAATGTTATAAAAACACCATTTAAAATTATATAAATCATCTTTAAACTCTAATAACAAAAAAATAGCATACAAGGAATGTTTTGGGTGATTGGGAATTGGCCTTTGTAGTGTTGGGTGGTTTTTTTTTTTTGAGTTCTTCACCCCCTCTACTTTGGGGCACCATAATTTTCTTAATTTTATTCCATTTTCAATGATTTTTAGTGCAACAAATGTGCCAATAAAAGGGGTTCAATTTTTGTTTGGACTCCAAAAACAATGGAACATTCCGTTTGAATCTAGCCTACCCTGAGTGATTAAATGTTATAGTTATAACTCAATTGCAACCCAATTTGCAACTATTGAACAATTAAAGGATGTAACCCACAAGTTTTATTTTCAAATCCCATGTTACAAATTATATAAAGAAGGAACTTGTTCTCTTACATTTTCACATTAAAATACAAATGCCATTTGGGATGAGTTCAAAAAAGTTTAACCTAAAGGAAAAACTTAAAAATAAAAATTTCATGGCTATTTTTTTGTTCACTTAGTCTTGTGCTTTCTTACCTACTTACCTACCTAGTTAAGTAAATAGGTCCTAGGTAAATACATAGGTATGTAAGTCTTAAGACCTACCTACCTACCTACCTACCTATGGTTATGTACAACCTACTTAACTATATATATATATCCAAAATATACTTAAATATGCCATGTGGTAGTTTTTTATTGTGCCACGTGTCATAATTTCGAACCATCATTAATAATCATAATGAATGATGGAAATTAATATTTTGAAAAGAAAATAATTTGTCCAAAAATCTCCATAACGCCACATGTCAAATTTTAATAAATGGATGATAATTAATGACATCATGGTTGCAATTATAATGGAGTTGCATATTAGTTGTTTTGATTGAGTTACAATTGAGTTACAATGAATTGCATCCTATATACGGTGAGTTACAACTTTGCAACTCATGTAATTTGCTTGTTAACATTCACAATGTATAAATACAGTGAATTGTAAGTGTTTCCAATAACTCAAAAATTGAGTTGTAAGACCAATTACAAAACCCCCCTTTTTTTCATAGTGTTATTGCGCAAAGTTTAGTTTAGAAGTGTTCATATGTAGACAATACAATTGAAAGGGCGCTTATGATGTGAGTGTCATTTATAATAGATGGAAAAAAAAGGGGGGGGAATGGTTAGTTATAGATTGTAGAGTTTTAAAATGGGCTAAAACAAATAATGCCCTTCCAAAAGGATCACCTTGACGAGTTCCCATGGCAAATTGGGTGACTATGACCTCACCTTCACAATTATGGTGACTATAAAACAAGGGATACTCAAATGAATAAAATGCATGAACAAAAGGGATGAATTTATGATGTCCCCACCTATGCATGAAGTTCTTGAAATATGATTCCTTTAGACACTGAATTGAAGGCATTCACCATGTCCAATTGAAGAATAACCTAGTTAGGGCAAAGGTCCAAGGTGCACATAATGTCGTGGATTATAATTTCACATTCGCCCGTGGTTGCAATTCCGAATTGGTATGGGGAAAAATGTGTTACAAAAACATCATGCAATTAAAGGCATAAATTGCGACTTGTGAGTCAATACAACATTTCCCCCACAAAAATGGGACAAACTCCACTTAAAGGTTTGGTCATGGTTAAGAGGCAAACCACTCCAAGGATATGTGCAATTCGACATGGGATGTGACCTTGCACTATATGAAACTAAAATTGAAACAACTGTGAAAATCCATTTGTAGAATCTTTCAAGTGAAAATAGTTTCGAAGGTGTTCAAAAACCATCCTAGAAAGTTTGCTTGCAAATAAATGCGACATGTGTTGGAATGTCAACTTGAAAAAGTCAAATGAAAGCTCAAGGTCATGGTCTAGTTCATAGTCTTTTAGTAAAAACAAGTGGAAGGCATTTGATTGAAGATGTAAAGCAGAAAGAACTAAGGTGGTGTCAAAAGACATGGGTGCAAGAAATAATGGTACCAAAGTGTGAGCTATATGAAAATATTCCCCTACACATCCAAAGACTAAACTATGGAGAAGGCGTTCATGAGCTAAATGATTGTGTTGGGGGAGAAACATTGAGTTCAAACTTGCCACTAGAGCTTGGGCCCATAAAAAAAATTCCTCTTGCAAGTTTTTCCAATTGCTTATTAAAAATTGTTTGAGTTAGATCTACATTTTCCTATGCCTTGTTGCCTCACCACAAGGGGGCAAAGTAAAACACCATTGGGGTAACAAAAGGAACAAATGCCAAGCGGCCACATCATAGGGGTCTAATGTTAGCTTATCTAGTGGAAACTAAAATGTCACTTTTGTATAATCAAAGTGACAAAAACCCATGCCTAAGCTGATTAAGTAGGGTGGGAACAAGGGAGGGTATTAAACCGAGATGGTCATAGGGGTTTGGATTTAATGAATTGAATGCCTAACAAAAATGTTGGTGATAACCTTCGAATGATAAATTGATGCCCAAAGGTGGGGCAATTTGTGAGCATGATGGGAAGATGGGGATAGGTTGGGGGGGTTGATCATGAGCAATTGCAGGGGCTAATATAGTGGGAGGAAAAGGTTTTACATGCGCATTATCAAGGGGGTTCAATGGCAAAATGTTGAATTGGGACCTCACATTTGCACAAAAAGCTAGAGGCTGGTAGGGGGAATTAATAAGCATTGCACGGTTTCTTATAATAGTGTAGGGGGAGGGGGGGGCAAGTGTGTGGTTTGTGGATTACATAAGAGGTGGGTGGGAAAAAAGGTTTGTGGTGTGCATGAAAAGGAAAATGGGCAATGGGAATTACGAGGTTTGATGAAACATGATGAACGAGATGACATGGAACGTTTGGTGCCCATGAGGAAAGAATTTATTAGGGGCACAAACTCCACTTTTGAAAGACTACCTACTACTACAAAACAATCCTAAATTGAAGGAGCCAACCACATGAAAACTAAATAAGTCAAAAACAAAAAAAGTAGAAAACCACCTAGGGTTCCCAATTTAAGGTGATATGTTAACACCAAACCTTAACTGCACCATAGTTTTGGATGCTATCATCACTACTATATGAGGTTCAACACAACCTATACACCTTAATACCAAAATATCATAATCCTCATTCCTTGTTTCTTGTCTTGTAGGATTTAAGACAAACAACACCACACAAAAGTTTTTTAAAGAATCAAAAATAAAAAAATAAAAATACTTGAGTGGATTATTTACCGTCATAGAAAAACATTTGAGAAAAAACGCAGTCCATTGTAGTGGCTATGTACAACTACCACCACCATTACTACCATTCTTAAGTAACCAACCACATTAAAATTACCATCTCCTTTCTTTAGAATTCATTCAAGATTGTGGCGATAGAACCTTGTATAATATAACTAAAAAGTTCAAGACCCAAAAAAAAATTCCTTATTCTTCGTTGAATATTTTTGCTTGTAAAAGGAAGGAAGAGTTGCCAATACTTACTACTATTCAAGAAAATAATGGCAAAAACATTATGTTGCTCTCTAGTCCTTCCTTTCAAGTCCCTCCAACCTAAGCCTCTATGTTTTTATTTGTGTCAAAGTGTCTCCCCTTGCCCCTATTTGCAAAAAACCCAACTAGTGTTGGTCCACACTACTATCCCTACCCCAAAGAGAAAACAATAACAAAGTTGGTCAGTGCTACTTTGCCCTTGTTGCCAACACTGCCATCATTTTGTCCCCTTGGATCTATTGATTCCCTCTGTAAAGATGTTAGTTTTGCAACTAGGTTAGGTGGGAAGAATCTTCACTTGACTCCATACTAGTAAATGTTCTTATTCAACAATAAAAAAAGATAGTAGTTGTAAACACTTCTTATTGAAAGTAAGGAAAGGACAAAAAAACATTTAATAAAATCTCATGTTTTTTTTCAAATAATAGAGTTGATGTGAAATCAAGATGAAAAAACTTTAGTATAGAAAAAAGGCATTATGTATGGGACCTTTTGGATTTGAAATCCCGCCTAAGGTCATTAAGTCAAAGGTTGAAGTTGAAAATATGGAAGGTCCCATATGCAAGCCTTAAACCTATGTAAAACATTGTTTACTTTTTGGAGATCATAAGATCCAATGACATTTGTGCATTGTCATTTTTCCATCATAAGATATATTGCTAGTTTGATCATCATGTGGTTTACATTATTTTACCAAAAGTGTAAAGTACAATGTAGTCCATCTTTTTGCTTTTATAAAATGGATGTCACAAGGTTTGTTTCTTTTTGTTAGAAGTTGTTCACACAATGCAAGGTGTATAGGCTACCGGGCTCATTTGGGTTTGCTCATTTTTTTATTGTCATTTGCAGTCTTTTTCTATCACATTTTTCTCATTACGTTGTCTGTGTTTTCTTATTATGTGTGTTGTTTTTGCTTGTTTTCATGCTTCAAAGGGTTTTTGTTGATGTTGTTTCCTCATGAGTTTGTAAAACATTGAAGTCATTTGAGTTTTTTTCATTTCGTTATGCATCATTTCTTCTTCTACATTATAGCTTCTCATGTTTTGTGATAGTTTCTACATGTTGCATCACCAATTCTTCTAATGTAAAGCATTGTCCATTTCATCAAAAATGGATCCTTGGTGGTTTTGAATATGTTGAGGTCATTTGGGTTTGCTCATTATTTGTAGTCATTTTTGTTGTCTCTGTTTTTTGTTATGTGCAATCTTTTTGCTACTTCCTTACATTTCAAAGGGTTTTTGTAGTCCTTTCCTCACAAAATTTTAAAGTGTCAAAGTCATTTGGGTTTTCTCATTTTGATTGTTCATCACGTTTTCTTTTACATTATAATTGTTCTTGTGGGTACTTTTATAGGTTGCATCACAAATTTTTCTTATGTAAAACATCATTTTTTTTTCCAAATCGTAAGGTCCAATGATGTTTGTGCATCATCATTTTCTTGCCATCAAATATAATTTTGATTTGATCATCCCACAACTTGTATTGTTTTGCAAAAAGCGTGAAATATGATGTGGTCTATCCTTTTATTTTCGCCAAAAGTGGATTGCATGATGTCCAATTTTTTTGGCAAAAGTGGATTTCACAATGCATGTGGTTTTGATGTGTAGTTTCCTGAGGTCATTTGGGTTTGCTCATCTTTGTTGTCATTCACATTGTCTCTTTTGTTTTGCATATTTATGTGTGTTGTCTTCTTTTCGTTATAACATTTACCCTTACATCACTGATTCTTTTACATCGTGGATTCTTTTTTTATGTAACTTATGTTATTGTTTCTAATTTCTATGTTTTTAATTTTGTATGCAAGTTTCTTAGTTTTATGATTACAACTACACAAGGGTGAATGCAAGGTATAGTGGGTCAAAAGCGGTAGAAAATACACTCCCTATGAGTCCATACAAGATTCTTTAAAATGATTCATATGGACATCATTGTTACTTTAAAAACTATTATTATAATAATATGTGAAAAATACATGTTCAATCACCTACAAACCTTCCCAAATGTATGTGAAAACTGGTATTTAATGTAGCTGAGGTCATTTTTTGATTTGGAAGTCCTAAAAAAAAACCCATAAAGTCCAAAGGAATAATGTCTTATCTAAAACTTTTTAAAAGAATGCTTTTGGGACTTTTTTTTTAAAAACAAACAAAAATTGCAACTCATATGGACTTATGAAAATATGGTCAAATTTTAACCATTCAAAAGTCGTTAATTATTAAACACTTAAAGTTTTCAAGGAAAAGATTCTTCATATGAATTTATCATCTTGTATTAAATTACATATTGAGTTCTAATAACAAATTTGGAATGTCAATCAATATGATTTTTTCCATTTTGTGATGTTCCAATCAAACGACCAGTCCATATTTTTCGATTTCAAAAGTCCATTACTACTAACAAATGAATTATTTATCAATAAATAACCACACAGTTCTTTCATAACGAAGTTGTTAGCTTAGAACCAAGTCTCAATTAATAGATATAATGATATATTAATCATCACAAGCATTTGAATAAAAGGTACCCAGGGGAAAACATTGTTTCGTCACAAATGTGAGACATCGTAACTTGCATCTACCCAACAAACATTGATGCATGTTTCATAAGGATGTGTACTTTTCTACTTTTATTTCAAGTTTTTTTTGGTTGTATTCTTTGATTTTAATTTCCTTTTGCATTATTTTGCAAAGTTTGGAGTTCAATTTTAGTGTGTATTTCTATGATGCAAGTGTTTGTGTGATTGCAACATGACCAAGTTCATATAAAACCCTCTTTCTTTTATATTTATATGTATATATATTTATTTATTCTATGCAATGTTCAATTGTCCTCATGTTAATTTTTCTTCCAACTTTACCTCTAATGAGGAGTTATTTCTGGATTTTTCCTTCATCGTAGAAAATGTATTTCAATTCCTTGAGTTGTTTCCTATTGGATATATCCCAACTTGTTTAGTCATTTTTCTTACCCTTACATTTCTCTGAACTTTAAAGATTATGGTATTCCTTCAAGTCCTTATTCTTAAGTTGATCCTTCTATAGTTTATGTTGACTTTTCAGTGTTTGATTCTATTTTATGTCCTACTTTTGTCTATGTGCTTTCTTCACCTAATTTTATTATGTGTCTTACCTCTATTAGTGTTTTTTGTCCATATGCATGTTAATTGATTCCTATTTTTGATTTTATGTTTCTTGTATCTAAAGTTGGAGAAGGGATAAACCTTCATTTTCTTATCAAGTATATTATTCTGAATAGTCGTTTTCTAGATCTTCATCAAAAGGAGGTTGAAAATGTAAACAAAGGAGGTTGGAAAGTTAGGAAACATGCTATAATTCTAGGCAAAAAATATGTTTGATGAATGCAAAGTCTTTTGTGGTCTTGATACAACAAGATCAATTGCTAATCTTTCAAAAGATGAATCTTTTGTTAAAGATTTAGTGGACATGTTTCTTCTTTTGTTTTACAAATTGCAAAAAAAGATGGCACCATGTATCCCCGAACCAAGTAATTTTTGCCCTCTTTTATTTTGAATTAAATTATTTTGGCATTTTGGCATTTTTGTCTTAAGGTTTAGGTTTTTATGTCATTTTCCCAAACCTTAAAAGGTAAAAACATAATAAAAAGAACCATGGCAACCAAGGTTGGAGTCCTTACCAAGGACTGCATTTTACATGTGTCTTACATGTATTGGTCTATTAAATATCAAAATTGTATTTTAAATGTAAATTTTGGGATTAGATATTAATATTGAGACCAAACATGACTCAAATCATAATAATATATATTTTTGCATGAAGACCTAGATTATAGTCAAACATATAATTTTGTTTTTAACCATGATGACAAATTTTGAACTTTTTTGACCATTAAGGATGTTAAGAATCAAAATCAACAACATCCATTCAAAGGATTTAATACATATGCATTTTAAAATATAAACACATGTTGCCCTTCTTATGAAGTATATTAGAGCCCATAATAAATTTGAGAACATTTGATGAAAGTTTGAGTAACAAAAAACACATTCAAATTTTAGAATCTTTAAAAAGACCTTGTCAACAAGTGCTTTGTGTATGAAAAGGACTCTAATAACATAGTGAAATGAATCCAAATTTGTAAGAGTGCAATTTCATGAGCACTAAAACATAATTACAAATTATGGCTAAATAAATCATCAAATACAATTAATGGCAAATTTCCAAAATCATGTAAGTGTAGTTTTAAGCATTGTCTACAACTTCCTTGGCTCCTTTTATTGTGTTTTAGCCTAAAATGTAACTATGTAGAGGTTTTTGTTGGTTTTTTTTCATTTTCATTTTTTTTTGCCTTTGTTGTTTTTTTTTTGGAAAGATCTTGAAGGGCTTTCCTTTTTAAAAATCACAAATTTTTTTTTGCTCAAACCTTTTTTGTTTTCATTATTTGTTTTCAATTTTTTTAGGCTATGTAAGTCATGCTACAACTTTTGATGTTGCAATTGTTGTGATTTGGGACTTGAATTTGAAACCCTAAACCTAGTTTTTTTCCTTATTATTTTTTGGCTTTTCAATCATTATTTATTATTCTGGTTAGTTTTTATGTTTTGAAGGAATTTTATTATTTGCAATATCCAATTTTTTATAAGGGGTGTTGGACAATTGATAAGGCAAAATTAACAACATTAGATTGTGGAGTCATGTAAAATGATGTTATTCCACTTAATATTTTCATAGATGCAAGATATTATCATGTGAAAATTGTTTGTGATGAAGTAGCTTTGTGATTTTCAATAGTAGGTCTCAACAAAACTATCAAAAAATTAGAGGTGTTGTCTGTTGAAAAGGAGCACAAAATGTTAGCACAAACAATGTGTTGGCCTACCTCCCCATCTACCCTAAACTTGAAATTTAAATACTTTTGCATGTGAAATGTTTTCGTAAAAAGGTGTTATGAACTATGTGCTATGGATTTTGATGAGTTTAATTTGTTGTTTTTATCTTTTGGCATTGTTTGAGATTTGTTAGAGCATTTCCAAAAATTAGAAGATAAACATAAACCATTGTTTTGTAAATCAACATTGGCATGTGGTTGATTGTTCAAATTTTGATGTGATTCAGACTTTTAAAAAGCTTGTTTGTCGGCATCCATCTAGGTGGCCTATGGTAAAACTAGGTCCACATCCATTGTTTTTATGCCTTAAGCTTAAGTGGAAGGCTTTTAATGAAATATGGTTTATGATTAATCTTATTACTCATAATCAACTTTGATTCATTGTGAACAAATTGACCGTCAATTTCCCTAATTTGAAAAACAAAGGAAGCCAAGGTGTTGAAATTACATAGATGGAGGATGCACTTGTACCTCTAGAGTATGGTATGGAAGTAACACACCATAGGGACCTTATTTCAGATGGCAAGTAAGTTTATAAACTTTAAAAAAAATAAAAATTCAAGTTTTGATTTTGTTGTTGGAATTTGTATAATTTTTTTTGAAATGATTAATTTGTTGGTTTTGTAGATATAATTAGATTGACAAACACTTATGTGATAAAACTATGTAGCAAATTATTTCCAGTGAGTTCAAATTTGGTAGATTATTACATTTTGAAGAGGCTTCCAATGAGGAGAAGGTTTCTTATGAGAAGACCAAGGTAGGTCAAGTAGGAGGTAAGTGATTTGTTTTCTTATTTAATTTTTTTTTTTTGTGTTTGCTTTCCTAATACATGTTTTGATTTTGTTTACATGTTTGTAATGATTTTGTTAGAGAAGACCATTTTGATATTGGAGTTGGTGTTTCTAGTGTTATGTTTGATGGTGCAACAAGAGTTTTTGTTATATTTTGGGTTCATGAAATTTTCATTGTTATTATTGCATTTGGAGGTCCTTGTTTTGACATCCTTACTAAGGTTCTTTCTTCTAGCCACAATGTTATTGTTGCTTCTACAAATCACAAGAAGATAGTCGGTGAAGTTCATAATGTTGGTGTTTGTTCTATGGATCGACAAAAGAATGTGGTGCACATTGCAAATTTTGACATTGGTAGATCTGGATTTGTGATGGGTTTTGAATATTCATTTTGGAACACCATGATTGAAAGAGATTTGCCTAAGTAGAAGGATTGTTTGGATAAAAAATTTCTTTGTCACCCTCTTGAAACAATCAATGTTAATATTGCCCCTGGCCATGTCTTTAGCCATTTGCAAAATTGCCTTATAATCAATATGTATGTAGTTGATCATAAGTTTCTACCCACCTTAATTAGAAGTACCAAATGAAGGAGACAAGGTCTAATTTTGCTTCATTATGGATGCTTCATATTTTTGACAAGCTTCATTTGATTATTTAAATTCCTTGCTTATAACACATGCATAATAAAATATTAGGGGGGAGAATTGTGGAAAGGATGTAAAAATTAGGTGAATGTCTTGGATTCCATGACGATGCCCAAGGTCTTGTTTGGGTTGTTGGGAGTTGTGGTTACCATGGTGTTGGGTTTTTCCATTATTTATGGTGTTTATTCATGAAGGGCGAGTGTTATGAATGACAATGCCATGGGGTTCATTCATTTGAATGTTCATCCATGACTTGTAATGAACTTTTACCTAACTCATAGTTTATTGTTAGTTCATTCTCAGTTAGCTTTTAATTAAATTGTAGTTATTTTTTAATTCACTTTTAATTAATTTTTAATTAACCATTAGTTCATTCTTAGTTCATATCCAATTCATTTTCAGTTAACTCTTAGTTGATTTTTAGTTAAGTTCAAATTAAATCCTAGTTAACTCCTAGTCAATTTCGAGTTAAGTCTTAGTTAACTATGAGTTAATTCATAGTTGACTCTCAATTAAAAAGTTCTTAAGAAGCTTCTTTATTTGATGCACACATATAAACCTTCTTGGAAACTTCTTTGAGCTACGTCCCCAAAGGGATATAAATAGAAAATAGGACCTTTGTTTCCTTCAGTTTGTTCAACATTAGTTTTAGGCATGACCTTGCACCATAGCCTTATCATGTTCTTTCCATGTTCATGTTTACATATATTAACAAAATAAATATTTGTTTTCGTGTTTTTTTGCACATCTTATGTTCTTGTTCTTTAATCATATAATCTTGTTTTGTTCATTATTTGAAAGTTAAACTTAGACCTTTCTTTTAGTTTTTGTTCTTGTGATTTTTTGTATCTTTGATAGAAGGTTCGTAAGTTTTTAAAAAGTTCGAAGTTTTCAAACTATTTCATAATTTTCATGAGATTTGGGATTTGGTGAATGTAACATTGAAAGAATTGATCCACAACCTTCCTTCTTGTGAATCCTTTCTTTTTGTGCATCTAATTTCAATATGGATCAATAATGGATCCATACCTTCTTTCTTATGAATCCTTTCCTTTATGCATTTGATTTTAACATAGTGAATGCAAATTAAGAATTTTAACCTTTTGAAATTATTTTTTTATTTTGCCACTTTCAAGAATTTTAAAAAAAAATTCTTTGTGTGTTGCCTTGTAGATTTGTTGCCTTTGAAAAGTATTTTCAAAGCTTGAAATAAAAAAATATTAAATTATTTTTAAAATAATGGAAAAATTGAATTAATTAAAATGGAATAAAAAATAAAAAATTAAACCGAATAATATTGATTAAAGTAAATGAAATTTTATTTTTAAAATTTGAAAAGAAAAAAGAAAATCCAAAAATAAAAAAGAAAATTCAAATTAAAAACAACCTAGTGAATGCCACACGGCCCACTTTACTTACTCTAATGAATAAGCTGTCAAAGAATTTTTCAAACAAAAGAGAGGTCTGAAAATACAAAGGAAAAAAAAGTGATCACACTTTATGGTTAAGAAAGGACAATGAAAATGAAAAATTACAAAAAATAAAATAAAATAAAATAATGCACTTTCATTATTCATGCTCTAATTCATAATACCCTAGTCAAAGTCATAATTTTGCTTCCAAAAGTTGGGGAAAAAAATTTCTGATTTGGAAAGCGCACCCAAAATACATTAGAAATTTCAAGTGAGATCTTTTTGAACAAACCTTGACTTCAACTAAGCATTACGTGGGGTTAGTTCAGAATGATGGCATTGCACATGGGCTTCTACATAGGATGTTGTACTAATTCTTTATCTTATTCACACAAGGGGATTTAGATGAAATAGTATGATGGGGTTAATTTAACCCTACGTTGAACCGTACGTGGTGAGGGGTTTTCCAAACTACCCAAAAAAAATTGGGCAACTTGGAGAAACATAGGAGAATTTTTCCATGTTGCCCAATACATTTGGGCACTCTCGAGAATTCCTGAAAAATGTTTTTCCAAGATTCTCAAAAGAATTCAGCAGTTTGGGAATTCTTATGCTACCTAATGATTTCGGGTAGATTATATATATAGGTTGAAAGTTTTTCATTTCTGTTTGAAAATTTGGGAACTTGAAAAATCCTGATGCTCAAAAAGATTTGGGAGAAAAAATTTCAAGGATGCCTGGAAAAATTTGAGCAGTTTTAGAATTTTTTCCTGCCCTGAAATATTATAAAAGTTGAAAACATTCTCTTTGGGCACTCTGGAAAAATACTGATGCTGAATAGTTTGGGCATTTTGAAAATTTTCCTTATGCCCGATAATTTTGGGCACCTTACAAATGTTGAAAAAAACCATTTATGCCCAAAAAGTTTAGGGCATTCTGGAAAACTCCTAACACTCAAAAACAATTTCGGGCAGTTTGAGAATTTGTGCCTGATAATTTCGGGCAGATAATAAAGGTTGGAAAAAAAATTCTGCCCACCATTCCAGGTGCTCTCTCTCACATGACAGACACTAAGTGTTGGCGAGAACAACTTTAGAAGCTTTTGTGAACATGAGGGGATTTTTTCTTTCTTTCCTTTGAAGCAGAACACCA